>Ga0076930_100077_pt1 | contig 154474 bp, 146 predicted proteins | sample HotLakConsoUCCRE_FD_71149 | JGI IMG/M metagenome (GOLD analysis project Ga0076930, IMG submission 71149) | Hypersaline microbial mat communities from Hot Lake, Washington, USA - Hot Lake Consortium UCC-RE (version 3) (version 3) ...
ACCGCGGCGCAGGGTGCGGTGGTGGTGGTGCTGTTCCTCGTGCTGCCGGAAAGTGACCCGCGGACGCGGCTGATTGCCGTTCTTCAGGTCGGGGCCGGGCTCGTGGCGGCCCACGGGCTGCAGCTGCGGCTGATCTCGCGGCACGTCTGAGCCTGGGGGACGCCCGCGCGCGCGGGCGTGAGCGGGGCCGTGCGGCCCCGCCCCTCCTGCAGCGGCTGCCGGAACCGGGAAGAGGGCGCGGCGGCTGTGCGGCAAGGCTTGCGTGCAAGGCACCAAGCGCGAAAATGGCCCCGACGCCTTTCAGCGCCGGGGCCAGTGGGTCGTCGAGGGAGATCTTACCAGTCGGTCGGGCCCTTGTCCGAGAAGGAATGCACCAGGAAGTCGATGAAGGCCCGGACCTTGGGTTGGGTGAACCGGCCAGGCGGGTAGACGGCGAAGATGCCTTGCGTCTCCACCGGGAGGTCGGGGATCGCGTCCTCGATCAGACCCTTCGCCATGGCATCGGCGTAGAGGAAGGAGGGCAGGTAGGCGATGCCGAGCCCGGCGATGCACGCATTGAGCAGCGATTGCCCGTCGTTCACCGTCAGCCAGCCGCCGGTCCGCACCTGCCGCTGCTCTCCCGAGGGCGCGGTGATCTTCCAGACGTTGGCATTGGCATTGTTGGAGTAGTGCAGCAGCTTGTGCTCGTTCAGATCGTCGATCCGCTCGGGTCGGCCGTATTTCTGGAAATAGCTGGGTGCGGCGATCATCCGGCGCTGTGTCTCGCAGATCTTTCGGGCGCGCAGGCTGCTGTCCTCAAGTTCACCCACCCGGATGGCCATGTCGAACCCTTCCGAGATCAGCTCGACATAGCGGTTGTTCAGCACCATGTTGACGGTCACGTCCGGGAACTGGTGCAGGAACCGCCCGAGTATGGGCGACACGTGGTTCACCCCGAAATCCGTCGCGATCGACACGCGCAGCGTGCCCGAGGGCGCCGATTGCATCGCGGTGACCAGCGCATCGGCCTCGCCTGCGTCGTTCAGGACGCGGCGGGCGCGGTCGTAATACGCCAGACCGATCTCGGTCGGGCTGACGCGGCGCGTCGTGCGGTTGAGCAGGCGAGCGCCCAGCCGCGCCTCCAGGCTGGAGACATGCTTGGACACGGCCGACTTGGAGATCCCCATCTTCTTGGCGGCATCGGTGAAGCCACCCTGGTCCACGACCATGGCGAAAGCTTCCATTTCCGTAAGGCGATCCATCTGCTCGTTACCTGCTCGGGCTTTTTCAATTGTCCTCTTGTCCCGCCCAAATGCGGCGTGATTGCGGAAGGCACCGGGCCAAAGCCGGGTAATTCGGCGGATCGTTCGTGACCCTTCACCAGTTTCCGCCCCGTCCGCTTGCGCAATGCGCTTAGCGCGTCCGCTTGCCCCCGACCTGCGGCGCGTCTAGCCTCGGCGCAACCCGCACCCGGAGACCGTCATGGACCATGCCACCGCCCGCGCCGATCTTGCCGCCGCCTTTCGCCTGACCGCGCGCGAGGGGATGCACGAGGGCGTCGCCAACCACTTCTCGCTTGCCGTGAACGAGGACGGGACCGAGTTCCTGATCAACCCGCGCAAGCATTTCAGCCGCATCCGCGCCTCGGACCTCTGGGTCATCGACGCGAACGACCCCGACAGCGCGCAGGGCGCGGATGCACCCGACCCCACCGCCTGGGGCCTGCATGCCAGCCTGCACCGCCATGTGCCGCACGCCCGCTGCGCGATGCATGTGCATTCGACCTATGCCACCGTTCTGGCCAGCCTCGCCGACAGCCGCCTGCCGCCGATCGACCAGTCCTCGGCGATCTTCTACAACCGGCAGGTGGTGGACGAAGACTACGGCGGCCTCGCGCTGGAGGAGGAGGGGACGCGCTGCGCCCGCCTGTTCCAGGACCCAAGCGTGCGCACCATGATCATGGGCAACCACGGTGTCCTCTTCATCGGCGAGACCGTGGCCGAGACCATGATGCGCATGTACTATTTCGAGCGTGCCGCACGGACCTACATCCTGGCGCTGCAGACCGGCCGCCCCCTGCGCGAGCTGTCGCCCGAGGTGGCCGAACTGACCGCCCGCCAGCAGGAGGGCGACGCCGCGGCCGAGGCCGATTTCCTGCGCGGCATGCGCGAGGTTCTGGACGTGGAAGAGCCCGATTACGCCGCCTGAACCTGCGGCACCCCGGCCCCGTCTCGCCGCGCGGTCCACGAAAGCGGCCGGGCTTTGCCTTGGTTTCGACCCGTCCGCCGCGCTAGACTGGCAGCGAGCAGTCAGACCCGAGAGGCAGGGGTGGCCCCGAAATCCGAACCCGATACGGCGGTGAAATCCGCGATCCGTGGCCGCACGCAAAGCCGCAAGCGCAAAGCCCCGCGGCAGCCCTCGCGCCTGCGCCGGGCCGCGCAATGGCTGCGGCGCTGGATGATCCGCGCGGTTGCGGGCGTCGTCACGCTGACCGTTCTGTGGGTCGGGGCTTATGCCGTGCTGCCGGTTCCCACGACCGCCTATATCATCGGCGAAAGCCGCCGCCTGGGCGGTGTCGAACGCGACTGGGTGCCTATCGAGGAGATGTCGATCCACCTGCAACGTGCCGTCGTGGCGGCGGAGGATGCGAATTTCTGCCTGCATTGGGGCTTCGACATGGCCGCGATCCGCGACGCCATCGCCGACGGCGCCCGGCGCGGCGGGTCGACCATCAGCCAGCAGACCGTCAAGAACACCTTTCTCTGGCACGGCCGCAGCTGGCTGCGAAAGGCGCTCGAGGCCGCGATCACGCCCGTGATGGAGCTGTTCTGGCCCAAGCGCCGGGTGCTCGAGGTCTATCTGAACGTCGCCGAATTCGGCGAGGGCGTCTTTGGCGCCGAGGCCGCGGCGCGGCACCACTTCGGGGTATCGGCCACCGACCTGACCCTGCGGCAGGCCTCGCTTCTGGCCGCCGTGCTGCCCAACCCGCAGGAGCGGAGCGCCTCGGCCCCCTCGGCCTTCGTCGACCGGCGCGCAAGATCCATTGCCGGCGGTGCGCAAACGATTGCCGCAGATGGCCGCGATAGTTGCTTTGCGAATTGAATTTTCCCGGCGTTTCACGCCATAGAGGGGCAGCGTAACGAGATCGAGCAGACCATGGCGCGCCTTTACCATTTTGCCCTCTCCCCCTTCTGCCGGAAGGTCCGGCTGGTTCTGGCCGAGAAGCGCATCGAGGTGGAACTGATCGACGAGAAATACTGGGAACCCTCGACCGAATTCCTGCGCCGCAACCCCGCGGGCAAGGTGCCGGTGCTCAAGATCGACGGCATGCACCTGACCGAATCGGGCGCGATCTGCGAGTATCTGGAGGAAACCCGGCCCGAACCGCCGCTGATGCCGTCGGACCCCAAGGCCCGGGCCGAGGTGCGGCGGCTGATGCACTGGTTCGACGACAAGTTTCACCACGAGGTGACCTCGAACCTGGTCTACGAGCGCGTGAACAAGAAGATCATGCGCGGCGGCTACCCGGACGGGAAAGCGGTGAAGACCGGCGCGCAGCAGATCAAGTATCACCTCGATTACATGGCCTGGCTGCTGGATCACCGGCGCTGGCTGGCGGGCGACGCGATGACCATGGCCGATTTCACCGCCGCGGCGCATCTGTCCTGCCTCGATTACATCTCGGACGTGGACTGGAACCGCTCGGACGTGGTCAAGGACTGGTACGCCAAGGTGAAATCGCGCCCCGCCTTCCGCTCGATCCTCGCCGACCAGATCCCCGGCTTCATCCAGCCGCCGCATTACGCGAACCTCGACTTTTGACCGATCTCAAGCACGCCCTTCTGACCGAGGCCCGCGCGGCGGGCTTCGCCAAGACGGGCGTCTGTCGGCCCGACGCGATCCCCGAAGCGGCCGGGCGGCTGGCCGAGTTCGTGGCCAAGGGGCGGCACGGGCAGATGGGCTGGATGGCCGAGCGCATGGGCTGGCGCGGCGATCCGGCGGCGCTTTGGCCCGAAGCGCGGTCGGTCATCATGCTGGCCGAGCCCTACACGCCAGACAGCGATCCGCTGGAGGCGATCACGCGGCGCGACCGGGCCACGATCAGTGTCTACGCGCAGAACAGGGACTATCACGACCTCGTCAAGAAGCGCCTCAAACGGGTCGGTCGCTGGCTGCTGGAGCAGGCGCCCGGGCACGAGATCAAGGTCTTCGTCGACACTGCCCCGGTGATGGAGAAACCGCTGGCAGAGGCCGCGGGCCTCGGCTGGCAGGGCAAGCACACGAACCTTCTGTCGCGCGACCTGGGCAACTGGTTCTTCCTCGGCGCGATCTTCACCACGGTTGCGCTGGAACCGGACCCGCCCGAGCCTGAGCATTGCGGCAGCTGCACCGCCTGCCTCGACATCTGCCCGACCGCGGCCTTTCCCGCGCCCTTCCAGCTCGATGCGCGGCGCTGCATTTCCTACCTGACGATCGAGCACAAGGGGCCGGTGGACCTCGAGCTGCGCGAGAAGATGGGCAACCGCATCTATGGCTGCGACGATTGCCTTGCCGTCTGCCCCTGGAACAAGTTCGCAGCCGAGGCGACGGAATTGCGCTATGCTGCGCGCACAGAGCTGGAAAGCCCCCCGCTGGAAAAGCTGGCCGCGCTGGATGATGCCGGGTTCCGGGCGATGTTCGCAGGATCCCCCATCAAGCGGATCGGGCGCGACCGCTTCGTGCGCAACGTGCTCTACGCCATCGGGAACTCTGGCGAGAAACGGCTCGAACCCGCCGCGCAGAGCCTGACGGATGACCCCGACCCCACGGTCGCGGAGGCCGCCCGCTGGGCGGTGGAAAGGTTGAGATGAGACTGCTGATCTTCGGCTATGGCTACAGTGCCCGCCACCTCGTGGCCGAAATGCACCCCGCGCCCGGCGATGTCCGTGTCACCACGCGCAGCGCCGAAAAGGCGGCAATGCTCGAGGCCGAGGGTCTGACCGCCCGCGTCTTTCCCGGCACCGACATGGCCGAGGATCTTGCCTGGGCCAGCCATGTGCTGATCACTGCGGGGCCCGAGGACGGGCACGACCCGGTGCTGGCCCATGCGCGCGACGCCATCGTCGCCGCCGCCGACGGGCTGGTCTGGGTCGGCTACCTCAGCACCACGGGCGTCTACGGCGACCACAAAGGTGGATGGGTGCGAGAGGAGACACCGCTCACCCCGACAACCGCGCGGGGCCGCGCCCGCGTCGCAGCCGAGGGTGAGTGGCAGGCGCTTTACCATGCCCACGGCCTGCCGCTGCATGTCTTTCGCCTCGCCGGTATCTACGGGCCGGGCCGCGGACCCTTCGAGAAGGTGCGCGAGGGCACGGCGCGGCGGATCGTGAAGCCGGGGCAGGTCTTCAGCCGCATCCATGTGGACGATATCGCGCAGGTGCTCATCGCCTCGATGGCGCATCCGCAGGCAGGCGCGGTCTACAATGTCTGCGACGACGACCCCGCGCCGCCGCAGGACGTGATCGCCCATGCGGCCGAGTTGCTGGGCCTGCCGCTGCCGCCCGAGGTGCCCTTCGACGAGGCCGCGCTGTCGCCGATGGCGCGCAGCTTCTACGCCGAATCGAAACGGGTCGATAACCGGCGGATGAAGGATGAACTCGGCATCCGCCTGCGCCACCCGGACTACCGTGCGGGGCTTGCCGCGCTGCTGGCGGCCGAATCGCGCGATTGACCCCTACGCAGGGTCGCGTTCCTGAGGTATATCCACCGAAAAACGCAGGTATGAGCAGTCACGATGAGCCGGGTTTTCACGCGCCGTTCCACCATGGGCCTCCTGGCCTCCACCGCCGCGGTCGCGGCGTGCGAACCGTCGCGCTTCATCGCCTATGACGGGCCCGCGGTGACCCGCATCGAGGTGCAGAAATCGGCGCGGCAGATGCACATGCTGCACCATTCCACCGTGCTGGAAAGCTACGAGATCGCGCTGGGTTTCGCGCCGGACGGGCACAAGACCACCCGCGGCGACGGGCGCACGCCCGAGGGGCGCTACATCGTCGACCGGCGCAACCCCAACAGCGAATTCTACCTGTCGATCGGCATCAGCTATCCCAATGCCGAGGATGTCGCGCAGGCCCGCGCGCGCGGTGTCAGCCCGGGGGACGACATCTTCATTCACGGAACGCCGAACCCGTGGCGCAATCGCGGTGACTGGACCGCGGGTTGTATCGCCGTATCGAATCGCGAGATGCGGCATATCTATGCCGCCGTCCGGGACGGAACCGTCATCGACATCCACGCCTGACCGCGGGGCTCCTCAGCCCGTGGGCGAATTCGCCGGTCCAGCACTGCCGCCGTCGCCCACCAGCATGCACCACCAGATCTTGCCGCTGTCTTCCTGGAAATAGGAGATACCCAGATCGCGGCCGCGCGGATCGGTGATCACGTCGCGCGTGTCGGCCTGGGTCATCCATGCGGCGACGGTCTGCAACTCGGCCTCGTAGGTTTCCGAGATGTTTTCGCCCAGAACCGTGCCGCCATAGCCCGCCCGCTGCGCCCGGTCGATGGGCGACGACCCGTCCGAGCCGAAATGCCAGGGCCGATTCTGCACGGCCATGTCACGCGCATGGGTCGCGGCCGCTGCGTTCAGCTCGGCATTCAGCGCAAGCGGCGGCGCACCCGCGGCACCGCGCAGGGCATTCACGCTGTCGAGCACGCGGAACTGGATGCGCGCGGTATCCTCAGGGTCGATTCGGTAGAGAACCGGCAAGGGCTGGCCGTCCGGGCCCAGCTGCGGCTCGGCCCGGGGCGCGATCTGGCCACAGGCCGACAGGGCCAGAAGGCCGCCGGTTACGGAAAGAAGATGTCTGCGTGTCATCATGGCCTGCACCATTTTACGAAAGACCGTTGCGATTTCGTTGACAACTCTTCCGGCGCCGATCTGCGACCATTCCATCACATCCGTTGCCAAATCGACTCAGGCGCGTCACCCGACCGGCGGTCCTTGTGGTAGGGTCCGACCCATTGAGGCAAGGACCACAGCCCCCGACCACAAGGAGGCAGGCGAAATGAGCAGTTCCGACCGCGCCCGGCTCAGCCGGCGCGCTCTTCTCGGTGGCGTTGCAGGCACGCTTGCCGCCCCCGCGTTTGCACAGTCGACCGGCGACACGACCGAGTTCGAGGGCTCCTTGGACCAGGGCACCCGGCGCAACATCTCCAGTTTCCGCACCCTCGACTGGCGGCCCTATTTCGACAGCACCCGCAACGGCGCGATCCTTGTCGACATCACCTCGCGGGCCCTGCATTTCTGGAGCGAGGATCAACGGACCTATCGGCTTTACCCGACATCGGTGCCCATGTCCGAGGACCTGACGCGCCTGGGTCGCACCGAAGTCATCCAGAAAGTCGAGGGGCCGTCGTGGCGGCCGACGCCCGCGATGCGAGAGCGCAATCCGGAATGGCCCGAGTTCGTGCCACCCGGTCCCGACAACCCGTTGGGAACCCACGCGCTCTACCTCAGCTGGACGTATTACCGCATCCACGGCACCCATGATACGCGCAAGATCGGGCGGCGCTCATCCAACGGATGCGTGGGCCTCTACAACGAACATATCGCCGAGCTGTTCGGCCTCACCCGGGTCGGCACGCAAGTGTTGCTTATTTGACGACAACAAGGCAATCCTCGTGACACGACGATTTCCGACGCATTGCAATCAGACGTCTTTGCTGCTTAAAGAAATTGTACGAGGTACAGTCTTGGGTGCCCTGACCTTGCGCATAGTGCGCAAAATGGGCGTATCTTGGAGGATACTATGAAGAAACTCGCTCTCGCTGCTGCTCTGTCGGTCGTCGCCACTGGCGCGTTCGCCGGCGGTGTCCATGAACCGGTCATCGAGCCCGTCGTCATCGTGGAAGACACCTCCACGTCGGCTGGTGGGATCCTGGTGCCGCTGCTGGCCCTGCTCCTCATCGGTGCAGCCATCGCTGCGAACAACTGATCCACCGGATCATCAGTTCAGGAAGAGGCGGTCCGTCTTCGGGCCGCCTTTTTCGTTTGTCCGATCGTCAGTCGGTCAGGCCTGCCTCGGCCGCGATCCGGGCGCGCGACTTGCGCTCCCGCTCGGTGGCCGATTTCAACTGACCGCATGCGGCCATGATGTCCTCGCCGCGTGGCGTCCTGATCGGGCTCGCATAACCCGCCTTGTAGACGATATCGGCAAAGCGCTCGATCCGCTCCCAGTCGGATCGCTCATAAGGCGCGCCGGGCCATTCGTTGAAGGGAATCAGGTTGATCTTGGCCGGGATGCCCCGGATCAGCTTTACCAGCCGCCGCGCGTCTTCGTCCGAATCGTTCACACCCTTCAGCATCACGTATTCGAAGGTGATCCGCTCGGAATTGCTGGCCTTGGGATAGGCACGCAGCGCATCCAGAAGCGTTTCGATGTTCCACCGCTTGTTGATCGGCACCAGCTTGTCGCGCACCTCGTCGGTGGTGGCGTGGAAACTGACGGCCAGCATGCAGCCGATTTCCTCGGCGGTGCGCGCGATCTCGGGCACCACGCCCGAGGTGGACAGCGTGATCCGCCGACGGCTGAGCGCGATGCCCTCGCCATCCATGGCGATCTTCATCGCGTCGCGCACGTTCTCGAAATTGTAAAGCGGCTCGCCCATGCCCATCAGGACGATGTTCGAGATCAGCCGCGGCCGTTCGCCCATGCCTTCGCCCGGTTCGGGCCATTCGCCCAGGTCGTCGCGCGCCATCATCACCTGGCCGATGATCTCGCCCGCGGTCAGGTTGCGCACCAGTTTCTGCGTGCCGGTGTGGCAGAAGGAACAGGTCAGCGTGCAGCCCACCTGGCTGGAAATGCACAGCGTCCCGCGATCGGCCTCGGGGATGTAGACCACCTCGACCTCGTGGCCGCCGGCGATGCGGACAAGGTATTTCCGCGTCCCGTCGGCCGAGATGTCGCGGCGCACCACCTCGGGCACCTCGATCACGAATCGCTCTTTCAGATCGGCGCGGTAGGCCTTGCCCAGGTTCGTCATCGCGTCGAAGTCGCGCGCGCCCCAGACGTAGATCCACTGCCAGATCTGCGCCATGCGCATCTTGGCCTGCTTTTCCGGCGTGCCCGCGGCGACCAGGGCCTCGCGCATCGAGTCACGGGTCAGCCCGATCAGGTTGACGGGCCCCTCGGGGGCCTTGCGAGGAATGGTCAGGACATCCTGCGTGATGGGCGCAGAGGCGGACATGGGGCGCGTTCCTTCGAAGGTTGACGACACATATAGCCCCGCACGCCCGGACGCAAAAGGGCGGGCCGGCGCGCGTCAGCTGCCGCAGCGCGCCTCGGCGTCTTCGACCGCGGCGGTGAAGCCGATCAGCGAGAAGGTGTCCTGCGTCTGCGTCCCCCGGCTCGAGCGCGCGGTCAGCACCGCATCGGCGCCGCGCTTCATCGCGGTGATGATGCGCTGATCGTCCTGCGCCGAGGCCGCCCAGGCCATCTCGCCATCGGTGAACAGCTCGAAGGCGGTGTCGCCGATCTCCATCGTCACGGTCGATCCGTTCGCGAACGGGTAACCGCCCGTAAAGGAAACCTCGCCCATCCGCTCCTCTCCGGGCCAGAAGCTGACGAACATCAGGATCTCGCCGCGGCGCACCGAGACGACGCGCCCGTCACGGGTATTCACGGTCTCGCGCGGGGTCGAGACGACCCAGCATTGCGTCGGATCATCCTCGACGAAAACGGACCAATCCGTCGCGGCATTCACGCGATTGGTGGATTCGTCCTGAGCCAGCGCCATGCCGCCCGCGGCAAAAAGCACCGTCCCCGCCAGCGCGCCGACAAGCCAGTGTTTCATTGTGAGAGCCTCCGCCCCTTCTGCCTCTGGTCTGTGCCCGGTTTTTGGTTCAGGTAAAGGCGGGGCAGCAGACCTTATCCATACAGAACCTAATGGAAAGCGCTCTGCAGAAAAAGCCCCGGCGGCGGAAAATCGCCGGGTCGTGAAGGGGGTGGGATCATGGGACAAGTCGCAGAGCGTTTGGTCGAGGTCTGGCGCGGCGATTTCTGCGAAAGCGTGCACCGCGGGCATGTCGCGGTCTGGCACGCCGATGCCGGGCTGATCTGGGGTCTGGGCGATGTCGACCGCGTGATCCTGCCGCGCTCCTCCTCCAAGATGATCCAGGCCCTGCCGCTGCTCGAAACCGGCGCGGCCGACGCCCATGGCCTGACGCCCGCGCATCTGGCGCTGGCCTGCGCGTCACACAGCGGGATGAGCGTGCACACCGACATGGTCGCGGCCTGGCTGACCGACCTCGGGCTCGACGAAGATGCCCTTCGCTGCGGCGCGCATTACCCCTACCACGAGCCGACCCGCGACCAGATGGTCTGCGCCCATCACGAACCGGGGCAGCGCCACAACAATTGCTCGGGCAAGCATTCCGGCTTTCTGACGCTCGCGAAGCACCTGAAGGCGGGGCCGGAATACATCGACCCCGACCATCCCGTGCAGCGGATGATCGAGGCGGCCTGGGAGGACCTGACCGACGAGGCTTGCCCGGGGTACGGGATCGACGGCTGCTCGGCTCCGAATTTTGCATCGACCGTCAAGGGCTTCGCCCGCGCGCTGGCAATGTTTGCCGCCGCGACCGAGGGCGCGGATGCACGTCAGACCGCGATGGTGCGCCTGCGCGAAGCCATGATGACCCACCCCTTGCTGGTCGCGGGCGAAGGCCGCTCCTGCACCCGCCTGATGGAGGAGATGGGCCAGCGTGCCGCGATCAAGACCGGGGCCGAGGCGGTCTTCGCCGCCATCGTGCCCGAGCACCGGATCGGCGTCGCGGTCAAGATCGCCGACGGCACCACCCGCGCCTCCGAGGCGGTGATCGCGCAGATCCTCGTGGCGCTCGGCCTGCTCGAGGACGGCAACCCCGTTGTCACCGACTATACCCTGGGCCCAATCGTGAATCGCCGCGGCGTCGAGACGGGACGGTATCGCCTGACCGAGGCGCTGAGCGGGTGGCGGCCCGGCCTGTGACGCGGCGCTCAGCCCGATCTCAGGATCGGCGGCAGGTCCGGAACCGGTGACATCCCCTCGGGGGCATGGCCGCGGATCATCTGATGCAGGTCCGATTTCCTGAGCGGCTTGGTGATGTAGCCGTCGATCCCTGCGGCCAGAACCCGCTCCCGGTCGCCCTCCATCGCGTGGGCGGTCATGGCGATGATCGGCAGGCGCGGCAGGCCCTTTTCGGCCTCATCGGCGCGAATCGCGCGCGCGGCCTCCAGCCCGTCCATCTCGGGCATGGAAATGTCGGTGAACACGAGATCGGGCCGCGACAGGCGCACGGCCTCGACCAGTCGGGCGCCGTTCTCGACCAGTTCCAGATCCAGATCGAGCCCCTTGAGCATCGAGCGGAACACCAGCTGATTCGTCTTGTTGTCCTCGGCGGCCAGCAGGCGCAGCCGGGGCGGCGGGGCCGCGCGGTCAGGCCCCGGCCCTGCATCCAGCGCCAGGCGGAACTCGGGCAGGGTGATGGTCGGCGGGATCGGCTGCACCCCCTCGGGCAGGGTCACGGCGCGGGCCTCGGGGCAGAGACACAGGACCGGCACGGCAAGGCCACGGTCGCGCAGCCCGGCGACAATCGCCGCGGCCCCCTCCACGCCGGCCCCGATCAGGACGGCGGCAGGGGCATCGGGGCCGCCCGCGGCGTGAGCCGTCTCGACCAGGCGGGCGCGCAGCCGCATCAGGTGGCCGCGGATCGGGTCGGGCAGCGCATCGCCGCCGGTGATCACCCAGATCTCGTCCCGGCCCTCGGGCAGGGGTGTCACGGGGGCAACGCGCGCCGCGGGATCGGCGCCCAGCCTGAGCGCGAAACCAAAGCTCGACCCCACACCGGGTTCGGACTCGAGCCAGATCTCGCCGCCCATCATCTCGACCAGCTTCCGCGTGATCGACAGCCCGAGGCCGGTTCCGTCGAAGCGCCGGCTCGCCTCGGCCTCGACCTGGTTGAACTCGCCGAAGACATGGGCCTGCATCTCGGGTGCGATGCCGATGCCGGTATCCTCGACCACCACCCGGATCGGCACCTCGCCGGGCGGGGCGTCGCGCGGCGCACCGACGACGCGCACGGTGACATGCCCCTCGTCGGTGAATTTCACGGCGTTGCCGATCAGGTTGGTCAGAACCTGCCGGATGCGCCCGCGATCCCCGATCATCCGGTCGGGCAGGAAGATGTCGTAATCCAGTTTCAGCTTCAGCGCCTTGCCCTCCAGCCCGGGGCGCATCAGCTGAAAGATGTCGTGGATCACCTGCTGCAGGTCGAAGGATTCGGGATGCAGCACCAGCTTGCCGGCGTCGATCTTGGAGTAGTCGAGAATGTCGTTGATGATCACGAGAAGCGCCTCGCCCGAGGTGCGGATCGTGTCGGCATATAGCCGCTGCTCTTCGGTCAGGTCGGTGTCGCGCAGCAAGGCGGCCATCGAAACGACGCCGTTCATCGGCGTCCGTATCTCGTGGGACATGTTGGCGAGGAAGGCGGATTTCGCGCGCGCCGCCGCCTCGGCCTCGTCGCGGGCGCGTTCCAGGTCGCGCTCGCGGCGAATCGTGTCGGTGATGTCGACGGCAAGGCTGACCATGTCGCCCTCGGGCGTGCGCTTGTCGATCAGGCGGACATAGACCCCGTTGAACAGGCGTATGTCGATCTGGGGAATGCTGGCGCCCTCCCAGCGGGCGATCATGCGGCAGGTCCAGTCCTCGGGCGCCTCGCCCTGCAGGTCCACCAGCCCTTCGTCGGTGGCGACGCGCAGGATCGCCTCGTAACTGGCGCCGGGGGCGACATCGGTGACCCCGTCGAAGGCGCCCATCCACGCGGGATTCGCCACGACCAGCCGCCAATCCCGGTCAAAGATGGCAAAGCCGTCCTCGACCGCGGTCAGCGCATCCCAAAGCCGCCGCTCGGCAACCACGGCCTTTTCGGTCGCCACCTCCAGCGCCGCCTGCGCCCGGCTGGACCGGCCGATCAGGGCGGCGTTTTCCGCGCGCTGGGCGATGACCTTGTGCGAGAGGGCATGGGCGTGCTCGGCCAGTTTCTTGTTGGCGGCATACAACTCCTCCGAGCGTTGGGCGAGCAGGCGCTCGGCCTGCAGCCGTGCGCGCCGTTCCTGCGCGAGACGGTCGTCGAACCCCCGGATGCTCATGCCTGTCCTTCCACCCGCGCCCTTGCGGGTCGGGGCAGAGTGTCAGGACAGGCTGAACAAGCGGTTAATGATCCGCCGGGCGGGCAATCCTGCCCAGCCGACGCCGATCAGACGCGTTCGATGGCCAGCGCGATGCCCTGCCCGCCGCCGATGCACATGGTGATCAGCGCCTTGGACCCGCCGATTCGCTCCAGCTCGTACAGCGCCTTGACGGTGATGATCGCGCCTGTCGCCCCCACCGGGTGGCCCAGCGCGATGGCGCCGCCGTTGGGGTTCACGCGGGCGGCGTCCAGACCCAGCCCCTTGTTCACCGCCAAGGCCTGCGCGGCAAAGGCCTCGTTCGATTCGATCACGTCGAAATCCGTGATCTCGAGCCCCGTCCGCGCAAGCAGGGTCTGCACCGCCGGAACCGGCCCGATGCCCATCACCTCCGGCCGCACACCGGCATGGGCATAGCCGATCACCCGCGCGCGGGGTTTCAGCCCCGCGGCCTCGGCCGCATCGGCACGCGCCAGCACCAGCGCGGCCGCGCCATCGTTGATGCCGCTTGCGTTGCCCGCCGTGACGCTCCCGTCCTTCTGAAAGGCAGGGCGCAGACCGGCCAGCGCCTCGGGCGTCGTGGCCTTCGGATGCTCGTCCGTGTCGAAGGGGACCATGTCGCGCTTCACGCGCACCTCGACCGGCACGATCTGGTCCTTGAACCGCCCCTCGGCGATGGCGCGGGCCGCGCGCGTCTGGCTTTCCATGGCGAAGGCATCCTGCGCCTCGCGGCTGATCTGGTGTTCGGCGGCGACATTCTCGGCCGTCACCCCCATATGCCCCGTGCCGAAGGGACAGTGCAGCGCGCCGATCATCATGTCGAGCGCGCGCACATCCCCCATCTTCTGACCGAAGCGCGCGGCAGGCAGGATATGCGGCCCGTTCGACATGCTTTCGGCGCCACCGGCCAGACCGAATTGCGCATCCCCCATCGCCAGCGACTGGATCACCGAGACGATGGCCTGCGCGCCCGACCCGCACAGCCGGTTCACGTTCATCGCGGGCGTGGTGTCGGGGATGCCCGCCTCCATCGCGGCGACGCGGGACAGGTACATGTCCTTGGGCTCGGTGTTGATCACATGGCCATAGACGACGTGGCCGATCTGCGCGCCCTCGACGCCCGCACGCTCCAGCGCGGCGCGGGCCGCCACGGCGCCCAGCGCGGTGGGGGGCGTGGCTGCAAGGCTGCCGCCGAACGTGCCGATCGCGGTGCGCGCGCCGGACAGGATGACGATTTCGTCCATGGTTGGTCTCTCCCTCGTGATGTCGCGGTTATTCGCCGGCAGGCTGTGCCGCCGTGCCAGCGTGACGTTGCGTCGGGGTATCCGCCCCGGCAGTCAGGGCGTCGATGCCCCCCAGGAACGCCTCGGCCCCCTCGCCAAGGCGGTTCAGCAGATCGGCGTGATAGGCCTGCGCCGCCTGCGCCAGTTCGCCCATCATCGCGCTGCCCGTCTCGGTCAGGGCCAGCACGACAAGGCGGCGGTCGCGGTCGCTGATGCGCTTGGTGACGATCCCCGCCTCTTCCAGCCGCGTCGCGGCGCGGCTGACCTTGGACTTGTCCATGTCCACGCGCGCGTGGATTTCCCGCACCGAGACCTCGGCCTCCTGGCTCAGATGCGCCATGACGCGCCACTCGGCACGGCTCAGGCCGAACCGCTCCTGGTAGACGGCGGAAAACTCGCGGCTCAACCGACCGGCAAGGACGGCGACGCGGTAGGGCAGAAACCCGTCGAGGACGAAAGGGTCGGCCATCTTCGGCCCTTCATTCGTTGCAGTTGCACCGAAGTCTGCGCAAAAGGAAGGCCCGCCGCAAGCGGATGCGGCGGGCCAATGGTCGCGCCGGGCGCTCAGGCCGCGGCGAACTGCAACGGGCGCACCTGCTGGAACATGCCGGTTGCCTTGAGCTTCTCAAGCACCTCGGCGGGCGGCTGCTCGTCGAGATAGAGCAGCGCGATCGCCTCGCCGTCGCGGGCAGACCGGCCGAGGGTGAAGTTGGCGATGTTCACCCCGTTCTCGCCCATGGTCTGGCCCAACGTCCCGATGATGCCCGGCACGTCCTTGTTCGTGGTATAGAGCATGTGCTCCCCGATCTCGGCGTCGATGTTGATGCCCTTGATCTGGATGAACCGCGGCTTGCCGTCGCTGAAAACCGTGCCCGCGATGGACCGTGTCTTGGACGGCGTCTTGACCACCAGCCGGATGTAGCCGTCGAAGACGCCGGTCTTGTCCTGCGTCGTGGTCGACAGCTCGATCCCCCGCTCGCGCGCGATGATCGGAGCGGAGACCATGTTCACATCGGGGTTCGTCGCCTTCATCACGCCCGCGATGGCCGCGCAGTTCAGCGCCTTCAGGTTCATGTCCTTGACGACACCGTTGTAGACGACCTCGATCTCCTCGATCGCGTCCTCGGTCAGCTGCCCCACGAAAGCGCCCAGGTGCTCGGCCAGCTTCAGCCACGGGCCCATGATCCGCGCCTCCTCGGCGGTGACCGAGGGCATGTTGAGCGCGTTGGTCACGGCGCCGGTCAGCAGGTAATCGGCCATCTGCTCGGCCACCTGCAGGGCGACGTTTTCCTGCGCCTCGGTCGTGGCCGCGCCGAGGTGCGGGGTGACCACGACATTGTCCAACCCGAACAGCGGGTTCTCCGTCGCCGGTTCCACCTTGAACACGTCGAAGGCCGCGCCCGCGACATGGCCCGAGGTGATCAACTCGGCCAGCGCGGCCTCGTCGACCAGCCCGCCGCGCGCGCAGTTGACGATGCGCACGCCCTTCTTGGTCTTGGCGAGGTTCTCGGCCGACAGGATATTCGCCGTCTTCTCGGTATAGGGAACATGCAGCGTGATGAAATCGGCCTTGGCCAGCAGCTCGTCCAGCTCGACCTTGGTCACGCCGATCTGCGTCGCGCGTTCCTCGGACAGGAACGGGTCATAGGCCAGCACCTTCATCTTCAGCCCCAGCGCCCGGTTGCAGACGATGGACCCGATGTTCCCCGCCCCGATCACGCCCAGCGTCTTGCCGGTCAGCTCCACCCCCATGAAGCGGGATTTCTCCCACTTTCCGGCATGGGTCGAGGCGTTCGCCTCGGGGATCTGGCGGGCGACGGCGAACATCATGGCGATGGCGTGTTCCGCGGTGGTGATCGAGTTGCCGAAGGGCGTGTTCATCACGATGATGCCCTTCTTCGACGCCTCGGGGATGTCGACATTGTCGACCCCGATGCCCGCGCGCCCGATCACCTTGAGGTTGGTGGCCGCGGCGATGATCTTTTCCGTGACCTTGCTGGCCGAGCGGATGGCAAGCCCGTCATACTGGTCGATGACGGACAACAGCTTGTCCTTGTCCTTGCCGATCGAGGGGTCGAAGGTGACGTCGATGCCGCGATCGCGGAAGATCTGGACGGCGGCGTCCGACAGCTTGTCGGAAATGAGAACCTTGGGGGCCATGGGTGGCGCTCCGTTGATGGATGGGGGAATGGTGGGTTGCACCCACCCTACGGCGGGTGGGCAAAATCGTAGGGTGGGTGCAACCCACCATGTGTCCGGGGATCAGGCCGCTTCGGCCTGTGCCGCGATCTCGGCGTGGAACGCCCAGTCGAGCCAGGGCAGCATCGCCTCGATATCCGCCGTCTCCACCGTCGCACCGCACCAGATGCGCAGACCGGCGGGCGCGTCGCGATAGGCGCCGATATCCAGCGCCACCCCCTCGGCTTCCAGCCGCTTGGCCACCGCCTTGGCGAAAGCCGCGCCATCGGCGATGCGCGCATCGGTGAACTTCAGGCAGACCGAGGTGTTCGACCGCGTCGCCGGGTCTTCGGCCAGATTGTCGATCCAGTCGCGCGCGTCGCAGAAATCGAAGATTGCCTGCGCATTCGCATCGGCCCGCGCCATCAGCGTCGGCAAGCCGCCGATCGACTTGGCCCAATCCAGCGCCACGAGGTAATCCTCGACCGCCAGCATCGAGGGGGTGTTGATCGTCTCGCCGACGAAGATGCCTTCGATCAGCTTGCCGCCCTTGGTCATGCGGAAGATCTTGGGCATCGGCCATGCGGGCGTGTAGGACTCGAGCCGCTCCACCGCGCGGGGGCTCAGGATCAGCATGCCATGCGCGGCCTCGCCGCCCATGACCTTCTGCCAGCTGAACGTCGTCACATCCAGCTTGTCCCACGGCAGATCCTGCGCGAAGGCCGCGCTGGTGGCGTCACAGATCGTCAGGCCGCCACGGTCGGCGGGAATCGCGTCGCCATTGGGCACGCGCACGCCGCTGGTCGTGCCGTTCCAGGTAAAGACGACATCGGTGTCGAAATCCACCTCGGCCAGGTCGACGATCTGGCCATACTCGGCGGTCATCACCTTGGCGTCGAGTTTCAGCTGCTTGACCGCATCCGTCACCCAGCCCGCGCCAAAGCTTTCCCACGCGATCATCGTGCAGGGCCGCGCGCCCAGCATGGACCACATCGCCATTTCCACGGCGCCGGTGTCGGAGGCCGGAACGATGCCGATGCGATAGTCCGCGGGCACGCCGAGAATCGCCCGCGTCTCTTCGATCGCGGCCTTCAGCTTGGCCTTGCCGACAGCGGCGCGATGCGAGCGCCCAAGGGCGGCATCCGACAGTTTATCCAGCGAAAAGACGGGGGGTTTGGCGCAGGGGCCAGAGGAAAAACGCGGATTTGCCGGCCGCGTTGCCGGTTGGTCAAGTGCCATGATCTGATACCCTCTCAGATATTCGCCCCTCGTTGGGGAGGGGTGTCCCACCGCCGCACATACGGGGGGCCGCCCATCGCCACAAGACGGAAAATGAAGCTGAAGCGTCGTATTTCGGCCGCTGGCCGATCAATCCGTTCACGATCGGAAACGGCCTCCCTGCCTGGCGAACCGCGCGCTGCGCTGCGGTGTCGCTGCGCAAAAGATCGGACCCTTCAGGCATCTGGAATCACGAGATTAAATACTGATGCGAAAGACTGTCAGCCTCGAAGCTGTCCACCCTGATTGACAAATCGCTTGCAGCGCAGGGTTGCAAGCCGCTAAACTCAAGGGTGAATGACCCAACGCGGCCACACTCGGAGGGCTCGTGCGAGACCAAGCCCACACCCTGCCTTTCGATCTGTCCGACTTCCTTCCGTTCCAGATGTCGGTGATCGCCAGCCGCACCTTTCAACGGATCATGGAAGACACCGGGCTTCAGGTACCGGAATGGCGCATCATGATGGCGCTGCCTGCCCATCAACCCTGTTCCAGCCATGATCTCTGCATCCTCACCGCGATGGATGCCGCCCGCGTCAGCCGCGCCCAGCGCCGGCTCGAGGATCTCGAGATGATCTCGGTCGTGCGCGACACCAACGACCGGCGCAGGCTGGTGGTGCGGCTCAGCGACAAGGGCGACGAAGAGGTGTCGCGCCTCAAGTTCGCCGCGCGCGAGGTCGAAAGCAGCATGCTGCAACAACTCGGCCCCGAGGATCGCGCCAGCCTCAAGACCGCCATCGGCGGGCTTTACGACAGGCTCTGATCCAGCAACAGCCGCGTCAGCACGCCGTCAGGCACGGCCAGCCCGTCGATCACGTCGAAATGATGCAGACCGGGCAGATGCACGGCCCGCGTCTCGGCCCCCAGACCCCACCACACATTCGCCAGCAGATCGGTTTGCCGCAGGAACTCGGGCCGTTCGTCGCCGCCCACCGCGCAGGTGATCCGCAGCCCCGCGCGCGGGGTCAGCAGTGCGGGGCTTTCGGCGGCGGCCTCGGCGGCGTCCAGCCGCAAGGTCTCGTTCATCGCCGTCCGCAGAAGCGGGCGCAGGTCATGCACCCCCGACACCGACAGCACATGGGCGATTCGCGCGCCCAGCGCCTCGGGCAGCACCCCCGCACAGCCCATCCGCGCCACCAGGTGCCCGCCCGCGGAATGCCCGGTCAGATGGATCGGCCCCGCCACCGCCTCGGCGGCGACGGCGAGCGCCGCGGCGATCTCCGCCGTGATCGCGGCGATCCGCGCCTCGGGGGCCAGCGTGTAGCGCACAGCGGCCACGGCCTGCCCCCGCGCCAGCGGCCCCTCGGCGAGAAAGCCGAACTCGTCGGGCGAAAAGCGCATCCAGTAGCCGCCGTGCACCACCACGGTCAGACCCTGCACCTCGGTTTCGGGTCGATACAACTCCAGCACCTGCCGCGCGCCTTGCCCGTAGCGCAGCACCTCGGGCGGGTGCCGCTCCCGCAGCGCGGCGGTGCGCGCGGGCCAGTCGGTCAGGAACCGTTCGGCCCCCGGAATATGCGCGGCATTGGCATAGGCATCGTCCCAGTCGGTGATCGGCATCGCACCCCTCCCTCTCCCTCGCCGCGCAGCAAGCCGCATCGCGCCCGCCGGCACAAGTCGCCTGCGGCATTTTCGGAAACGGACCGCGACAGGTCGCCTCCGGCCTTGCCGACTCCCCCCGCGCGGCGCTACCAAGGGTGTGCTTCGGTCCGGGCGGTTCAACCGTCCGGTGAAAAGGGAACGCGGTGCAAACCCGCGACTGCCCCCGCAACTGTAAGCGGCGAGCGAAACCGGCACATGCCACTGGGGCCGAAACCCCGGGAAGGCCCGGTTCCCGCGACGACCCGCAAGTCAGGAGACCTGCCGAAGTGATCACCCTGTCCGGGCGCGGTGGGCGTCATGGGCAACGGACCCTTCCGTCGTGGTGACACCTTCACCGTTCACGGGAGGGGTGTGTACCCCCCCTCAGGAACATCGCACTTGAACCGATCGGGCCGAATGGCCCGCGAGGGGGACATATGAAACACACCATCACGGCAGCCCTGCCCTTGGCGCTGCTTTTCCCGGCCATGGCACCGGCGCAAACCGCGCTGTTCTCGCTCGACGAGATCGTCTTTTCCGGCAACCTGACCGAGCTCGACGCAGACCGCAGCGGCCTGTCCATCGAGGTGATCACCGAGGCGGACCTCGAGGCCGCGGGCGATGTGCAGATCTCCGACTATCTCGCCCGTCTGCCCGGCCTCAACGTCACCCGCGACGGGCCTCTCGGTCAGAACTCCTTCCCGCGCATCCGCGGCCTCGACGGGCGCTACATCTCTGTCCGGATCAACGGAATCGACGTGAACGACCCCTCGTTGATCCAGAACCAGACCAATTTCGGCGGCCTGACCACCGCAAACATCAGCCGGATCGAGGTGCTCTACGGGTCACAATCCGCTCTCTATGGCTCCGAGGCCGTGGCGGGCGTCATCGACATCCGCACCACGTCGATTCCCGACGAGGTGGGCGATGAACTGCGCTTTTCCATCGAGGGCGGCAGCTACGAAACCGCGCAGGCGGCGCTTTCCTACGCGGTGCGCGGCGAACGCGGTGGGTTGGCCCTGTCCGCCTCGCGCCTCGTGACCGAGGGCTTTTCCGCCGCCGAGGAAAACGACGGCAATACCGAGGCCGACGGCCACCGCTCCACGATGCTCAGCTTCTCGGGCGAGTACGACGTGACCGACACGGTGACGGTGGGGCTCGATGCCTTCTGGCAGGACAGTTTCACCGAGTTCGATGCAGGCCCCGGTGCGCCGATCGGCCCGTTCAACGGCGACGGCCCGCAGACGCAGGACGTGACCCAACGCGGCGCCCGCCTCTACGCCGAGATCGAGGGCGGCGCGCTCGACCATGAATTCAGCCTTTCGGCCTTCGAGACCGAACGCTTCTTCCCGCTGGGCTTCTTCCAGCGTTTCGTCGGCGAACGGACCGAGCTGCGCTACGTCGGCACATGGGACTTCGCGCCCGACAGCGCCCTCTCTTTCGGCCTCGAGCGGTCGGAAGAGCGGTTCACCTCCGTCACCTCCATTGGCGACGCCTCCTCCGGCGCGATCGACGTGACCTCGGCCTTCGCCGATCTGACATGGGCCGTCTCGCCCGACCTCGACCTCAGCCTGTCGGGCCGGATCGACGATCATTCGCGCTTCGGCACCCAGAACAGACTGCGCGCCGCACTGGCCTGGCGACCCGACGCCGACACCGTCATCCGCGCCACTGTCGGGCAGGGAAGCCGCGCACCCTCGCTCTTCGAGCTGTTCAGCGACAACGGCAACCCGAGCCTGTCGCCCGAATCGAGCCTAAGCGTCGAGTTGGGCATCGACCGCGACTTCGGCGCCCTCAGCCTCGGCGCCACCGCGTTCTGGATCCGGGTGGATGACCTGATCGACTTCGACTCCGACTCGACCGCCTGCGCCTCGCCCTTCGGCTGCTACGAGCAGATCCCGGGCGAGACGACGACGCAGGGTGTCGAACTCACGGCCAGCTATGACCTGACCGACCGGATCAGCGCCTTCGGGACCTACACCTACACCGACACGGAAACCGCCACCGGCGGCCGCCTGACCCGCGTGCCGCGCCACCAACTCAGCCTCGGCGTTACGGGCGAGCTTGAGGACGGCTGGCGGTTCTCGGTTGCCGGCATCGGGGCCGCGGATACGGCGGTCTCTTCCTTCGCACCCAACCCGCTCGACGACTATTTCGTCGTCAACGCATCGGTCGGTTACGAACTGGCAGACGGGGTCGAGGCCTACCTGCGGGTCGATAACCTGTTCGACACCCAGTACCAGACCTCGCCCGGCTACGGCACCTCCGACCGGGCCGTCTACCTCGGCCTGCGGTCGCGGTTCTGACATGACCGCCCTGCGCGTCCTTCTCCTCGGCCTCGCCCTTGTGGCGGGGCCTTCGGGCGCGCAGACGCTTCCCGGTGAGACGCCGTCTCGCGTCGTCTCCATGAACCTCTGCACCGACCAGTTCGCCCTGATGCTGGCCGCGCCCGGCCAACTGGTCTCGGTCAGCCACATCAGCGCCAACCCCGTCACCTCCCCCATGGCCGAAGAGGCCGCGCGCTACCCCCTCAACCACGGCAGCGCGGAAGAAATCTACCTGATGCGCCCCGACCTCGTGCTGGCCGACCCGTGGTCGGACCCCGCCGCCGTCTCCATGCTCCGCCGCCTGGGCGTCGAGGTGGTGCAGGTCGAGGGCGTCCGCCAACTCTCCGACATCCCCGACCGCCTCCGCCGCTTCGGCGCGCTGATGGGCCGCGAGGTCGCGGCAGAGACCCTGATCCGCCGGTTCGAGACGGATCTGGCGGCGCTGGCCGCCCCCGACCCGGACGGGCCGCGCGCCATCGTCTACTTCCCCAACGGTTACAGCCTCGGTGAAGGCTCCATGGCGCACGAGCTGCTGAGCCGCGCAGGCTTCCGCAACATCGCGACCGAGATCGCGCCCAGCGCGACCGGCCAGATCGCCATGGAACTGCTCGTCATGGCCGCGCCCGACCTGATCATCCGCGACCGCCCCTATCCCGGCGCAAGCCAGGCCGAGGCGATGCTCGACCACCCCGCTCTGCAGGCGCTGATCGCCGCCGGTGCAGGCCATGAAAGCGGCCCCGATTGGGCCTGCGGCACGCCCCGCGTCGTGGCCGCTCTGCGCGCGCTGGTCGAGATGCGGCAGGCGATCGAGGGTGCGCCATGACCCGCGCCCTGTTCCCCTCCCTTGCCCTGCTCACCCTCGCGCTCGCGGTCCTGTCGCTCCTGACCGGCCCCGCGGGCTTCGGCATCGGTGAAAGCCTGAACGCGCTCGTGACCGGCCAGGGCGAGGCCGTCACCCTCGTGATGCGCGAGATCCGCCTGCCGCGCGTCCTGCTCGCCATCATGGTCGGCGCCAGCCTCGGCTTGTCGGGGGCGGCGCTTCAGGGTTACCTCCGGAACCCCCTCGCAGAACCGGGTCTGATCGGCGTCTCAGGCTCTGCCGCGCTGGGCGCGGTGATCGCGCTGCAGACCGGCGCGGCGGCGGCCTTCGCCCTCGCCCTGCCGCTCGCCGCACTCACCGGCGCCACCATCGCCGTCCTCCTGATCCTCATGCTCGCGGGCCCGCGCGGCGGGTCGCTGACGCTGATCCTTGCGGGCATCGCCATCTCGGCGCTGGCGGGCGCGCTGACCTCGCTGGCGCTGAACCTCTCGCCCAACCCCTTCGCCACCGCGGAAACGGTGTTCTGGATGATGGGCTCGCTTGCCGACCGGTCCTTCTCCCACATCTGGATCGCGCTGCCCTTCATGGCGCTGGGCTGGGCGCTCCTGCTGCCGCTCGGCCGCGGCCTCGACGCGCTGACGCTGGGCGAGGATGCGGCGGGCGCGCTCGGCATCCGGCTCGACCGGCTGCGCCTGCAGCTTGTCCTCGGCGTCGCCGCCTGCGTCGGCGCGGCCACCGCTGTCGCAGGGGCCATCGGCTTCGTCGGCCTCGTCGTGCCGCACCTGCTGCGCCCGCTGGTCGGCGCGCGCCCCTCTGTCCTCCTGCCCGCCTCGGCCCTCGGGGGGGCGGCCATGGTCCTGCTCGCCGACATCGCCGTGCGGCTTGTCCTGCCGGAGCGCGACCTGAAGCTCGGCGTGCTCATGGCCATTGTCGGCGCGCCGCTCTTCCTCCACCTGATCTACAAGACCCGGAGGGCGGGGGCATGACGCATCTGACCCTCGACGCCGTCACCGTCCGCCGTGGCGACTGCCCCGTGGTCGACAACGCCTCGCTGACCATCGCGGGCGGCGAACTGGTCGGCCTGATCGGCCCGAACGGCGCGGGCAAAACGACCCTGATGCGCGGCGCGCTCGGCCTTTTGCCGCACAGTGGCCGCTCCTCCCTCACCGACATGGCCCCACAGACCCGGGCCCGTCATGCCGCCTGGCTCCCCCAATCGCGCGAAATCGCCTGGCCGGTCAGCGTCGAAACGCTGGTGACGCTCGGCCGCACCCCGCACCTCGCCGCGGGCCAGCGCCCCGGCGAACAGGACCGCCAGACCATCGCGCAGGCCATCGCCACGATGGGCCTGACCGGCTTCGAGAACCGCCCCGCGACCAAGCTGTCGGGCGGCGAACAGGCCCGCGTCCTGATCGCCCGCGCGCTGGCGCAGGATACCCCCCTGATCCTCGCCGATGAACCCATCGCGGGCCTCGACCCCGGCCACCAGATCGCCACCATGACCGCCTTCGCGTCGCTCGCCCGGCAGGGCAAGGCGCTGATCGTGTCGCTCCACGACCTCGGCCTTGCCGCACGGCACTGCACGCGGCTGGTCCTGATGCACAAGGGCCGCATCCACGCCGACGGCCCGCCCGAGGAGGTATTGACCGAGGCCAACCTGCGCGATGTCTTCGGCATCACCGCGCATTTGACGCACACGCCCGATGGCGTCATCTTCCAGCCGCTCGAGGTGCTGCCATGACCGACCTGCCAGACCTGCTGACACGCGGCGGCCCGGTGATCTGGGCCATCGGCGCGCTGTCCGTCATCACCCTCGCCCTCATCCTGTGGAAGCTTTTCCGCCTCTCCGCGCTCGGCGCATGGTCCGGCGGGCGCGTCACGGCTCAGGCCATCACCGACTGGCAGACCGGCAACCCCGAGGGCGCGCTGTCGCGCCTCGCCCCCCGCCGATCCGTGCGCGCACGCCTCGCCCATGCCGCCATGAGTGCCCGCCGCGATGCGACTCTCACGGCGGATGCCGCGCGCGAGGAAACCACCCGCATCGCCCGTGCCCTTCTGGCCGAGCTGCGCAGCGGCCTGCGGCCCCTTGACCTGATCGTCACGATTGCGCCCCTGTTGGGCCTGTTAGGCACTGTTCTGGGCATGATCGCCGCCTTCCAGGCCCTGCAAGAGGCCGGCGCACAGGCCGATCCGGCCACGCTGGCCGGCGGCATATGGGAGGCGCTCTTGACCACCGCGATGGGCATGGCCGTCGCCATTCCCGCCTCCATGGCGCTGACATGGTTCGACAGTATCGCCGACCGCCTGCAGGCCGAGATGGAGGATGACGCCACCCGCATCTTCACCCGCGGGGGGCCGCGATGAGTTTCCGTTTCGCAGATGCACGGCCCCGCAGGCGGCCAAGCCTCACGCCGATGATCGACGTGGTGTTCCTGCTGCTGGTCTTCTTCATGCTCGCCGCCCGCTTCGGGCAGGAGGGCGCGCTTGATCTGTCGCTTGCGGGCGGCGGTGCGGGCACATGGGAGGGGCCGCCGCGGCTGGTGCAGGTGGCAGAGGATAGCCTGCGGCTGAACGGCGTGGCGCGGGATCAAGAGAGCCTGATTCAGACTCTGTTTAGCCTTGTAGAGACCGAATCCGACCTCATCCTCCTGCAACCTGCCGAGGGCGTCGCCCTCCAGCGCCTGCTCGACGCCATGGCCATGCTGCAAGGGGCGGGTTTCGCCAATCTCGCGCTGGTGGAGCCATGAATTTCGCCACTCCACGCCCCCGCCGCGCCGCGCAGGACCGCGCCATCGTGCCGATGATCAACGTGGTCTTCCTGCTGCTGATCTTCTTCCTGATGACGGCGAGCCTCACCCCGCCGCCCCCGCTCGAGATCACGCCGCCCACCGCGCAGGCCGACCCGACCGACCCCCAGCCCGGCACGCTCTACATCGCCGCCGACGGCACGCTCGCCTATGGCGGCAGGACCGGCCCCACGGCCCTCGACGCGCTGGCCGCAAGCCGCCCCGAGGGCGCGCTTCCGATCCTCGCCGACGCGGGGCTTCCGGCCGCAGACCTCGCCCGCCTCCTGCCGCAACTTTCCGCCGCGGGCATCACCGACATCCGCCTTGTCACGGTGCAGCCATGAGGCGCGCGGTCGAGATCCTGGGCTTCGTCGGCCTCTCCGCCGCCGTTCATGCGGGCGTCGTCACCGGGTTCGGCGACGGGTTCGGCGGCCCGCAGGGCCAAGGCGCGGGCGGCGCCTCGCAAGCGACCCTGCAAGCCGCGCCCGAAAGCCTTGCCGCACTGGCAGAACGCTGGTCCAGCGCGCCTGATTCGGCGCAGGCCCCGCAGGCGCTGCAAGCCCCGGACATGGCAACAGCCATGCCCGAAATCAGAGCCGAAACTGCCTTTCAGAGCCTTTTAACGCCCGAGCTTGCCCCCCCGACCACTGCCGAACCGCCCCCCATCCCAAGCGCCGCAGCGCCACCGCCTGACTGGTCCGGCCCGGCCCTTTCGGACACGGCCCCGACCCTGCCGCAGGCATCGCTCGACACGCCCGCCGCTGCCACAGCAGAAACCGACACCGAGCCCCGGCGCAGCGCGCCGCCCATGATGGCGCAACCCACCCTCACCGAGAACGCGACCAGTACCGACACAACCGCCCCACCCGCACCCGGCGGCACCGAGCTAGCCGCGCTCCGGTCGCCCCGGCCACCGCAGCGGCCCGAGGGGCTCGCCCCGCCACCGCGCACAACGCCGCAAGCCGCGGCCCCCTCCATGCCCCAACCCGCCCGCACCGCAAGCGGGCAGGGCGGCGGCGCGACCCAAGGGGCGGCCCCCACACCGCAACCGGCACAACCAGCCCTCAGCGCGGGGCAACGCCAGAGCCTGATGTCGCAATGGGGCGCGCAGATCATGGCGCGCATCGAACGCGCGCGGCCTCGGGTTCAGGGCAGCGGCCAGGTGCTGCTCGCCCTGCGCATCACCCGTGACGGCCGCCTTGCAGGCCTGTCGGTCGCTCGATCCTCGGGCAATGCGGACATCGACCGCGCGGCCCTTTCCGCCGTGCAACGCGCGGGTCGCTTCCCGGCCGCCCCCGCTGCACTGACCGAGGCCAGCTACGGCTTTTCCCTTCCCATCCGTTTCCGCTGACCCTACCCCTGCCGCATGGCTCTGCTAGGTAGGGTGGCATGAGCATGCTTTTGCAGATCGACGGGCTTAGGAAGGCGCACGGGTCGGTGACCGTGCTCGACGGCGTGTCGCTGAGCCTCGACCGGGGCCAGACCGTGGCCCTGACGGGCGAAAGCGGGTCAGGCAAAAGCACGCTGCTGCACCTCGCCGCAGGGCTCGATACCGCCGATACAGGGTCGATCCGCATCGACGGGACCGAGGTCACCACCCTCGACGACGCGGGCCGTGCCGCGCTCCGGCGCGAGGCGATCGGCCTCGTCTTCCAGCAGTTCAACCTGATCCCCTCGCTGACCGTTGCGCAGAACATCGCCTTTCAGGCGCGGCTGGCGGGCCGTCACGGCCCAGCCCGCGACGCCGAGCTTGCCCTGCGCCTCGGCCTTGCCGATCTGGGCGCGCGCTACCCCGAGCAGCTGTCGGGGGGGCAGCAGCAACGCGTCGCCATCGCCCGCGCGCTGGCCCACCGGCCCGCGCTGATCCTTGCCGACGAGCCCACCGGCAACCTCGACGAGGCGACGGGCGACGCGGTTCTCGACCTGCTCCTGTCGCTTGTGGCCGAGACCGGCGCGGCGCTTCTGATGGTCACCCATTCGACCCGTCTGGCTGCACGGCTCGACCGGCGCCTGCACCTGTCGCGGGGGCGCCTGGGCGACCGGTCACAGGCCGCCTGACATGCTCTATACCGCCCTTTCGACCCTGTTCAGCCACTGGCGCCGCCACCCCGGCCAGCTTGTGACGCTGATCGCAGGGCTGGCGCTGGCCACCGCGCTCTGGTCGGGCGTGCAGGCCATCAACACCGAGGCCCGCGCCTCCTACGCCGAGGCCGCCGCCAGCCTCGAGAGCGAACGCCTCGACCGGCTCACCGGCCCTGGCGGGAGCGCCGTGCCGCTCGACGCCTTCCTCGCGCTCCGCCGCGCGGGCTATGCCGTCTCGCCCGTCATCTCGGGCGAGATCCGCGAGGGCGAGACCCGCCTGCGCCTCATCGGCATCGACATGCTGGCCGCATCCTCCGGCGCCACCGACACCGCCGAGGGAACGGCGCCCGATCTCGCCGCGTTCCTCACCGCGCCCGGTCGGCTCCTTGTCACCGCCGAGACCGCTGCCGGCCCGCTGCCCGGCGGTCTGCTCGACCTGGTCATCGGAGAGGGGGTGCCCCCCGCTGCCGCCCTGACCGATATCGGCACGGCCGCCCGCCTTCTGGGGCAAACCGACCCTTCCTACCTGGTCGTTGCGCCGAACCAACCCGCCCATCTGCCGCCGCTGCCCGGCGACACCGGGCTGAACCGCGCGGCCCCTGCCGTCGACACCGATGTCGCGCAACTGACCGACAGCTTTCACCTCAACCTCACCGCCTTCGGCCTGCTGGCCTTTGCCGTGGGTCTCTTCATCGTGCATTCGGCCATCGGCCTTGCCTTCGAACAGCGCCGCGCGACGGTCCGGACGCTCCGCGCGCTCGGCACGCCGCTGCGGACCCTGCTGACGGCTTTTGTTCTCGAACTGGCCGTTCTGGCCCTGTTTTCCGGCCTGATCGGGCTGATCCTCGGCTACGGCATCGCCGCGGCCCTGATGCCCGGCGTCGCGGGCACGCTGCGCGGGCTTTACGGCGCGGACGTGCCCGGCGGCCTCTCCTTCGATCCGGTCTGGGCGCTGGCCGCGCTTGCCATGACGCTGGCGGGGGCGGCCATTGCCGGGGGGCAGGCGCTGTGGCGCACCGCGCAGCTGCCCATCCTCGCCCCGGCGCAGCCGCGGGCCTGGGCGCAGGCCGCGCGCCGTGCGATGCGGTGGCAGGCGCTGGCCGCCACCGCCCTTCTGGCGATTGCGGCGCTGCTGGTCCTTGTCGGCGGCTCGCTGCTGACCGGCTTCGCCGCGCTTGCGGCGCTTCTGGTGGGGTCCGCGCTGCTGTTGCCCGCGGCGCTCGCCCTTATGCTGCGCCTCGCCGGACGTGCCGCACGCGGGCCGCTGGGCGAATGGCTCATGGCCGACACCCGCCAGCAACTGCCGGGCCTGTCGCTTGCGCTCATGGCGCTGATGCTGGCGCTGGCCGCCAATATCGGCGTCTCGACCATGGTCGGCAGCTTCCGCGGCACCTTTCTCGGCTGGCTCGACCAGCGCCTCGCGGCCGAGCTTTACGTCAGTGCCGCCGACGCCGAGGAGGCCGCGCGCCTGGCGTCTTGGCTGGGGCCGCGCGCCGACGCGATCCTGCCCATCGTCAGCGCCGAGGTCACGCTGGCGGGCCGACCCGGCGAGCTGTTCGGGCAGGCCGACCATCCGACCTTCCGCGACAACTGGCCCCTGCTGCAATCCATGCCCGCGGCGTGGGACAGGCTTGCCGCGGGCGAGGGCGTCTTCGTCAACGAACAACTCGCCCGCTTTGCGGGTCTGTCGCTGGGCGATCCGCTCGACCTTGCCCCCGGCCTGACCCTGCCGGTGACGGCCATCTACTCCGACTACGGCAACCCGCAGGCGCAGGCGATCGTGACGCAACCCCTTTTCGCAGAGACGTTTCCGGCCATCCCCGTCACCCGCTTCGCCCTGCGCGTGCCGCCCGAGGACGCCCCCGCGCTCGCCAGCGCGCTGCGCGAAGACTTCGGCCTGCCGACCGATGCCGTGATCAACCAGGCGCAGATCAAGCGCTTTTCGCTGAACGTCTTCGACCAGACATTCCGCATCACCGGGGCGCTCAACGTGCTGACCCTCGGGGTGGCCGGTTTCGCGCTGCTCACCAGCCTGCTGACGCTGGCCACGATGCGCCTGCCGCAACTCGCGCCGGTCTGGGCGCTGGGGCTGACCCGCGCGCGGCTCGCGCAGGCGGAACTGGGCCGCAGCGTGATCCTGGCCGCGCTGACCTTCATCCTTGCGCTGCCCGTGGGGCTGGCGCTCGCCTGGGTTCTGCTGGCCGTCGTGAACGTCGAGGCCTTCGGCTGGCGCCTGCCGATGCAGGTGTTTCCGGGCGACTGGCTGACCCTTTTCGCGCTCGCCCTCGCCGCGGCGGTGCTGGCCGCCGCCTTGCCGGCGCTGAAACTGGCGCGCATGCCTGCCGGCACCTTTCTGGGGGTCTTTGCCCATGAACGCTGACTATTCGAGCCTGAGCAGCCTGTTCGATACGGTCTGGAGCCAGCTTTCCCGCGGCGTGGCCGACCGTCGCCACCCGGCGCGCCATCCGACGCTCGCCACCCTGGGCCCCGACGGGCCCGAGCTGCGCACGCTTGTCCTGCGCGGCGCCGACCGGGCCAGCGCCACGCTGGAATTGCACACCGACGCGGCCAGCCCGAAGGCCGCGCAGATCGCGGCCGAGCCGCGCGTCGCGCTGCATGTCTGGCTGCCGAAACCGCGGCTGCAACTGCGTGCCCGCGCGCGGGCGTCGATCACGGCCGGCGACCCCGCCCTGTTCGCCCGCCTGCCCCCGCAGGCACAGGCGAATTACGGCGGCGCGGTGCCGGGCTCTCGGCCGGGCGACACCGCGAACACCGCCAAGGGCGACCCCGCCCGCTTCGCCTGCATCCTCTGCCGCCTGACCGATCTCGACATCCTGCACCTGGGCGAGCCGCATATCCGCGCGCTCTATCGCGCCTCGGACGGGTGGCAGGGCCAGTGGATCGCGCCCTGACAAACCGCCTGACGGATTGCATGTGCGCCCCGCATCCCATATCTCGACCCTGACCCGAAACGGCCGAGGGGCAGCGCGCCCATGAACTGGATCACCAACTACGTCCGCCCGCGGATCAACTCGATCTTCTCGCGCCGCGAGATGCCCGAGAACCTGTGGTCCAAGTGCGACGAATGCGGCACGATGTTGTTTCACCGCGAACTGACCGAGGCGCTGAATGTCTGCACCAACTGCGGGCATCACATGGCGATCACCCCCCGCGCCCGGTTCGAGGCGCTGTTCGACAACGGCATCTTCGCCGAGGTTTCGGTGCCCAAACCCATCGACGACCCGCTCAAGTTCCGCGACCAGAAGAAATACCCCGATCGCCTGCGCAGCGCGCAGAAAACCACCGGCGAGGCCGAGGCGATGCTGGTCGCCGAGGGCGAGATCGGGCGCACCCCCGTGGTCGCCGCGGCGCAGGATTTCAGCTTCATGGGCGGCTCCATGGGCATGTATGTGGGCAACGCCATCGTCGCGGCCTGCGAACGCGCCGTCACGCTGAAGCGCCCGCTGATCCTGTTCTCCGCCGCCGGTGGCGCGCGCATGCAGGAGGGGATTCTCAGCCTGATGCAGATGCCGCGCTCGACCGTGGCGATCCAGATGCTGAAAGAGGCCGGGCTGCCCTATATCGTCGTGCTCACCCATCCCACGACCGGCGGCGTTACCGCCTCCTATGCCATGCTGGGCGACGTGCAGATCGCCGAGCCCAACGCGCTGATCTGCTTTGCCGGTCCCCGCGTCATCGAACAGACCATCCGCGAGAAACTGCCCGAAGGGTTCCAGCGCGCCGAATACCTGCTGGATCACGGCATGCTAGACCGCGTGACGCCGCGCGGGCAGATGCGGGACGAGCTGATCACGATCACCCGGATGCTGATGGGCCTGCCCCCTGCCGTCGTCGGCGACCTGCCCGCGCCGGACGAGGCCGAGGCGCCGACGCAGCCGCAAGCGCCGGACAGCGTGACCGACACCGCGACCGCGACCGCGACCGCGGAGAAGCCGTGAACGCTCCGTCCTCCGACATCCTCCTCGACCGGATGATGTCGCTGCACCCCAAGATCATCGACCTGACGCTCGACCGGATGCACCGCATCCTGGCGGCCCTCGACCATCCCGAGCGGCGCCTGCCCCCGGTGATCCATATCGCGGGCACCAACGGCAAGGGCTCGACGCTGGCCATGATCCGCGCGGGCCTCGAGGGGGCCGGGCTGACCACCCATGCCTATACCTCTCCCCATCTCGCCCGCTTCCACGAACGCATCCGCGTGGCGGGCGCGCTGATCGAGGAACAGGCCCTGTCCCGCCTGTTAGACACCTGTTTGCAGGCCAACGGTCCCGACCCGATCACCTATTTCGAGATCACCACCGCGGCCGCCCTTCTGGCCTTCGCCGAGACGCCCGCCGATTACACCCTGCTCGAGGTCGGCCTTGGCGGCAGGCTGGATGCGACCAACGTCATCGACCGCCCGGCGCTGACTGTCATCACGCCCGTCGACATGGACCACCAGCAATTCCTCGGCGATACGCTGGCCCGGATCGCCGCCGAAAAGGCCGGGATCATCAAGCGCGGCGTCCCCGTCATCATCGGCCGCCAGCAGGACGAGGCCCTCGAGGTGATCGAGGCACAGGCCGCCCGCCTTGGTGCCCCCGTCCTCGCCCATGGCCAGCACTGGCATGTCTGGGAGGAACGCGGGCGGCTGGTGTTCCAGGACGAAACCGGCCTGCTCGACCTGCCCAAACCCGCCCTTCTGGGCGCGCACCAGGTGGAGAATGCAGGCATCGCGCTGGCCGCGCTGCGCAGCCTCGGCCAAGGCGAGGCCGCCTGTGAGTCGGCCATGACCAAGGCCACATGGCCCGCCCGGATGCAGCGCCTGCGCCACGGCCCGCTGACCGACGCCGCGCCAGAGGCCGAGCTGTGGCTCGACGGCGGCCATAACCCGCACGCGGCCCGCGCCATCGCGGCGCTTCTGGCCGAGATGCCGAAGCGGCCCACGCATCTGATCTGCGGGATGCTCAACACCAAGGACGTGACCGGCTACATGGCACCGCTGGCGCGGGTGGCCCAAAGCCTCCACGCCGTCTCCATCCCCGGCCAGAGCGCGACCCTCAGCGCCACGGAAACCGCCAGTGCCGCGCGCAAGGCGGGCTTTGCCGCACATGAGGCCGACAGCGTCGCCGCGGCCCTCGCCACGATCACCGAAAGCGACCCGCAGGCGCGCATCCTGATCTGCGGCTCCCTCTATCTCGCGGGCGAGATCCTGAAACAGAACGGCTGACACCCTTGACGCAGCCGCGCGCGCGCCCACACTCTGGGCCATGAGACATCTCGCCCTTGCCGCCGCCGCGATCCTTGTCGCGCAGACCGCCACCGCCGCCAACACGGCCCGGTTCCAGTTCTGCTGGATCGGCGCGAACGGCTACACGATGGAGGGGATGATCGAGTTTCCCGACAGCCTGCTGAACACCGACATCATCTCGGAACGGCAGGTCACCGGCTTTCGCATCCAGGGCTACAGGGATGGCGTGCCCGTCGGCTTCTGGTCTCTGGACATGCTGACACCCGAAACCTCATGGACGCTCAGCTTCGACACCCGCAGCTTGCGCTTTCCCACCGGCGGCAGCCGCAGCCAGCAGACCTACCAGGAGTGGAACGCCAACGGCGAGGTGAACGATTGCGGCGCCGAGGGCGGCTTCGGCTTCAACGGCGGCAACTGGGCACAGGATGTCTGCATCGACAACCGCTGGATCGAGGAAAGCTCGATCGACCCGTTCACGCCGCTCAGGGCCTTTCCGATGGACGTGCGGCTGGACTGCGACCCGGTCGTCCCGGTCAGCTGACCCCGCCGCGCAGCGCGAAGGCGAGGAACAAGAGCAGGATCGCCCCGATCCAGCTTGCCACCACCCGCCAGCCGATCCGCATCCACGGCGCCGGAACCCGCTCCATCGCCAGGGCCGACGCGCCCGAGGCCGCGGCGAGCACAAGGTTCGCCCCGAAGAGAATCCCGAGGTGGATCATCACCGGCAGCTCGAACAGGCCATGCCCCTCCAGCGCCGCCGCGATCGCGCCGAGGCCGGTCAACCCGGCCAAACCCGTCATCACCCCCCGGTTGCTGACAGGCCAAAGCGCCGCCAGCACGGCGACCACAACACCAAGCGCCATGAAGGCCGCGGCCACCCAGACCCCCACGACCGAGGCCGCGAAGATACCCAGCACCTGCCCCGCCAGCGCATGGGGCCAGACCCGCGGCAGCCCCTCGGTGTCCCAAAGGCTGACCGCGACGCCGAGGGCGAGGATCGGCAACAGGATGCCGGGATAGGTCAGGATGACGCCCGCGCCCTCGACGAATTGCGCATAGCCATCCGCGCCGCCCTGAAAGGCATGCGCCCGGGCCTGCCCGGCGACCAGACCCGCCGCCGCCGCCAGCGTCAGGATACGGCGCAAGGCGCTCAGGCCAGCCCGAAGAGAAAGGCCGCGCCCACCAGCGCGATCACCCCGCCCGCGCCGCGCACCGCCATTGTCCCCGCCTCGGATTTCGTCAGGAACCCCAGCGCGATCCCGGCCATGTGCAACAGGCCCGTGCCCACGACAAAGCCCACGGCGTAGCCATAGGGGCTGAAGGCTTCGGGCAGTTCGGTGCCATGCGCGTGCCCGTGGAAAATGGCGAAGACGCCGACGATGACGGCGGCGACCCAGATCGGCGCGCGCACCGCGAAGGCGATCAGCAGGCCCAGAACCACACCGGACAGCGCGATGCCCGTCTCGACGGCGGGCAGCGGCACGCCGATCACGCCCAGCGCCCCGCCCAGCGCCATGACCAGCGGAAAGACCACCGGCAGGATCCAGATCGCGGGCGACCCGAGAAAGGCGCCCCACAAGCCCACGGCGACCATCGCGACGACATGATCCCAGCCATAGATCGGATGCCAGAACCCGCTGGCGAAACCGCTGTTGATCCCCTCGCCGGTATGCGCGCCCGCCTGGGCCGCGATCAGGGCAAGGGGCAGCGCCAGCATCACGGCGCGGATACGGGGGCAGGTCACTGGCATCACGCTCTCTCCATCCTTCGGTCGCGGCGAGGGTAATGCCCGGCGCTCGCCCGTCAACATGCCGAGGCCCGCGACACGGGGGGGCAAGCGGTTTTTCGATACAGGCGTGAAACCCAGGCCCACGCCCGTCCGTGTCTGTGCGTGACGGGGCGCGATGACCGCCCGGTCCGATCCGCACTGAACAAAGCAAAGGATTATTCCCATGACCCTCCGCCAGATAACCGCCGCCGGTGCCCTTGTGCTGGCCGCAGGCCCGGCCCTTGCCGCCGGTCACGCCCAGCCCGCGGTGACCGGCTACGCGCTTGCCAATGACGGGTCCACGCTGCTTGTCATGGCAGATATCGCCATGCCCGCCGAGGTGATGGCCCTCGACCTCGCCATGGCGCTGGACGCCATCGCCTATCGCCCGGTGACCGGCGAGTTGCTGGGCTACACCAACGGCGCGGTCTACGGGATCGACCCGATGTCGGGCGACATGACCGACCTTGGCGCCAGGGTGATGGAGGACGCGATGGTCGCCGGGGGCGCGATGGTCGGCTTCGACTTCAACAATGCCATCGACGCGGTGCGGGTCGTCTCATCGGCGGGCGACAACCTCGTCTATTTCCCCGAGGGCTTCGGCGACAACGACGCGCGCGCGGGCTCGCTGCGCCGCTTCACCGATCTCGCCTATGCCGAGGGCGACACGAACGCGGGCGCCATGCCGATGATCTTCGCCAATGCCTACACCAACGCGATTGCCGGCATGACGGCCTCGGGCACGCTGCAATACGCGCTGGACGCCGGCACGGATGCGCTGGTGACGCTGGCCAACAATGACGGGACGCTGACCACCGTCGCGCCCGTCACTCTCGACGGCCTGACGCTGGATCTGTCGGGACTGGGCGGGTTCGACATCGTCTCGCCCGAAGAAGGGACCGACATGGCCTATGCGATCCTGCAGGCCGAAGGCAGCGACAGCGCGGGCCTCTACATGATCGACCTCGCCACGGGTGCGGCGACCCTTCAGGCCGATCTGGGGCTTGGCGGCATCACCGGCTTTGCCGTGTCTATCTCCGGCATGTAAGCCACCCGGACCGGTCCCGCCACGGGGCCGGCCCCCCCTCAGCCGACGACGCCATCCCGCCCGCTGCCCCACTCCGCGCCCTGCATCTCGCGCAGGCGGCTGGCCGTGCGCTCGAACTCGAAACTGCCAGATCCCTCGAGATAGAGCCTTTCCGGCTCATCCTCCGCCGACGCGATCAGCCGCACATGCCCTTCGTAAAGCGCATCCACCAGCGTGACGAAGCGCTTGGCCTCGTTGAACTTGGTCGCATCCAGCCGCGGCACCCCCTCCAGCACCAGCAGCTTCACCGCCCCCACCAGCGCAAGGTAATCGGCAGGCCCCAGCGGCTGCCCGCACAGGTCCCAGAACGAGGCGCGCGCCATCCCGGCCCAGTAGCGCGGCAGATGCACCTCGCGCCCCTTCACCTCGAGGCACAGCTCCTCCTCGCGGCCCCCGGTCAGGTCGCGCCAGATCTCGTTGATCGCCGCCGTCGCCTGCGCGCCCAGCGGCGTGAAATACACCTGCTCGCCGGCCAGCCGGTCCTGCCGGTAATCGGTCATCGCCTCCAGCTGGTCGACCTCCAGCTTCTCCTCCAGCAGCTTGATGAAGGGCAGGAAGAGCTGCCGGTTCAACCCGTCCTTGTAGAGGTCCGAGGGATGCCGGTTCGACGTGGTCACGATCACGACCCCGGCGGCGAAGAGCCGCTCGAAGAGCCGCCCCACGATCATCGCATCCGCGATATCGGTGATCTGCATCTCGTCGAAACAGAGTAGCCGCAGCCCCTTGGCGATATCCGCCGCGACCGGCCTGATCGCATCGTCCACCCCGGTCTTGCGCGCCTCGTGCAGCGCGGCCTGCACCTCCTGCATGAAGGCGTGGAAATGGACGCGCCGCTTCTCGGTGGTGGGCGCATGGCTGTAGAACAGGTCCATCAGCATCGACTTGCCGCGCCCGACCCCGCCCCAGAGATAGACACCCTGCTTGCCCTCGGGCGCCTCCGCCTTGCGGAACCGCGCCAACAGCCCCGTGCGCGGCGCGGGACGGGTCTCCAGCCGCGCGCGCAACTCTTCCAGCCTGAGCAGCGCGACCCGCTGCGCCGGGTCGGGGCGCAGAAGGCCCTCGGCGACGCGCGTGTCGTAGATCGCTTGCAGATGCTGTCCCATGCGCGCCTGCCTACATCCATTCGCGCCCGGCGTTAAGCACCCGTGGTGACACCCATCACAGAGCCTGAATTGACGCGGGCGCCGCGCCATGCATCTTTCGACCCGCGACAGGGACCCCGTACCAGATGACCCGACAGGATAGCATGTTGACCCCGGTCCTGATCGGCGGCTGCCTGATCATCATGATCAGCTTCGCGATCCGCGCGAGCTTCGGCATCTTCCAGATCCCCATCGCCGAGGAATTCGGCTGGCTCCGCGCGGAATTCTCGCTCGCCATCGCCATCCAGAACCTCGCCTGGGGCGTCGGACAGCCGATCTTCGGCGCCATCGCCGAACGCTTCGGCGACAGGCGCGCCATCGTGCTGGGCGCGCTGATGTATGCCGCGGGGCTGGTCCTCTCGGCCTATGCGATCACGCCCGGCCAGCACCAGCTGCTGGAAATCCTTGTCGGGTTCGGCATCGCGGGCACGGGCTTCGGCGTGATCCTCGCCATCGTGGGTCGCGCCGCCTCGGACGCCAACCGCTCCATGGCGCTGGGGATCGCCACCGCCGCAGGTTCCGCCGGACAGGTCTTCGGCGCGCCGCTGGCCGAGGGGCTTCTGTCCATCCTCCCATGGCAGACCGTCTTCCTGATCTTCGCCGCGATGATCCTCGCCAGCCTCTTCGCCCTGCCGCTCCTGCGTGCGCCTGCGCCCACCTCGAAAGCGCAGATCGAGGAGAGCATGGGCCAGATCGTCGGCCGCGCCATCCGCCACCCCTCCTTCGCGCTGATCTTCATCGGCTTTTTCTCCTGCGGCTACCAGCTGGGCTTCATCACCGCCCATTTCCCTGCCTTCGTGACCGAGCTTTGCGGCCCCATCGCCCCCGGCTCGATGCTGCACGGCATGGGCATCACCACCACATCGGCCCTCGGCGCGGTCGCCATCTCGCTGATCGGGCTGGCCAATATCGCGGGCACGATCACCGCGGGCTGGCTCGGTCACCGTTTCCCGAAACGCTACCTGCTGGCCGCCATCTACACCGGCCGCACGCTGGCCGCGGGCCTCTTCATCCTTCTACCCATCACGCCCGCCACCGTCATCGCCTTCTCCATCGTCATGGGCGCGCTCTGGCTCGCGACCGTGCCGCTGACCTCGGGGCTTGTCGGCTACATCTACGGGCTGCGCTACATGGGCACGCTCTACGGTCTGGTGTTCTTCTCCCACCAGCTCGGCAGCTTCCTCGGCGTCTGGCTCGGCGGCGCGCTCTACGACGTCTACGGCGATTACACGGCGGTCTGGTGGGTCGGCGTCGCCATCGGCGCGCTCTCGGCCGTGGTCCACCTGCCGATCCGCGAAACCCCGCTCAAGGACAGGGCACCCGAGGCCACACCCGCCTGATCCCCTGCTTCATCTTGGCCAATACAACTCCGGGGGAGTCGCGCATGCGACGGGGGCAGAGCCCCCCACGCGCGAAGCGCGCACCAGGGACTCCGCGCCGCGTCAGCGGCGCGCGGGTCGACCGCGAAGCGGGCGAAACCCCTCAGCCGCCCGCGACCGCGTCGAGGATGTAGCGCGCCACCATCAGGTCCAGATGCGCGCCACCACCGTTCTTGAACAGCGTGATCTCATCGTCCGACCCGCGCGCGAACCGACCCGAGGGCAGATCGTAGTAATCCGCCGCCACCTCGGCCTCGGTCAGAACCCCCGCCTCCAGCGGGATCTTCAACTCGCCGATATGGCCCAGCGTCGTCTCCCGGCTGTCGACGAAGACCCGCGCGCGCCGCAGCGCCGCGTCATCCGCCTCGCGCATGTCGGGCCTGTAGGCCCCGATCAGGTCGATATGCTGCCCGTCCCGCAACCAGTCGCCCCGCAGCACCGGCTCCGTCGCCATCGTGGCGCAGGTCACGATATCCGCGCGCCCCACGGCGGCCTCCAGATCATCGGCCACCTCGGTGTCCGGCCAGCCCGCCGCCAGTGCCTCGGCCCCCGCGCGCGTCCGGTTCCACACCAGGAAACGCGCGCCGGGAAAGCCCGCGCCGTAGGCTTCGCGCAGCGAGCGACCAACGGTCCCCGCCCCCACGATCAGGATCGTCTCCACCCCCTCGGGTGCGAGCCTGCGCGCCGCGCAGAGACTGTCACCGGCGGTTTTCCACTTGGTCAGCAGGTGGAAATCCACGATCGCCGACAGCGTCCCGTCCAAATCGGAATAGACCGCCGCCGACCCGTTCACCGTGGGCAGCCCAGCCGCCCCGTTCCCCGGAAAGATCGTCGCCGTCTTCACCAGTTGCCCCAGCCCGTCGACCCAGGCCGCCCGGCTCAGCAGCGTATCCTCCCGTCGATAGAGGAACGTATCCCCGATCTCGGCCCGGGGCAGGGCGTGCCCCGCCTCGATCGCATCGCACAGCGCCAGCCAGTCGAGATGCGCCTCGGCCTCCGGTCCGATCACCCTCACGCTCATCCCCTTGCCTCCTCAGCCGTCAACAATCCTGCAGAAACCAGCCGCGCGGCCCAGCCCGTGGGCCCGTCGAAAAGATGCGCCTGCCAGCCCCGCGCCTCGGCGGCGGCGATATTGGCGTCGCGGTCATCGGCGAAAAGGATCGCACCGGGGGCCACGCCGACGCCCGCCTCGACCATCTCGTAGATGCGCGGATCGGGTTTCGTCACCTGCATCCGCCCCGAGACGAACTCGATGTCGAACTCGTTCAGGAAATCGAACTGCGTCTGCGCATAGGCGTAGCTTTCGACGCCGAAATTCGTCAGGCAATGCACCGGCACGCCCTTGGCCCGCAGCCGCCGCAGCAGTGTCACCGAATGACCGATCACCGGGGTGGCCAGCTCGATCCAGTTGTCATGCCAGTCGCGGATCTCGGCCCGCCAATCCGGGTATTGCTCGGCCGTCTCGTAGATCACCTCGCGGAACGGCTCGCCCCGGTCCACGCGCTCGTTCATCCAGTGCAGATCGACCTCGGCAAACAGCGCGCGCCGCCGATCCTCGCCATAGACCCGGTCATAGTAGCGCTCGGGCTGCCACTCGATCAGCACGTTGCCGATGTCGAAGATCACGGCCTCTGGCGTCATTCCGTAACCCCGTAAAGCGCCTCGGCATGGAAGCTCACGTGATCCTCCATGAAGCTCGAGACGAAATAATAGCTGTGGTCATAACCCGGCTGCATCCGCAGCGTCGCATGCTGGCGCCGGGCGGCCATCGCCTCGGCCAGCGCCTCGGTTTTCAGCAGGTCGCCGAACTGGTCCGCCGTGCCGGTGTCGATCAGGACAGGCCCCGGAAACCCCCGCGCGCGCATCAGCATGGTCGCGTCATGCGCCTCCCAGAGCGCGGTGTTTTCACCGAGATAGGCGGTGAACTGCTTGCGGCCCCAGTCGCTGTCCATCGGGTTGCAGATGGGCGCAAAGGCCGAGACCGAGGCGAAACGATCCGGAAACTGCATCGCGATGGTCAGCGCGCCATGCCCGCCCATCGAATGCCCAGTGATCCCCTGCCGCGCCTCGTCCAGCGCGAAGCGCTTGAAGAGGCGCTCGGGCAGCTCCTCGGTCACGTAGCTCCACATCTGGAAATGCTCGGCCCATGGGTCCTGCGTCGCGTTCACGTAGAACCCGGCCCCTTGGCCCATGTCATAGGCCGCGTCATCCGGCACGCCCGCGCCACGGGGCGAAGTGTCGGGAAAGACCAGCGCGATCCCCTGTTCGGCGGCCCATTGCTGCGCGCCGGCCTTTTCCATCGCGTTGGCATGGGTGCAGGTCAGCCCCGAGAGATACCACAGCACCGGCACCGGCCCGTCACCGGCCTCGGCGGGCAGGAACAGGCCGAAGGTCATCTCGCAGCCCAGCGCGTCCGAGGCATGGCGATAGACGCCCTGTGTGCCTCCGAAACAGCGGTTCTCGGAAATCGTGTCCATCCTGCCCTCCTTTGGCCGTCGGCCAAGCCGTAACGCGGCCCGGCCCATGCGCGCAAGCGCATCACCCGCCCGGCACGATCCCCGCCATGTCGCTGACCCATGCGATCACCAGCGAGACCGTCACGATCGAGAGCGCCGTCGAGATCAGGATCGAGGCCGAGACCCGCTGCGGCGCGACCCCGTAATGCTGCGCAAGGATGTAGACATTCCCCGCCACCGGCAGGGACGCGGCCGCGATCATCACCGCCGCATCGAACGTCTCGACCGGGAACAACATCAGCGCGGCAAAGGCCACGGCCAAGGGGTGCAGCACCAGCTTGCAGAAACTCAGCCAGCCCGCGACCTGCACCCGCTCCGCCGATTTTCCCGCCAGCGAGGCGCCGATGGCAAAGAGCGCGCCGGGCGTCGCCGCCGCCCCGAGGATGGCGAGAAACTCGTTCACCGGCCCCGGCACCGCCCAGCCCGTGCCCGACCACGCCAGCCCCAGCACCATCGACACGATCATCGGGTTCTTCACCAGCCCAAGGCCGACCGTCTTGAGGATGCCAAGCGACATCCGCCCGTCCCGGCTTCCGGTGATCAGGATGACGATGATCGAGGAAAACACGATCAGGTCGAGCGACAGGACCATCAGCACCGGCCCCGCCGCCGCCTCGCCCATCAGCACGATCAGCATGGGCACGCCGAGAAACCCGGTGTTCCCGATCACGGCGCATTGCGCCTCGACCGCCGCCTCCTCGATGGATCGGCGGCGCAGAAAGGCCACCGCCGTGGCGATGGCGTAGACCACGAAACAGCCCCAGAGATAGGCCGCCACGAACCACCAGTCGAAGATCTCGGCCAGCGACAGGTTCGCGGCGAAGCGGAACAGCATCGCCGAAAGCGCGAAATAGAAGACGAATTTGGTGAGATAGGCCGCCGCCTCGGCGGTGAAAAACCCCGTCCGGCAGGCCTGGTAGCCCAGCCCGATCAGCGCGAAGAACGGCAGCGTCTTGAGAAAGATCTCGATCATCGCTCCTTGGCTAATCCGCCCCCGCGGCAGAGTCCATCTGCCCCGACACACTCCCGCAGTTTCCGCCCGGGCCCGCGCCACAGTGCCGAAATCCTTGCCGAAACTGAACCAATTGGTTTACATTAACGGCACGAAGGGGAGGGCGGATGAACGCAGAGGCCCAGATCAAGAAAGGGCGCAAGTTCGATCAGGTGATCGAGGGCGCCCGCACGGTCTTCATGCGCGAAGGCTACGAGGGCGCCAGCGTCGACGAGATCGCGCGCGATGCGGGCGTGTCCAAGGCCACGCTCTACAGCTATTTCCCCGACAAGCAGCACCTGTTCCTTGCCGTCCTGCAATCGGAATGCGCCCAGCAGGCCGAGGTGGAATTCCTGATGGATGCGGGCGACCTGAGCGTCGAGGAGACGTTGCACGTCATCTGCAAGGCGCTGATGACCTTCATCCTGTCCGATTTCGGGCAAGACATGTTCCGCGTCTGCGTCGCCGAGGCCCAGCGCTTTCCCGAGCTTGGGCGCACCTTCTATGACAGCGGGCCGAAGAAATGGGGCCGCAAGATCACCCTCTATCTCGACAGTCCCAAGGCCCGCGCCGCGCTGGACATCGAGGATACCGCGCTTGCAGCCGACCAGCTGGCGCAGCTGTGCCGCGCCGACCTCATGCTCAAGGTCCTCTTCGGGATCGAGAAGGACCCCCCCGAGGCCGAGATCGACCGGATCGCCTCCGAGGCGGTCAGGACCTTCCTCGCCCGCTACCGGCGCTGATGGCGCGCCTCACGCTCCCGGATCGAACATCGGAAAGGTCACGCCCAGCGCCCAGCCGAGGATCACCCCGAGGCCCACGCCCATCGCCACCACCGACCCCGTGCGCCGCCCGACGAAGCGGCCCATCATCCCGTAGCTGAGATAGAACAGCAAGATGACGGGCAGGATGATGATGAGGAAGAAAAGCCGCTCGAAATCGAGCGCCACGGCGATGCCGAGCGAGGCGAGGAACGCGCCGCGCGCCACCACCCGCCGCCACAGCGCCGCACGCGTCCCCTCCGACAGCACCGCGTCGCCCAGCATGGCCAGCACTGCCCCCGGCAGGATCGCGAGGATCACGGGCACACGGCCCGCATGGGGCATGAAACTGCCCACGTAACGGTCCATGATGCCGCCGAAGACAAGGACGCCATAGGCCGCCAGCGCCAGCCCGGCGATCAGGCCCCGCCGCGCGGGCAAACCCCCGGCCCAGGCCGCCCCCGCCAGCACCAGCGCGCCGTAAAGCGCAAGGTGCAGCGCAAGGTAATCGGCGACGAGCACCGGCAGGAACCGCGTCTCGAACAGGCTCAGGATCAGCGGCGTCAGCACCGCGGGCCCCAGCGCGAGCGCCCAGAAGACCCGCCGCCCCGGATGCCATGGCGCCTCACCTTCGGGCAGCAGCTGCGACAGCGGGCGCACCAGCAGCACCGCACCAAAGAGCGCAAGGATGATCCACGGCCCCAGCGACACCGTGCGCGCCTCAGGCGCGATGCCGAAACTCTCGCCCAGCCAGTCGGTCGCCGCCGCGATACCTTCGGGCGCGAACAGCACGCCCACATGCTCGACATGGGGCACGGCGATGGCGCGCCGGGCAAAGGCGCCGCCGGGTTGGCCCACGGTCTCGCCCTCCCCGGCACCCAACTCGCCCATCACCCGCCGCGCCTCGTCGCGCAACGCGCCCTCCCAGGCGCCGTTGACGATCAGCAGGTTCGCAGGCTCTGCCTCCGTCACCGCCTGGCTGAAGAGCGAGATTCCGACCACCGCCTCGACGCGGGCATCCTCCAGCCCCTGCCGCACGACGACATCCGACGCCATGGAATGCCCCACCAGCGCCACGCGCGGCTGCGCGCCGGGCAGGCCGACGGCAAAGTCGGTCACGCGGCCCGTCTCCTCCATCAACAGGCGCGTGGTGCCGTCGATGCTGGTCACGTCGCCCGACATCGACACCGGGTTCCGCCCATGCCCCTCGAAATCGAAGCTGACCGTGATGAACCCCGCGCGCGCAAGGCTGAGTTGCCACGCAGACATCAGCTGCCGCGACCCGGCAAAGCCGTGGGCGATGACCACCACCGGCCCCTCGGCCTCGGGCGCGCGCATCACCGTCACCGGCGTCTCGCCCACCTGCGTCTGCCGGATCTCGAGCCCCGCCCGCGGCGCCTCGAGCCCCCAGAGCCCCGCCCCCAGCGCAGCCAGCGCAAGGATCGCGATCAGGATATGCCGTGTCATGAAACCCGCTCGTCCATCATGTCCGATCGCCACCCTAACCGGCTCTGCGCCGCTGCCAACCGCCAAAGCCTCTGGCCCGATGCCTCCCTTCATGTTCTATGGCGCGAAACCGTGTAAAGATACTGGCCCATGTTCACCATCACCCTCGTCACCAACCCCGCGATGATCCTCGAACCGGCGCTCGTCCGCGCGCTCCGCGACGCGATGGGGGGCGGCGAGGCGATCTGGCTCGACCCCAATTGCGCCGCCGAGTTCGAGGTGGCGAAACTGCCCGGGAACCTGACCCGGATCCGCGCCAGCCTGAATGCCGAGGGCGTCGACCTGATCGGTCAGCCCAGCACGAACCGCCGCAAGCGGCTGCTTCTGGCGGACATGGATTCGACCATGATCCGGCAGGAATGCATCGACGAACTGGCCGCCGCCGCCGGGATCGGCGATCAGGTGGTGCAGATCACCGCGCGTGCGATGAACGGCGAACTCGATTTCGAGGCGGCCCTGACCGAGCGCGTCGCCCTGCTGAAAGGTCTGCCCGAGGCCACCATCGCCGAGGTGCTGCGCACGCGCATCACCATGATGCCCGGCGGCGCCACGCTGGTCGCCACGATGCGCGCCCACGGCGCCCATGCGGCGCTGGTCTCGGGCGGCTTCACCGCCTTTACCGAGGCTGTGGCCGCCCGGCTGGGCTTCGACGAACACCGCGCCAACACGCTGCTGATCGAGGGCGGCGCCCTGACCGGCGCGGTCGCCCCGCCCATCCTCGGCCGCGAGGCCAAGGTCGCGGCGCTGCAAGACCTCACCACAAGGCTTGGCCTTGGCGACGCCGACGTGCTGGCCATCGGCGACGGCGCCAACGATCTGGGCATGTTGCAGCGTGCAGGCCTCGGCGTCGCCGTCCACGCCAAGCCGGTGGTGCAGGCGCAGGCGGCCCATGCGATCAACCACGGCGACCTGACCGCGCTGCTCTATGCGCAGGGCTATGCAAAGGCGGAGTTCGTGACGCCGTAACTGCGGTTGCAGCTTTTGCAAAGCTTGCAAGACCAGCAAGCGCTCCCCATACTTGGCGGGCATGGGTCGTGGAGCCGTCCAATGGAATACATCATCCGCCGGTGCAGAACACTCAGCGACGGGCGTGTCGAAACCTTCACGCCGATGAAGAACGCGGACGGCTATTTCATCCTGGCCGACCGTGCGGTCGATGCGCAGCACAACAAGGCGATCAACCAATTCTACGTGAAAGACCCCGCAGCGCTGGTCGCCCGCCTGCGCCGCGGGGGTGTCTCGCTTCGCATGAAGGGCGACATCACCGGGCAGCCCAACCTGATCAGCGCCTCCGAGATCGAACTGCTGAGCGCCGAGGATGACCCTTTCGCCGGCTTCACCGAATGGGCAGGCACGGCAGATGACGAAGCGTATCGCGACCTATGACCCTGCGTCCCTTCGACGTGGTCGTTGTCCCGTTTCCCTACAGTGACAGGCTCAGCGAAAGGCGCCGCCCGGCTCTCGTGGTTTCAAGCGTCGAAATGCCCGAGATTCTGGGGCGCGTTTGGCTTGCGATGATCACCTCGGCACCCGCGTCCCAGATCGGCGACGTGGCATTGGGTGAGATCGGCCCCGCGGGCCTTCCCGTCGCCTCGACCCTGCGGTGCAGCAAGATCGCGACGCTCGACGCCGACCGCATCCTTCGGCAGATCGGCCGGTTGTCCGAGGCCGATGAAAAGGCCGCGCGCGACGCGTTGCGCCTCTGCGCGGCCTTCTAGGGGTCATTCCGCAGGAACGGCCTGCTTTTCGACGCCCAGCGGATGGGCCAGCTTGTCCAGCATCTCTTTCGGGCAGACCTGGATGAAATTGCCCCGCTCCAGGTCCCAGTGCTGAAGGATGTCGGCGGCCTTGCGCGACCCGGTCTCGCGCGCATGCGCCTCGATCAGGCCCTTCAGCTGCGCCTCCCATTCCGGCACGGTCACCGGGCAGGTCACCAGCGTCTCCATGTTCATGTTGACGCGCGCGGCCCCCTCGGGGTCGTGGAGATAGGCCATGCCGCCCGTCATCCCGGCCCCGAAATTCGCCCCGATGGACCCGAGGATCACCGCGACCCCGCCGGTCATGTATTCGCAGCCGTTCGACCCGCAGCCCTCGATCACCACCTTGGCGCCCGAGTTGCGCACCGCGAAACGCTCACCCGCGCGGCCAGCCGCGAAGAGGTAGCCGTCGGTCGCGCCATAGAGCACGGTGTTGCCGATGATGACGTTCTCGCTTGCCACCAGCGGGCTTTCCTGCGGCGGGCGCACTACGATGATGCCGCCCGACAGGCCCTTGCCGACATAGTCGTTTGCGTCGCCCGACACCTCCAGCTTGAGCCCCGGCGCGGCAAACGCGCCCAGCGACTGACCGGCCGAGCCCTGAAGCTTGACCGTGAGATGGTCGGGTTGCAGCGCGTTGCGCATCCCGAAGGCCTTGACGATATGGCTCGAGGTTCGCGTGCCGATGGTGCGCAGCGTGTTCTGCACGGCATAGGACAGCTGCATCTTTTCCCCGTCCTCGAGGAAGCGGTGCGCATCCGCCACGATCTGCGCGTCCAGCGTATCGGGCACGGCATTGCGCGGCTTGTAGCGGTCATAGACGATCCGGTCGGCCCCATCGACGGTGATCAGCATCGGGTTGAGGTCGAGATCATCCAGATGCGCCGCGCCCCGGCTGACCTGCGTCAGGAGATCGGCGCGCCCGATCACGTCATCAAGCGACCGCGCCCCGATGGAGGCGAGGATTTCGCGCACTTCCTGCGCGTAGAAGGTGATGAGGTTCACCACCTTGTCCGCATTGCCGGTGAACTTGGCACGCAGGCTTTCATCCTGCGTGCAGACGCCCACGGGGCAGGTATTGGACTGGCACTGGCGCACCATGATGCAGCCCATCGCGATCAGCGCCGCTGTGCCGATGCCGTATTCCTCGGCCCCCATCATCGCCGCCATGACGATGTCGCGCCCGGTGCGCAGCCCGCCATCGGTGCGCAGCGTGATCCGGTCGCGCAGGTTGTTCATCGCCAGAACCTGGTGCGCCTCGGTCAGGCCCATTTCCCACGGCAGACCGGCATACTTGATGCTGGTCGCGGGGCTGGCGCCCGTGCCGCCGTTATGGCCCGAGATCAGGATCACGTCGGCCTTGGCCTTGGCCACGCCGGCGGCGATGGTCCCCACGCCAGACGACGCCACCAGCTTCACCGTGACCTTGGCGCGCGGGTTGATCTGCTTCAGGTCATAGATCAGCTGCGCCAGATCCTCGATACTGTAGATATCGTGATGCGGCGGCGGCGAGATCAGCGTCACGCCCTTGGTCGAATGCCGCAGCCGCGCGATCAGGTCGGTGACCTTCATGCCGGGCAGCTGGCCGCCTTCGCCGGGCTTGGCCCCTTGCGCCACCTTGATTTCCAGCTCTTCGCAATGGTTCAGGTACTCGGCGGTCACGCCGAACCGCCCCGAGGCCACCTGCTTGATCTTGGCGCTGGGGTTGTCGCCATTCGGCTCGGGCACGAAATGCGCCGGGTCTTCGCCGCCCTCGCCCGAATCCGACTTCGCTCCGATCCGGTTCATCGCCACATTCAGCGTCTTGTGCGCCTCGGGCGACAGCGCGCCCAGCGACATGCCCGGCGTGACGAACCGCTTGCGGATCGAGGTGATGCTTTCCACCTCTTCGATCGGCACCGGATTGCCCAGCGGCTTGATGTCCAGCAGATCGCGCAGGTGGATCGGCGGATTGCTCCGCATCTTGTCGGAATACTGCTTCCACAGCGCGTAGGAGGCGCGGTTGCAGGCCTGCTGCATCATGTGCATCGTCGTCGCCTCCCAGGCGTGCTTTTCGCCCGAGCGGCGCGCCTTGTAGAAACCGCCGATGGGCAGCACCCCCTCCCCGCGGAGGAAGCCCTTGGCATGCACCTCCTCGGCCTTTTTCTGCAGGCCGCTGACACCGATCCCCGAAATGCGCGACAGCATGCCGGGGAAATACTCGGCCACCATCGCGCGGCTCAGGCCCACGGCCTCGAAGTTGAGACCTCCGCGATAGGAGGAGATGACCGAAATGCCCATCTTCGACATGATCTTGAGCAGACCCTGATCGATCGCGTTGCGATAGCGCGCCATCGCCTCGGTCAGGGTGCCCTCGATCAACCCGCGCGCGATGCGGTCGGCGATGCTGTCCTGCGCCAGATAGGCGTTCACCGTCGTCGCCCCGCAGCCCACGAGCACCGCGAAGTAATGCGGGTCGATGCACTCGGCCGAGCGCACGTTGAGCGAACAGAAGGTCCGCAAGCCGCGCTGCGTCAGCCAGGAATGCACCGCGCTGGTCGCAAGGATCATCGGCATCGCGACGCGATCCTCACCCTGCCCCTGGTCGGTCAGGATCAGGTGACCGGCGCCCGAGCGCACGGCATCCTCGGCGGCGTGGCGGATCCGCTCCAGCGCCTCGCGCAGCGCGTCGGGCTTTCCGCCCGCGGGGAATGTGCAGTCGATGCTGACATGGTCGGCGTTGAAATGCCCGACCATCGCGTCGAACTGCGCGTTCGAGACGAAGGGGCTGTCGAGCACCAGGATCTCGGTCTGCGACGAATCCTCGTCCAGCACGTTCTTGAGGTTCCCGAAGCGGGTCTTCAGGCTCATCACCCGGTACTCGCGCAACGAGTCGATGGGCGGGTTCGTCACCTGGCTGAAGTTCTGCCGGAAATAATGGCTCAGCGGGCGATACATGCTCGACAACACCGCCGCCGGCGTGTCGTCGCCCATCGAGGCCAGCGCCTCCTTGCCGTCCTCGGCCATCGGCGCGAGGATCTGCTCCAGCTCCTCGATGGAATAGCCCGCGGCCACCTGCCGGCGGCGCAGCTCGGCGCCGTCGAACAGCGTCTTTTCACTCAGGGCCTCGGTCTCGGCGGCCAGATCGGCGATCTTGCCCACCCATTCCCCGAAGGGGCGAGAGGCCGCCAGCTTGTCCTTGATCTCGGTGTCATGGAACAGCGCGCCATCCTTCATGTCGACGGCGATCATCTGGCCGGGGCCAAGCGCGCCCTTTTCCACCACGGTGCTTTCGTTGATCGGAACCATCCCCGCCTCGGAGCCCGCGATCAGCATGCCCTCGCCGGTCACGACATAGCGCATCGGCCGCAGCCCGTTCCGGTCCAGACCGGCGCAGACCCAACGCCCATCGGTCATCGCCAGCGCGGCGGGGCCGTCCCACGGCTCCATCACGGAGTTGCAATAGGCGTACATGTCCTGCCACGCCTGCGGCAGTTCCGCGGCGGTGTTCGACCAGGCCTCGGGCACCAGCATCGTCTTGGCCATCGGGGCCGAGCGGCCCGCGCGCACCAGCACCTCGAACACGGCATCCAGCGCACCCGAGTCGCTCGCACCCTGAGGGACGATCGGCTTGATGTCCTCGGCCATGTCCCCGAAATAGGTCGAGGCCATGCGGATCTCGTGGCTCCGCATCCAGTTGACGTTGCCCTTCAGCGTGTTGATCTCGCCGTTATGGGCCAGCATGCGGAAGGGCTGGGCCAGCCACCACTGCGGGAAGGTGTTGGTCGAATAGCGCTGGTGGTAGATCGCGAATGCGCTCTCGAACCGCTCGTCCTGCAGGTCGGGGTAGAACTCGGCCACGTCCTGCGCCAGCATCATCCCCTTGTAGATGATCGACCGGCAGGAAAAGCTGCACAGGTACAGCTCTTTCACGCCCGCCGCCTGCGCGGCCTTCTCGATCCGGCGGCGGATGACATAGAGCTCGCGCTCGAAGGTCTCTTCGTCCACGCCCTTGGAATTCGAGATGATGATCTGTTCGATCTCGGGGCGCGTCGCGTTGGCCTTTTCGCCCAGCACGGTGATGTTCACCGGCACATGCCGCCAGCCGTAGATGTAATAGCCCATCCGCAGCACTTCGGATTCCACGATCGTGCGGCAGGTTTCCTGCGCGCCGAAATTCGTGCGCGGCAGAAAGACCTGCCCGACCGCCATCAACTCGTTCTCGCGCGGCTCATGCCCGGTGCGCCGCACCTGGTCGTAGAAAAAGCGGGGCGCGATCTGCACATGGATACCCGCGCCATCGCCCGTCTTGCCATCGGCATCGACCGCACCGCGGTGCCAGACGGCCTTCAGCGCGTTGATCCCGTTTTCGACAACCTTGCGGCTGGCCTGACCGTCCAGCGACACGACAAGCCCCACCCCGCAGGAGGAATGCTCGTCCTCCTTGCGGAACATGCCGTTTTCTTCCATCCAGGCGCGCTTGGCTTCCTCTTCGGCGGCCCAGCTTGCATTGTACTCGGTCATGGCATGTCTCCCTCGAGATGGGGGTTTGTCGCTTCGTATTCCGCGCGGGTGGCGCGGCGATGATCACCGGACAGCGGCACATAGGCCGGTGCGCGGTCTATGTAGATCTCCGAGATCAGCGGAAAGTCCCGCGCCGCCGCAAACAGGGCGGGCATCAGCTCGTAATCCGCACCCTCGGTATCGGTGTTCCTGAGCCACAGGTTGCTGCCGCAGACCGGGCAGAAAGCCCGCTCGGAAAAAGGGGTCGAGGCATAGCGCGCGACCGTGCCGCCGACGGTCACGGCATCAGCCGACGCCTCGAACGCACCCCATACCAGCCCCGACGACCGCTGACACAGGCTGCAATGGCAGACGCCCACCGCGGCGACATGCGCACCGTCGACGGTGATCCGCACGGCGCCGCACAGGCACGCGCCCTCCAGCCGCCCGCTGCGCCGATAGGCATCCGCAAGGCTCATTGCGAGACCCTCCAGAGGGGGTCTGCGGGGACCGCGCTCATCATCTCGCCGCAATCGTAGATCGGTTGCAGCGTGAGGAAGCCCGGCTCGCCGGGTTCGGCGAATTCCATCGGGCTGTTGTTGTATTCGAACGTGCTGCCATCGGCCTCGGTCACCGTTTCGACCCCGCCGAAGAACATCCGCCAGCCCTCGTGCACGAACTGGTTGCCCTGCACCCGGCGCGTGCCGCCGTCGACCGGGTATTGATAGGAAAACTCGGTCACCATCAGGGTCCGGCCATCCACCACCACCTCGTCGCCGGTCAACTGGTCAAAACCGGTGTAGTCGCGGGTGAAACTGCCGAAATTCGACTCGGTGCGCAGGCTGAACACCATCGTGTCGCTACCCGTCGCCAGCAGCTCGCTCAGGCTGGCCGGGTCCTGCTCCGGCTCGATCAGGGTCGAGGTGCCGCCCCCGCGCAGATCCCAGCTGCGCAGCCAGCGAAACTCCGCATCGGTGAAGCTGAGGTAGAACGGGCTGTCCTCGTCCAGCGACGCCCGCCAGTGGCTGCCCGCCGGGTCGCCTTCGCAGGTCCAGTGGTGGCTGACCATGCACCCCCGCGACTGAACCGTGAGGAAGGCCGTGCAGCCCGCGGGCACCTCGAACAGCTCCGGTCCGTCGGTCTGCGCGGCGGCAGGCAGGGGCGCGCAAAGCAGCGCAGCCGCGATCACCGCGCTGCGCAGACTGGTTGTCGTGCCGTTAACCCACATACCCGTCAGCCTTCCTGACCTTTTCAAAAATCGGGGCCGTGCCCCGTCACGCATCCGTAGTTACAGGATCACTACGCGAAAACTACGCGATCCCGGCAGCGCGGGCGGCGCTCACTCCGCCGCCACCGCGCCCGAGACCGCCAGCTTCTCGAGGATCGCCTCGGCCGCCTCGCGCCCGTCACGGATCGCCCAGACGACGAGGCTCGCACCCCGCACGATATCGCCCACGGCATAGACATTCTCGATCTGCGTCTCATGCGTGCGGAAATTGGCCTTGATCGTGCCCCAGCGCGTCACCTCCAGCTCGGGGACACCCCAGAGCGTCGGCAGGTCCTCGGGCTCGAAGCCCAGCGCCTTGATGACCATGTCGGCGCCTTCGACATACTCGGCGCCTTCGATGATCTCGGGGCTCTGCCGCCCGGTCTGGTCCGGTGCGCCAAGGCGCATCTTGTCGACCATCACGCCCTCGACCACCTCGCCGCCGGTGAAGGCCTTGGGGGCGGAAAGCCACACGAATTCAACGCCTTCTTCCTCGGCATTGGCGACCTCGCGCTGCGAGCCCGGCATGTTCGCCTTGTCGCGGCGATAAAGGCATTTCACGCTGACCGCATCCTGCCGGATCGCGGTGCGGACGCAGTCCATCGCGGTGTCGCCGCCGCCGATCACGACCACGCGCTTGCCCGCGGCGTTCAGCTCGCCGCTGTCGAATTCGGGCACCTCGTCGCCGAAACTCTTGCGGTTCGATGCGCTCAGGTAGTCGATGGCGCGCACCACGCCCTCGGCCCCCACGCCCGGCGCGTTCAGGTCGCGCGACTTGTAGACGCCGGTGGCGATGACGATGAAATCATGCTTGCCGCGGATCGCGTCAAAGCTCACGTCCTCGCCCACGTTGCAGTTCAGCACGAACTCCACGCCGCCCTCTTCCAGCTGCGTGTTGCGGCGCACCACCACGTCCTTCTCCAGCTTGAAGCCGGGAATGCCATAGGTCATCAGCCCGCCCGCGCGGTCGTAGCGGTCATAGACCGTCACCTGGAGACCCGCACGGCGCAGCATGTCGGCGGCGGCAAGGCCACCGGGGCCCGCGCCGATGATGCCGACCGATTCGGGCCGCTCGACCGAAGGCGCGATGGGCTTGACCCAGCCTTCTTCCCACGCGGTATCGGTGATGTATTTCTCGACCGAGCCGATGGTCACGGTGCCGTGCCCGGATTGTTCGATCACGCAATTCCCTTCGCACAGGCGATCCTGCGGGCAGATGCGGCCACAGATCTCCGGGAAGGTGTTGGTCGCCTGGCTCATCTCGTAGGCTTCCTGCAACCGCCCCTCGGCGGTCAGCTTCAGCCAGTCGGGAATGTTGTTGTGGAGCGGGCAATGCGACTGGCAATACGGCACGCCGCACTGGCTGCAACGCCCGGCCTGCTCGGCGGCCTTGTCGCGCGCGTATTCACCGTAGATCTCGCCGAAATCCTCGCGCCGGAGGTTCGGAGGACGCTTCTCCGGCATCTCCCGCTCGACGGTGACGAATTTCAACATGGGTTGCTTGGCCACGAGACTTCTCCCATTCTCACCGCGCCCCTATACCGACCCCGCGCCCAGATAAAAAGACAATAAGGCTGACCTATTTGCCGATTTTTCGACCCCCGAACTGCGCAGACAGGGCAGCCATGCGTGAAAATAGTAACCAAACGTTACCTATTTATCCGAATCCCACTATAAAACAGGATCTTGACCTGTTGCACATTTTCGGACCCGGCGCACGATGACCCTGTGGAACCTGATCCTCCTCGCCCTGATCCAGGGCATCACCGAGTTTCTGCCGGTCTCCAGCTCGGGTCACCTCGTGCTTTTGCCGAATCTCACCGGCCTCGCCGACCAGGGGCAGGTGATCGACGTGGCCGTCCATGTCGGCACGCTGGGCGCGGTCATCCTGTATTTCTGGCGCGACGTGCGGATGGCGCTGATGGGCGTGCCGCGCATGCTGACGGGGCGGATCGACACGGCGGGCGCACGGCTTGCCTTCCTGCTCCTCATCGCCACGATCCCGGTGATCCTCGTCGGGCTAGTCCTGCATCTGACGGGGCTTGCCGATGCAATGCGCTCGATCGTGGTGATCGGCTGGACGATGCTGATCTTCGGTCTCGTGCTCTACTGGGCCGACCAGCGGGGGCCGCAGACACGACAGGCCGAGGGCTGGACCCTGCGCGATGCCGTCATCCTGGGCCTCTGGCAGGCCGTCGCGCTGATCCCCGGCACCTCGCGCTCGGGCATCACGATCACCGGTGCGCGGCTCCTGGGTTATGACCGCGAAAGCGCCGCGCGCATCGCCATGCTGATGTCGATCCCGACGATCATGGCCTCCGGCATCCTGCTGGGCGCCGAAGTCCTGGTCACCGCCGATGCGGCAGCGGCGCGGGACGGCGCCATCGCCGCCGCCTTCGCCTTCGTCGCGGCGCTGGGCGCGCTTGCGCTGATGATGCGGCTGCTGCGGTCGGTCAGCTTCACGCCCTACGTGATCTACCGGGTCATCCTCGGCGTGGTCCTGCTGGCGATCGCCTATTCCTGACGCAGGTGCCGGGCGGCTTCCTTGATCTCGGCATATTGCCCGCCGGGCCGGTAGTGCCAGAGGTACTCCTCGAGGATGGCGTCCATGGCAGTCGGCTCGATCCCGAGCTCGGCAAAACCCATGCGCCCCTCGGTCACCACGTTGTCGCGGCGCAGGTTGCGCACCTGGTCGCGGGTCAGAAGACTGTTGTGAAACAGGCCCAGCGTCGCAGCCTGCACGAGATCGAGCAGCCCGCCCATGATCCCGGCCACCCAGAAGGGCACGTTCAAGATCAGGCGGCGGCGGCGAATCACGACCAGCATGCGCTGCATCAGCTCGCGGAAGGTCGCGACCTCGGGACCGCCCAGTTCGTAGATGCCCGGCTTCGCCTGACCCAGCGCGCCCATGACCGCGGCCTGCGCCACGTCATCGACATAGACCGGCTGAAACCGCGTCCCGGCGCCCACGACGGGCAGCGCGGGCGCCATGCGCGTCATCGCGGCGAAGCGGTTGAAGAACTGGTCCTCGGGCCCGAACACGATCGAGGGGCGCAAGATCACCGCGGTGGGAAAGGCGGCCAGAACGGCCGCTTCGCCATCGCCCTTGCTGTCGGCGTAAAGGCTGTCGCTGTTGGGATCCGCCCCGATCGCCGAGACATGGACAAGGCGCGCGGCGCCCTCCTCGGCGGCGATGCGCGCGACCCGCGCGGCGCCGTGGTTCTGCACCAGGTTGAACTTGTTCTTGCCGCGCTCGGACAGGATGCCGACGCAGTTGATCACCACGTCGGCGCCATGGATCGCCGCGCGCACGCTGTCGTCGTCGCGGATGTTGGCGAACACCGGCTCGACCTGCCCGACGACACCGTAGGGCCGCACGAACAGCGCCTCGTTCGGGCGGCGCACTGCCACGCGTACGCGCCAGCCCTGCTTGGCCATGCGCCGCGCGATGTAGCGGCCCACAAAGCCCGAGCCGCCGAATATGGTCACGAGGTTCGACATGGATGCTGCCCTCCGGTCACGGTCTGGCCTGCGTGATAGGCGGGGCATGCCTGCGCGACAAGGCGCAAATCGTCCCAAGGATGTGCCGGACCCACACAACCGCGGGAGGTGGCTGGCATCGACTCGATACACCGGCTAGATCTACGGTGATGTCTGCGCAAACCCGCCTGTCCTTCCTCGGCGCCCTGGCCGTTTCGGTGCTGGTCGCACTCGCCCCCGCGCCGTCCAGCGCGCAGGAGGTGCGCCTGACCGCGCCCGGCGCCTCGGAAAATCTGCAAACCCGTTTGCGCGGCATATCCCTCCTCCTCCGCCCGCCGGAAGACGGAAGCACCCGCACGGGCGAGGATATCGTCGCCGCGGCCCGCGCCGATTACGGAAGGTTGATCGGCGTTCTCTACGAAGAGGGGTTCTTTGCCCCCGTCATCACGATCACCCTCGATGGCCGCGATGCCACGACCATCTCGCCCTTCGATCCGCCCCCGGCCGTGCGCAACGTCGATATCTCGGTGGTCACCGGCGCGCCTTTCCGGCTGGGCGAGGCGCGCATCGCCCCGCTCGCCCCCGGCACCGAGCTGCCTGCCGGGTTCCGCGGCGGCGAACCCGCCACCACGCCCCTGCTGCGCGACACGACCGCCGCGGCGCTGAACGCATGGCGACAGCAGGGCCGCGCCATCGCCGATGTGGCCGACCAGTCGATCCGCGCCGACAACCGCGCCGCGATCCTCGACGTGGCGATCCGCGTCGAACCCGGCCCGGTCATCACCTTCGGCCAGCTCCTGCCGGAGGGGCAGGAACGCATGCGCGTCGCCCGCATCCTCGAGATCGCGGGCCTGCCCACCGGCGAGGTCTACTCCCCCGAGGCGCTGACCCGCGCCGAGGCGCGCCTGCGCGAAACCGGCGTGTTTTCCGCCGTGGCCCTGCAGCTGCGCGATCCGCGGGACGGGGCCATCGCCGATGTCACCGCGATCCTCGACGAGGCGCCGCTGCGCCGCCTCGGTTTCGGGGCGGAACTGTCCAGCGACGAGGGCGTCCAGCTTTCGGCCTACTGGCTCCATCGCAACCTCTTCGGCGGGGCCGAGCGGCTGCGCTTCGATGCGACCGTCTCGGGCATCAACGCGGATGTGGACGGCATTGACGGCGAACTGACCGCGCGGTTCGAACGGCCCGCGACCTTCAGCCCGGACACCGACCTCGCCCTCGAACTGGGCTTTGCCTATCTCGACGAGCCGTTGTTCAGCATCGAGGCGCTGAGCTTCGGGGCGGGGCTGACCCATGACCTGACCGATCGCCTGACGCTGCGCGGCGGCGTCGGGGTCGACCGGATCCGGTTCAGCTCTGCCCTCGGCTCGGCGACGGTCACCCGGCTGACCCTGCCGCTTGGCGCGACATTCGACGGGCGTGACGATCCGCTCGACGCGCGTGCCGGTCTTTACGGCGACATCACCCTGACCCCCTTCAAGATCGTCGGCGACGGCGGGGGCGCGCGCATGACCTTCGATGGCCGCGCCTACCGCGCCTTCGGCACGGACGACCGGACCCGGCTCGCCGGCCGGCTGCAACTGGGCACGCTGATCGGCGGCAGCGTGACCGAGATTCCGCCCGACGACTTCTTCTATTCCGGCGGCTCGGGCACCGTGCGCGGGCATTCCTACCAGTCGCTCGGCGCGATCCAGAACGGCGTTCCCAGCGGCGGCCGCGGCTTCCTGGGCCTGTCGGGCGAGATCCGCCATGACATCGGCGAGACGAATTTCGGCGTTGTCGGCTTTGCCGATGTCGGCGCGATCAGCGCCGATGCCCTCGGGCAGGGCAGCAGCGACTGGCACGCCGGCGCGGGCCTCGGCTTTCGCTATGCCACGCCCTTCGGCCCGATCCGGGTCGATCTCGCGACGCCGGTCACCGGCCCCGACGCGGGCCGCGAAGCCTATCTCTACATCGGCATCGGGCAGGCGTTCTGATGCGGCGCCTGGCCCTCGCCCTCTTCGCCGCCTCGGCGCTTCTCGGTGCCCCCGCCCCCGTGCAGGCGCAGGCCGATGACGACCGCACGCGCATCGAGCGGTTTCTCGAGAACCAGCTGTCCGACGGGGCGCGGCAGGTGTCGATCCAGGGGTTTCGCGGCGCGCTCAGTTCGACCGCCGAGATGGATCGCCTCACCATCGCCGATGCCGAGGGCGTGTGGCTGATCCTCGAAGGTGCGGAACTGAACTGGTCGCGCGCAGCCCTTCTGCGCGGCAGGCTGCGGATCGACAGCCTGACCGCCGACCGGCTCGAGATCCTGCGCAGCCCCGTCACCGAGCAAAGCGTCGACCTGCCGCCTGCCGAGGCGACCCCCTTCGCCCTGCCCGAACTGCCCCTTTCGATCTCGATCGCCCGTGCCTCGATCACCCGCGTGTCCCTCGGCCCGTCCTTCATCGGCACCCCGGTCGCGCTGCAGGTCGACGGCTCGGCCAGCCTCGGGGGTGGCGAGGGAGAAGCGGATCTCGAGATTGTCCGCCTTGACGGGCCGCGCGGCGTGTTCGACCTCGCCGCCAGCTATGACAATGAAACGCGTCTCCTCTCCCTCTCCCTCCTGCTCGAGGAGGACGCGGGCGGTCTTGCCGCCAATCTGCTGAACATACCCGGCACGCCGCAGCTGCGCCTGTCGGTCGAGGGTGACGGACCGATCGACGCCTTCAGCGCCGAGATCGCCCTTTCCACCGATGGCCAGCCCCGGCTGACCGGAACGGTCGCGACCACGCTCTTCCCCGAGACCGGCGTGCGCGAGGTGACCGCCAGTCTTGGCGGCGACATCACGCCGCTCTTCCTGCCCGATTACCGCACCTTCTTCGGGCCGGACGTCGCACTGGATACCCGCCTGCGCCTGATGCCGGACGGGGCGGTCAACCTCGACACGCTGACGCTGACCGCCGCGGCACTGCGGCTGAACGGCACCATGGCGCTCGCGCCCGGCGGGCGGCCCGAGGCCTTCGCCTTCACCGGGCGGATCGCGGACCCCGAGGGCGCGGGCCCCGTCCTCCTGCCCATCCCCGATGCCACGATCACCGTGGAAAACGCCAATATCGTGCTGTCCTACGATCGCGAATCGGGGGCCGGCTACACCGCGCTGGCCTTGGCGACCGGCCTTGACCTGGGCACGGCCCGGCTTGGCACGATCCGCCTCGACGCCGATGGCGAGATCGCGGACACCCCGGAAGGTGTCGCGGTCCGCGCACCGATACGGGCCGGTATCCTCGACCTCGTGCATCAGGATCCTGCGCTGCAAGAGGCGTTGGGCTCCAGTGCACAGCTCTCCGCCGACCTCGGCTGGCGGACGGGTGGACCGGTGACCCTGGACGACCTCGTCGTCCGCGCGGGCGATCTTGCCCTGACGGGCACCGCCGCGCTCGACCTGGAGGAGGGCCGGCTGGACCTCGCGACCGACCTCGCCGCCGAGGCCGGGGATCTCGCGCGCTTCGCCCGCGCCACGGGGCAGCCGCTGGCCGGGCGGCTGTCGGCCACCCTGACCGCCGAGGCCGAACTCTTGTCGGGCGCCTTCGACATCGACCTGCGCGGCACGGGAACCGACCTTCGCATCGCCGAGGCGGTGCCGCCGCAACTCTTCGCGGGCGAAACGCGGCTGACCCTCTCGGCACAGCGCGACGAGACCGGCCTGACCCTGCGCGAGCTGACGTTGGAGGGCCGCGAGGCGAGCCTCTCGGGCACGGGCCGCATCAACAGCGACGGCGCCATCGTCGATTTCGATGCGCGGCTGGCCAATTTGGGCCTCTTCACCGACACGCTCAGCGGGCCGGTCTCGGCAAGCCTCGACGCGACGCGCGGCCCGGGGGAGGATGCCCCCTGGCGCATTGTCTCTGCCGTCTCCAGCGCGGCGGGCATCACCGCCGACATCTCCGGCTCGGTCGCCGCCGACGCCGCCACGGCCGACCTGAGGGCGACCGGCCGGCTGCCCCTGTCGCTCGCCAACCGGACCCTCGCACCGCGCAGCGTGTTCGGCTCGCTCGCCTTCGACCTGCGCCTCTCGGGCCCCCCGACCCTCACGGCCTTGACCGGCAGTTTCCGCAGCAGTGACGCCCGGATCACGCTGCCGACGCTGCAGACCGCGCTCGAGAATGTCGCCGTCAACGGGCAACTGTCAGGCGGCCGGGTCAGCTTTTCCGCGGACGGCGCGCTGGGCAGCGGCGGCACGATGACCGCGCAGGGCACCGTCGACCTGACCGGCACCGGCCTGCCTGCGCGCATCGAGATCGGCGCGCGTGACCTGCGCCTCGTCGATCCCACGCTTTATGACGCGCGGATCGCGCGCGCCGACATCGCCGTGCAGGGGGCGCTGACCGGGGCGCTTCAGGTCAGCGGCGACATCGTGCTGGGCGAGACCGAACTGCGCGTGCCGGAAAACGGCCTGGGCGCCACGGCACCGATCCCGCCGATCACACACATCCGCGAGACGGAGGCCGAACGCCGCACCCGGATCGCCGCGGGCCTCGGCCCGCAGCGCAGCGGCACGGGCAGTGGCGGATCGCAGCGGATCGGCCTCGACCTGAGCATCTCGGCGCCCGGGCGCATCTTCATCCGGGGCCGGGGCCTCGATGCGGAACTGGGCGGTCAGCTGCGCATCGGCGGAACCACCGCGAACGTCATCCCCACCGGTCGCTTCGACCTGGTGCGCGGGCGCTTCTCGATCCTCGGCACGCGGCTGGACCTGACTGAAGGATCGGCCAGCCTGCAGGGCAATTTCGACGTCTACATCCGGCTGCGCGCCGTCACACGCGCCGGCGAGTACCAGATCGCGATCGAACTGGAGGGGCCGGTCAGCGCACCGGCGATCACCCTCGCCTCGTCACCTGCCCTGCCCGAGGACGAGATCCTGGCGCAACTGCTGTTCGGGCGCTCGGTTTCGTCGCTTTCGCCGGTGCAACTGCTCCAGATGGCCGATGCGGCGGCCACGCTCGCGGGCGGTGGCAGCGGTGGTGGCGGCATCCTCGCCAACCTGCGCGAAGGTCTCGGCCTCGACGACCTGGACCTGCAGACCGACGACGAGGGCAACGCGGCGCTCAGGGCCGGGCGTTACCTGTCGGACAACGTCTATACCGATGTGACGGTCGGCAGCGACGGCAACGCGGATGTCTCGCTCAACATCGACCTGACACCGAACATCACGGCGCGCGGCAGCTTCTCCTCGGATGGCACATCCAGCCTCGGGGTGTTCTTCGAACGCGATTACTGAGATGCCGGAAAATCCCTGCCGAACCCCCGTTGACAGGGTCGCGGCACGGCTATATCAGCCGCCCTCACGACACCGGCCCAGGTGGCGGAATTGGTAGACGCGCTGGCTTCAGGTGCCAGTGATCGAAAGGTCGTGGAGGTTCGAGTCCTCTCCTGGGCACCATTCTTCCTGTCCTCCCTCCGCACCTGCGAGACGAAAGGGACAGCACCGTGACAATCCATCTCTACCAGAACGATCTGCCCGACGATCTCGACCTCGGGCCCTCCGTGGCGATCGACTGCGAGACCATGGGCCTCAACCCGCACCGGGACAGGCTGTGCGTCGTGCAACTCTCGTCGGGCGACGGCAACGCCCATCTCGTGCAGGTCGCCAAGGGTCAGACCGAGGCGCCGAACCTCGCCCGCCTGCTGACCGATCAGAACGTGCTCAAGCTGTTTCACTTCGGCCGTTTCGACATCGCGGTGATGTATCACGCCTTCGGTGCGCTGGCCGCGCCTGTCTATTGCACCAAGATCGCCTCGAAACTGATCCGCACCTACACCGACCGGCACGGCCTGAAATACCTGCTGCAGGAACTGCTCGACATCGACATCTCCAAGCAGCAACAAAGCTCGGACTGGGGCGCCGCGAAACTGACCGAGGCGCAGAAGGCCTATGCCGCCTCGGACGTGCTCTACCTGCACCGCCTGAAAGAGGCGCTGGACGACCGGCTGATCCGCGAAGGGCGCATGGCACTGGCGCAATCGTGCTACGATTTCCTGCCCACGCGGGCGCAACTCGACCTGGCCGGTTGGCCCGAGATCGACATCTTCAGCCACTGAGGGCCGGATGGCCGCATCGAACAGATATTCCACGGTCGTCACATGGGTGAAGCTGGCCCTGCCCCTGCTTGCCCTTGCCCTGCTGTCGACCATGTTCCTGTTCTCGCGCGCGCCCGACCCCGACGCCGCACTGCCCTTCGCCGCGGTCGACATCGACGAGCTGATCCGCGAACAGCGCCTGTCGCGCCCCCGCTTCGCCGGCACGATGGACGATGGCCGCGCCGTCACCATGGTCGCCGCCACCGCCGCGCCCGAACCCGCGAACCCCAACCGCATCCACCTGACCGAGGTCGAGACCCGCTTGACCCTGTCCGACACCGACGAGCTGTCGTTCACCGCGCGCGAGGGTGACATCGACCTTGCCACCCAGACCGTCGAGATGGCCGGCGAGGTGGCGGCCCGGACGACACAGGGCCTGACGCTCGGGTCGGACCGGATCACCGTCGCGATGGACCGGATGCGCCTTGCCTCGCCCGGCGAGATCACCCTCAGCGGCGCGGGCATGACCCTGACCGCGGGGGCGATGGAACTGATCGGACCGGAAGGGCAGGCTTTCCTGAGTTTCACTGGCGGCGTCCGGCTGGTATACGACGCTGGGGACCAATAAATGCACGTCATGATACCGCGCCATTTCATTCGCCTGGCCGCTCTGGCCATCACGCTGTTCGCCGCCAGTCCGGCCGCAGCCCAGGTCGGCATCGGCTTCGGGGGCGTGCCCCATGATGCCGAGCAGCCCGTCGAGGTGACCTCGGACAGCCTGTCGCTGGACCAGTCGAACGGCCGTGCCGTGTTCGAGGGCAATGTCATCATCGTCCAGGGCGATCTGCGCATGGCCGCGGGCCGGGTCGAGGTGGTCTATTCCGACACCGACGACGGCCGCAGCGTCGACAGCGTCCTGGCCACCGGCGGTGTCCTCGTCACCCGCGGCGACGATGCCGCCGAGGGGACGCAGGCACGCTACGACATCGCCGCCGCCCTGCTGACGATGACCGGCGACGTGCTGGTCACGCAGGGCGCGACCGCCATTGCCGGCGACAGCATGACCGTCGACATGAACACCGGCAATGGCACCGTCGACGGACGCGTGCGCACGGTGCTGGACCCGGGGGCCGACTGATGGCCGAGGGCAAACCCTCGCTCACCGTGACCGAGGGCGGTCAGGGCCTCGTGGTGCACCGCCTGCGCAAGAGTTACCGCCGCCGCCCGGTGATCCGCGATGTCTCGCTGGAACTGGCCCGCGGCGAGGTCGTGGCGCTTCTCGGGCCCAACGGGTCGGGCAAGACGACGTCCTTCTACTGCATCGCGGGGCTGATCACGCCCGACGGCGGCACCGTCACGATCGACGGGCAGGACGTGACGATGTTCCCGATGTATCGCCGCGCTCGGGCCGGGATCGGCTACCTGCCGCAGGAAATGTCGATCTTCCGCGGCCTCTCGGTCGAGGACAACATCATGGCGATCCTCGAGGTGGTCGAGAAAGACCGCAAGACCCGGCAGGACCGCCTGGAAGAGCTGCTGTCCGAGTTCTCCATCGGCCACCTGCGCCGCGCGCCCGCCCTGTCGCTGTCGGGCGGTGAGCGCCGCCGGGCCGAGATCGCGCGCTGCCTCGCCTCCAACCCGCGCTACGTGCTGCTTGACGAACCCTTCGCCGGCGTCGACCCCATCGCCGTGGGCGATATCCGGCACCTCGTGCAGGACCTCAAGACGCGCGGCATCGGCGTGCTGATCACCGACCACAACGTGCGCGAAACGCTCGAGATCGTGGACCGCGCCTATATCCTGCACGACGGCACGATCATCAAGTCGGGCACCCCCGACGAGGTCGTCCGCGACGAGACCGTGCGCCGCGTCTACCTCGGGCAGAGCTTCCGCATCTCGTGATACCGCGCGACACCGCTTTGCGTTGACAGCGCCCGCGCGCCGTCGCCTAATGGATGTGATGTTCGCGTTCGCTTCATCCCCGATCCACCCGTCCGGGCCCCGGACGCAGGACCGCTCAAACGGGCGCCGGATCAGCCATATCACGACGCAACCGAACAGCCTCTCGCACGAGGCGGGCCGCCCATTCCGGGTCGGCCCGACCACGTGCACCTGAAGTGCGGAGGACCCATGCGCTATCAAATCAGTGGAAAACAGATCGACATCGGCGAGGCACTGCAAACCCATGTGCAGGACAGCCTCGGGACCGTGGTCGAGAAATTCTCGATGCGCCCGACCGACGCGACCGTGATCTTCTCGAAATCCGGCGCCGAGTATGTCTGCGAGGCGACGATCCATCTGTCCACCGGCCTGACCGCCTCGGCCAAGGGCCACGCGCATGAAATCTACGCCGCCTTCGAGACCAGCGCCGAAAAGATGGAAAAGCAGCTGCGCCGCTACAAGCGTCGCCTGAAAGACCATCACCGCGATAGGCAGGACCCCGTTGAAACCTTTGGCGCGGCCATGTATGTGCTCGCCCCAGCCGGTAATGACGTCGAAGAGAACGAACCGGCCGACCTGCAGCCGATCATCGTGGCCGAGATGGAGACCAAGATCCCCTCTCTCTCGGTCGGCGAGGCGGTGATGCAGATGGAGCTGGCGGGCGCACCGGTGCTGGTGTTCCGCAACGAGGGACATAACGGGGTGAACGTGGTCTATCGGCGCGACGACGGAAATGTCGGCTGGATCGACCCCCCCGCCAAGTGAGACAAGGGCGCGGCGACGGCCAGGCTTGGCCCGCCGCGCGTAACAGATCCGGCATCTGGGTCACGAAGGGGATGGGATGAACCTGTCGTCGCTGCTGAAACCTCGGGCCGTCAAGGTGCTGAGCGATGTGACCAGCAAGAAGCGCCTGATGCAGGGCATCGCGGACCTCGCGCATGACCTGATCGGCCTGCCCGAGGGGCAGATCTTCGACGCTCTGCAGGAACGCGAAAGCCTCGGGCCCACGGGCGTGGGTCATGGCGTGGCGCTGCCCCATGCGCGGCTGTCGGACCTGACCGAGGTGCATGGCGCGTTTTTGCGACTGGAACGGCCCATCGATTTCGACGCCGCCGACCGGCAGCCCGTCGACCTCGTCTTCGCGCTTTTCGCGCCCGCCGATACCGGGGTGGATCACCTCAAGGCTCTGGCGCTTGTCTCGCGCACGCTGCGCGACCCGGCGCTCTGCGCCAAGCTGCGGGCGAACACGGATGCCGCGACGCTGCACACGCTTCTGACCGAGCACGAGGCCAGCAAGGCCGCCTGAGCCGGGCTACATCCGGTTCCAGCGCGGAAAACCCAGGGTCAGGTAATCGCGCCTGTAGGCGTCGATCGCGGCCTTCTCGATCTTGCCGTCATAGACCTTGGCCAAGGGCACCGGGCCGGGGATCCCCTCGGCCCGCGGCGCTGGGGCGTCCTGCACGCCCGCCGCGCGGGCGAGATCGGGCAAGGCCGTCGCCATCTCTTCCTCGCGCAGAAGGTGATGCGGCTGGACGACCTGCCCCATGCCTTGCACGATCGCCGCCTGCGAGGCCCATGCCGCGTCGATCCGCACGCTGGTCTGCCCGGCGAGGTTGGCCTTGAGAAATTCCAGGAACCCGGCAAAGGCCGCCTTCTGCTGATCGGGCGACCAATCCTCGCCCGGTGCGCCGCCGGGAACAGGCAGCTTGTAGCGTTGCCGCAGGATCTTGCGCGGATCGGCATAGGCAGGGCGATCATCCGGCAGGATGAAGCGGTTGAACGTCACATAGGCCCGCTTCACCGGGTGCCGCAGCACCGTGAAACTGCGATAGCCCGGATGATCCTTCATCCACTGCTTCAGGTCCTTCTGCGTCATCTTCCGCAAGAGGCCCTCGCGCCCGACGCCGCCGATCTCGGCCATCCAGTCGATCACCGCCTGTTCCGGCGCACCCTTGATCGGCAGGAACAGCAGCCCCGCCTCCGGATGCGCGACGAAACCGGGCACTGCCGCACCGCGGGCGGGCTCCACCTCGGGGCTCGCGGTCAGGCCGAACCGGTCGACGTCGCGCAGCGCCGCGATCATCTCGTCGTAATTCTCGACCTTCTCCGACAGATCGCCGGGGTTCTGCCGCTTGAGCGTGGTCGACGCCGTGTCGATCCGCCCCTCCGAACCCAGAAAGGCTGCAAGCCCGTTCAACACGTCCGCGTCATTGATATCCTCGTAACGGATCAGGAAGGCCCCCTGACCCCCCAGCTGCAACCCCCGGCGCAGCCGGTCCTGGAACGCCGCCAGCCGATCGGTCAGCTCGGCGAATTCCTCGGCGTCGAACCGGATCTGCGCGCTCTTGCGGTTCTTGGCGTCGGTCAGCCGCCATTGCCCCGTGGCCGTGGCGATCTTGCGGCTGACGTAGCTGTCCAGCGGGTTGCGCGTCAGGATCACCTTGGCGATCCGCGGATCGGGCAGCACCCGGTCGACCACCCGGTCATCATGGTCATGGAACAGGCGGAACCCCGGCAGCCCCTCGGTCCCCTCGATGATCCGCTCCAGAAGGCCCAGCGGATCGGCCTCGCGCCGGTCCATGTCGTAGCCCATAAGCTCGAACTGGTTGTGATGTCCGAGAAAGGTCGGGTTGTAGACCTCGCCATAGCAGGTCACGTCCGGCAACGCGTTCAGGTTGTCCTCGAGATAATTCGAGCCGGTCCGCATCTCGGCGAACAGGACGAAGGCGTCGAAACGGCGGTCGGCCATGGATCAGGTCACCAGGTAGGGTCGGTTGCGGTCCGAGGGCGGCCGGTGGCTCGGCCCCTCCATCGGGTAGTCGCCGACGGTCATCGGGTTCATCCCCTGGTTCTTCAGCGACTGAAGGAAACCGGGGAAGCCCGACAGGTCGGCCATCCGTGGCGCTTCGGTCAGGCGCATCGCGTTGGCCCCCTCCATCGCGTCGAGAATCCCTTGCAGGTTCTCCATCGGTTCCTCGATGAACTCGGCCAGCGTCCAGATCCGGATATCGGCGCGGCTGCGCACATGGCGCAGGGTGTTGACGAAATCCACCTCGTGGCGCTGCATCCGCGCCGCATCCTGCCGGATGTCCGAAAAATTCCGGTTCGACTGGTAAAGCCGCACCGCCCAGGCCCCCGTGATGACCGAGATCTGCGCATTGGCGTCCGAGGCCATGAAGGCGCCGGGCCGCTGGTTGTCCTTCGGGCCGAACATGAACACCTGTCGTTCGCCGCGGGTGTTCCAGATCAGGTTCGTCAGGAACCCCTCGGGGTTGTAATCGCGCAAGCCCGCATTCGCCGAGAGGCATCCGGCATAGATCGACACATCGCCCGCAAAGCGCGCCCGCTTGGGGTCGAAGATGTTGCCATGCACCCCGGTGCCCAGCCGGCGCGACAGCCAGCCTTCGAAATCCTCGAACAGGTCGTTGAATCCCTGAAAGACGGAATAGGGCGCCGCCGTCTTGCCGTTCTCCCAATCCACGTTGGGAAAGCGGCTGTGCATGTACAGGCCCGACCGCCCCCGCGTCCGCCGCTCCAGCGCCTTGGAAAACACCCGGTCGATCTTGCCCGGCGCAGGTTCCGCCATCCGGCTGACCGAGGCGTCATCGGTCAGGAACGTGTTGTAGAGCCGGTTCGCCTTGGGCCAGATCTTGCGCGCGACAAAGCAATCCGAGCGCCGCAGAAGATGCAGGTGATCGTCGTAGAAGACATGCGGCTTGCCCTGGAAGTCGAACTTGGACAGCGTCAGCGACCGGCTTTCGATCGAGCGCGAATAGTTGCGCACCAGCGTCTGGTAATAGCTTTCGTCGGGAATCCACACGAGCCTGAAATACCGCTCGATCTCGCGCCGGCGCGGATCCTCGAGGATCGCGGTCAGCGTCTGCCGCGTCAGGCACCACCACTGGCTGCCCAGGTGCGGCACCACCCCCTCGGGGATCTTGCGCTTGAACCCGACCTTGCGCTGCAGCTCGACATAGCGGTCGAACAGGAACCGGTGCCGCTTCCACGAAAACGGAAAGCGCAGGTTGAACCGCTCGTCGTTCAGACCGCCCACCGTCCAGTCGACATCCCGGATCGTCACGCTTTCGATGAAATCCGTCATCGGCCGCGCGGCGAGATAGGCGCGCAATTCGTCCACCGGCCGCAGCGGCAGGCACGATCCCGAGGCGAGATAGACATGCCTGACGCCCGGAAACTCGGCCAGCAGTTGCGCCGAGGCGGTCTGCGACGCATGCACCAGCGACCATGTTCCCCATTCGCAATGCACGCGCCTGGAAAACCGCACGTTCTGGAGATCGGCCAGTTCCTTTCGGAACGCCTCGAACCGGCTGCGTTTCACCTGCCGGTCGACATGGATCACCACCGGGCAATCCCGCTCGGCCCAATGCCGCGCCACCTGCGCCGCGCGGTGCAGGGCGGTGTGGCACAGCATGACGATGCCCAGCGTGCTCATGCCCAGTTCCCCTTGGACATGAGGCCCAGGATCTCCAACTGGCGCCAGTTGATGTAGCGTTCCGACCACTTGGTCCAGAAATCCGGGTTCGCGTTCAGCCCCGCATGATAGGCGCGATACTCGGCCGAGGCCGCGTAATGCTGCTTGCGCTCCAGTTCCTCGGCGGCCTTTTCCGTGAAGATGTCGAGAAACTTCGCATGCAGCAAAACGCCCGAGGTCTTCTCGCCCCCCCATTCGTCATAGACGAGGTTCAGACCCCGCGGCAGCAGCATGTGGGTCGAACTGGCATAGGCATAGCTCCGGTGCCATTTCACCAGCGGCACCTTGTTCAGCGCCGGTGCCTTGGCGGGCTGCTCGGTAAAGAACGCCCGCGCCCGCGGCCCGCCTTGAATCCACAGGTTGCCATACTGCCAGTTGCGCTCGATCACGTAATTCCCGGGATCGAACCAGCAGGCGATCTCGAACGGGTCCTGCCCCTCGGCATAGGGCTGCGCGGTGATCGGCCCCTTGGGATACATGTCGAGGATCATGGCCCCGAAGCTCTTGATCGACGAGGCGTTCAGCCAGTCGGTCAGCGCCGGGATCGGCCGGGTATCGCTGAACGGGTAGACCAGGAACTCGTCCGGGTCGACGACAAGGCACCAGTGCTGATGCCCGTAAAGCCTGAGCAGCCGGTTGATCCAGTCCATCCCGAAGCGCGACCGCTTGTAGCTGTCCGGCGTCGTCCAGACCGAGCAATCGGGTTGCCCGGCCAGAAACTCCCGGCTGCCATCGGTGCTGTCGTTGTCGACGAAGAGGAAATGGGAAATGCCGCGGTCGCGATAGTAGTCGAGGAAGTACCTCAGCCGGACCTTCTCGTTCCGCAGCGTGCTGAAACACAGCACATCCTGCGGCCCGATCGCATCGGTCCGATCCGCGACGACACGCAGGGACCTGCTCTTTCGCCAGGCGCGAACGAGGTATTTCTTGCGCTCGAGGCGCAATTCATACCGTTTCACCGCCTTCATTCACGGTCCTTCCGCTCGATGGCGCGACAACGCTGCGCCGACCTTGTCAAAATGTGCCGCCCAGCCCGGCACAGGTGGCGCAGACGGGCGTGGCAGTCTTGCCATACCCAAGATGTGTTGCTCAATCATTATCGCCCAAGGATATGGGTCGTTGACCTTCAGGTAAACTGCGCTTTCGCCCAGGGTTTCACGAAACACCGGCAGATCGCTGCAGATCGGCAACGCACCCGCCGCCAGTGCCTCGAGCGGCGGATAGCCGTAGCCTTCGGCCAGCGAGGGGAACAGCAAAGCGGTGGCCCGCTCCAGATGTGCGCGCACCTCGGCCTCGGGCAGCGGTCCGTGCAGGTGGATCGCGCGCCCCGTCAGGGGATGCGCCCGGAGCCGCGCCATCAGCGCCTCGACCCGCCAGCCCTCGGGACCGATGATGTGCAGATCGGGCATCCGCTCGGGTGGAAGCGTCTCGGCCAGCCGTTCCCAGACATCCAGCATCAGTGCGTGGTTCTTGCGCGGCTCGATCGTGCCCAGCATGACGAACCGGTCCGGCCGCCGCCCCTCGTCCGAGGGGATGTCGCCCGGCGGATCGACGCCCAGATGCGCGACCAGCCTCGGCGGCGCGCCCGCCTGCCCGGCCCAGTGCCGCGACAGGTCATCCGCCGTCGCGGCCGAGTTGCAGATCACCAGGTCGGCGTGGCGGGCCACCCGCTCGATCCGACCGGCAAAGCGCTCGGGCATGCCGACCTGGGCAAGCTCGGGATGGGTGATCGGGATCAGGTCATGGATCAGCACGGCGATCCGCACGCCCGGCGCTGTTCCCATCGCCCGCAGCGTCGCCTCGGACAGGTTCGAATGGCCGGTGTTGAGATAGGTGAAACCGGCCCCGCCCTGCCGCCGGATCGCCCGCCAGAGGCCACCAGGCAGGCATCGGTCGCGCGCGACCCGCCTGAGCGCCGATTCGACCCTGTGGCGCGGGTCAGAGCCTTTTCCATAGGCGCGCGACAGCAGGTCACCCCGCGCCGGAAGCGGTGTCTTTCCCCTCAGAAACGCGGAGAGCAGCGCACCGCCCTCGCGGTCCAGCACAAGGTAACCCCGCGTGGACCGCAACAGGTAGCGCGCCCCATCGTCGTCGATGTCGAGGAGGTGTTCGAGATAGGCCAGTTCGACCCGGTCGATCCCGGTCAGAACGCCCCGTCCGACACGGCCGACCAGCCGCGTCACGTCAAGCCAGATCGGCCCCGCCTGACGCAAGCCTTCGGTCATGTCGACCCGCACAGGCCCTTATTCTGCGGCGTTGCGCGACGACATCAGGTCGCTGAGATAGCCGCTGAATTCGTCCCTCAGATCCTCGCGCGCCAGGCCGAAGGCCACGGTGGCCTGCAAAAAACCGGCCTTCGATCCGCAATCGAACCGCTGGCCCCGGAAACGGTAGCCATACACGTTGCCCGACTGCGAGATCTCCTGCGCGATGGCGTCGGTCAGTTGCACCTCGCCCCCCGCACCGGACTTGATCCTGGTCAGGTTGTCCATGATCGCGGGCGTCAGGATGTAACGACCGATCACCGCAAGGTTCGAGGGCGCGCTGCCTTGCGCGGGTTTTTCGACCATCCCCTTCACCGACACGACCGAACCCATGTCATCCTTGATATCGAGGATGCCATAGGCGCTCGTCTTGTCGGCAGGCACCTCCATCGCGGCGACCATGTTGCCGCCGGTTTCGGCATGGGCCTCGACCATCTGTTGCAGACAGGGGGTTTCGGCGGCGATCACGTCATCGGGCAGGATGACGGCAAAGGGTTCGTCCGACAGCAGGCGCCGCGCGCACCACACGGCGTGCCCGAGGCCCAGCGCCTTGTGCTGCCGGATATAGGCGATCGCGCCCGAGTCCATGTTGGTCGACTTCAGCATCTCGAGCAGGTCGGTCTTGCCCTTCTTGCGCAGGGTCGACTCCAGTTCGGGGGCGTAATCGAAGTAATCCTCCAGCGCGGACTTGCCGCGCGAGGTGACGAAGATGAACTCCCGGATACCCGCGGCCCGCGCCTCGTCGATGGCGTATTGGATCAAGGGCCGGTCGACCAGCGTCATGATCTCCTTGGGCACCGACTTGGTCGCGGGAAGGAACCGCGTCCCGAGACCCGCCACAGGAAAAATCGCCTTGGTCACCCGTTTTTTCATGCCGCTCACCTACTCCACTCGCCGGGCGAACCACCCGACCGACTGCATGCCTATGGCAATAGTCTTATAGAATCATGACGCGAACAGAAACGGGAAATCCGGCTAATCCGTGCCCGCAATCGGGGAAAGCCGTCGCCATTCGCGCAGGCGGCGCTCTGCAGGCCACGATATGCGCAGGCGTGGCTCGGATCGGTCGGCCGGTCCCCAGAGACCGCCGACCTGTTCCCACCAGCCGCCTTCGGTAAAGCTCACCCGATGCTTGCGCGGCGACACCTCCAGCAGCAACACGACCGCAGGCTGCCCGTCCGCCACGGCCTCGGCGGCGCGCGCGCGGGGTCCGGCCGCTGCGTGCAGCCACCCGTCCAGCCGCAGGGGGGCGGGCGGCGGCAGGTCGCGCAAGACCCGGAACCTGCGCGTGGGCGCGGCCAGCGGCGGCACCTCGGACACACGGTTGCGCCCCTCGGCGATGCCGGCGGCCAGGCTCTCCATCAGCTGCCGCATCTGCGCCGGCCCAAGCTTGCGCCGCCGCGCCAGCCGCATCAGCCGCGCCCGCTGCGCGGCCTCCAGCGCGGCCAGTTCGGGGTCCAGCGCGTCCGGCGCATGCTTGCGCAGGAACAGCGCGCTCGAGGCCCCGATGTCGAACAGGTCGAGCGGCACGCGATCCTCGTTGCGCCGCGCGCTCGCCGCGAAGCCGTGGTGCACGACCATGTCGGGCAGATAGGCAATCGCGACCCCCTCCGCCGACAGCCGCCGCGCCAGGTCGGTTTCGTCGAGATAGAAGCGGAAACCCGTGTCGAAACCGCCCGTTCGGGTCAAAACACTGCGCCGGATCGCCATGTTCGTGCCGTGCAGCTTCGGCGTCTCGCCTGCGCCGGGCACTTCTCCCTCCGCCAACCAGCGGTCGCGGCCCACCGCGTCCACGGCCATCCGCCCCCATTGCAGCGAAATTCCGTTGCGGCCCAGGACCGGCCCGGTCACGGCATCCGCGAAACCCGTGTCGATCGCGCCGAGCAGAGCCTCTGCCCAGACCGGTTCAGGCACTGCGTCATCGTCGATGAACCCCACCACCTCGCCCGCCGCCGCCGCAAGACCGGCGTTGCGCGCGGCCGAGATGTTCTCGCCCTTCTGGGGCAGCAGCACCAGCCGGTCCGCCAACGGCACGCCACGCGCCACCGCCAGCCCATCGGGATCGGCCACCACGATGACCTCGACCCTGGTCGAGCGCATCTGGCCCAGCGCGGTCAGGCATCGGGCCAGCGCACGGGGCCGCCCCCAGCTGACCACCACGACGCTCAGCCGCGGCGCGGTCATCAGGGCAGGCCCATCTCGGCCAGCATCGCCTCGATCCGCGGGATATCCTCGGGGTTGTTCAGCTCCCAGAACTTCCGCCCGCGGGCCTCGACCTCGACACAGCGCACCGAATGCCCGGCCTCGAGAAAGCGCAGCTGCTCCAGCCCTTCCAGCGTCTCCAGCGGCCCGACCGTCCAGTCGGGATAGGCATGCAGCGCCCAGGGCCGATAGGCGTAGACACCGACATGATGAAAGACGGGCGTGGGTGCTTCGGCGGCATAGGTCTCGGCGGTGTAGGGGATCACCTCCTTCGAGAAATAGAGCCCCCGCATCGCGCTATCGACCACGGCCGTGGTGCCACCCACGCGGCCCGCGGCGCGATCCGCCTTCAGCGCGGCCAGCGTCTCGCCATCGCAGCGCAGGATCGGCGTGGCCAGCGCCGCCTGGCTGTCGCCGCGCAGCCCCTCGATCAGCGCCTCGAGGAACCAGGGCGGCGTCAGCGGCGCGTCGCCCTGCAGGTTCACCACCATCTCGACACCCTCGCCCAGCTGCGCCAGCGCCTCGGCGCAGCGTTCGGTGCCGTTGCGCGCCGCGGAGGAGGTCATCAGAACCTCGGCCCCGAAGCCGCGCGCAGCCTGGGCGATCCGGTCGTCATCCGTGGCGACATGGATCGCGTCGAAGGCCGCGACCTCGCAGGCCGCGCGCCAGCTGCGTTCGATCAGGCTCTGCGCCGCGCCGGTGGCCCCGCGCAGCATGGCCAGCGGCTTGCCCGGATAGCGGGTCGAGGCATAGCGCGCGGGGATGACGCAATGGATGCTCATGCCGGGTGCAATTCCACGCCCGGCGCATGGGCGATGAAGAACCCGTTGGCGAAACCCGGCTTGCCATAGGCAAAGGGCGCATGATCCTCGAAACGGATCACGTGGCCGCCCGCCCCGCGCAGCACCGCGTCGCCGGCCGCCGTATCCCATTCCATCGTGCGGCCCAGCCGCGGGTAAAGATCGGCCTCGCCCGTCGCCACGAGACAGAACTTCAGCGACGATCCCGCGCTTTTCATGTCCTCGACGGCATATTTGCCGATATAGGCATCGGTCGCCGCATCGCGGTGCGATTTCGACGCCACGACATAAAGCGCGCCATTGTCGGGTTTTCTGACCGTGATGGGCGTGACAGGGCCTGTTTCCTCGGGGTCGAACGGACCGGATTCTTCGACGCTTGCGCCCTCGGCATCGGTGTAGAACAGCCGCCCCTTGGCAGGCGCATAGACCACCCCGCGCAACGGCACGCCGTCCTCGACCCAGGCGATGTTGACGGTGAAATCGCCGCGGCGCTGGATGAACTCCTTGGTGCCGTCCAGTGGGTCGACGATCAGGAAACTGCTGACCTGCTGGTCATGGCTGCCCGATTGCTCCTCGGTCACCAGCGGCAGGTCGGGAAAGGCCGCGCGCAACTGCGCCGAGATCAGCGCATCGGCGGCTTCGTCGGCGGCGGTCACGGGGCTTGCGTCGGATTTCGCCTTCACCTCGAAATCATCGGCCTCGTAGATCTCCATGATGCGGTCGCCCGCCTCGATCGCGGCCTTGCGGAAGACCCGCATCATTTGCGCATAATCCAATATTGCCTCCATTTGGCCTTGATTGAATGCTAGTGGTGCCTGCGTTATCGTCGCCCAAGCTCATCGGAGCAAGGGCAGACCCGCGCACGCACGGCTGCGGGGCAGGCGATGCGACGGGTTACGGGGCCAGGTGCAGATGTTCAACGCCAGACGCAGACGGACGACATTCGGCCTTTTGCTGAACATGTTGGAGTTGACCTTCATCGCCGCCGCGCGACAGGTCCGGCAAACGCACCGCAATGCCGTATGGGCGATCTTGCTCAAGGTGATGCAGGCGATGCTGTTCATCGCGGCCTTCTACGTGATGTTCAGCGTCCTGGGGACGCGATCGATCTCGGTCCGGGGCGATTTCATGCTCTACCTGCTGACGGGGATCTTCGCCTATCTCACCCATATCCAGGCGGTGCGCGAAGTCATGGGTGCCGAAGGCCCGACCTCGGCGATGATGCAGCATGCCCCCATGAACACGCTCGTGGCCATCCTGTCGGCCGCGCTCAGTTCGCTCTACACCCAGACGATGAGCCTTCTGGTGCTGCTGCTCGTGCTGCATACCTTTTTCAATCCGATCGTCATCCACAACTGGGCCGGCGCCTTCATGATGTTCCTGCTGGCATGGGGAACGGGATGCGTGATCGGCCTCGTGTTCCTCGCGGCCAAGCCGTGGATGCCGGAAGTCGTCAGCATCCTTCAGCTGGTCTACATCCGCGCCAACATGATCGCCTCGGGCAAGATGTTCGTGGCCAACATGCTGCCCACGTCGATGATCGCCTTTTTCGACTGGAACCCGCTGTTCCATGTCATCGACCAGGCCCGCGGCTTCGTCTTCGTGAACTATTTCCCGCATTACACGAACTGGCAGTATCCGCTCTATTTCACGCTGGTCGTTCTGGTGCTCGGCTTCATGGCCGAGGCCTATACCCGCAAGCATGCATCGGCCAGCTGGGGCGCCGGGCGCTAATCCACCACGCGCAGCGTCAGGTTGATCCGCCCGCCCCGCGGCAACAGGGTCGATGAGTTCCAGCGCACCCGGTCGATGCCGTGATGCGCCAGCCGGGCCGTGCCCGCCATCACCGCCACGTCGCCGGAGCGGAGCCAGATCGACCGTGTCGGCCCGCCCCGCTCGATCCCGCCCACGCGAAAGAGCGCCTCGTCCCCCAGCGAGATCGAGACGACCGGCATGTCGAAATCGGCCTCGTCCCGATCCTGGTGGAGGCCCATCTTCGCGCCCTCGCCATACCAGTTCACAAGGCAGCACTGCGGATCGCGCGCCACACCGCTGACCGCCCGCCACACGGCCAGGACCGAGGCCGGGATCGGCGGCCAACCCGTGCCCGAGGGGTGCCGCGCCTCGTAGCGATAGCCTTTCCGGTCCGACACCCAGCCATAGCGCCCCGCCGCCGTCATGCGCACCGACATCTTCCGCCCGCGCGGCGTTTCCGGCGTGAAAAACGGTGCCGCCGCCACGACGCCGCGGATATCCTCGACCATCGCCGCCTGTGCCGCGGCGTCCAGCAAGCCGGGCCAGACCGTCACGCCGCCGACATCCACCGCCTCAGCCATGCGATTTTCCCCCGTTTTCCGGCGCCTCGCCCCGCTTGCAGGCCCCTGACCCCCCTCCTATATACCGTCCGAACCGGTCGGGCGTGCTTCCCGGCCAAGTCAAACTTGATCACGAAGGCGGCATTGGGGGCCGAAGCGGACCCGACACCGCCCGTTCGCTTGAAAGAAGGGACCAGACCGACATGGCCAAAGTGATTGGTATCGACCTCGGCACCACCAACTCCTGCGTTGCCATCATGGACGGCAGCCAGCCCCGCGTCATCGAGAACTCCGAAGGCGCCCGCACCACCCCCTCCATCGTGGGCTACACCGACGACGAACGCCTCGTCGGACAGGCTGCCAAGCGGCAGGCCGTCACCAACCCCGAGAACACCATCTTCGCCGTCAAGCGCCTGATCGGCCGCCGTCTCGGCGATGCCGAGGTGGAGAAGGACAAGAAACTTGTCCCCTACAATATCGTGGACGGCGGCAACGGCGACGCGTGGGTCGAGGTGCGCGGCGAGAAATTCTCGCCCAGCCAGGTCTCGGCCCTGATCCTTCAGAAGATGAAGGAAACCGCCGAAAGCTACCTCGGCGAGGATGTGACGCAGGCCGTGATCACCGTGCCCGCCTATTTCAACGACGCCCAGCGCCAGGCAACGAAAGACGCCGGCAAGATCGCGGGCCTCGAGGTGCTGCGCATCATCAACGAACCGACGGCCGCGGCGCTCGCCTACGGTCTCGACAAGAAGGACAGCAAGACGATCGCGGTCTATGACCTCGGCGGCGGCACCTTCGACATCACGATCCTGGAAATCGACGACGGCCTCTTCGAGGTGAAATCGACCAACGGCGACACGTTCCTCGGCGGCGAAGACTTCGACATGCGGATCGTCAACTACCTCGCCGAGGAGTTCAAGAAAGAGCATGGCGTCGACCTGACCGCCGACAAGATGGCCCTTCAGCGCCTCAAGGAAGCGGCGGAGAAGGCCAAGATCGAGCTGTCGTCCTCCAGCCAGACCGAAATCAACCAGCCCTTCATCTCGATGGGCCCGAACGGTCAGCCGCTGCACCTCGTCATGAAGCTGACCCGCGCCAAGCTCGAAAGCCTGGTCAGCGACCTGATCAAGGCGTCGATGAAGCCCTGCGCCGCCGCGCTCAAGGATGCGGGCCTGTCCAAGGGCGACATCGACGAGGTTGTCCTCGTCGGCGGCATGACCCGCATGCCCAAGGTGGTCGAGGAAGTGACCAACTTCTTCGGCAAGGAGCCGCACAAGGGCGTGAACCCCGACGAGGTCGTCGCCCTTGGCGCCGCGATCCAGGCCGGTGTGCTTCAGGGTGACGTCAAGGACGTTGTCCTGCTCGACGTCACGCCCCTGTCGCTGGGCATCGAGACTCTGGGCGGTGTCTTCACCCGCCTGATCGACCGCAACACGACGATCCCGACGAAAAAGGCGCAGATCTTCTCGACCGCCGAGGACAACCAGAACGCGGTCACCATCCGCGTCTTCCAGGGTGAGCGCGAGATGGCCGCCGACAACAAGATGCTCGGCCAGTTCAACCTCGAAAACATCCCGCCCGCCCCCCGCGGCGTGCCGCAGATCGAGGTGACCTTCGACATCGACGCCAACGGCATCGTCTCGGTCGGCGCCAAGGACAAGGGCACCGGCAAGGAACAGAAGATCACGATCCAGGCCTCGGGCGGTCTCTCCGACGAGGATATCGAGCGCATGGTGAAGGAGGCCGAGGAGAACGCCGACGCCGACAAGCAGCGCCGCGAACTGGTCGAGACGACGAACCAGGCCGAAAGCCTGATCCACGCCACCGAGAAGAGCCTCGAGGAACATGGCGACAAGGTCGATCCCTCCACCGTCGAGGCGATCGAGCTTGCGATCAAGAACCTCAAGGAGCAGCTCGAAACCGGCGAGGTCGGCAAGATCAAGGGCGGCATCCAGAACGTCACCGAGGCGTCGATGCGCCTGGGTGAAGCGATCTACAAGGCCAGCCAGGACGAGGCTGACGACGACGCCGACCCCGATGCCGCGCGCCCGGTGGATGACGACATCGTCGACGCCGATTTCGAAGACCTCGACGACGACCGCAAGCGCGGCTGATCGCGTGACATGACCCCCATGAGACCGGCCGGGGGCGACCCTGGCCGGTCCCTGCGTTCAAGGAAGGAACGACATGGCAAAGCGCGATTACTACGAGGTGCTCGGGATCTCGAAAGGCGCCTCTGCCGACGAGATCAAGAAGGCCTATCGCACCAAGGCGAAAGAGCTGCACCCCGACCGCAATTCCGACAATCCCGACGCCGAGGCCCAGTTCAAGGAAGCGAACGAGGCCTATGACGTCCTGAAGGACCCCGACAAGAAAGCCGCCTATGACCGGTTCGGCCACGCGGCCTTTGACGGCGGCATGGCAGGCGGTGCGCGCGCGGGCGGCTACGGCGCGCGGCCCGGACAGGGCGATTTCGCCTCCGCCTTTTCAGATGTGTTCGAAGACCTCTTCGGCGATTTCATGGGCGGCCAGCGTGGCGGCGCCCGCAGCCGCGCCAGCCGCGGCGCAGACCTGCGCTACAACCTGAAAATCAGTCTCGAAGAGGCCTATTCGGGTCTGACCAAGCAGATCACCGTGCCCTCCTCCGTGGCCTGCTCGGCCTGCGACGGCTCCGGCTCCGAGGGTGGCGCCGAACCCACCACCTGCCCCACCTGTTCGGGCATGGGCAAGGTTCGCGCGCAACAGGGCTTTTTCACGGTCGAGCGCACCTGCCCCACCTGTTCGGGCATCGGTCAGATCGTCAAGAACCCCTGCCGCACCTGCGGCGGCGCCGGTCGCCAGCAAAAGGACCGCGCGCTGTCCGTGAACATCCCCGCGGGCGTCGAGACCGGCACCCGCATCCGCCTCTCGGGCGAGGGCGAGGCCGGCCTGCGCGGCGGGCCTGCGGGCGACCTCTACATCTTCCTCGAGGTCGCCGACCACCCGCTGTTCCAGCGTGACGGGATCGACCTGTTCTGCCGCGTGCCCGTGTCGATGACCAAGGCCGCCCTTGGCGGCGAGGTCGAGGTGCCCACGATCGACGGCGGCCGCAGCCGCGTGAAGGTGCCCGAAGGCTCGCAATCCGGCCGCCAGATGCGCCTGCGCGGCAAGGGCATGCCCCAGCTCCGCGGCCCCGGTGTCGGCGACATGTATATCGAGCTGGCCGTCGAAACCCCTGTCAAGCTGACCTCGGAACAGAAAGACCTGCTCAGGAAGTTCGAGGAAATCGGTGGCACGTCGAACAACCCGAACGCCAAGGGCTTCTTCGACAAGGTCAAGAATTTCTGGGACGGGATGACCAGCTAGGGCTCAGACGCCGGTAAAGACCATGTCGATGGCGCGGAGGATGGCATAGCCGTCGGCCGACAAGTCTCCGGCGACTGTGTGCAACGTGCTTTCGAGCACCGCGGTCGTCAGGGTGACGTACAAGACGTGGGGCAGGCCGTCGAACTCTACGACTGGCTCCGCCCCGCGCAACGGCATCGCGCTGGCGCCCCGCGGAACAAGCGGCGCGACCAGGCGGGTCGTGGTGAACAGCGAATCGGATTGCAGATCGACGACAAGGTTCCCGTCCGACAGCCGGTAGACCCTGTACTGGGCCATCAGTCGACCTTCAACACCTGGTACTTGGCCAGCGGCAGGCCGTTCTTTTCGATCCAGGCCGCACGATCCTTCAACGCCTCGGCGTTCTCTCTCTGCCACGCCTCCTGCTGCGCCTTGCGCAGGGCCTCCTCGGCGATGGCCGAGACATTCATCCCCCGCGCGCGCGCACCGGCCAGAACCTTGGCGTCGACGCTGATGTTGGTCCGCTGCTTGCCCATGATGTGCGCCCTCCGTGTGCGGATATCATACACACGATTGCCGCACACGCCTAGCCCCGCCGCCGTATGTACGCGGTGTGTACAGGGTGTGTACGCCCTGTGACCCCCCCTCAGCGCCGCCCGATCTCGCAGGCCGCCATCACCGCCATGTTCAGGATGTCGTTCGCCGTCGAGACCGTGGAACAGATCTGGATAGGGCTTTTCAGCCCCGTCAGGATCGGCCCGATCACCGTCGCGCCCGCCATTTCCTGCATCAGTTTCACGGAAATCGACGCCGAATGCCGCGCCGGCACGACCAGCACGTTGGCAGGCCCCGACAGCCGCGTGAACGGGTAATGTTTCATCACCTCCGGGTTCAGCGCGACATCGACGGCCATCTCGCCATCATATTCGAAATCCACGCCTTTTTCGTCCAGCACCTCGGGCGCGCGGTGCATCTTTTCGGACCGTTCGCTGACCGGATACCCGTAGGTCGAGAAGCTGACGAAGGCCACCCGCGGCTCAAGCCCGAGGTCACGCGCGACCTGCGCGCCCCGCTCGGCGATCAGGGCAAGGTCTTCCTTCTCGGGCCATTCGTGGACCAGCGTATCCCCGATCAGCACGATCCGCCCCTTGTGCAGCAGCGCGGTGATCCCCACCGCCCCGTCCTGCGCCCGCGCGTCGAATACTTTTCCAATCAGATCAATTACATGCGCCGATTTCCTCGTCGCCCCGGTGACCAGCGCATCGCCATGCCCATGTGCCAGTATCAGCGCCGAAAACACATGCCGGTCCCGCGCGGCCAAGCGGTGAATATCGGCCCGGTCATGCCCCTTGCGTTGCAGGCGCTGGTAGAGGAACGACTTGTAGCTCTCCAGATGCGTGGTGTTGGCGGCGTTCACCACCTCCAGCTCGCGCACCGCGTCACCCAACCCCGCACCTTCCAGCTTTTCGCGGACATCCGCCTCGCGCCCCACGACCAGCGCGCGGCCCAGCCCCTGCCGCTGGTAGGCCACCGCAGCGCGCAAGACGCGCACGTCGTCGCCCTCGGCAAAGATCATCCGCGCCTGTGCCGACTTCGCCCGCGCATAAATCCCCTGCAGGATCGAGCTTGTCGGGTCCATCCGCGCGCGCAACCCGTCGGCATAGCCGTCCAGATCGACGATCGGCCGCCGCGCGACGCCCGTATCCATCCCGGCCCGCGCAACGGCGGGCGGAATGGTGTAGATCAGCCGCGGGTCGAACGGCGTGGGGATGATGTAGTCGCGCCCGAAGGACAGGTCGCGGCCATAGGCCATCGCCACCTCGTCCGGCACATCCTCGCGCGCCAGCGCGGCCAGCGCCTCGGCGCAGGCGATCTTCATCTCGTCGTTGATCGCGCGGGCATGGATGTCGAGCGCGCCACGGAACAGGTAGGGGAACCCCAGCACGTTGTTGACCTGGTTGGGATAATCCGACCGCCCGGTCGCAACGATCGCATCCTCGCGGACGGCATGCGCCTCTTCCGGCGTGATCTCGGGGTCGGGATTGGCCATGGCAAAAATCACCGGGTTGTCGCCCATCGAGCGGACCATATCCGGCGTCACCGCCCCCTTGGCCGACACGCCGAGGAAGACATCGGCACCCACCATCGCCTCTTCCAGCGTGCGCAGGTCGGTCTTGACCGCATGGGCCGATTTCCACTGGTTCATGCCCTCGGTGCGACCCTGCCAGAGCACGCCCTTGGTGTCGCAGACGATGCAGTTCTCGTGCCGTGCGCCCATCGTCTTGAGCAGTTCGATACAAGCGATCCCGGCCGCCCCTGCCCCGTTCAGGACGATCCGGCACTCCTCGATCCGCTTGCCCGAGATGTGAAGCGCGTTGATCAGCCCCGCGGCGCAGATCACGGCGGTGCCGTGCTGGTCGTCGTGAAAAACGGGGATATCGCATTCTTCCTTGAGCCGCTGCTCGATGATGAAACACTCGGGCGCCTTGATGTCCTCGAGGTTGATCCCGCCGAAAGTCGGCGCCATCAGGCGCACGGCATTGCAGAACTCGTCCGGGTCCTCGGTATCCAGCTCGATGTCGATGGAATTGACGTCGGCGAAGCGCTTGAAGAGCACCGCCTTGCCCTCCATCACCGGCTTGGAGGCCAACGCGCCGAGATTGCCGAGGCCCAGAACCGCCGTCCCGTTCGAGATCACGGCGACCAGATTGCCCTTGGTCGTGTAGTCATAGGCCGTTTCGGGCCGTTCCGCGATCACCTCGCAGGGGACGGCGACGCCGGGCGAATAGGCAAGGCTCAGGTCGCGCTGCGTCGCCATGGGCACCGAGGCCGAGATGTCGATTTTCCCCGGATGCGGCTCGAGGTGATAGGCCAGCGCCTCGTCCCGGGTGATCTTGCTCTTGTCTACCATGGCGCGGCGCCCTCCCTTTGCCCGAAGGCGGGTTTATCCACTGTGTCCGGTCCCGGCAACACGGGCCTTTTGCCGCTTCAATCCGATGCGCGGCTTGCGTAGGCTCACCCGGCGACTGCGGGGGGCGGGATGAGCCAAGTGACGCCGATGATGGCGCAATACCTGGAGATCAAGGGGCAGCATGCCGATGCGCTCCTGTTCTACCGGATGGGCGATTTCTACGAGATGTTCTTCGACGACGCGGTCGCGGCGGCGGCGGCGCTCGACATCGCGCTGACCAAGCGCGGGCAGCACGCGGGCGAAGACATCCCGATGTGCGGCGTGCCCGCGCATAGTGCCGAAGGCTACCTTTTGACCCTGATCCGCAAGGGGTTTCGCGTCGCGATCTGCGAACAGATGGAAGACCCCGCCGAGGCGAAGAAGCGCGGCGGGTCCAAGGCCGTGGTCCGGCGCGAGGTGGTGCGGCTGGTCACCCCCGGCACGCTGACCGAGGATACGCTGCTCGAGGCACGACGCCACAACTACCTGGCCGCATTCGCCGAGATCCGGGGCGAGGGGGCGCTGGCCTGGTGCGATATTTCCACGGGCGATTTCCACGTCCTGCCCTGCCCGCCCGTGCGGCTTGGCCCGGAACTGGCCCGCCTCGCCCCGCGCGAGGTGCTGGTCTCGGATGGCATGGCGCCCGAGCGCATCGGCGCGATGGAAGAGATCGGCGCGGCGGTCACGCGGCTTGCGCCGACGAGTTTCGACAGCCGATCCGCCGAGGCGCGCATCGCGCGGCTGTTTTCCGTCGCTTCGCTGGACGGATTCGGAAGCTTCACCCGGCCCGAGGTCGCGGCGATGGGTGCGCTGATCGACTACCTGGACCTGACGCAGAAAGGCAGCCTGCCACTTTTGCGCGCCCCGCGGCGGCAATCGGCGGGGCAGGTTCTGCAACTCGACGCCGCCACGCGGCGGAACCTCGAACTGACACAGGCGCTGTCGGGCGGGCGGGCGAACACGGTGCTGTCGGTCATCGACCGGACCCTGACCGCCGGAGGCGCGCGCCTGTTGGAGCGGCGATTGTCGGGGCCATCCACCGATCTTGCCACGATCCGCGCGCGGCATGATGCGGTCGCGTTTTTCGTGTCTGACACGCTGATCAGAGACGAAATCGAAACGCATCTGCGCCGCATCCCGGACCTTGACCGTGCGCTGTCGCGGCTGGCGCTCGACCGCGGCGGGCCGCGCGACCTTGCCGCGATCCGCGACGGTCTGGCGGGGGCCGGGGCGCTGCACGAGGCCCTGTCCCACATCGACCTGCCCGAGGTTCTGGCCGAGGCGAAACAGGGTCTGACGGGCCATCAGACCCTGTCGGACCTGCTCGATCGCGCGCTTGTGGCCGAGCCGCCCGTGCAGCTGCGCGATGGGGGCACCATTGCCCAAGGCTACAGCGGGGAACTGGACGAGGTCCGCCGCCTGCGCGACGAGGGGCGCGGTGTCATCGCGGGGATGCAGGCGGAGTATATCGAGGCGACGGGCGTCACCTCGCTCAAGATAAAGCATAACAACGTCTTGGGCTATTTCATCGAAACCACGGCGACCCACGCGCAAAAGATGCTGTCAGCCCCGCTGTCCGAGCGGTTCATCCACCGCCAGACAACCGCCAACGCCGTGCGCTTCACCACACTGGAGCTGTCGGAACTGGAAACGAAGATCCTGAACGCCGGCAACCGCGCGCAGGAGATCGAGCGCGCCCTGTTCCAGTCGCTGCGCGAGGCCGTGCTGGCCGAGCATGACGCCATCGGCACCACCGCCCGCGCGCTGGCCGAGCTGGACCTGAGTGCCGCGCTGGCCCGCCGCGCTGCCGAGGGGAACTGGACCCGCCCCGCGATGCATGACGACCGCCGTTTCGAGATCGAAGGCGGACGGCATCCGGTGGTCGAGGCCGCGCTCTCGCGCGAGGGCGCGCCTTTTGTCGCCAACGACTGCGCCCTGAACCCCGACGCCGACGGTGCCGCGATCACGCTTCTGACCGGCCCGAACATGGCCGGTAAATCCACCTACCTGCGCCAGAACGCGTTGATCGCGATTCTGGCTCAAATAGGCGGTTTCGTCCCTGCCGCACGGGCCGAAATCGGCCTTGTGAGCCAGGTCTTCAGCCGCGTCGGCGCGGCCGACGATCTTGCGCGCGGGCGGTCGACCTTCATGGTCGAGATGGTGGAAACCGCGACGATCCTGAACCAGGCCGACGACCGCGCGCTGGTCATCCTCGACGAGATCGGGCGCGGCACGGCGACCTATGACGGGCTGTCGATCGCATGGGCCACGCTGGAACACCTGCACGAGGTGAACCGCTGCCGCGCGCTCTTTGCCACGCATTACCACGAGATGACGGGGCGTGCCGCGCGCCTGCCGGGGCTGCGGAACGCGACCGTCGCCGTCAAGGAATGGCAGGGCGAGGTGATCTTCCTGCACGAGGTGCGCGAGGGGGCCGCCGACCGATCCTATGGCGTGCAGGTTGCGAAACTGGCCGGGCTGCCCGAAAGCGTCATCGCCCGCGCCCATGACGTGCTGGAGGCGCTGGAAAAGGGCGAGCGTGAAGGCGGCGAGCGCAAGGCAGTGATCGACGATCTGCCGCTTTTCGCCGCCGCGCCGGTCAAACCCGTGAAACAGGCGGGCCCCTCACCGCTGCTAAAGCGCCTCGCCAGTGTTCATCCCGACGAGATGACGGCGCGCGAGGCGCTGATGCTGCTTTACGAGCTGAAGGACCTGGCCGAGAAACCCTAACCGGGGTTCGAGGACACGCCCACCTGCGCCGGCCGCACCAGCCGGTCATGCAGCAGGAAACCCTCGGCCATGACCTGCAGGATCTCGCCCGCCTTGGTGCCGGGCACGGGCGCCTCGAACATCGCTTCATGGCTTTGCGGATCGAACTGGTCGCCCACTTCCGGGACGATCGGCGTGACCCCGTGCTTGGTCAGCACCTTCAGCAATTCGCGCAGCGTCAGCTCGACCCCTTCCATCAGGGCCTTGTCGGCCTCGCCCTCGGCCTCGGTTGCACTGTCGAGCGCGCGGCGCAGGTTGTCGTAGACGGGCAGGAGGTCGCGCACGATGCGCGTGCCGCCATAGCGCTCGGATTCGCGGCGATCCCGCTCGGCGCGTTTGCGGACATTCTCCGATTCGGCCAGCGTGCGCAGCAGACGATCCTTGAGCTCGTCCCGCTCGGCGCGCAGCGCGTCGACCTCGTCGAACGGCGCGTCGGTCAGATCGACCTCGGGGGCATCACCCTCCTGCGGGGTTTCGTTGTCGGCCATGTTCTCCTGCCTGGTGTCGGACATGCGTGCCTCGTCTACCTTCCTTTGTCCGGCTCAACCCCGGTCGGCGATCAATTTGCCGACGAGTTGCGCCGTGTAATCCACGATCGGAACGATGCGCCCGTAATTCAGACGGGTCGGCCCGATGACCCCCACCGCGCCCACGATCTTCCGGTCAGCGTTCATATAAGGAGAGACGACCAGAGCGGAACCCGAAAGTGAGAAAAGCTTGTTCTCGGAGCCGATGAAAATGCGCACGCCCTCACCCGTTTCGGCCAGCTCGAGGAACTCGGCGATGTCGCGCTTGCGCTCGAGATCGTCGAAGAGCATGCGGATGCGCTCCAGCTCCTCGGCCTCGGCGGCATCGCTCAGCAGGTTCGCCCGCCCGCGCACGATCAGGCGGCCGGCGTCTTCACCGTCGCCGTCCCACACGGCAAGGCCGGCCTCGATCAGGTGGTTCGCGATCTCGTCGATCTGGGCGCGGCGGCCTTCCACCTCGCGCTGCATCTCGTCGCGCAGGCTGCCCAGCGTTTTCTCGGCCAGATGGGCGTTGAGGTAATTCGCCGCCTCGCGCATCGCGCTGGGCGTATGGCCGGGGGGCGGCTGGAACAGGCGGTTCTCGACATGCCCATCGGCATGCACCAACACCACCAGGGCCCGGTCGGGCGACAGCGGGACGAAGTCGATATGCTTGATCGGCGCCTCGCGCTTGGGCGCCAGCACGACGCTCGCCCCATGGGTGGCCGCCGACAGGGCCGATCCGATGCGGTCCAGCATGCCAGCCATGTCGCCCGTGTTCGACCCCAGCGTTTCGTCAAGGTTCTGTCGATCCGCCTCACCCAGTTCGCCGACCTCGAGGAACCCGTCGACGAACATGCGCAGGCCAAGCTGCGTGGGAACGCGCCCGGCCGAGATATGCGGACTGTCCAGCAAGCCGAGGTATTCGAGATCCTGCATCACGTTGCGCACCGTCGCGGCCGAGACCTGTTCCGACAGGCTGCGCGTCAGCGTGCGCGAGCCGACCGGCGCGCCGGTTTCGAGATAGCCTTCGACAACGCGGCGAAACACCTCGCGCGATCTGTCGTTCAGGTCGCTCATGACGCTGTTGCGTTCGGTCGTGCGATCGGTCGTCTTCATGGTCCTGTCGGCCATTCGGGCTTGCGTCGCGGGGCGGGCGCAGACTATCCCCGCCTCACGGATCATCAGGGGAATATCTATGCGTCCTTCCGGCCGAAACCTAGACGAAATGCGCGACATCGTGATCGAAACGGGCGTCACGCGCCATGCCGAGGGGTCGTGCATGATCCGCTGCGGGGGCACGCATGTGCTGTGCACCGCCACGCTCGAGGAACGCGTGCCACCGTTTCTCAAGAATTCCGGCCTTGGCTGGGTCACCGCGGAATACGGCATGCTGCCCCGCGCCACCCACACGCGGATGCGGCGCGAAGCGGCCTCGGGCAAGCAATCGGGCCGGACGCAGGAAATCCAGCGCCTGATCGGGCGCAGCTTGCGCGCCGGTGTGGATCGGTCTGCGCTGGGGGAACGGCAGATCACCATCGACTGCGACGTGATCCAGGCCGATGGTGGCACGCGCTGCGCCGCGATCACCGGCGGTTGGGTCGCGCTGCGGCTGGCGGTGAACAAGCTGCTGAAGGCGGGTGACATCACCTCGGACCCGCTGACCGACCACATCGCCGCGGTGTCCTGCGGGATCTACGCGGGCCAGCCGGTGCTGGACCTCGACTATCTCGAGGACAGCGAGGCGGGGACCGATTCGAACTTTGTCATGACGGGCGCAGGCGCGCTGGTCGAGGTGCAGGCCAGCGCCGAGGGCTCGACCTTTAGCCGCGGGCAGTTCGACGAGATGTACGGCCTGGCCGAGCAGGGCATCGCGGCGCTGGTCGCGGCGCAGAAGGCGGCGACCAGCTGATGCGACGGTTCACCGGCGATCACCTTCTGATCGCGACGCACAACGCCGGCAAGCTCGAGGAGATGGAGGCGCTGCTCGCGCCCTTCGGCATCCGCGTCAGCGGTGCGGCCGATCATGGCCTGCCCGAGCCCGAGGAGACGGGAACAACCTTCGTCGAGAATGCCCGGATCAAGGCCCATGCCGCGGCGCAGGCCACGGGCCTGCCCGCCCTGTCCGACGACAGCGGGATCGAGATCGACGCGCTGGACGGTGCGCCCGGGGTCTACACCGCCGATTGGGCCGAGACGCCCGAGGGCCGCGATTTCGTCATGGCGATGCGGAAAACCCACGATCTGCTCGAGGCCACGGGCGCGCGCCACCCCCGCACCGCGCGGTTCTGCTGCACGCTGGTTCTGGCCTGGCCCGATGGGCATGACGAGGTTTTCCCCGGCGTGATGGAGGGGCAGGTGGTCTGGCCGATGCGGGGCGCGCAGGGGCATGGGTACGATCCCATCTTCCAACCTGCCGGCTACGACATCACCTTCGGCGAGATGGACCGCTGGGAAAAGAACAGGATCAGCCATCGCGCCAAGGCTGTGGAACAGCTGAAACAGGCCCTCGGTGGCTGAGCATTGGCAGGCCGGGGGCTTTGGCCTTTATATTCACTGGCCGTTCTGCCAGGCGAAATGCCCCTATTGCGACTTCAACAGCCATGTCGCGGCGCAGATCGACCAATCGCGCTGGGTTTCATTCTATCTATCTGAAATAGAAAGATATTCTGCCGAGGTTCCGGGCCGGACCCTCTCCAGCATCTACTTCGGCGGTGGAACGCCCTCGCTGATGGCGCCCGAGACCGTTGCGGCAGTCCTCGACGCGGTCCGCGCCGCATGGCCCACGGCGAACGATCTCGAGGTGACGCTGGAGGCGAACCCGACGTCGGTTGAAGCGGGCCGCTTTCGCGGGTTTCGGGATGCGGGCGTCAACCGCGTCTCGATGGGGTTGCAGGCGCTGAACGACACGGATCTGCGCCTGTTGGGAAGGCTCCATTCCGCCGCGGAGGGTCGAAAAGCTTTCGATATCGCGCGCAACGTCTTCCCCCGTGTCAGTTTCGACCTCATCTATGCGCGCCAGCATCAAACCCTCGACCACTGGCGTGCAGAACTGGCCGAGGCGCTGGCGCTCGCCGCAGATCACCTGTCGCTTTATCAACTGACGATCGAGCCGGGCACGGCCTTTGGCGACCGTCACGCGCGCGGCCGTCTGCCGGGGCTTGTCGACGACGACACCGGCGCGGGGATGTATGATCTGACGCAAGACATGTGCGAGGCGGCCGGCCTACCCGCCTATGAAGTGTCGAACCACGCAGCCGACATGGCACAGTCGCGCCACAACCTCGTCTATTGGCGCGGCGGCGATTACGTCGGCATCGGGCCCGGCGCGCATGGTCGGCTGACGCTGAAGGGTGCGCGGATGGCGACCGAAACCGAGCTTTCGCCCGCCGCCTGGCTGAAGGCCGTCGAGACACGCGGCAGCGGCGAAACCCTGCGCGAGGTCATCGCCCCCGAGACACAGGCCGAGGAATATGCGATGATGGCCCTGCGCCTGTCGGAAGGGTTGGACCGGCACCGCTACACCGCGATGCGAGGCCGTGATTTCGAACCTGATGCGCTGGATCGACTAGAAAACCTGGGGATGATCCGCGCGACGGCTGACCGTATCACCGCCACGCTGGACGGGCGGCGCATCCTGAACACGGTGCTGGCCGAGCTTTTGGCCGACTGACACTCAACGACCGCCGCCGAGCAGCCGGATCAGGTCATCCAGCCCTTCCAGATCGGCATAACGGATCGTGACGGAGCCCGCACCGCTGGCGCTGTCGTGCTCGATACTGACCGGCATGCCGACTGTCGCGCTCAGATCCCCCTCGAGCGACACGGTGTCGGCGTCCTTGGCGTCTTTCGGCGCGGGCCTTTTCTTGCGCTCGCCCGGCGGCTTGGCCTTGGCGCGCTTTTCCACCTCGCGCACCGACAGGCCGCGGGCCACCGCCAACCGCGCCAGCGTGATCGGATCATCCGCCGTCAGCAACGCACGCGCATGTCCGGCGCTCAATTGACCCTCGCGCAACATCTCCTGAATCTCGTCCGGCAGACCCAGAAGACGCATGAGGTTGGCGATATGGCTGCGGCTCTTGCCAAGCGCGGTCGCCAGCTGCTCTTGCGTATGGCCGAAACGGTCAATCAGTTGGCGATAGCCCAACGCCTCTTCCAACGCGTTCAGGTCGGCGCGCTGGATGTTCTCGATGATCGCGACCTCCAGCACCTCGGTATCGTCGAAGTCCCGAACGATGACGGGCAATTGATGCAGCCGCACGCGCTGCGCGGCACGCCACCGGCGTTCGCCAGCCACGATCTGGAACCGCGATCCGTCACCGGGATCGGGCCGAACGATAAGCGGCTGGATGACACCCTTTTCGCGGATCGAATCGGCCAATTCGTTCAGCGCATCCTCGGCGAAACTGCGCCGCGGCTGATCCGGGTTGGGCAAGATCCGGTCGATCGCCAGAACGCGAACACCCCGCGGGGCCGTGGGCGCCTCGGCGATGCCGTCATTCGCGACAGATTCACCCTGGGTCTCGATATCGGCCATCAGGGCGGACAGTCCGCGCCCCAGGCCCGTGCGTTCGCGCCGTTTGACCATTATGCCGGTTCCTTCCGTTTCGCATGTCGTGCCAGGATCTCTTCGGCAAGATCCCTGTAGGCGAGACTTCCCTTCGAGGCGGGATCATAGGCCAGAACGGGCAACGCATAAGACGGTGCCTCGCTCAACCGCACGTTCCGGGGAATGCGCGTCGTCAGGACAAGCTCACCCAGGGTGGCGCGCGCATCCTCTTCGACCTGCTGGCTCAGGTTGTTGCGCTGATCGAACATGGTCAGCACCACACCTTCGATCCGCAGGTTTGGATTGGCCGTCTCACGCACGTCCCGAACCGTCAGCATCAGCTGCGACAGCCCCTCCAGCGCGAAGAACTCGGCCTGCAACGGCACAAGGACCGCGTCACAGGCCACCAGCGCGTTGACGGTCAGCAGGCTGAGCGATGGCGGGCAGTCGATCAGGATATACCCGTAGGCCGCAAGCGCATCACCGCCAAGCGCATCCTTCAGAAGGAAAATCCGGTTTTCATGCGATCCCAACTCAACGTCGGTCGAGCTGAGGTCCGTGGTGCCCGGCGCGATATCGAGCCGCTCCACCCCGGTCCGGCGAATGACCGCGGACAAGGGGGCCTCTTCATGCAAAAGCTCGTAGGTCGTGTTCTCACGGTCGCGCGCCGAAATCCCGAGGCCGGTCGAGGCGTTCCCCTGCGGATCGAGGTCGATGATCAGCACGCGCTCACCCAGTTCGGCCAGCGCAGCGCCAAGATTGATTGCCGTGGTCGTCTTGCCGACCCCACCCTTCTGGTTGGTGATCGCAAGGATCCGCGGGGCAGAAGGCTCAGGCATGGCGCAGGTTTTCCAGTTTGAGAAGGACGGCGTCGGGATCGGTGACGCTGGGGATCGTCGTCACATCCATCTGCCAGTCCTGCCGCGCCAATTCAAGCTCCTCGGCATGGCGGGCACCTTTCTGGAACAGGCATATGCCGCCGGGCGCGAGGTGCGGATGCGCGTAACCGCAGAGCGCGCCGAGAGGCGCCAGCGCGCGGGCGCTGACAATCTCGGAATGCGAGGGTTGAAGATCCTCGATCCGTCGGGTCAAGACAGCGACATCCACCCCCATCTGCCGCGCGGCTTCCCGCAGGAAGGCCCCCTTTCGCAGGTCGGATTCCACCAAGGTTATCCGAAGGCCGGGCCGGGTTTCAGCAGCGAGAGCAGCGCAAACGAGGCCGGGAAACCCCCCGCCACTGCCAAGGTCGATCCAGCGCATCGCGCTGTCCGGCGCGTGATCGAACACCTGCGCGCTGTCCAGCATGTGGCGCAGCCAGATCTGCGAGAGCGTCGAGGGTGCGACAAGGTTGATCGCGGCCTGCCATTTCGTCAGAAGTTGCGCATAAAGCTCTAGCCGCTCGAGTGTTTCACGTGAAACACGGGCCGCCAGCGCGGCCTTTGCCTCATCCTCGGTCATGCGCGGCGGCGCTCGTCCTGCCGGATTCGCGTCAGGATGAGCGCAAGGGCTGCGGGCGTCATCCCGTCGATCCGGCCCGCCTGCGCAAGCGTTCTCGGGCGGATACGCTCCAGCTTGCCGCGCAACTCGTTCGAAAGACCGCCAATGGTGTCATAGGCGAAGACCTCGGGGATGACCTGGTTCTCATCGCGACGCAGCGCCTCGGCATCACGCGACTGGCGGTCAACATAGGTCTTGTAAAGCGCCTCGATCGCCAGTTGCTCGCGGATCTCCGGCTCCATCTCGTCCAGTGCGGGGATAAGCGGCGACAGGTGGGCAGGCGTCACATCCGGGAAGGCGAGCAATTCCATGCCGCTCCGACGCTTTCCGTCCTGATTGATGTGGATGCCGCTTTCCGCCACCTCGCGCGGCGTGAAACGGGCGCTTTCCAGCGTTGCGCGACCTGCCTCCAGCCGCTCCATCTTCCCGGCGAACGCCGCGCGCCGTTCCTCGTCGATCAGGCCGAGCCCATCGGCCAGCGCCGTCAACCGCTGGTCGGCATTGTCCGCACGGAGCGTCAGCCGGTACTCCGCGCGCGAGGTGAACATGCGGTAGGGCTCGCTGACGCCACGGGTCACAAGATCGTCGATCAGCACCCCGATATACGCCTCGGACCGGCCGAGGACCACGGGCCCCTCGCCTTTCGCCTGCCGCGCGGCGTTGAGGCCGGCCATCAAGCCCTGGGCCGCCGCCTCTTCGTAGCCGGTCGTTCCGTTGATCTGACCGGCGAGGAACAGACCGCGCAGCGCGGGCAACTCCAGCGCCGCGTCCAGCGTCTGCGGATCGACGTAATCGTATTCGATGGCATAACCCGGCTGCAGGATCTCGGCGTGCTCCAGCCCGGCAATGGACCGCACGTAGTCGGCCTGCACATCCTCCGGCAACGACGTCGAGATGCCGTTGGGATACACAAGATCGCTCTCAAGCCCTTCCGGCTCGAGGAAAATCTGGTGCGACGGCTTGTCGGCGAAGCGCACCACCTTGTCCTCGATCGAGGGGCAATAGCGCGGGCCGACGCCCTCGATATGGCCGCCATACATCGCGGAGCGGGAGAGATTGGCGGTGATGATCTCGTGCGTTTTCTCGTTCGTATGCGTGATCCCGCAGGAGATCTGTCGCACCGAAGGCGCGCTGGACAGGAAGGAGAACAGCGTCGGCACATCATCGCCCGGCTGCATCTCCAACCCGTCCCATGCGATGGAGGAAGACCGCAAACGCGGCGGCGTACCCGTCTTCAGCCGCCCGAGCGGCAAGGCGAGCGCGTCGAGCCGTTCGGCAAGGCGTTGCGAGGGGCGGTCGCCCATGCGGCCCCCCTCCATACGGCGATCACCGATGTGGATGACGCCCCGCAGGAAGGTGCCCGTCGTCAGGACGACCGTGGCTGCCGGTATCTCGCTGCCGTCAGCAAGGCGGACGCCCGCAGCACGGCCTTGCTCGACGATCAGGTCGGCAACTTCACCCTCCAGAATGGTCAGCCTGGGCTGCGCGGCCAGCAGGTCCTGGATCGCCGCCTTGTAAAGGGCGCGATCCGATTGCGTGCGGGGCCCGCGCACGGCAGGGCCTTTCCGGCGGTTCAGCAGGCGGAACTGGATGCCGGAGCGGTCCGCGGCCAGCCCCATGATGCCACCCATCGCGTCGATCTCGCGCACGAGGTGGCCTTTGCCCAGTCCGCCGATGGCCGGGTTGCAGGACATCACGCCGATCTTGTCGCGCTCCATCGTGACAAGCGCCGTCACCGCGCCGGCGCGCGCCGCGGCATGCGCCGCCTCGGCGCCCGCATGGCCGCCGCCGATGACGATGACGTCGAAACGCTCATGTTTCACGTGAAACACCTTTCACTTGCCGATGCAGAACTGCGCAAAGATTTCGCCGAGAACGGCCTCTACATCTACACGCCCGATCAACGAGTCAAGCGCGGCCAGCCCATCGCGCAGATGATACGCGATGATCTCGGCGCCCTCGCCCGCATCGCACGCGCCCTGGGCCTGCGACAGCGAGGCCCGGGCCGAGAGCATCGCCTGCCGATGGCGTTCGTGGGAGGCTACGGCGATCCCGGTTACGCGCTCTGCCAACAAGCCGGCCACGTCATCGAGGATGCGGTCGACGCCCTGCCCCGTCAGGCCAGAGACGCCCTCGCCCGTCAGGTCGGCCTTGGTGCGATAGGTCAGATCGACGGCAAACTCCGCAACGAACGGATCCGCCATGGCCGTTCCATCCTGCAAAAGAATGCGCAGATCGGCCTCGACCGCCCGTTGCCGCGCGCGGGCGACGCCCATCTGTTCAAGCCGGTCCTCGGACTCGCGCAGCCCCGCCATGTCGAGGAAGGTCACCGGAAGCCCATGAAGATCCACGCGCACCTCGAGGATATCGCGCGTGGTTCCAGCGATTTCCGAGGTAATGGCGATCTCGCGGCCCGCGATGCGGTTGAGAAGCGTTGATTTCCCTGCGTTCGGTGGGCCGACGATGGCCACCTCGAACCCGGTGCGCAGCTTGTCCGCCCCGGCAAAGCCCGCAAGCTGCGCGTCAATTGCGGCGATCACCCGCGCGATCAGGACACCCACCTCGGGCGAAACATCGACGGGAACCTCTTCATCGGCGAAGTCGATGGTCGCCTCGATCAGGGCCGCGGCGCGCAACAGGTCGCGGCGCGTCTCTTCGACGAAGGCGCGCATCGCGCCGGAAAAAAGGGATTGCGCCTGTTTTCGCTGGCTCTCGGTCTCGGCGGCGATCAGGTCCGACAAGCCTTCGACCTGGGCAAGGTCAAGATTGCCGTTCAACAAAGCACGGCGCGTGAACTCTCCGGGTTCGGCCAGGCGGGCAAGACCCGTGGCCGCGATGGCCGTCTCGACGGCCCGGATAATCGCGATGCTGCCGTGGGTCTGAAGCTCGACCGTGTCCTCGCCGGTAAAGCTGCGCGGCGCGTCGAAGCGCAGGATCAATGCCTCGTCCAGCAGCTCGCCTGCGGCATCGCGCAACACCCGCAGCGCAAAACGCCCCGGCCCCGGCAGATCGCCGCACAGGCGCCGCGCGACCTCATGCGCCTGCGGCCCCGAGATGCGGAGAACGGCGACGCCCGACTTCCCCCGGGCGGTTGCCAGGGCGAAGATCGTCTGCATCGCCGCGGCCCCTTACGCGTTCATCGAATCGAAGAATTCGGAATTCGTCTTGGTCTGCTTGAGCTTGGAAATCAGGAACTCGATGGCATCCGTGGTGCCCATCGGGTTCAGGATGCGGCGCAGGACAAAGGTCTTTTGCAGATCGCCCTTGTCGACCAGAAGATCCTCTTTCCGCGTGCCGGACTTGAGGATGTCCATCGCCGGGAAGACGCGCTTGTCGGCCACCTTGCGGTCCAGCACGATCTCGGAGTTGCCGGTGCCCTTGAATTCTTCGAAGATCACTTCGTCCATCCGGCTGCCGGTGTCGATCAGCGCGGTCGCGATGATGGTGAGCGACCCGCCCTCTTCGATGTTGCGCGCGGCACCGAAGAATCGCTTGGGCCGCTGGAGCGCGTTGGCATCCACACCTCCGGTCAGAACCTTGCCCGAGGACGGCACGACCGTGTTGAACGCGCGGCCGAGGCGCGTGATCGAATCGAGCAGGATCACGACATCGCGCTTGTGTTCGACAAGGCGCTTGGCCTTTTCGATCACCATCTCGGCGACGGCGACGTGACGCGTCGCCGGTTCGTCGAAGGTCGAGGAAATCACCTCTCCCTTCACGCTGCGCTGCATGTCGGTGACCTCTTCCGGGCGCTCGTCGATCAGCAGGACGATCAGGTAGCACTCGGGGTGGTTGGTCTCGATCGAATTGGCGATGTTCTGCAGCAGGACCGTCTTGCCGGTCCGCGGCGGGGCCACGATCAGGGCGCGCTGGCCCTTGCCGATGGGGGCCACCAGGTCGATGATGCGGGCCGAGCGATCCTTGATCGTGGGATCCTCGATCTCCATCTTCAGGCGCTCGTCGGGGTAGAGCGGCGTCAGATTGTCGAAGGCGACCTTGTGGCGGGCGCGCTCCGGATCCTGGAAATTGATCGCCTGTACCTTCACCAGCGCAAAGTACCGCTCGTTGTCGCGCGGCGCGGTCATCGTTCCTTCGACCGTGTCGCCAGTGCGCAGGGAATGTTGGCGGATCATGTCCGGACTGACGTAGATGTCATCGGGACCAGGCAGGTAATTCGCCTCGGGAGAGCGCAGAAAACCGAACCCGTCCTGCAACACCTCCAGCACACCGTCGCCGGAAATCTCCCAACCCTCGTCGGCCCGCTCGCGCAGGATTTCGAACATCATCTCGCCCTTGCGCATGGTCGAGGCGTTTTCGATGTCCAGCTCTTCGGCCATCGCCAAGAGGTCCTTGGGCGACTTGGCCTTGAGATCGGCAAGCTTCAGCGTCATCACTGTCATGGGAATATCCTGTCGCAGACCAAACCGGGAAACCGCTGGTTCTGTCATAGTATCGGGAGGTAGCGCTTTCGGACGAAAGGCCTGTTTTCTCTATGTCCGGTTGTCCTGACTGTCAAGAAGCCGCCCTTGGCGGGGCTCTTAACCTTATAAAGATATATTTTAAGAAAGATTGTTGGTCTTGTAGGACCTTGGAGAAGTCGAAAAGCCCGGTTTCGCGGATTTTGTCCGACCACCCATCCCCAAGGGAGAATTTTTCCATGCCGGGGTAACAGGCAGTGAGGGAATAACAGAAAATATATACATATCAATAATCTGCGGGAAATTCCCCTGTGGATGCCAGCGGCATAACCGTTGCATGGATCGAGGTCTGACACGGCGGTTCGCGGGGGGATTGAATGGTCTGTCCCCGTGGAGAAATCGACCGGAACCGGCGCAGGACTTGGGGGAGGATGGGCGATCGCGCAGGGGCGCTGTTCATCAACCGGATTGTCGGGGGCAACTCCCCTCCGTTATGCACAGGGATATGGACAGGACAGTTTCACCAACCGGGCTGCTCACGCTTGCCTCGGCGTCTGAAATCCGCCGGACACTGCTGGAAACGGCGGGTGTTCAGGTCGCGATTCGCCCCGCCCGTATAGACGAGACCGCGATCCGCGACGCGCTGCTGGCAGAGGAAGCGCACCCGCGCGACATCGCGGACGCCCTGGCCGAGTTCAAGGCCCGCAAGGTGGCGGCCGAGGGGCTGACGCTGGGCTGCGACCAGGTTCTGGCCCTGAAAACCAGCGTCTACGAGAAACCGGGCAGCCGGGCCGAGGCCCGCGACCAGCTGCTCGGGTTGCAGGGACAGACCCATCACCTCTATTCCGCCGCCGTGATCTATGATGGATCGGAGCCGGTCTGGCGCCATGTGGGTGTTGCACGGATGACGATGCACAGCCTGACCGCGGCCGAGATCGACGCCTATCTCGACCGCGCCTGGCCCGATGTCGCCAGTTCCGTGGGTGCCTACCAGGCGGAGCGCATCGGCGCGCGCCTGTTCAGCCGGATCGACGGCGACTGGTTTTCCGTGCTTGGATTGCCCCTGCTCGATATCTGTTCCTACCTTCGATTGCGCGGCTGGAGTTTCACATGACCAGACCCGAGATCCCGCTGGCCGGTGTCATCGGCGACCCGATCGCGCATTCGCTATCGCCGCGGCTGCATGGCCATTGGCTGCGCCGATACGGGCTCAAGGGGCATTACGTCCCCCTTCACATCACCCACGCCAACCTGGCGGACGCGTTCCAGATGCTGCCGCGCATGGGATTCGTCGGCGTGAACATCACGATTCCGCACAAGGAGTATGTGCTGTCGCTGGCGACGACGGTCACCGACCGCGCGGCGTTGATCGGGGCGGCGAACACGATCAGTTTCATGTCGGACGGCCGCATCCAGGCCGACAACACCGACGGTCAGGGCTTTCTGTCCAACATCCGGCAGGCGCTGCCGGGCTGGACCGGCGCCAGCGGGCCGGCGCTGGTGCTCGGGTCCGGGGGGGCGGCCAAGGCCATCGTTTCCGCGCTGATTTCCGACGGGGCGCCGCAGGTCTTCATCGCGAACCGCACCCGCGCGCGCGCCGATGCGCTCAAGGACCAGTTCGGCGCCCGGGTCGATCCGCAGGACTGGACGCGCATCCCCGACCTGGTGAGCGACTGCGCATTGATCGTCAACACGACCTCGCTGGGGATGGAGGGGCAGCCCCCGCTTGCCATCGACCTCTCGCGGCTCAGCCCGCCGACGGTCGTGACCGATATCGTCTACAAGCCGCTTGAAACCGATCTGCTGCGCACAGCGCGGATGATGGGCTGTGAAACGGTGGATGGTCTAGGCATGCTGCTTCACCAGGCGGTTCCGGGGTTCGAACGCTGGTTCGGCTACACGCCGCTTGTCGATGCCGATCTGCGCGACGCGGTGCTGGCGCCATGACCCATCGGCTTGGTTTGACCGGGTCTATCGGGATGGGGAAATCCACCACGGCGCAGATGTTCCGCGACCATGGCGTGCCGGTCTGGGACGCCGATGCCGCGGTGCATCGGCTTTACGCCAAGGGCGGCGCGGCGGTGGCGCCCGTCGCGGCGCTTTGTCCCGAGGCCGTGGTTGACGGCGCGGTCAGCCGTGACAGGCTGAAAGAGGCGATCGCCGCCGACCCGACGCTCCTGTCACGGCTCGAGGCGGTCGTTCACCCCCTCGTCGCCGAGGACAGGCGCGCCTTTCTTGCCGATCACGCGCAGGCGGCACTTGTCGTTCTCGACATCCCGCTGTTGTTCGAAACCGGACATGCCGAGGTCGATAGCGTCCTTGTCGTCACCACCGATCCCGATACGCAACGCGCGCGGGTTCTGGAACGCGGGGGCATGACGGAGGAGATGTTCGCGCATATCCTGTCCCGGCAAGTGCCCGATGCCGAAAAACGCGCCCGCGCCGATCACGTGATCGAGACGAACACGCTGGAACAGACCCGCGCGGACGTGGCAGATCTGATCGAGACCCTGACCAAAGGAAAGCCGCCCGATGCGTGAGATCGTTCTCGATACCGAGACCACCGGCCTCGACCCGTTCGATACGCCTGCCCATCGCATCGTCGAGATCGGCGCGGTCGAGCTGTGGAACCAGGTGCCGACCGGCAAGACCTATCACCAGTATATCAATCCCGAGCGCGACATGCCCGCCGATGCCTTTGCCGTTCACGGCATCGGAGAGGATTTCCTCGCGGACAAGCCCCGCTTCATCGACATTGCGCAGGCCTTCGTCGCGTTCATCGGCGAAGCGCGACTGGTGATCCACAATGCCAGTTTCGACATGCGGTTCCTGAACGCGGAACTGCAATGGGCGGGCTTTGCCACGCTGCCCGATACGCAAGCCCTAGATACGCTTATGATCGCGCGGCGAAAGTTTCCCGGCTCGCCCGCGTCGCTGGATGCGCTCTGCCGCCGCTTCGGGATCGACAACTCGAACCGGACACTGCACGGCGCGCTGCTCGATTCCGAGATCCTCGCCGAGGTCTACCTGGAACTGACAGGCGGCCGGCAGCCGGATTTCGCCTTGGGCATGACCGCCGGCAAAAGCCGAAGCGACGGGGGCGACAGCGACTGGCGCCCACGCCCGCGGGCCACGCCCCTGCCCTCGCGTGTCACGGATGAGGAACGCGCCGCCCATGCCGCCTTCGTGGCGGAGCTCGGGGGCGGCGCGATCTGGTCGCGTCAGGATTGACTCAGGCGTCGGCCTTGGGCGCCGCGGCGGCGCGCTGGGCCAGCTGCTGGCGGTAGAGCGCGAGAAAGTCGATCGTGTCGAGGTTCAGCGGCGGATAGCCGCCGTCCCGCGTCACGTCCGACACGATGCGCCGCACGAAGGGAAACAGCATCCGCGGGCACTCGATCAGCAGGAACGGATGCAGCTGCTCGTTGGTGACGTTCTCGACCTTGAAGATGCCGCCGTATTCCAGCTCCATCAGGAAGATCGCCTGCGGCGTGTCTTCCTTGGTCTTGCTCTCGATCTTGAGCTTCATGATCACGTCATATTGATCGTCCGTCTCGCGCTTGCGCGCGTCGAGGGCGACCTGCACCTGGATATCCGGCTGCGCGGTCGATTTCAGCTGCTTCTGCGCCGCGATATTCTCGAAGGACATGTCGCGCACGAACTGGCCGAGGATCTGCAGCTTGGGCAGAACAGGCTGGCCTTCGGGAGTGGCGGGGGAAGTTCCACCGTTGGTTTCGGACATTCTCGTCTCCAGACGTCAATACAGATTGGCGCAGGGTCTAGCAGCCCCCGGCGCGCGCCTCAATGCCTGGTCCAACCCGAGGGGCCATCGCGCGGCGGCTCGTCCATCTCTTCAACGGTGTAGCTGCCGTCGATCACCGTGTCGCGCGGCTGGTGCGGGTCGCGAAACGGCGCGTTGCCCATGGACATCGTCTGAACCTGCACCCGCTTGCGCAGCTCGCGCAGGACCATGTTGCGCACCCCCGGCACCAGCAGGGCAAACCCCACCGCGTCGGTGAAGAAGCCGGGCGTCAGCAGCAACGCACCGGAAAACAGGATCATCGCGCCATGGGCCAGCGGCTCGGTCGGGTCGCGGAGCGTGTCGAAACTGTCGCGCAGCCGGGCCAACGCCTGCGCGCCTTGCGAACGCACCAGCGCGGTGCCCGCGATGGCGGTCAGCACCACGATCAGCAGCGTGGGCCACAACCCGATCAGCCCGCCCACCTGGATGAACAACGCGATCTCGATCAGCGGGACGAGAAGAAAGGCGAAAAACAGCCACATGGTCAGGCTCCGTAAGGCGTGGCGCGGGGTCGCGCGGAACATGGGCCGGTCTTCTGTCATGGACTTGATCCGACCCCTGCCTTACATATGTGCCCTGCGACCCTGAATAGAACCCCGACGCCCTTTCGAGGACCTCTCATGAATTCGTCCCTGCTGTCCTTGCTGGTTCTGGCCGGCATTGCGATCTTCCTCATCCTGCGCCTGCGCAGCGTGCTTGGGACCCGTGAGGGTTTCGAGAAACCCCCCGCGGCACGTCCCGGCCCGAGCGAGGCCCGCCGCCGCGAGTTCGAAGTGATCGAGGGCGGTCCGGACCGCGACATCACCGACCATGTCGAGGATGGTTCCGACAGCGCCAAGGCGCTGGCCGCCATGAAACTGGCCGAGCCGGGGTTTTCGGTGTCCGAATTCCTGCAAGGCGCACGCGGCGCCTACGAGATGATCCTCATGGCGTTCGAAAACGGCGATGTGGACGATCTGCGGCCTTTCCTGGCTGATGACGTGATGGAAACCTTCGAAAGCGTGATCCGCCATCGCGAGGAACAGGGGCTGACGATCGAGGCCTCTTTCATCGGCATCCGGGAACTGGCGCTCGACAGCGCGAGCTTCGACCGCGAAAGCGGCGTTGGCGAGATTACCGTGCGATTCGTGGGCGAGCTGACCTCGGTCGTGCGCAATGCCGACGGGCAGGTGATCGAGGGCGATCCGAACGAGATCAAGCGCCAGCGTGACGTCTGGACCTTCGCCCGCCACATGGGCGCCGACAACCCGAACTGGGAACTGGTGGCCACCGACGGATGAGCCATGCGCGGGTGCGGTGTGATCCTTGGCCTCGTTCTGGCCGCCTTCACCTCGACCGGCCCTGCCATGGCTGAAGAGACGACCGAGCTTTTGTCCTTCGCCGATCTCGATGGCTGGGTGGAAGACGACCATGCCGCCGCGCTGTCCGTCTTTCGCGACACCTGCGCCGACATGGATGGCCCCGAATGGCAGGCGCTTTGCGCGCTGGCCGACACCGCCCCCGACCCCCGCAGCTTTTTCGAGCTGTTCTTTCGGCCCGTGCTGATCGGCGGCGAGCGTGCCGCGCTCTTCACCGGGTATTTCGAGCCCGAGCTTGACGGGTCGCGCGTGCGCACGGGGCGCTACCGCTACCCGCTCTACCGGACCCCCGCCGAGGCGCGCGATGGCGTCTGGGTCAGCCGCCGCGAGATCGAAGAGGGGCGCCTGCTCGAGGGGCGTGGCCTCGAGATCGCCTGGGTCGATGACCCGGTCGAGCTGTTTTTCCTGCAAATCCAGGGGTCTGGCCGTATCCGTCTGACCGACGGTTCGACGATCCGCGTGGGCTATGGAGGGCGGAACGGTCAGCCCTATCGCTCCATCGGGCAGGAACTCGTGCGCCGTGGCGTCTACCAGCCGCACCAGGTTTCGGCGCAGGTGATCGGCAACTGGGTCCGCCGCAATCCGACCGCCGGGCGTGAGCTGCTCTATCACAACCCGTCCTACATCTTTTTCCGCGAGGTTCGGATCGAGGATCCGGCCCTTGGACCGCTTGGCGCCATGAACCGCTCGATCACGCCGCTCAGGACCATCGCGGTCGACCCGCTGCACACGCCGCTGGGCGCGCCGGTCTGGATCGAAAAGGACGGCGCCGGCCCGATGCGGCGGCTGATGATCGCGCAAGACACCGGCGGCGCGATCCGAGGGGCGCAGCGCGCCGACATCTTCTTCGGCTTCGGGGATGCTGCGGGCGAGGCGGCGGGCACGATCCGCGATCCGGGTCGGATGGTCGTCCTCTTGCCCATCGAACTGGCCCACCAGCGCGTTCCGGACGCCTGAGCGATGGCGCGGCGCGGCAAGAAGGGCCTGAGCGCCGATGACAAGGCCCTGTGGGATCGGGTCGCCCAAAGCGCCACGCCGTTGCATCCCGCGCGCCTGCGGAGCGGACTGCCCGAGATGCCGGGCAAGAAACCCACACCGAAGCCCAAGGCCCCCGACCCCGCCGGCGACCGCCTGCCGGCCTTCCGGATCGGCGAAAAGGCCACTCATGCGGCCCATCCCCCGCATCCGGTACAGGATTTGTCGGCGCGGCTGGCGCACGCACCGGTGCGGATGGATCACGGCGCCCATCGCAAGATGATCCGGGGCAAGCTGACGCCCGAGGCTCGGCTCGACCTGCACGGGATGACGCTGGGCCAGGCGCACCCCGTGCTGATACGGTTCATCCTGGCGGCCCATGCCGAGGGCAAGCGCCTTGTTCTTGTCATCACCGGCAAGGGCAAGGACCGGGACGAGGGCGATCCGATCCCGATCCGCCGCGGCGTGCTGCGCCACCAGGTTCCGGGATGGCTGCACGCGCCGCCCCTGGGCGCGGTGGTGCTGGATATCCGCGAGGCGCACCAGCGCCATGGCGGCGGTGGTGCCTATTACGTCTATCTGCGCAAACCCCGCTAGGGCAGCGCCTGCGTCAGCGGGTTCAGCATGATCTGCGTCGCGTTGCGCACCGTCAGGATCGTGCCGGGCAACAGGCCGAAATCCTGCGTCGCGTCCCCCTCCAGCGACAGGTTCACCTGCGCCACATCCTGCAGCAGCCGGATCATCGCCGGAGAGGTCGCCACGGTGAAATGGTTCAACCCGTCCCGGACCCCGCCGCGGAACTCGGACAGGTCCACCAGGGTCACCTCGAGGTCGGCCACATCCTCGACCGTGCCGAGATTGCCGAGCCGCGCCCGCTGTCCGGTGATCGTGGCCGAGATGCGCAAGGCCCGGTCGCGCTGCGACGTGAAGATGACGAACGGCTGCGGCAAGGTCTCGATCCGCAAGGCCTGGCTGCGGAAGACGTCGATGTCGATGTCGGGCGACATCAGGATCACGCCGCCGATCCGGTCGAGCACGTCTTGCCGACCGGCGATCCGCAACTGCCGCATCGCCTCCATCGCGATGTTCGAGCCGAGGGAATGGGCGATCAGCACGATCCGGTGCGCCCCTTCGGCGGCGATCTCGCGCAGCAGTTGTTCCAGCCCGTCGCGCGCGAACAGGGCGCTGTCGCGATCATAGGCATAGCCAAGCGGGTTGGCGGCGCTGGGCCATGCGTAGTGGACCGCCACACCCGGCACGTCGAAATCATGCCGGATCTGCGCCGTTCGGTAGAGGCCATCGGCGAAGCTGTTGTTGAAGCCGTGGACGAAGACCATCACCTCGCGCTGGCCCTGGGGACGGGTGGCCAGCGTCTGCCGCAAGGCGGCGCGGAACCCGGCGGCACCGTTCAACGCCTCGGCCCGCGTCACCAGAAAATCCTCGGCCGGATCGACGCCGCGCTGCCGTTCGCGCACCGGGCGCACCTCGCCCGGTTCCCGATCCGGCGGGATATGCACGTCGAAGCCCACGAAGCTCAACCCTTCGAGGCGGTCACTGCCCCAATCGCCGTTCTCGAAAACGCGGGTGCTGGCGACGAGCACCGTTTCGCTCTCGCCCATGCCGATGGCGTCGGGCACGAGCAAGACCATGGCGCGCCCGGCGCAGCCCGCAAGGACGGCCAGCATGGCGACGATGAAAAGGGGGCGCAGAACCGCGTGACGCATCATGCGCCCCGGATACACTGTTCGCTCAGAGAACGTAACGGCTCAGATCAGCGCTGCGCGTCAACTCGCCCAGGTTCGTCTCGACAAAGGCGGCATCCACCCTCACCACATCGCCCGAGCGGTCGGGGGCGGTAAAGCTCAGCTCTTCGAACACCCGTTCCATGACGGTATAAAGCCTGCGCGCGCCGATGTTCTCGACCGACTGGTTCACATCCGCCGCGATTTTCGCCAGCGCCGCGATCCCGTCTTCGGTGAAGCTGACGGTTACCTGCTCGGTCGCCATCAGCGCGGTGTATTGCAGGGTCAGGGCGTTGTCCGTCTCGGTCAGGATGCGGACGAAATCCTCTTCGGTCAGGGCACGCAGATTGACCCGGATCGGCAAGCGCCCCTGCAATTCCGGCAGCAGGTCCGAGGGTTTGGCGATATGAAAGGCGCCGGACGCGATGAACAGGATATGGTCGGTCTTGACCGGCCCCAGCTTGGTCGAGACGGTCGTCCCCTCGATCAGGGGCAGAAGATCGCGCTGCACCCCCTCGCGGCTGACATCGCCGCCGCGTACGTCCTGCCTTGCGGCGACCTTGTCGATTTCGTCGATGAAGACGATGCCGTTCTGCTCGACCGCCTCGAGCGCGGTCTTTTTCACGGCGTCGTCATCCAGCAGGTTGTCGGCCTCTTCCGCGATCAGCAGGTCATAGCTGGCCGCCACGCTCAGGCGCTTGCGCACCATTCGCTGACCGAAGGCTTTGCCGAAGATATCGCCCAGGTTCATCATCCCCCCGCCCATGCCGGGCGGCTGACCGGGGATCTCGAAACCCTGCATCGGGTTCGAGGTATCGGCGATCTCCAGCTCGATCATGGTGTCGTCCAGCTCGCCCGCGCGCAGCTTGCGGCGGAACATCTCGCGCGTCTGGTCGCGCGCGTCCTTGCCGGCCAGCGCCTCGATCACGCGCTCTTCGGCGGCGTCATGGGCGCGGGCCTTGACCTCTTCGCGCATGTGCTCGCGCACCATGACCTGCGCCGCGTCGACGAGATCGCGGATGATCTGTTCGACGTCACGGCCGACATACCCCACCTCGGTGTATTTCGTGGCCTCGACCTTGATGAACGGTGCCTTGGCCAGCTTGGCCAGGCGGCGGCTGATCTCGGTCTTGCCGACGCCGGTGGGGCCGATCATCAGGATGTTCTTGGGATACACCTCTTCGCGCAGGTCATCGGCCAGTTGCTTGCGCCGCCAGCGGTTGCGCAGGGCCACGGCGACCGCGCGCTTGGCGTCGCGCTGGCCGATGATGAAACGGTCCAGTTCGGACACGATCTCGCGGGGGGTCAGGTCGGTCACGATGCGGACTCCTGTGTCAGCAAGTCATAGGGGGGCAGGCGGTCCTTGCCCGGAAAACCGGGTAGCGCGCGCATGACGCGGCGGCGCAGCGCCTCCCATTGCGCGCCGAGCAGGACAAGGCCCGCGCCCAGCATGAGGATGATGAAGAAGGCCTGCCCCTCGACCACGGTGATGGCCAGCGCCACGACATAGCCGACCCCCGCGACAAGGAAGGACCGCCGGTCGATCACCACGGCGAAAACCGCCATGAGAGCGATGAACCCGGTCAGCATCAGCTGCGCCGCCACCGTCCCGCTGTCGAAGAGCGTCAACGCGACGGTGTTCACGATGGCGGGTGCGGCGATGACATGCAGCCAGAACCCCGAGGCGGCCCGCCGCGTCACCCGGTGCGGGTCGGACATGTCGAAGATCAGCGCGATGATCAGACCGATGAGGCCGAGGGCAATGGTCAGCAAGGCAAAGGGGCCGTCCGCGCTGAGCAGGAAAAGGTCGCGTGGATCGTTGGGAAAAGACCCGCCCAGCGTCGCGACGCCGAAGGTCGTGGCAAAAACCGACAATGCGATCAGCGCCATGGTGAAGGGCACACGGAACAGCAGGTAATACCCCGACAGGAACAGAGCCGAGAGGCCCGCCGCCGTGGTCAGAGTAGCGGGTGTGCGCATGTCGAGCATGGCGGCGAAGGCAAAACCGAACTGTGCCGCCAGCAGCCCGAACATGATCGCCAGCGCGATGGAGGGGGCGACCATGCGGCGCGTCAACGTGAAATATCGCGCGAGGAGGGTCACGCCGCCCATACCGACGACCGCGTAGACCATGCCGAGGATATAGCCCTGCGTCGTTCCCATCAGCGTCATGCCGGTCACGCCGGCAAATCCGAGATACAGGATGGTCAGACCGACCACGATGAAGATCTCGTTGAAGCCCTTGAACAGTTCGAAGGGTTCGTCGAGACCGTCCAGATGTGCCCGCACCCCGGCGCGACGCTCGGCCAGTACCACCAACGAGACGGCCTGCGCCTCGGTCAGGGTGCCCGACGTCACGGCCGCACGGATATCGTCGCGTGTTATCTCGGTCATCCGCCGATCTTCTCCACCGTCAGGTTGCCGTTGGTGTAGACGCAGATGTCGGCGGCAATCGCCATGGCGTCGCGCGCGACGGCCTCGGCGTCCCGGTCGCTGTCCATCATCCCGCGGGCCGCGGCCAGCGCGTAGTTCCCGCCCGACCCGATGGCGGCCACGTCATGTTCGGGTTCCAGCACGTCGCCCGCGCCGGTGATGATGTAGAGGTCCCGCCCGTCGGTGACGATCAGCATCGCCTCGAGCTTTTGCAGGTACTTGTCGGTGCGCCAGTCCTTCGCCAGTTCCACGCTCGCGCGCTGCAACTGCCCCGGCGTCGCCTCGAGCTTCTTCTCCAGCCGCTCCAGAAGGGTAAAGGCATCGGCGGTGGACCCCGCGAAGCCCGCGACCACGTCATAGCCGCCGGGCGAGAGCCTGCGCACCTTGCGGGCGCTGCCCTTGATGACGGTCTGGCCAAGGCTCACCTGCCCGTCGCCCGCGACGACCACCTCGCCGCCCTTGCGGACGCCGATGATCGTGGTGCCGTGCCAGCCGGGGAAATCGCTGTCTGCCATGGGGCCTCCTGCCGTGTTTGGCCCTATATGGCGGGCGGGCCCTCAGCCCGCAACCACAAGGGCCCGCGCAACGTCGTAGGCCGGGCTTCAGCCGGGCACGCTCACAGCCACCCCGGCCACCCCCGCCTGCGTGGAACGCGCACGGCGAGCATCGGCATCAGCCAAGGGCCCCGGAAGCGGTCGAGGTCGAGCGCCTCGAAGACACCCACGGTTTCCTCGCCGTTGATCCGCGTCTGCACCGCGGCGCGGTTGTAGAAGGGGGCATCGAGCATCGCCTTGACCTGCCGTGGCCTGTAACCCGTATCGGCCCGCGTCTCGCGCCGGACCATCCAGCCGGGGCGCTTGAGCCTTGCCTTCGGCGGCATCTCGATCGCCCGCGGCGTCCCGTCCTCGGCAAAGCCGATCGCGGCGGCAAGTTCCGAGCCGTCGCGGCGCTGGGCGTCGTAGAAACAGGCCGCGCCGTCCCGCAGCGGGAAGCGCCCCCAGGTCCAGTAGCTGAAATCGGCCTCCAGCGCGCGGGTGCCGAAATTCGCGTCGAAATAGCCATGGCCGGTCCAGCTCCAGCCGGGGCGGTTCAGGCGCACCTCGATGTCGGCCTTGGGCGCGAAGGGTCGCCACACATGGGCGCCGTCCGGCGTCAGGGCCATTTCCACCTGCGTCAGCGCCGCGGGGCGCACGATCACCTCGCCAGTGATGCGCTGGGCGTGGGGCGTCGACACCTCCTCGATCTCGATGCGCAGGTGGTCGCCCGCCCAGACCATCGCGGATGGCCCGATCTGGATGCGGTCGCGCGACAGACCCAGAGCATCCTGCCCGCGGTCGGTCATCGTCCAGCGCCCGCCGCGGCCGTAGGTGACGACGTTCAGGCAGCAATGGTTGGCGGGATTCCTGCGCCCCGACCAGCGATACCAGGGCGAAAAGACCGACCCTATGAAACCGATGATCGAGATTGCCCGTTCGCCATCGTCGCTGATCCCGTCGACATACCACCAGGCGTAGCCATCCGGCGGGACGTCGAGGTCGAAGCAAGGTCGCTCAAGATCGCCGCGGCCGCGTGGCTCCCTGAGAGGCAGGCCATGGGTATCCCCGCCCCCGGATGCGCCCCGCCCCCGGCGAGGTAGAGCCCCCTCAACTTCGTCCGTGCCGTGGGCCGCTGAAAGGTCGCCATCATCCCATGTGGGGAAAGCCCGTAAAGGGAACCGTCCGACGCCGGAAAGGCCCGGTCGAAATCCCCCGGCATGGTCAGCGCCGTGATGTCCGGCGTCGGCGAGAACCTGAGGCCCATCCGGGCCAGTGTTTCGAATGTATGTGTCCGGCATCTGTAGGCGTCCTCCGGGGTCGACGGGTGCCCGGGCGGCCCGTTCAGGATGATCTCGAAGCGTTCGGGGCCGGTGGGAGTGTCGCCCCCGCGGTCCTGCGCGCAAACATAAAGCGTGCCGTCCTCGGGCATGCGCCCGGCGGCGAGGTCGTCGAACTCGCGCTTGGGGTCGGCGCAGAAAAAGACGTTGTGATGCGCAAGCTCCACCCCCGCGGGCGTCGCGGCGAAGCCCCAGACGAAGGCCGAGAGGCTGCGTGCCTCGACCCCCTTGCGGGGCACGGCGGTGGCGGGTGCGTTGCCGAAATGGCCGTCGACCAGCGCCTTGGGGTCGCCGTTGAAGACGATCAGGTCTGCAGGGATGCGGGTGCCATCCTCGAGATGCACGGCACAGACCTGTCCGTCTTGCTGTTCGATCCGCGCGGCGCGCGCGTTGAACTGGAATCGGGCGCCCCTGTCTTGCGCCAACCGCTGCATCGCCTGCGCCAGCTTGTGCATGCCGCCATCCACGCGCCAGACGCCGCTGGCCTCGGAATGCCAGATCAGGCCCAGCACCGCGGGGCTGAGATAGGGGGAGCCGCCGACATAGGTGGCGTAGCGGCCGAACAGCTGCCGCAGACGGGGATCGCTGAACTGCGCCGACAGGCTTGCGGCAAGGCTGCGGCCGGGGGCCATCGCGGGGATGAGCGCCGGGTTTTTCAGAACATGCGCGGTCAGCGCAGGCAAGCTGGGTTTTTGCGCAAGCATCACCGGCCCTTCGAAGGCTTCGTAAAGACGCCTTGCGCGATCCGTGAACCGGCGAAACTCCCGCTCGGCGCGTGCGCCGCCGAACGCGCGGACGGCCTCGGCGCTGCGCTCGGGGTCGTGGAACAGGTCAAGCGTGCTGCCATCGCGCCAGTGGTGCCGCGCCAGCACATCGTCGGGGATCAGGGTCACATGATCGGACAGGCGCGTGCCGACATCCATGAAAAGCGTCTCGAACATGCCTTTCAGGGTCATGACCGTCGGCCCGATATCGACGGGCCCTGCCACGCTGTCCCGCGTGCGCATCTTGCCGCCTGGCCCCGCGGCCATGTCGAGCACCGTCACCGCCAGCCCCGCATGAGCCAGCCGCAGCGCCGCCGAAAGGCCGCCGATTCCGGCCCCGATCACGACCGCACGCGTAGTGGCATCCGTCACGCCAATCTCCGAACCAAGTGTCAGTTTATGTTGACACCTCAGGATGATTTGTCCACCCTAGTTTACAACACCCGTGTCAATGCGCACGGATTCTTTTTGCACAAAGGGGGCGTCCATGCCTTTGAAACCCCGGATCGAAGCGGCCATCGCCAGCGCCATCCGACAGGGGCAGGCCGGTGCCGCCCCGCCCAAGCTTGCCTCGGCCCTCGACTACGCGGTCAATCCGGGCGGCGCGCGGATCCGGCCCACGATCTGCCTGTCGGTTGCCATGGCCTGCGGCGATGATCGCCCGGCCATCGCCGATGCGGCGGCCAGCGCGATCGAGCTGATCCATTGTGCCAGCCTCGTGCATGACGACATGCCCTGTTTCGACAATGCCGATATCCGCCGCGGCAAGCCCGCGGTGCACCGCGCCTATGGTGAGCCGCTGGCGCTTCTGGCGGGCGATTCGCTTATCATCATGGCCTTCGAGGTTCTGGCCCGCGCCGCGGCCGACGATCCGGCCCGCGCGATCCAGCTGATCCGCATCCTGGGCGAGTCGACCGGCATGCCGGGCGGCATCTGCGCCGGCCAGGGCTGGGAGAGCGAGGACAAGATCGACCTGTCTGCCTATCACCGCGCCAAGACCGGCGCGTTGTTCACCGCGGCCACGCGCATGGGTGCGGCGGCTGCCGGCGAAGAGCCCGACGCCTGGACCGAACTGGGCGCCCGCATCGGCGAGGCGTTCCAGGTCGCCGACGATCTGCGCGACGCGCTCTATGACGAGGCGACGCTTGGCAAGCCCGCCCACCAGGACGAGATCAACGGCCGCCCCAACGCGGTCAGCCAGCTGGGCGTGCGCGGCGCGATCCGGCGGCTCGAGGATATCCTGTCGGGCGCGATCTCCTCGATCCCGTCCTGCCCGGGCGAGGCCGCCTTGTGCGAGATGGTCCGCAAGACCGCCGAGCGCCTGACGCCCGTCCTTCCGGCGCATCAGACGGTCTGAGGCGCGTGGCGCTGGCCGATCATACCGACAATGACGGGCCACGCCTGCGTGACCGGCTTTATGCCTGGAAGACGGGCCTCCTGCGCTCGCGGCGGTTCCAGCACTGGGCGGCGCGCACACCCTTCGCCGCGCGCGTGGCGCGCAAGGATGGCGAGGCGCTGTTCGACCTTGTCGCCGGGTTCCTGCACAGCCAGGTGCTGATGGCGTTCGTCGAGCTGGATCTCGCGGAACACCTGTCGAGCCGGCCCCACAGGGTCGAATCCCTCGCGCTTCTGACCGGGATCAGCCCCGACCGGATGCGCGTGTTGTGCCAGGCCGCCACCGCGCTGGGACTGATGACGCGGCGCGCCGACGGGCGCTATGCGCTGGGCCGCTTGGGCGCCGCGCTGCCCGGTATTCCGGGGCTGGCGCAGATGATCCGGCACCATGACGTCCTGTATCGCGACATGGCCGACCCGGTCGGTTTCTTCCGCGACGCGCCCGAGACGGAACTGGCCGCGTTCTGGCCCTATGTCTTCGGCGCGACCGGGCAGATCGACGATGATACCGCGGCAACCTATTCGCAACTGATGGCCGAAAGTCAGACGCTGGTGGCCGAGGAGGCGCTCCGCGTCCTCGACCTGCGCGGGATCGACACGCTGCTGGACATCGGCGGGGGCACCGGCGCGTTCCTCACCGCGGTCGGCGCGGCCTATCCCGGCCTCAAGCTGCATCTCTTCGATCTGCCGCAGGTGATCGAGCCTGCGACGCAGCGGTTCGCCCAGGCCGGACTGGCCGACCGCACCACCATCACCGGCGGCAGTTTCCGCACCGATGCGCTGCCGCAGGGTGCAAACGCGATCAGCCTGATCCGCGTTCTCTACGATCATTCCGACGACACCGTGCGGATGCTGCTGGCCAAGGCGCATGCCGCGTTGCCCGCAGGCGGTCGCATCATCGTGTCCGAACCGATGTCGGGCGGCGCCAAGCCCCAGCGCGCGGGTGATGCCTATTTCGGCCTTTACTGTATGGCCATGGGAACCGGCCGTGCCCGCAGCGCGGACGAGATCGCGCAGCATCTGGAGGCGGCCGGGTTCACCGATATCCAGCCCCGCAAGACCGCGCGCCCCTTCATCACGTCCGTGGTCGAGGCGCGCAAGGCGTAAAGAAACGCTGACAGGTATGTCTATTGAGATTGACATACAAGAGTGTCAGGTTAAACTGACAGTCAAGTTGCCGCAGGATGAGGATTCTCTCCCATCCCTGCCAAAAGACCGGGAAAGACCCTCGTGAGAACCACTGCTGTCATTCTGGAAGGACCGAAGACCCTTGGATTGGGCGAGGTCACGTTGACCGATCCCGGCGAGGGCGATCTTGTCGTTTCGGTTCGGCATTCGGGTATTTCGACCGGCACGGAAAAGCTGTTCTGGTCGGGCCAGATGCCGCCCTTTCCCGGCATGGGTTACCCGCTTGTCCCCGGTTACGAGGCCGCGGGTGAGGTGGTCGAGGCCGCACCGGGCACGGGCTACAAGCCCGGCGACATCGTCTTTGTTCCCGGCGCGAATTGTTACGGCGACGTCAAGGGCCTGTTCGGCGGTGCCGCGCATCGCCTCGTCACCAAGGCCGACCGAGTGGTGAAGATCGACGGCGCACTGGGTGCCGAGGGCGCGCTGCTGGCGCTGGCCGCAACGGCGCGTCACGCCCTGGCGGGCATGAACACGCAACTGCCCGAACTGATCATCGGCCACGGCGTCTTTGGCCGCCTGCTGGCGCGGTTGACCATCGCGGCGGGGGGCAAGGCGCCCACCGTCTGGGAGATCAACGAGGATCGGCAGGCTGGGGCGACCGGCTATGACGTGATCCACCCCGATGCCGACGACAGGCGCGACTATGGCTGCATCTACGATGCGTCCGGCGTCTCCTCGCTGCTTGACACGATGGTCGGCCGCCTTGCCAAGGGCGGCGAGATCGTGCTGGCCGGGTTCTACCCCGAGCCGCTGCAATTCTCCTTCCCGCCCGCATTCCTGCGCGAAGCCCGGTTCCGGATCGCCGCGGAATGGACGCGCGAAGACCTGGTCGCCACCCGCGACCTGATCGACCACGGGGCGCTCAGCCTTTCTGGTCTGATCACCCACACCGTCCAGGCAGAGCAAGCCGAGAGTGCGTATCAGACCGCGTTCGAAGATCCGGCCTGCCTGAAAATGATCTTGAACTGGGAGAACGCCGCATGAGCCTCGATGTTCCGAACCTGCGTGATTACGACGCCAAGCTCCGCGAAGAAGCCAACGAGCCCACGCTCGAAGTGCCCCAGGGTGAACCCACCAAGAAGACGCAGATCATCGCGATCTACGGCAAGGGCGGCATCGGCAAATCCTTTACGCTGGCGAACCTCAGCCACATGATGGCCGAACAGGGCAAGCGCGTGCTGCTGATCGGCTGCGACCCGAAATCGGATACCACCTCGCTCCTCTTCGGCGGCAAGGCCTGCCCGACGATCATCGAAACCTCGACCCAGAAGAAACTGGCCGGCGAGGAAGTGAAGATCGGCGACGTCTGCTTCAAGCGCGGCGGCGTCTTCGCGATGGAGCTTGGCGGGCCCGAGGTCGGTCGCGGCTGCGGCGGGCGTGGCATCATCCACGGGTTCGAACTGCTGGAGAAGCTCGGCTTCCACGACTGGGATTTCGACTATGTCCTGCTCGACTTCCTGGGCGACGTGGTCTGCGGCGGCTTCGGCCTGCCGATCGCGCGCGACATGGCGCAAAAGGTGATCCTGGTCGGGTCGAACGACCTGCAATCGCTTTACGTGGCGAACAACGTCTGCTCGGCGGTGGAATACTTCCGCAAGCTCGGCGGCAATGTCGGCGTCGCGGGTCTTGTCATCAACAAGGACGATGGTTCGGGCGAGGCGCAAGCCTTTGCCGATGCGGTGGGCATCCCCGTGCTGGCCGCGATCCCGCAGGACGATGACCTGCGCAAGAAATCGGCGAACTACCAGATCGTCGGCACCTCTGAATCTCAGTGGGGCGCGCTCTTCGCGGCGCTTGGCGAGAATGTCGCCGTCGCCCCGCCGATGAAGCCGATCGCGTTGACGCAGGATCAGCTGCTCGAACTCTTCGACGGGTCCGAGACGGGCGCGGGCATCACGCTGGAACCCGCCTCCGATCAGGACATGCGCGGCAAGAATGCCGAGATCAAGCCCTCCCTCGAAGTCGTCTACGACGAGGCCTGATCCCATGACCGATGATCCCAGAGAAGTCCGCTACGACGATGCAGCCGACGCCGAGGTGATCCGGGGCGAGGCGCGTATCGAGTCCACAGGAACAGGCTCTGCACCGCAGGGTGGGGACGGTATGGGGTGCCATGCCGGCGCCGGAGAGATGGAAAAGGCGGCCCGCATGGCGGGCAAGTCCGAGATCCTCGACCAATACGCCGAGGACTATCCGCAAGGCCCGCATGACAAGCCGCAGTCGATGTGCCCCGCTTTCGGCTCGCTCCGCGTGGGTCTGCGCATGCGCCGCACGGCGACCGTGCTGTCCGGTTCGGCCTGCTGCGTCTACGGCCTGACCTTCGTCAGCCATTTCTACGGCGCGCGCCGCTCGGTCGGCTATGTGCCCTTCAACTCGGAAACCCTCGTCACCGGCAAGCTGTTCGAGGACATCCGCGACGCGGTCCACGAGATGGCCGACCCCGAGCGCTACGACGCGATCGTGGTCACCAACCTCTGTGTGCCGACCGCGTCCGGCGTGCCCCTCCGGCTGCTGCCGGACGAGATCAACGGCGTCCGGATCGTCGGCATCGACGTGCCCGGCTTCGGCATCCCCACCCACGCCGAGGCCAAGGATGTCCTGGCCGGTGCGATGCTCAACTACGCCCGCAAGGAAGTGGAGGCTGGCCCCGTGCAAGCCCCCGTTTCGGGCAAATCAGACCGTCCGACAGTGACCCTGTTGGGCGAAATGTTCCCTGCGGACCCTCTGGGTATCGGAGGGATGCTCGCGCCACTCGGTCTGGCGGCAGGTCCGGTCGTTCCCTGCCGTGAGTGGCGCGAGCTCTATTCCGCGCTGGACAGCCAGGTGGTGGCCGCGATCCACCCCTTCTACACCGCTGCCATTCGCGAGTTCGAGGCTGCGGGCCGCACCATCGTGGGCTCTGCGCCGGTGGGCCATGACGGCACCGCTGCCTGGCTGGCCGCCATCGGCGAGGCCTACGGCGTTCCAGCCGACCGGGTCGCCGCGGCGCAGAACGCGTTCCTGCCCGCGATCAAGGGCGCGCTTGCGTCCGTTCCGATCAAGGGGACGATCACGCTGTCGGGTTACGAAGGCTCCGAGTTGCTGGTCGCGCGCCTGCTGATCGAAAGCGGCGCTGATGTTCCTTACGTCGGCTCGGCCTGTCCGAAGACGAAATGGTCCGCGCCCGATGTCGAATGGCTCGAATCCAAGGGAGTGAAAGTCAAGTTCCGCGCCTCGCTGGAAGATGACTGTGCCGCGATGGAGGCGATCCGCCCCGACCTCGCCATCGGCACCACGCCCGTGGTGCAGAAGGGCAAGGAGATGGGCATTCCGTCCCTCTACTTCACCAACCTGATCTCGGCCCGGCCGCTGTTTGGCCCTGCCGGTGCGGGCTCGCTCGGCCAGGTGGTCAACGCCGCCATGGCGAACAAGGACCGCATGGATCACATGCGGGAATTCTTCGAAGGCGTCGGTGAAGGCGACACCGCGGGCATCTGGGAAGGCGCGCCGAACCTGCGCCCCGATTTCCGCGCCCAGCACCAGAAGAAGCTCGACAAACTCGCCCGCGCGGCCAAAGCGCAGGAGATGATCTGATGCTTGTTCAGGATCACGACCGCGCCGGGGGCTACTGGGGCTCCGTCTACGCCTTCACCGCGGTGAAGGGCCTTCAGGTCATCATCGACGGCCCCGTTGGCTGCGAGAACCTGCCGGTGACCAGCGTGTTGCACTACACCGACGCGCTGCCGCCGCACGAGTTGCCCATCGTGGTGACGGGTCTGGCCGAGGAAGAGCTGGGCCGCGACGGCACCGAGGGTGCGATGAAACGCGCCTGGGAGGTTCTGGACCCCGCGCTGCCCTCCGTCGTCGTCACCGGCTCCATCGCCGAGATGATCGGCGGCGGCGTCACGCCCATGGGCACAAACATCCAGCGCTTCCTGCCGCGCACCATCGACGAGGATCAGTGGGAAAGCGCCGACCGCGCGATGACCTGGATCTTCACCGAGTTCGGCATGACCAAGGGCCGCATGCCCCCCGAGAAGAAGCGCGAAGAGGGCGCCGCGCCCCGCGTCAACATCCTCGGGCCGATGTACGGCACGTTCAACATGCCCTCCGACCTGGCCGAGATCCGTCGCCTGGTCGAAGGGATCGGCTGCGAGGTCAACATGGTGATGCCCTTGGGCAGCCATCTTGCCGAGATGCGGAACCTCGTGAATGCGGACGTCAACATCTGCATGTATCGCGAGTTCGGCCGCGGCCTGTGCGAGGTTCTGGGCAAGCCCTACCTGCAGGCGCCGATCGGCGTCGACAGCACCACGAAATTCCTGCGCAAGCTGGGTGAGCTGACGGGCCTCGACCCCGAGCCGTTCATTGCCAAGGAAAAGCATTCCACGATCAAGCCGGTCTGGGATCTCTGGCGCTCGGTCACGCAGGATTTCTTTGCGACGGCCAGCTTCGGCATCGTCGCGAACGAGACCTATGCCCGCGGCATCCGCAACTTCCTCGAGAACGACATGGGCCTGCCCTGCGCCTTCGCGGTTGCCCGCGTCGCCGGTCGCAAGACCGACAACGACCAGGTGCGCGCGATGATCCATGGCAAGCGTCCGCTGATCCTGATGGGGTCGATCAACGAGAAGATGTATCTCGCCGAAATGTCGGGCGGCCACGGGCCGAAACCGGCCTTCATCCCCGCAAGTTTCCCCGGCGCCGCCATCCGGCGCGCCACGGGCACGCCCTTCATGGGCTACGCGGGCGCGACCTACATGATCCAGGAGGTCTGCAACGGCCTTTTCGACGCGCTGTTCCACATCCTGCCGCTGGGCAGCGACATGGACAGCACTGACGCCACGCCGACCACGCTCCGTCGCGATTTCCCATGGGATGACGACGCGCAGATGCTGCTCGACCGGATCGTGGCCGAACACCCGGTTCTGACCCGCATTTCCGCAGCCAAGACGCTGAGGGACGCCGCCGAAAAGGCTGCGCTCGCGTCCGGGGCCGAGCGGGTCATCAAGGATACCGTCCGCGCCCTCGCGCCGGCGGGTTTCGAGCTCAACGAGGGAGAGGAAAGATGACGGACTTCACCTCCAACCACACGGTTGCACGGCACAAGCCGCCGAAGACGGAATTCATGATCTATTTCGGGATCATCTTCCTGGCGACGCTGCCGCTGGCGACCATCACCTGGGCACTGGCGGCCATTCGGTCGGCAAGCCTGACGGACAAGGGGCCCGTCAAACGGGCCTGGAGCCAGGCACGGATCATCACACCGATGATCTTTTCGGCCTGAGCAGGGCCTGACCTGCACCATCGAGCCTGTCGTCAGACCACAGGCGGTGCAGCGAGGGACCGACAAGACACTCGGCGTGACGACCGGAGCCGATACTGAATTTGCCGCATCCCGAGCGATCGGGGTGGGGTGAATGGCCGGCAGGGCAATGAGGCCTTGCCGGGGCCCGGCCGCGGGGTTCGCGGCATCGGTCTAACGTTCCGGAGGAAAGTTAAATGGCTGATAATTCCGACCTGTCCTTCACGGGTCTTACCGACGAGCAGGCTCAAGAGCTGCACGCGGTATACATGAGCGGGCTCTGGCTGTTTTCGGCCGTCGCCCTCGTTGCTCACCTTGCCACGTACATCTGGGCACCCTGGTTCTGAGAAGGAGCTAAATCATGGCTAAGTTCTACAAGATCTGGCTCATTTTCGACCCTCGCCGCGTGTTCGTGGCCCAGGGCGTTTTCCTGTTCCTTCTCGCGGCGATGATCCACCTGGTGGTTCTGTCGTCCGGTCTGAACTGGTTCGAGTCCGCCGCAGCGACCGCCGGCTTCGGTGGCTGACCTGCGCCCGCGCCCGTCGTGGCGCGGACAACCTCTTGCTGCGGGCGGCGCGTGTCCGCCTCGCCCGCAGCGATCCGACTTATTTGACTGACGGCTGACCGGTTTTTCGACCCACGCCGCCAAACTCGCGGAGACAGACGCATGGCTTTGCTAAGCTTCGAAAAAAAGTACCGCGTCCGCGGAGGGACGCTGATTGGCGGCGATCTGTTCGACTTCTGGGTAGGGCCTTTCTACGTAGGCTTCTTCGGGGTCACGACAGCCTTTTTCGCCTTGTTGGGGACGATCCTGATCTTCTGGGGGGCTGCCATGGATGGCAACTTCAACCCCTGGACGATCAACATCGCGCCCCCTGACCTGAGCTACGGGCTCGGGTTCGCACCGCTCATGGAGGGCGGTCTCTGGCAGATCATCACGTTCTGCGCGATCGGGGCCTTCGTGTCCTGGGCGCTGCGCGAAGTGGAAATCTGCCGCAAGCTCGGCATGGGCTACCACGTTCCGATCGCCTTCGGCTTTGCGATCTTCGCCTATGTCACGCTGGTGGTGTTCCGGCCGCTGCTGATGGGCGCCTGGGGGCACGGTTTCCCCTATGGCATTTTCAGCCACCTCGATTGGGTGTCGAACGTCGGCTACGCCTACCTGCACTTCCATTACAACCCGGCCCACATGATCGCGGTGTCGTTCTTCTTCGCCACGACCTTCGCGCTGGCGCTGCATGGCGGCCTGATCCTGTCGGCGGCCAACCCGGAAAAGGGCACCGAGGCGAAAACCCCGGATCATGAAGACACCTTCTTCCGGGATTTCATCGGCTACTCGATCGGCACGCTGGGCATCCACCGTGTCGGCCTGCTGCTGGCGCTGAATGCCGGCTTCTGGAGCGCGGTCTGCATCATCATCTCCGGCCCGGTCTGGACCTCCGGCTGGCCCGAGTGGTGGAACTGGTGGCTCACCCTGCCGATCTGGCCCGATCAAGGCCTGGTCTATGACAGCACGGGCATGGCCACCTACGGCACCAACGCCCCCGCCGTCGTGGGAGGAAACTGAACCATGGCTTACTTCGAATATCAGAACATCTTCACCCAGGTGCAGGTGCAGGGCGAGCCCGAGATGGGCATGGCCCAGACCGGCGAGAACATCCTGGGCGGCGAGCGGACCAAGAAGGCCGGGTTTTCGACCCTGATCGGCTGGCTTGGCAATGCACAGCTCGGCCCGATCTACCTCGGCTGGGCGGGTCTCATCAGCCTCGCCACCGGCACGCTCTGGTTCAACATCGTCGGCTTCAACATGCTGGCGCAGGTCGACTGGTCGATCCCGGAATTCATCCGTCAGCTGTTCTGGCTGGCGCTCGAGCCTCCGGGGCCGGAGCATGGCCTGTCCATGCCCCCGCTCAATGACGGCGGCTGGTACATCATCTCGAGCTTCTTCCTGCTCGTTTCGGTGATGATGTGGTGGGTGCGAACCTACCTGCTGGCCGTCCAGCACCAGATGGGCAAGCACATCGCCTGGGCCTTCCTGGCCGCGATCTGGCTCTTCCTCGTCCTCGGCCTGTTCCGCCCCATCCTGATGGGATCCTGGAGCGAGGCGGTGCCCTACGGCATCTTCCCGCACCTCGACTGGACCACGGCCTTCTCGATCCGCTACGGGAACCTCTACTACAACCCGTTCCACGCGCTTTCGATCGTGTTCCTCTACGGCTCCGTCCTGCTCTTCGCGATGCATGGCGCGACCATCCTGGCCGTCTCCCGCTACGGCGGCGACCGCGAGCTGGAGCAGATCTACGACCGCGGCACGGCATCCGAACGCGCCGGCCTGTTCTGGCGCTGGACGATGGGCTTCAACGCCACGATGGAGGGCATTCACCGCTGGGCCTGGTGGTTCGCGGTCCTGACACCCATCACCGGCGGGATCGGCATCCTTCTCACCGGCACGGTCGTGGACAACTGGTTCATCTGGGCCATCGAACACAACTTCGCACCCGAATACCTCGGCGCTTACGGCTATGAGGCCTACGGTACCTACGGCGACTTCGGCGGCGTGCAAGCAGGGGGGGAGTGATCCATGTTTCCCAAGTGGTTTGACAACTGGAACCGGGACAACCCCACCAACATCTTCGGCCCGGCCATAGCGGTCGGCGTGGCGGGATCGGCGATCTTCGTGGCGGCCATGATCGTGGCCTGGGGGCAACCCTTCGCCACGGACAGCCAACAGACGGGTCCGCGCGGCACCGGGATGCATGTGCCGGAATTCGTATCATCGCTGAGCGAGTATCCGGACGTCGATGGGTTCTTCAATTCCGAGCCGGTGGTTCCGACCGCCGACTCGCAACTGGCCATCGATGTGCTGGACGGGGTTCCCCCGGCACTGGCGAATGTCACGGTCGAAAACTACGAGCGCCTCGTGGAAGCGATGCGGTCCTGGACCGGCATCCCCGATCTGCTCGAGCCGGGTAACGACAGTTACCAGACGGCGCTGGCCTACTCGATGATCGAGATGACCCAGAACATCAACCAGAACTGGATCGGTCACGTCCAGTCCAACGCGGAGGTGGGGGTGACCTGTTACACCTGTCACCGCGGCGAGCCTGTGCCGAACAACATCTGGTTCCGGGTCGGCAACGTGAACTCGAACGTCGCCGGCTGGCCGGCGATCCAGAACCGGGTCACGATGACGTCGAACTTCACCTCGCTGCCCTCGACCTACCTGGAGCATTTCCTGCTTCAGGACGAGAATGGGCAGTATGGCGTCGCACAGGTCCACGACCTGGAGAGCCGGGTTCCAAATCCGCCCGGCAGCCCGCTGATCCAGCAGACGGAAATGACCTACGCCTGGATGAACTACTTCTCCAACTCGCTGGGCGTGAACTGCGTCTTCTGCCACAACTCCCGCGCCTTCTACGACGCCGGGCAGGTGACCCCGCAATGGGCCACTGCAAGCCTCGGCATCGCGATGGTCCAGGAAACGCTCGAGCAGTATATCCTGCCGCTCGAGACCGTGCTGCCCGAAGAACGTCTCGGCCCTGTCTTCGCCGACGTGCCGAAACTGGCCTGCCGCACCTGTCACCAAGGCGAGCAGCAGCCGCTCAACGGGTTGAACGTGATCCGCAACTGGCCCGAGCTTGCCGTCCTCGATGATGAGCCGGACTACTCGGCCTTCGAGTAAGGGCGATGCGGGTTTCGGCCCATAGCCAAAACGGCCGGGGGCGCCCCGCAGCGCCCCCGCCAAGAAGGACCCTTACGTCCCTTCGTGAGGTTTCCTGAACCGCGGGTGGGTCAGACCCTGCCCGCGGTCTTTTCGTCTCTGACCCACAGGTTCGGGAGGACCTGAAGAATGACCGACAGACCCCACACCCCCGTTCTCGATCGTGTCACCTGGCCCGCGGACCTGCGCCGCCTGAGTGACGCCGAGCTGAAACAATGCGCCGACGAGCTGCGCGCCGAGACGATCTCGGCGGTCAGCGAGACGGGCGGGCATCTTGGTTCATCCCTTGGCGTGGTCGAGCTGACCGTCGCGATCCACGCGGTCTTCAACACGCCTTATGACAAGCTGGTCTGGGACGTCGGGCACCAGTGCTATCCGCACAAGATCGTCACCGGGCGGCGCGACCGCATCCGCACGCTGCGGCAGAAGGGCGGCCTGTCTGGGTTCACCAAGCGCAGCGAAAGCGACTACGACCCGTTCGGCGCCGCACATTCCTCGACCTCGATCTCGGCCGCGCTGGGTTTCGCCATGGCGCATGAGATGGGACAGGCGACGGGTGATGCGATCGCCGTGATCGGCGATGGCTCGATCAGCGCGGGCATGGCCTATGAGGCGCTGAACAACGCAGGCCATATCGGGCGGCGGCTGTTCGTGATCCTGAACGACAACGACATGTCCATCGCGCCCCCCACGGGGGCGATGTCGAGTTACCTCGCCGGTTTGTCGAAGAACTCACCGCTGGCCGCGCTCAAGGATATCGCCGACGGCGTGGCCGCGCACCTGCCCGAACCGCTCCGTCATGGCGCGGAACGCGCGAAGGAACTGGTGACCGGCGCGCCGAAATCCGCCACGCTCTTCGAGCATCTGGGCTTCACCTATATCGGCCCGGTCGACGGGCATGACATGGGCCAGCTGCTGAACGTGCTGCGCAGTGCCAAGGCGCGCGCCACCGGCCCGGTCCTGATCCACGCGGTGACCGTCAAGGGCAAGGGCTATGCCCCCGCCGAGCTGTCGGACGACTGCTATCACGGGGTTGCCAGGTTCGACGTCGCGACCGGCGTCCAGCAGAAATCGACCCCCAACGCGCCAGCCTATACCAAGGTGTTCGGCGAGTGTCTGAAACGCCTTGCAGAAACGGACACGGCCATTGTCGGCGTCACCGCCGCGATGCCCGGCGGAACCGGTCTCAACATCTTGCAAAAGGCGATGCCGGGCCGTGTCTTCGATGTGGGGATCGCGGAACAGCATGCCGTGACCTTCGCCGCGGGGATGGCGGCGGGGGGGATGAAACCCTTCTGCGCGATCTACTCCAGCTTCCTTCAGCGCGGCTATGACCAGGTGGTCCATGACGTCGCGCTGCAGAACCTGCCCGTGCGTTTCATGATCGACCGTGCGGGGCTGGTCGGCGCCGATGGCCCGACCCATGCCGGTGCCTTCGACATCAACTACCTCGCCGCGCTGCCCAACATGACCGTCATGGCCTGCGCCGACGAGGCGGAGCTGGTTCACATGATGGCCACCGCCGCCGCGCATGACAGCGGGCCCATTGCGCTGCGCTATCCGCGGGGCGAGGGGACCGGCGTGCCGATGCCCGAAGCGGGCGAAGTGCTGGAGATCGGCAAGGGCCGTGTCCTTCAGGAGGGGCGCGACGTCGCGATCCTGTCCTTCGGTGCGCATCTGGCCGAGGCGACCGAGGCCGCCCGCGCGCTCGAGGCACGGGGGCTGAGCGTGACGATCGCCGATGCGCGCTTTGCCAAGCCGCTCGATACCGATCTGGTGGACCGGCTGGTCGCGGGCCATGGTGCCGTGATCACGGTCGAGCAGGGCTCGATGCTGGGTTTCGGGGCGCTGGTGCTGCACCATCTCGCCGCGACGGGCCAGCTGGACCGGGGCTGCGCGATCCGCACGATGACCCTGCCCGACCGGTTCATCGACCAGGCCAGCCCGGCGGACATGTATGCCGATGCGGGGCTTATGCCCGACGACATCGCGGCCGCGGCGCTGGACGCGTTGGGTGTTGCGACGCTCCACGAAAAAGCCCGCGCCTGAAAGCGCGGGCCATGATCGAAAGGGGCGCCCTTGCGGCGCCCTTTTTCATGCGTCCTGAAAGATCACGCCGGCATGGTCGCGCAGGTAGATCTGCAGCCAGGGGGTGAACCCCTTGGGGCTTTCCACCACCTCGCGCATCAGCTGCGACAGCGGCCGCCAGATCGTATCCATCACCTCGTCGGGGTTCGGCACGGGTTCCTGTCCCGAGGGCAATTCGCCCACAAAGATATCCACAACCTCATGCTCGATCAGCCCGCCGCCCACATCGGCGCGATATTCGACGGTGTCACGGAATTCCAATGGAATATCAGGGAGCCCCAGTTCCTGCTCCAACCGCCGGGTGGCGCAGTCCAGCGCCTCTTCCCCCCAATGCGGATGCGTGCAGCAGGTGTTCGCCCACAACCCTGGCGTGTGGTACTTGCCCAAGGCTCGCCTTTGCAGCAGCACCTTGTCCCCCCGCATGAGAAACACGGAGATCGCCTTGTGCCGGAGGCCCTTCTGATGGGCCTCGAGCTTTTCTACGGGGGTCAATCTGCCATCGACCCAGGTTGGGATCATGTCGGTCATACGCGCGTCGGGGCCACGAGCCCCGTCAGATGGGCAAGGTTCTTGATACCGATCTTGATATGCGCCAAGGGGCGCGCCTTGACCAGTTCCTTGTTCATGTAGGCCTCGAAGGTCAGGCGTTGCACGTCGACGTCATGGCAGAGACTGACAAAGCGCTCGCGCCGTTCGTCTGACTTGTAATAGGCATCCTGCATGGCGCCGAGGATCTTGAAGACGTTCTTGTGCTCACGCATGAACAGCTTCCGAGCCAGTTTCAGGTCCTTGATCATTCCGGTCTGCAGCTTGGTCGCCGCCGCTATGGCAGCCACGCGGCCCCCCATCATCGCGTAAAAGATCCCCTCGCCCGACGAAGGGGCGACCACACCCGCGGCGTCACCCGCAAGCACCACGTCGCGCCCGTTGTCCCATTCGTCCAGCGGGCGCAGCGGGATCGGCGCGCCCTCCTTGCGGATGGTCTTGCAATCGGCCAGACCCGACGCCTCGCGCAGATCGGCGGTGGCCTTCTTCAGGTCCACCTCTTTCAGGAAGCTGCCCATGCCGATGCTGGCGGATTTCCCGTGCGGAAAGACCCAGCCGTAGAAATCGGGGCTGATGCGGCCGTCATAGACCACGTCGCAGCGGTCGGGGTGATACTCGCCGCGCGGGCCGGGGGCCTCGACGATCTCGTGATAGGCGATGACGTAGGGGATCTTGTCGCCGTTCTTGATCTCGGTCCGGGCAACGTTCGAGCGCGCGCCATCGGCCCCGATCACCATCTTCGTGGTCAGCTGGCGATCCTCGCCCGTGGCCTTGTCGCGGTAGTGGACATGGGTGCCGTCCTTGTCGCGGGTGATCCTGGTGTAGGTGCCGGTGACGCGCTCCGCCCCGGCCTCCTGTGCACGGACGCGGAGAAACTCGTCGAAATGCTCGCGATCCACCATGCCGACGAAGCCGTTCTCGATCGGGATATCGACGCGGCGGCCCGTGGGCGAGATCATCCGCGCGGTGGTGATCTTGGCCACGAGCTGATCGTCGGGGATGTTGAAATCGCGGATCAGGCGCGGGGGAATGGCCCCGCCGCAGGGTTTGATCCGGCCCGCGCGGTCGATCAGCGCGACCTTGTGGCCCGAGCGCGCCAGATCCTCGGCGGCGGTGGCACCCGACGGGCCCCCGCCCACAACGACGACATCGTATTTCATGGTCATTCTCCCGGAACGGCTGCGCCGGTCTGCGGCGCCTTGGAAACCTTGCCCTCCATCACCCGCAACGCCATGGCGGCGGAGGCGAGGTAGAGAAGAGCCTCGAAACTGAAGACCGCACCGAAGGCGGCGGCGTCGGGCATGCTGATACGGGCGAGATCGACGAGGGCCGCACCCAGCAGCCCGCCGAAGCCTGCGGCGATGGCCTGCGCCGCGCCCCACAGGCCCATCCGCGTGCCCTCGCGCGCGTCGCGGCCTTCGCCTGCCAGCGCCATCATCGAGCCGATGGCGGCGACGGCGAACATGCCGTTGAAGAAGCCAAGCCCGATCACCGCGGGCAGAAGCGGCGCATCCGGGCCGATCCGGCCGAGCGCACTGATGCCCAGCAGCACCGCGGCGGACCCGATGCAGCCCAGGACCACCCAGGTCTTGAGCGAGAAAAGCCGGAACGCCGTGCCGGCGATGCCGACCACGACCATGCCGAGGAAGACGCCGCCGTTCTGCGCACCCGAAAGCGTGGTGGACTGGCCCGGCGTGAAGCCGAAGACAAGGCCGGAATAGGGCTCGAGTATCAGCTCCTGCATGAAATAGGCGGTCATGCTGAGGAACACGAAGAGGGTGAACATCCGCGCCTTGGGCTCGGCCCAGACCTCGCGCAGCCCGTCGAGGAAGGGGGCGGCGGCCTCTTGCGGGCGGGAGATCACGCGCGCCTCGATGCCCCAGACGGCAAGGCTGGTCAGTGCGAAGGCGCCGAAGGTGACGACGCCGACCACCGCCATCAGCCGCGCGGGTGTGTAGGGGTCGAGGAACTGACCCGAGACACCGGCTGTCATGGCGATGCCGAAGATCATCATCAGCCAGGTGATCGTCGCGGCAGCCGGACGACGCTGGGGCGCGGTCGCCGTGGCCAGAAGCGCCAGAAGCGAGGTGCCCGAGGCACCGACGCCAACCCCGATCGCCGCATAGGCAAGGATCGAGACGATCAGGCCGAGCGTCGCCTGCGTCTCCATCAGGACGACGCCATAGGCCGCCGACAGCCCGCCGAGCGCGAGAATACCCATGCCGCCGATGATCCAGCGCGTGCGCTTGCCGCCGGTGTCGGATTTGTAGCCCCATTGGGGTCGCGTGATCTGGATGCCGTAATGCAGCGCGACCAGAAGGCCGGGCAGCACCGCGGGCAGGGCAAGCTCCACCACCATCAGGCGGTTGAGCGTCGAGGTGGTGAGAACGACAATGGCCCCGAGCGACATCTGCACGAGGCCAAGCCGGATGATCTGGAGCCAGGAGAGCGTCACGGCCATGCCTCCAGTGAGCGGACGGCAAAGGCGGTGACCATCATGCCCGAGACATAGAGCGTGACGCCGACGCCGTTATACCAGGGGGCCTTGCCCTTGGGATCACGCAGCAGGACCTGCATCGCGTAAAGCTGCGCGATCAGCGACACCGCGATGGCAAGGCCATGCCAGGGCCGGTCCCAGACACCGTAAAGCAGGATGAAGACGATCAGCTGCGGAACGGCCATGACCACGCAGGCGAGCTTCGCCGCGCGTTCGGGGCCGAGCGTCACGGGAAGGGAGTTGACCCCCATCTGCCGGTCGCCTTCCAGCGCCTTGAAATCGTTGAGCGTCATGATCCCATGCGCGCCGAGACCATAGAGAACGGCTACGATGATGACCGGCCAGCTCGGAGCGCCCATCGACAGGACCGCGGCGCCGGTGAACCAGGGCAGGGTTTCGTAGCTGAGACCGACGAGGCCAGGCCCCCACCAGCCCGACCGCTTGAGCCGGATGGGTTCGACCGAATAGGCCCAGGCCGCTGCGATGGCGACCAGCGTCGCGCCGAACCCCCATGGCCCGAGGGCAAGGCCCACGACGGCGGCGAAGGCCGACATGATCAGGGCGATCCACAGGCCCCAGCGCCCCGGAATGCGCCCCGAGGGGATCGGGCGGTGCGGCTCGTTGATGGCGTCGACATGACGGTCGCACCAGTCATTCGCCGCCTGGCTCATCCCGCAGACGATGGGACCGGCAAGGATGACCCCGAGGATCACCGCCAACCACTGCCCGGAGGGCGAGACGCCCGCCGAGACCGCGCCGCACAGATAGGCCCACATCGGCGGGAACCACGTGATCGGTTTCAGCAGGGTCAGCACGGCCTTCGGTTCGGGAAAGCTGCGCTGCGATGTCGGCGGGGTGAGGTCGGTCGTTACACTCATGAGTGTAAACATAGCCTGACAGTTTACGAGTCCGCAAGTGTAAAGGCGCGCTGACGCATGCCGAAAGGCCCGCCGGGGCGGGCCAGTCGAAAAGGCTCTTTCGGGATCAGTTGGACGCGTTGCGGTCGTTCTTGTTCAGCAGCCCGTACTTGCGGAGCTTCACATAGAGCGACTGCCGCGAGAGGCCCAGCATCTCGGCGGCGGCGACGCGGTTGTTGTCGGTCAGTTCGACCGCGGTTTCGATGCACATCTTCTCCACCACGTCGGTGGTGGCCGCGACGATGTCCTTGAGAGGGGCCGAGCCCACCAGGTCCATCACGTTGCGCATCGCGTCGTCGGACACGGGCCCGGCCGTGCCGGGGACCGTCGCCATGACACTTGCCGGTTCGCGGACCACCTCCATCCGCGACGTATCGCGGATCACGAAGGCGAAGCCCGACATGCCGCCGGTGTTGAGATGCGTCGCAGACAGCTCGACCGACAATTGCGAGCCGTAGGCGCCCTCGAGCCGGGTGGCATACATCCGCATCTTGCCCGAGCGCGCGGCATTGTCGGTCAACACCTTCAGGTCGACGCTGCCACGGGCCAGGTATTCCGCCAGGGATTTGCCCTTCATGTCGCTCAGCGACCCGGTGTCGGTCAGCCCGAGAAACGCCTCGTTGGCCGAGCGGATGACGCCATGTGTATCGGTCACGACGATCGCATCCGGCCCCTCGCGATAGAGCTGCGCAAGCGTGCTGGACAGTTCCGCGGCGACCGTCTCGGTGCTTTTCGCGCTTTCGATCCGGCACAGCAGGCATTTCTCGCCCGCGGCGCGGAACACGATCGGATGGATCGTCACCTCGGCCTTGCCGCGGCGGGTCGTGACCTGCACCGAGCCGCCGGTGTCGTCGCCGGCCGCAAGCACGAGCCCCTCGATGAACTCGCCGCGGCGGCGGCCCTCGAATTCCTGGGTGAAGGCACCGCCGGTCAGCGCATCGGCCTCTGCGCCCAGGATCTGGGCCGCGGCCGAGTTCAGGTCGAGGATGCGCCCCGAGGCGACATCGACCAAGGCCAGCGCATCGCGCGCAGCCTCCATGATGACCCGGTAGCGCGTTTCGTAGTCGCGGTGGGTCTCGTAATCCTTTTCCAGCGCCAGTTGCGCCTTGACCAGCCGGTGCTGCAGCTCGGCGATCGGGCGCAGGTCGCGGCCGAGCATCAGGATGATGTCGGGGTTGTTCGTCTTGTGGATGGTGTAGCGGATCGGGAATTCCCAATTCGCGTTGTCGAAGTGGTTCACCTCGATGGCATCGACGGCGCTTTTCCGGCCGTCACGGTATGCCTCGAGCTGGCTTTCCAGCTTGGACAGGCTGTCCTCGGCCATGAACTCGCGGATGTCGCGGTCTTTCCAATGGTCGAGCCGGCCCAATGTCGGGTTGAGCGGGTTGGTGATGACGGATTTCACCGTCCCCTGCGTGTCGAGCACGATGGCAAGATCGGCCGCCGTCGTGACGATCTCGTTGAATTGCTCAGGCCCGATGGGGGGTGCCTGAGGCTGATCCAGAAAATCCGAGCCGCGCGTATTCATGACCCTCTGACCCTCACCACCGGCACTCCGTCCCCGGCGTGGCTAATGTTCTTAAAGGACGGGGCAATGCGCCCCGCCTGCAACAGCCCGCATTTCATCAACGCCGAGGCGGCATCGCGCGCGGTATGATCCGCCCCGGTCAGCGCGCGCACGTCGATATCCTTGTCAAGGATCGGGCCACCGATGATGACAGGTGTCACGCGCGTCGCTGTGGAGTGAATTATGTCCACCAATTCCCTTACCGATGCAAGCGTTCTGCGCCCGGAGGCGGTGATGCCGACCATGTGGTATCGACGCTTGCGCAGCACCTCCACCAGTTGGCGGGGGTGACGATCGACGGCGATGTCGACCGCAAAGCCCCTTCGCCGCCATTGGTCGGCCAGAACGAAACTGCCCAGGGTGTGATGTTCGGTCCGCGGCACGACCAGGAGGATCGCCTTTGCATCCTCCGCGTCGTGGCGGCGACCGATGGCGCGCACCGTCTCTTGCAGGCGGGCGGCGCCGATGGTGACATGGGCAAAGCTGATGTCGTCAGCGCCCCAGCGTTCGCCCATCAGGCGCGCTACGGCGGGGATCACGTGATCGACGAGATCCTCGTTGGTAATCCCGTCCTGACGCAGGCGCAGCAGCATCTCGTGACGCAAGGCCTCGTCGGGTGAAATGAACGTGTCGCTCATCTGGAGGAGGCGACGCGCCATGCCGTCGCTGCGGCCCGGACCATGGGCCGCCAGAACGGCGACCGCCTGCCGCGCAAGCCGCGCCACCTCGTCGGTCGCTATGACCGCGCTGGTCATCGGCCGCATATGCGAGTCGTCTTTCATGTGATTTCACCCATTGCGCCGCCGCCGAACGTCATTGTGTCATATCGCGCCGGTCGGTCAGCAAAGGTCCGGCTTCAGTGTCGCGCATTCCCCTCACGCTGTCAAAGTTAATTGACATACGCATCCTTTCAAGGGGTGCACCGGAATCGAAGACAGCGACGCAGCCCTTTTTTTCAAAGCAAATTACAGCCAGCGCACTGATACAAAGGGCGATCGAGGCCGTCTGAAACGGACGGAGAAGGTGTAAGTTTTAATTGACACTCCAGCTCTCGCAGGGCTAGTTTTTATCCATCACCCAAAGGAATCGACCGCCGCATGCCCAGCGACACTCTGACATCCTCGCCGTCACGCCAGCTTTACACACCCGAGGAGCGCGCCCGCCGGGACGCCACGATCTGGACCACCGTGCAGGGGGTGCTGGCCCCGGTTCAATTCCTGGTGTTCCTTGTTTCGCTGGCTCTGGTGATCCGGTTCATGATCACCGGCGCGGGTTACGAGGCGGCGACGATCTCGATCGTGATCAAGACCGCGGTGTTGCTCACCATCATGGTGACCGGCGCGATCTGGGAGAAGGTCGTCTTCGGCCAGTACCTCTTTGCGCATGCCTTCTTCTGGGAGGATGTGGTCAGTTTCGCGGTCATCGCCTTGCATCTGACCTATGTCTGGGCGCTGCTGTCGGGCTGGCCTCACGCAGACCAGATGTGGATCGCGCTGGCGGCCTACGCGGCCTACGTGATCAACGCGGCGCAATTCGTCTGGAAACTGCGCATGGCGCGCCTCGACGCGGAGGGCCGCCTGTGAACCGCCCCGCCAACATTCCCGCCAGCACCTGCCGTGATGCACCCGTCCTCAAGGAACGCGGCCAGCGCGAGGTCTTCTGCGGCCTGACCGGCATCATCTGGCTGCATCGCAAGATGCAGGATGCGTTCTTCCTCGTCGTGGGGTCACGCACCTGCGCGCACCTGCTGCAATCGGCGGCCGGCGTGATGATCTTTGCCGAGCCGCGCTTCGGCACCGCCATCCTCGAGGAAACCGACCTTGCCGGCATGGCCGACGCCAATGATGAGCTTGACCGCGAGGTCGCCCGTTTGCTCAGCCGTCGCCCCGATATCAAGCAGCTGTTCCTCGTCGGCTCTTGCCCGTCCGAGGTGATCAAGCTCGACCTCGCCCGCGCGGCGGAGCGTCTGACGCAGATCCACGCGCCCCATGTGCGGGTGCTGAACTATTCCGGTAGCGGCATCGAGACGACCTTCACCCAGGGTGAAGATGCCTGTCTCGCCTCGATGGTTCCGGTTCTCCCCCGGACCGAGGCGCGCGAGCTGATGCTTGTGGGTGCCCTGCCGGATGTCGTCGAAGACCAGGCCGTCGGCCTGCTGTCGAAAATGGGCATAGGTCCGATCCGCGTTTTGCCCGCGCCCCGCAGCGCGGATGCGCCGGGCGTGGGGCCGAATACCGTTTTCGCCTGCCTCCAGCCGTTTCTGGGCGACACCGCCGCCGCCCTGGAACGGCGCGGCGCGCGGATGATCCAGGCGCCTTTCCCCTTCGGCGAAGAGGGCACGACACTTTGGCTCAAGGCCATCGCCGACGAATTCGGCGTCGATGACGCCACCTTCGAGGCGGTCACCGCCGCCCCCCGCGCCCGTGCGCGCACGGCCATCGCCAATGCCTCCGCGCATCTGCGCGGCAAGACGATCTTCTTCATGCCCGACAGCCAGCTGGAAATTCCGCTGGCCCGGTTCCTGACCCGCGAATGCGGGATGGAGGCGGTCGAGATCGGCCAGCCCTTCATCCACAAGGGCCTTGTCGGCCCCGACCTCGACCTGATCCCGGCGGGGCCCACGATCTCCGAGGGGCAGGATGTCGACAAGCAGCTCGACCGCGTCCGCGCGGCGCGGCCCGACCTGACGGTCTGCGGCCTCGGCCTTGCGAACCCGCTGGAGGCCGAGGGGCTGACGACGAAATGGGCCATCGAACTGGTCTTCACGCCGGTGCATTTCTACGATCAGGCGGGCGATCTGGCGGGCCTCTTCAGCCGCCCGATCCGCCGCCGTGACCTCCTGAAACTGGAGGCCGCAAGCCCCTCAGACACGCGCGAGGTCGCGCGATGAAACTCACCGTCTGGACCTACGAAGGCCCCCCGCATGTCGGCGCAATGCGCGTCGCAACCGCGATGAAGGGCCTGCACTACGTGCTGCACGCCCCGCAGGGCGACACCTATGCCGACCTGCTGTTCACCATGATCGAGCGGCGCAACCATCGCCCGCCGGTGACCTACACCACCTTCGAAGGCCGCGACCTGGGTGAGGATACCGCCGGTATCTTCAAGCAGACCTGCCAGGACGCCTATGACCGCTTCAAGCCGCAGGCGATCATCGTCGGCGCCTCCTGTACCGCCGAACTGATCCAGGACGACCCCGGCGGTCTAGCCGAGACGATGGACCTTCCGGTGCCGGTGGTCGCGCTGGAACTGCCCAGCTACCAGCGGAAAGAGAATTTCGGCAGCGACGAGACCTTTTACCAGCTGGTCAAGGCGCTGGCCGGCCCGGTCGACAAGACGCCTGATGTCACCGCCAACCTCATCGGCCCCCTCGCGCTGGGCTTCCGCCACCGCGACGATATCGAGGAGGTGAAGGGCCTGCTTTATGAAATGGGCATCGGCATCAATGTCGTCGCCCCCTTCGATGCGACGCCCCATGACCTGACCCGGCTGGGCGCGGCGCACATCAACATCCTGATGTATCCCGAACATGCCGAAACCGCCGCCCGCCACATGGAGCGGACGCTCGGCATTCCCTACACCAAGACCATCCCGATCGGCGTGGGCGCGACCCATGATTTCGTCGCCGAAGTGGCCCGGATCTGCGGTGTAGAGCCGAAAAAGGACCTGTCGCGCCTCCGCCAGCCCTGGTGGTCGAAGTCGGTGGACAGCACCTACCTGACCGGCAAGCGCGTGTTCCTGTTCGGCGACGCGACCCATGTGAAAACCGCCGCCCGCATCGCGCGCGACGAAATGGGCTTCGAGGTGGTGGGCCTTGGCTGCTACAACCGTGAGTTCGCCCGCGACATCCGCGCTTTGGGCAAGGAATTCGGCCTCGAGCCGCTGATCACCGACGATTACCTCGAGGTCGAGAAGGCCATCGAGGAGGCCGCGCCGGAAATGATCCTCGGCACCCAGATGGAGCGGCACATCGGCAAGCGCCTCGGCATTCCCTGCGCGGTGATTTCTGCGCCCGTCCATGTGCAGGATTTCCCCGCCCGCTACTCGCCCCAGATGGGCTGGGAAGGCGCGAACGTGATCTTCGACACCTGGATTCATCCGCTGGTGATGGGGCTGGAAGAGCACCTGCTTGCCATGTTCCGCGAGGATTTCGAGTTCCACGACGAGGCCGGCGCCAGCCATCACGGCGGCCATGCGCGCAAGGCCACGCCCGAAGCGCCCGTCGCCGAGACGGCCCCGGAACCGACCCCCGCCGAGACGGGCAGCGATGTCATGGTCTGGCTGGCCGATGCCGAGAAAGAGCTGAAGAAGATCCCCTTCTTCGTGCGCGGCAAGGCCAAGCGCAACACCGAGAAATTCGCCGCCGAGCGCGGTGTGACCGAGATCAGCGTCGATACGCTCTACGAGGCCAAGGCCCATTATGCGCGGTGACGGGGATCATATCCCCGGTTACCGGGTCGTGATCGTCACGCTGGACAGCCACGCGGCTGGCCCGGCGGCGCGCGTCTCGGAGCGGCTGGCGGGGGAATTCCCCGGCCTTAACGTCAGTGTTCATGCCAGCGCCGAATGGGCCGAGAACCCCACAGCACTGGAAGAGGCCAAGATCGCCGTCCGCCACGGCGACATCATCGTCGCCAACCTTCTGTTCATCGAGGAACACATCACCGCGATCCTGCCCGAGTTGCAGGCGCGCCGCGATCATTGCGACGCGATGGTCAACCTGATCTCGGCCAAAGAGGTCGTCCAGCTGACCCGCATGGGCGAGCTGGACATGATGAAGCCCGCCACCGGGCCCATGAAGCTGCTGAAAAAGCTCCGCGGCGCGAAAGAGCCTTCGGCGAAGTCCGGCGAAAAGCAGATGAAGATGCTGCGCCGGCTGCCCAAGATCCTCAAGTTCATCCCCGGCAAGGCGCAGGACCTGCGCGCGTGGTTCCTGACCATGCAATACTGGCTGGGCGGGTCAGACGACAATGTCGAGCAGATGGTCCGCTTCCTGATCGGCAGCTATGCGACCGACCGCGCCTTCAAGGGTGCAAAGGCCGCGGCCCCCATCGATTACCCCGAGGTGGGGCTGTATCACCCCGACCTGCCCGGCCATCGGATCACCACCGACATGGCCGACCTGCCGAACCCGGAGAATCCGGTCGCCACCGTGGGCCTGTTGATGATGCGCAGCTACGTGCTGGCCTCGGATACGGGCCATTACGACGGCGTCATCCGCAAGATGCAGGAAGCGGGGCTTGCCGTGGTGCCCGCCTTTGCCGGTGGTCTCGACGGGCGGCCTGCGATCGCCGAGTATTTCACCGAGGGTCGCGTCGACGCCATGGTTTCGCTGACCGGCTTCAGCCTGATCGGCGGCCCGGCCTACAATGATTCTGCGGCGGCGGTTGAGGTGCTCAAGGACCTCGACATTCCCTATATCGCCGCCCACCCGATCGAGTTCCAGACGCTGGGCCAGTGGGCCTCGTCCGCCGGTGGCCTTGGCCCCGTGGAAACCACGATGCTGGTCGCCCTGCCCGAGATCGACGGGGCGACGAACCCCACCGTCTTCGGCGGACGGCACGGGCCAGAGGGGTGCAACGGCTGTTCCTACAACTGCCCGCGTGCCTCCGACAGCAAGGCGATGGCCCCCTGTCTCGAACGGATCGACAGCCTGGTGGAAAAGACCCGGCGCATGGCGCTGCTGCGGCGCAAGGCGAACGCCGAGAAGAAGGTCGGGATCGTCCTTTTCGGCTTTCCGCCCAACGCGGGGGCCGTCGGCACGGCCGCCTATCTCAGCGTTTTCGAGAGCCTGTTCAACACGCTGACGCGGATGAAGGCCGATGGCTACGACGTGGAGGTTCCGGCCAGCGTCGATGACCTGCGCATGGCTGTCCTGCACGGCAACGCCAAGCAATACGGGCAAGAGGCGAATGTCGCCGCCCATGTCGATGCCGACACCATCGTGCGCAACACCCCGCCGCTGAAGGTGATCGAAAGCGTCTGGGGCCCGGCACCGGGCAAGATCCAGTCGGACGGGCGCGGTGTCTTCATCCTCGGCCATCACTTCGGCAATGTCTTCGTCGGCGTGCAGCCGACCTTCGGCTACGAGGGCGACCCGATGCGCCTTCTGTTCGAGCATGGTTTCGCGCCGACCCATGCCTTCACGCAGTTCTACCTGTGGCTGCGCAACACCTACCGCGCCGATGTGCTGCTGCATTTCGGCATGCATGGCGCGCTGGAGTTCATGCCGGGCAAGCAGGCGGGCCTGGGCGCGCGCGACTGGCCCGACCGGCTGATCGGCGAGGTGCCGAACGTCTATCTCTATGCCTCGAACAACCCGTCCGAGGCGACGCTGGCCAAGCGGCGGTCCAATGCCGTGACGATCACGCACCTGACCCCGCCGCTTGCGGCCGCGGGGCTTTACAAGGGTCTGTCCGAGCTGAAGGACAGCCTGACCCGCTGGCGCGGCCTTGCCCCCGATGCGCCCGAGCGCGGCGAACTGGCCGCGCTGATCGAGACGCAGGCCGAGGCGGTGGACCTGTCCGAACGCGACCCCGACAAGCTTTGGCTGACGCTCTTGGAAACCGAGGATGCGCTGATCCCCGACGGGCTTCATGTCGTGGGCCGCCCCATCGCCGAGGCCGAGCTGCAGGAACATCTGCGCGTCATGGCGGAAACAGACCCCGACACGCGGCGCAGGATCGAACATCTGCTGCGGCAGGAGACGGAACTGACCGGCCTGATGCGCGCACTCTCGGGTCGGTACATCGAGCCCGTTCCGGGCGGCGACCTGATCCGTTCGCCCGAGGTTCTGCCGACGGGGCGCAACATCCACGCCTTCGACCCGTTCCGCATGCCCACCGCTTTCGCGCTGCAGGACGGCGCGAAACAGGCGCAGCGCCTGATCGAGGCGGCGGAGGCGTTTCCGCGCTCGGTCGCTCTCGTCCTCTGGGGCTCGGACAACATCAAATCGGACGGTGGCCCGATCAGCCAGGCGCTGGCGCTGATGGGCGCGAAGCCCCGCTTCGATGGCTATGGCCGCCTCTGCGGCGCCGACCTGATCCCGCTCGAGGAACTGGGCCGCCCGCGGATCGACGTGGTGATGACCCTTTCGGGCATCTTCCGCGATCTGTTGCCGCTGCAGACCCGGATGCTGGCCGAAGCCGCCCACAAGGCCGCGACCGCCGATGAGCCGGTCGAGATGAACTTCGTCCGCGCCCACGCGCTGGACTACGCGGCCCGCATGGGCTGCGACATGGAGGAAGCCGCGCTTCGCGTCTTTTCCAACGCCGAAGGGGCCTATGGCTCCAACGTCAACGCGCTGGTCGACAGTGGCGCCTGGGGCGAAGAGGATGAGCTGGCCGACGCCTACGAGGCGCGCAAGAGCTTCGCCTATGGCCTCGACGGCAAGGCCAAGAAGAACGCAGGCCTGCTGCAGGCCGCGCTGAAAGACGTCGATCTCGCCTACCAGAACCTCGAAAGCGTCGAACTGGGGGTGACCACGGTCGACCATTACTTCGACACGCTCGGCGGCATCTCCCGCGCGGTGAAACGCGCCAAGGGCGGGGTCGAGGCGCCGGTCTACATCGGCGACCAGACCCGGGGCGAGGGCAAGGTGCGCACGCTGAAGGACCAGGTCGCGCTTGAAACCCGGTCTCGTAGCCTGAACCCCAAGTGGTTCGAGGGGCTGTTGAAGCACGGCCACGAGGGCGTGCGCCAGATCGAGGCGCAGGTCACGAACACGCTGGGCTGGTCGGCGACCACCGGCCAGGTCGACCCCTGGGTCTACCAGCGCCTGTCCGAGACCTTCGTGCTGGACGAAGAGATGCGCCGCCGCATGGCGGCCCTGAACCCGCAGGCGTCTGCCCGCATGGCGAACCGCCTGCTCGAGGCGTTCGAACGGAACTACTGGCACCCCGACGAGGCAACACTCGCCGCGCTTCAGGCTGGCGCGGATGAGCTCGAGGACACGCTGGAGGGACTCACCCCCGGCGTTGCCGCCGAATGAGAAAGGACCGGACCTGATGCTGGACGAAAGAAACCCCCCCGCCGCCCGCGCCGCGATGCGCGAGGCCGCCGGCCTCGAAGCGCGGGGCCTTGGCGCGCCGCCCGTCCTGAAAAAGGGCGAGGATGGCGAAGGCTCGCTTCAGGTCCACCAGGACGCCTCGATGAAGATCGAGGGGGCCAAGGTCTTTGCCGTCTACGGCAAGGGCGGGATCGGCAAATCGACGACCTCGTCGAACCTGTCCGCCGCTTTCTCCAAGCTCGGCAAGAAGGTGCTGCAGATCGGCTGCGACCCGAAGCATGACAGCACCTTCACCCTCACGGGCCACCTGCAACCCACGGTGATCGACATCCTGAAGGATGTCGATTTCCACGCCGAGGAGTTGCGCCCCGAGGATTTCATGGCCGAGGGCTATAACGGCGTCATGTGCATCGAGGCCGGCGGCCCGCCCGCCGGCACCGGCTGCGGCGGTTATGTCGTGGGCCAGACGGTAAAGCTGCTCAAGCAGCATCACCTGCTGGAAGACACCGACATCGTGATCTTCGACGTGCTGGGCGATGTGGTCTGCGGTGGCTTTGCCGCGCCGCTGCAGCATGCCGACCGCGCCGTGATCGTGACCGCCAACGACTTCGACAGCATCTACGCGATGAACCGCATCATCGCCGCGGTGCAGGCGAAGTCGAAGAACTACAGCGTGCGGCTTGCCGGCTGCATCGCCAACCGGTCCAAGATCACCGACGAAGTCGACCGTTACTGCGACACCGTGGGCTTCAAGCGCATCGGCCACATGCCCGATGTGGATGCCATCCGCCGCTCGCGGCTGAAGAAGAAGACGTTGTTCGAGATGCCGGACGACGAGGACATCGTGCAGTGCCGCGCCGAATACATGCGGCTGGCCGAAAAGCTCTACGCCGGCACCGACCCGCTGGCGCCGGCACCTCTGGAAGACCGGCACATCTTCGAACTGCTCGGGTTCGATTGATGGTCGCGACGCCGACATATGGCGCCACGCGCGACCGGGTCGAGGAATACTTCGACCGCACCGCCACCACGACGTGGGAGCGGCTGACCTCGGATGCGCCCGTGTCCGGCATTCGCCAGACCGTGCGCGAAGGGCGCGACAGGATGAGGGCGATCATGCTGTCGCGCCTGCCCGAGGATCTGACCGGCAGGCGCGTGCTCGATGCCGGCTGCGGCACCGGCGCGATGACCGAGGAACTGGCCCGCCGCGGCGCCGAGGTTGTCGCCATCGACATCTCGCCCGCCCTGGTCGACATCGCGGCGAAGCGCCTGCCACTCGATCTCGCCGCGCAGGTCACCTTCACCTCGGGTGACATGCTGGCCGTGGATCTCGGGGCCTTTGATCACGTCATGGCGATGGATTCGATGATCTACTACGAGGCGCCGGACCTGGGCCGCGCGCTGGCGCATCTGTGCCCCCGCGTGCGGGGCAGCATCGTCTTCACCGTCGCGCCGCGCACCGCCTTCCTGATGGCGTTCTGGACCGTCGGCAAACTCTTCCCCCGTGCCGACCGCTCGCCCACGATGATCCCCCATGCGCCCCGCCGCCTGTCGCAGGAAGCGACCCGGCACGGCGCCACAGGGTCGATCACCGAGGTCGCGCGGGTCAGCCGTGGCTTCTACATCTCGACCTGCCTGGAGTATCGGGCATGAGCATGCTGAAACAGCTTTCGATCCGCTACCTGCCCTTCGCCGATGCAGGCTCCGACGATTTTCCGCTCGGCCAGCTGCTGCGCCTGTCGCTGTTCCAGGTCTCGGTCGGCATGGCCGCCGTGATGCTGCTTGGCACGCTGAACCGGGTGATGATCGTCGAGCTGCAGGTGCCCGCCTTCCTCGTGGCCTCCATGGTGGCGCTGCCGGTGCTGATCGCGCCGTTCCGCGCGCTCTTGGGCTTCAAATCCGACACCTACAAATCCGCCATTGGCTGGAAGCGCGTGCCCTACCTGTGGTTCGGCACGCTGTGGCAGTTCGGTGGCCTCGCCATCATGCCCGCTGCGCTTCTGGTGCTGGGCGGCGATGTCACGCAGGTGCGCTACGACATTCCCTTCGCGGGCGAGGCTTTGGCTGGGATCGCCTTCCTGATGACCGGCCTGGGCATGCACATGACGCAGACCGCGGGCCTGGCGCTGGCCGCGGACCGCGCCACCGACGAGACGCGGCCGCGGGTCGTGGCGCTCCTTTATGTCATGTTCCTGGTCGGCATGGGGGTTTCGGCCATCGTCATCGGCTGGTTCCTGCGCGAGTTCACCGCGATCGAGCTGATCCAGGTGGTGCAGGCGACGGCGGTGATCACCGTGGTGCTGAACGTCACCGCCCTGTGGAAGCAGGAGCGGGTGCGCCCGATGTCGAAGGCCGAGCGCGAGGCCGACGATACCCCAAGCTTCCGCGATGCCTGGGCCGACTACGCCTCGGGCGGCACCGCCGGGCGGCTGCTTGCCGTGGTGTTTCTGGGCACCATGGCCTTCAACATGCAGGACGTGCTGCTCGAACCCTACGGCGGCGAGATCCTGGGCCTGAGCGTCTCGGCCACAACGCTGCTGACCGCGACCTGGGCACTGGGCGCGCTGGCGGGCTTTGCGCTCGCCGCGAAATGGCTGGCCGGCGGCATCAACCCCTACCGCATGGGCGCGCGCGGCATCCTGGCCGGGCTCGTCGCCTTTTCCGCCGTGATCTTCGCCAACCCGTGGGAGTCCGCGCCGCTGTTCTTCGCCGGCGCCTGCCTGATCGGCTTCGGGGGCGGGTTGTTCGCCGTCGCGACGCTGATCGCCGCCATGACCATGCCGGCCGGCAAGGCCGGGCGCGGGCTTGCGCTGGGCGCATGGGGCGCCGCGCAGGCCACGGCCGCGGGCCTGTCGACCGCCATCGGCGGCGGCGTCCGCGACCTGGTGAACACCGCGGCGACGAACGGCCATCTGGGCGTCGCGCTCGACAATCCCGCGACCGGGTATTCGGTCGTCTATCACCTCGAAATCTTGCTTCTTTTTGTCACACTGGTGGCCCTTGGGCCGCTTGTCCGCACCGTAACGACCAACAGGGAAAGAGGGGCCGGGAAGTTCGGGCTCGCCGACCTGCCCACCTGAACCCGCCGAACCCGAGAGGAACACCACATGGTAAACGCATTCTTCGGCAACTTCGATCTCGCCAGCCTGTCGATCTGGATGTTCTGGATCTTCTTCGCCCTGCTGATCTATTACCTGCAGACCGAGAACATGCGCGAAGGCTATCCGCTCGAGAACGAGGATGGCACCGCGGCGCCAAACCAGGGCCCGTTCCCGGTTCCCAACCCCAAGACCTTCAAGCTGATGCATGGCCGTGGCGAGGTCACCGTGCCCTCGCCCGAGAACGAGGCCGCGCACCGGCGCAGCGACCTGGCGCTTGAGCGCAGCGGCCCGGGCAACGGCTTTCCGATGGACCCGATCGGCGACCCGATGCTGACCGGTGTCGGCCCCGGGTCCTGGGCGCCCCGCCGCGACGTGCCGGAACTCGATGGCCACGGCCACGCAAAGATCGTGCCGATGGGCCAGACCGAAACCTTCCGCGTGTCGGCCGGCCGCGATCCGCGCGGCATGCCGGTGGTGGCCGGGGACGGCATCGCCGTCGGCACGGTCAGCGACATGTGGGTCGACGCGCCGGAACAGCTGGTGCGCTACCTGGAGATCGCGCTCGACGCCGATCATGGCGGCGGCACCCGGCTGGTGCCGATGCAGTTCTGCCGGATCTGGGGCGGCAAGGTGAAGATCAACGCGATCTTCGCCAAGCATTTCGCCGATGTTCCGGTGATCAAATCCGCGACGCAGGTTACCCTGCTCGAGGAGGAGAAGATCTCGGCCTACTATGGCGGCGGGATTCTCTACGCATCCCAGGACCGGTTCGAACCGCTGCTGTGACCCAGGCCCCGGTGCGCGGCCAGACCCCGCGCGCCGGTCCTATCGACCGAGGAAGGAGTAACGACCGATGTCCAAAGACCATCACGACGATTTTGCCAGTGAACCCGTCTGGGGCCTGCCCGAAGCCTTGCCCGAAGGCGAACGGATCTTGTGGCAGGGCCAGCCGGCCTGGTGGCCACTGGCCAAGGAAAGCCTCAGCTTCTGGTGGGTCGTGGGCTATTTCACCTTCCTCTTCGCCTGGCGGACGACGGCGGGCGCCGCCACCGAAACCTGGGCTCAAAGCGCCACGGCCGCGTCCTTCTTCCTCGTTCTCGGCGCGATCGTGTGTGTGCTCTTGCTGGTGATCGCGGTGATGCAGGCGAAATCGACCGTCTACACCATCACCAACCGCCGGGTGGCGATGCGCATCGGCGCGGCGCTGACCATGACGCTGAACCTGCCGTTCCGGAAGGTGGCCAACGCGTCGCTCGGCCTGCGCAAGGACGGGCATGGCACCCTGGCGCTGGAGCTTTTGCAAGATGACGGCGCGCGGCTGTCCTACATCATGACCTGGCCGCATGTGCGCCCCTGGTACATGAAGCAGACCCAGCCCGCGCTGCGCTGCATCCCCGATGCGAAGACCGTCGCCGCCATCCTGGCCGAGGCGGCGGAAACGGCCGTGTCCGAGCCCGTCATCGAACGTATTCCGGCCGCGCAGCCGGTCGCAGCGGAGTAAGCGCCCATGCCCACCTATACCCGCAGCTACTCCAAGGCCGAACAGAAGCTGGTCGAGCGCGACAAGGAGATGGTGCCCACCATCCTTGTCCGGGCGATGTTCGTGCTGTGCGTCTCGGTCCTGATCATCGTGGCCTATGCCCGCCTGACCGACCGCCCGCTCGAGGCGATGCCGCCGACCGAGGCGGCGGTTCCGGCGGTGCAGGAACGCATGATCCGCATCTTTGGACAGATGGACGGCTCCGCCCGCGTGCTTGACGTGGACGGCAACGTGATCGCAGATCTGGGACCTACCGAAGGCGGCTTTGTCGCCGGGATCTACCGCGTGCTGGAGCGGGAACGGGGGGCCGTCGGCCGCCATGCGTCGGAGCCTATCCGGCTGGTGCGTTTTTCAGACGGACGCATCGGGCTTCGCGACGACCTGACCGACTTCCGGGCCGAGTTGTTCGGCTTCGGGGCAAGCAACGAGGCGGTCTTTGCCCGCCTTCTGGAGGAATGACCGATGGGATGGCTCACACGAGAGTATGAAACCGCGCCCTGCGAAGTGGAGGTCAGCCACCGCTTCGACAGCCTGCATGCGCATGTGAAATTTCTGAACGGCGCCGTGATCAACCCCGGCGACGAGGTCCAGGTTCAGGGCCCGGCCGTGATGGCGCCCTATGGCGAGGTCGTGCGCGAACAGCGCACCGCCCGCATCACCCGCGCCAGCAAGCTCGAGCAGATCTGGACCCGCCTTACCGGCGATTTCGAGGTCATGGAACTGTGTGAATTTTCCTTTTCCGAGGAGGTTTCGGTATGAACGACATGACCCATTCCGCCGACGCATCCACCGTCGAAGAGGCGCTGGCCGCCGACAATCACCAGGGCGTGGTGGACAGCGAAGGCGCGACCGCGCTGGCGATGCAGAACACGCTGCTGACGCCGCGGTTCTACACCACCGATTTCGACGAGATGGACAAGATCGACGTCACCCCCGTCCGCGAAGATTGGGACAAGCTGATCGCCCAGATGAAAAGCGACCCGAACAAGGGCCATTTCAAGAAGAACGAGGACTGGGACCACATCGACTGGGAGAACATGGAGCCCAGGCTGAAGCGGGAGTTCATCGACTTTCTCGTGTCGTCCTGCACCGCCGAGTTCTCGGGCTGCGTTCTCTACAAGGAAATGAAGCGGCGCGGCAACAACGAGGACATCGTGATGCTGTTCCAGCTCATGGCGCGCGACGAGGCGCGGCATGCCGGCTTCATCAACGATGCGCTGCGCGAGGCCGGCATCGCGGTGAACCTCGGCTTCCTGACGCAGAAGAAGAAGTACACCTATTTCCGGCCCAAGTTCATCTACTACGCCACCTACCTGAGCGAAAAGATCGGCTACGCCCGCTACATCACCATCTACCGCCACCTCGAGGCGCACCCCGAGCATCGGTTCCACCCGATCTTCAAGTGGTTCCGCGAATGGTGCAACGACGAGTTCAGCCATGGCGAAGCATTTGCGCTGCTGATGAAGACCGACCCCAAGCTGACGGAAAGCTGGCAGAACAAGCTGTGGATCAAGTTCTTCCTCACGGCGGTCTATTCCACCATGTACGTCCGCGACCACCAGCGCCCGGCCTTCCACGCCGCCCTCGGCGTCGACCCGGATTGGTACGCGCATGAGGTCTTCACCAAGACCTCCGAGATCTCCAGGCAGGTGTTCCCGATCACCCTCGATATCGAACACCCGCGCTGGCAGAAGGGCCTGGAGGCGCTGCAGCGCGCCAATGCCGACCTTGCGGACGCCAAGAAGACCGGCAACATCTTCAAGCGCATCGGAGCCTCGGCCAGGGCGGCCATCGCCTTCGTCAGCCTGTTCACCATCCCGGCGGTGAAGCACCAGGTTCCGGCCTCCACCCGGCTGGAGCCTGCCTACTGATGCTGACCTCGCCCTGGATCGCGGCCCTCGTGGCCCTGTTTCTCTGGTGGTTCTCCACCGGGGCGATCCTGATGACCGTGCGCCGCGCCGATCGCGAAGGCGCCAAGGCGCGGCTTTGGGCCGTGCTTTGGAACCTGCCCTTCCTGATCCTGGGCGGCTTCGGATTTCTCGACACGCTGGGCAACGGCACGATCATGGGCGTCTACGTCGCCTTCCTGTCGGCGCTGGCGCTGTGGGGCTGGATCGAACTGGCGTTCCTGACCGGGGTCATCACCGGCCCGGTACGCCAGCCGCTCAGGGATGGCGTGCCCGAATGGGAACGGTTCATCCGTGCCTGGGGCACCATCGCCTACCACGAGATGCTGCTTGCCTTCACGCTGCTGGCGATGATCCTTGCCAGCTTCGGGCAGGAAAACCAGTTCGGCATGTGGACCTTCGCGCTGCTGTTCGCGGCGCGGGTATCGGCCAAGCTGAACCTCTACCTCGGGGTGCGCCAGATCAACCTGGAGTTCATTCCCGAGCACCTGAACCACCTGCCCAGTCATTTTCGCATCGCGCGGATGAACTGGCTTTTCCCGATCTCGGTAACTGGTCTCAGCTTTGCCATCGCGTGCTTTCTGGAGCGGGTCTGGTTTGCCGAAAGCCAGGCCGATGTCGTCGGGTTCGCCCTTCTGGGCGCGCTGGCCGCGCTCGCCCTGCTGGAGCACTGGTTCATGGTGCTTCCCCTGCCCGATGCCAAACTCTGGCGCTGGATGCTCCCCGAGCGGACGGTGCCGCCCCAAGCCATGAAGACAAGCGAGGATGTCCGATGAATTTTGACAAGCTGTTCCAATCCCAGCTGGATCAACTCAAGCAGGAGGGCAACTATCGCGTCTTCGCGGAGCTGCAGCGCCAATGCGGGAATTTCCCCCGCGTCAAGAACCACTCCCACGGCCAGGAAGAAGTCACCGTGTGGTGCTCGAACGACTACCTCGGGATGGGCCACCACCCCAAGGTCATGCAGGCGATGATCGACACCGTCAGCGAATGTGGCACCGGCGCGGGCGGTACGCGCAACATTTCCGGCAACGCCTGGCATCACAAGCTGCTCGAGGCCGAATTGGCCGACCTTCACCACAAGGATGCGGCGCTTCTGTTCACCTCCGGCTACGTCTCGAACTGGGCGGCGCTGTCGACGCTGGGCGCGCGCCTGCCCAACGCGGTGATCGTGTCGGACGAGTTGAACCACGCCTCGATGATCGAGGGCATCCGCCACGCGCGCTGCCAGAAAGCGATCTGGAAACACAACAATCCCGAGGATCTGGACCGCAAGCTTGCCGCCCTGCCGGCCAACGCGACCAAGATCGTGGCCTTCGAATCCGTCTATTCCATGGATGGCGACATCGCCCCGATCCGCGAGATCCTGGAGGTCGCGGAAAAGCACAACGCGATGACCTATATCGACGAGGTGCACGCCGTCGGCATGTACGGCCCCCGGGGTGGCGGCGTCGCCGAGCGCGAAGGCCTGATGGACCGGATCACCCTGATCGAGGGCACGCTGGGCAAGGCCTACGGCGTCGTCGGGGGCTACATCACCGGCAGCCATGCGCTGGTCGATTTCATCCGCAGCTTCGCTTCGGGCTTCATCTTCACCACCGCGCTGCCGCCCGCCGTCGCCGCGGCGGCCACCGCCTCGATCCGGCACCTGAAGGAGTCGAGCTACGAGCGCGATCAGCAGAAACGCCAGGTCGCGCGCCTGCGGGCCCGGCTCGACGCCGAAGGCATCCCGCACGAGCGCAACGCGTCGCACATCATTCCGGTGATGGTGAAGGACCCGGTGAAGTGCAAGATGCTGTCCGATATCCTGATGGACCAGTTCGGCATCTACGTGCAGCCGATCAACTACCCCACGGTGCCCAAGGGCACCGAAAGGTTGCGGTTCACGCCCGGCCCGCTGCACACCGACGAGGATATCGACTATCTCGTGATGGCGCTGAAAACCCTCTGGAAACAGTGTGCAATCGCACACGCCGTCGCGTGATCGTGCGAAATTAGCACTGGACCCCGGCGCAAATGGCATAGTTATGTGCCACGGGACCATTCTGAAGGGAGACTACCTCATGAGTCGCAATATCGTGCTTGCTGCGGCGGCAACGCTCCTCCTCGCCTCCGTCGCAAATGCCCAGGACGCAGTCGAAGCCACAGGTGACGCGGCAGCCGGCGAAACGGCATTCCGCCAGTGCATCGCTTGCCATGTCGTGGTGAACGAAGCCGGCGACACCCTGGCCGGTCGCAACGCGCGCACCGGCCCGAACCTCTATGGCGTCCCTGGCGCCGTGATCGGTCATGTCGAGGATTTCCGCTATTCGCCCGGCCTCACGGCCCTACACGAAGAGGGCGTGATCTGGGAAGAAGAGAACTTCGCCGCCTATGTGCAGGACCCGACCACCTACATCCGTGAAGCCACCGGCGACAGCAGCGCCCGCGGCTCCATGGCGTTCCGCGTGCGGAGCGAGGAAGACGCGCTGAACCTCTACGCCTACCTGGCTTCGCTCGCAGCCGAGTGATCCAAAACCGTTCCTGACGGCATCGAACGAGGGCGCCCCCACGGGCGCCCTTTTCACGGCGTGGCCGTGAACTGCGCGATCTCGGCGGCCACCCTGTCCGGCGCCTCCTCATGCGCCAGATGCCCGACACCGGGCAGTGTCACCAGCCTTGCCGCCGGCATGAGACCCGCGGCGCGTTCCGCGACGCTGGCCGCCACCGCGCCGTCTTTTTCGCCGTGGATGAACAGGGTCGGCGTCGCGATCTGCGGCAGGGCGCGGTTCAAATCGTCCAGCGACCATTGCGCCATCATCGCCAGCGTTCCGTCGACATGGGCACGCCGCTGGATCAGCCGCGCGTACTGCGACAACGCCGCCTCGTCCAGTTCCGTCCCGGCGGAAGACAGGATCGACCGAACCTGCTGCGCCGATCGCCCGCCTTGCGAGATCAGCAAACCGGTCAAGGGGTTCAGCGCCAGCGCCTTCGCCAGCACCGGAAACAGCCACCCGGCCGCGCCCCGGAAATTCTCGAGCGCGCCGTTCACGATCACAAGCCGGTCGAGCGCGATTCGAGCCTGTCGCGCCAGTTCGAGACTGACGGCGCCGCCCGCCGAATGGCCGATGACAAGGCCCGGCGCCCATCCCTCCTGCACACAGAGGTTGGCAATATCGGCCGCGACATCCACCAGTCGCGCTCGGCCCCGTGGGCTTCTGGTCCAGCCATGTCCGGGCAGGTCGAGCGCGATGACGCGGTGATCGCGCGCCAGATGCGGGATCAGCGCGGCCCAGGAATGCGATGACGCGCCCGCGCCATGCAGCAGCAGCACGTCGGGCCCCTCGCCGGTCACCTGCACATGCCAGCGATGCGGCTTCGACGGCACGATGCGGCTGGTCGCACGGCCGGGCCAGTCGTCGGGGGGCAGGTCGCCCTTCATGCCGGGGTCAGCGACGCATCCACCGCCGCCGACAGGGTCTTTGCATCCGCGCGCGGCAAGGGCAGGTAGGGCATCCCCAACTCGCGCGCCAGCGCGTCGAGGCCGCGGGTCGGCCTGACGCCGGTGTCGATCACCAGCCCCGGCCAGCCCCGCGACCGGATCGCCCGCGCCATGGCGCTTGCATCCTCGGCTGCCTGGGCCCGGTTCGCCGCGCCCGACAGGTCGACATTCGCCCGCCCGTCGGTGAGCAGCGCGATCGACGGCGTCATGCCCTTGCCCTGCGCCAGCAACGCCAGTTCCAGTGCCGCCTTGAGCCCTGCAGCCAGCGGCGTGCCGCCCCCGCCGGGCAGTTGCGACAGGCGGCGTTTGGTCTGCACCAGTGAGCGCGTCGGCGGCAGCAGGATCTCGGCGGCCTCGCCGCGGAACGCCACCAGCGCCACATGGTCGCGCCGCGCGTAGGCCTCGCTCAACAGCAGCTCGATGGCGCCCTTGGCCTCGCCCAGGCGCGCCAGCGCGGCGGACCCGGAGGCATCGACGACGAAGATGATCGCCCGGTCCGAGGTTTCCTCGAACTGGCGCAGGCGGATGTCGGACATGCGGATATGCAGGCGCGCGTGCTGGTCCGTCATCTGGCGCCGCATCGGTTGCCATGGCGCGGCGGCGCGCAGGGTCGCCACCAGATCGACGCGGGCATCGCCGCCGGGCCGCCCGGCGCGCGAGGGCAGGGGGCGACCGCGATGGTTGCCCTTCTTCGCCGCGCCGGTGCCGCTGGCCGACTGGCTGGCGCGCACGGCGCGGCCGGCCTGCAGACGCGCCAGCAGGTCGGGCGGCAGCATCGCCTTCGCGGCCTCGAGCAAAAGCTCGGCAGGCGGCAGGTCGATCCGGTCGTCTTCCTCGTCCGACTTCTCTTCCTGGTCGGGCTGGTCTTCGGGTTGCTCTGGTTCCTCCTCGGGCGCGCTGTCTTGCTGCGCTTCGGGGATCTGCGTCGCGCGCGGCGCCAGAACCAGCTCCACCGCCACCAGAAGATCGGCGCTTTCGACGCAATCCTCGCCCGACAGGGCCGCGCTGGCCCGCGCCACGGCCAGCGCCTGCAACGGGGCGCGCAGCGACAGGATGCCAAGCCGCGCCGCGACCTCGGCCAGTTCCGCGATGGCGCTGTCGGGGATGCTCACCCGCGGCAACAGCGTCCGCGCCTCGGCCAGCGCCTCCAGGTCAAGGGCAAGCTCGGGCGCATCCGACAGACCCTGTTCCGCCAGATCGAGATGGATCGCCAGCCTGTCCGCCAGCGCGGAGGGAAGGGTTTCTTCCGGCTCCGCGCCTTCGTCCAGGGCGATCAGCGACAGTCCGGTGCGGCCGTCGAGCGCCGCCGCCAGCCGTGCGGCCAGCCCCGCCCGGACCCGTTCTGCCATAGGCATCACCAGCACCGAGGGCTGGCCCAGAATGCCTCGCGTGCGCACCACGCGCCCCTCGGCCAGCGTGGCCGACAGGTCGACCCCGCCGAACAGCGCGTCGTCACCCACGCCGGGGTGCAACCGGCGCAATATGTGCCCCTGCAAGGCGGTGTTGAGCCCGTCCTGAACCCGGTCGCGCACCGGTCCGACGCGCGCGCGCAGCCAGATGCCGCCCAGAGCAGGCGGGTCGAGCGCGAAACAGGCCAGCGCAAGGTTGACCCGTTGCCAGCGCTCTTCGCCGATGCTCACGTCAGCACCTCCTCCACCACACGCTCAACGCGCGTGGTCGATCCGGCGTCGTCCAGCGGATCGCGGCGCAGGCGGTGGCGCAGCGCCGAGGGCGCGACGCGGCGCAGATGGTCGCGGGTGACGGCGGCGTCGCCGTCGAAGGCCGCGAGCGCGCGGGCGGCACGCAGCAGCGTCAACTCGCCGCGCAACCCGTCAGAGCCAAGCGCGACACACAGCTCGGCGCAATCGCGCAGCCGGTCCTCGCTGGCCTCGACATGGCCAAGCGCCGCGCGGGCCGCGACGATGCGGGCGCGCAGCTCCATGTCGGTGGCGCGCCAGTTGGTCAGGAACCCGATCGGGTCGCGGTCATAGGCATCACGGCGGCGGATCACCTCGATCCGCGTGTCGATGTCGCGCGGGCTGGTGACCTCGACCGACAGGCCGAACCGGTCGAGCAGTTGCGGCCTGAGTTCGCCCTCTTCGGGGTTGCCCGAGCCGACCAGCACGAAGCGCGCCGGGTGGCGGATCGACAGCCCCTCGCGTTCGACGACGTTCTGGCCCGATTGCGCCACGTCGAGCAGAAGGTCGACGAGGTGATCCTCCAGCAGGTTGACCTCGTCGATATAGAGGTAGCCGCGGTTGGCACGCGCCAGCAGCCCCGGCTCGAACGCCTTTTCGCCCAATGTCAGGGCCTTTTCGATGTCGAGCGCGCCGACGACGCGATCCTCGGTCGCCCCCAGCGGCAGGTCGATCACCGGCGTCGGCTTTTCGACGATGGCGCGGTCGGTGACCTTGGCCCAGTCCGGGATCTCGGCCTCGCGGGCCGAATTGACCGGGCAGCCCGCGACCGCCTCGATCGGCGGCAACAGGGCGGCAAGGCCGCGCACCGCGGTGGATTTGCCGGTGCCGCGGTCGCCGAAGACCAGAACGCCGCCGATGCCGGGATCGATGGCCGTCATGATCATGGCCTGTTTCATGTCCTCCTGCCCGACGATGGCGGAAAAGGGGAACGGGCCCATGAGCACAAGATCCTTCATTCGGCGGCAACCTTCATCTGATCGTTCGGAGTGTGGGGCCTGCGGGTCAAGTCCGGTGTCGCACCACCCCACGAGCCTTCCACGGCATCGACGCGAAACCTAGCGTAAAGGTCTTCCTTGAACAGCTTGCCGTCGCGCACCTCGCGGATCGCATCGGCATGCGGGCCATCGGCGCGGGCGAAGGCCGCCATCGTTTTCGTGTCGGGCCAGATGGAAAAGGTCGCCTGCCGCACCAGGGGAAGTTCGCCGATACCGACCTTGAACAGCACGTTCGGGTCTTTCCCGATTGCGCGCGATATCGCGGGTTCCTGCCGCCAGAACCGGCCGGCACTGCGAAGCCGCACCGTGGCCCGCGTCAAGGCGGCGACGGGACCGTCAAGGGCGATGTCCTGAGGCGTGAACGGTTCCTGACCATCCCACTTGCCGCGCGCGGAGACGGGGGTGAGGAAGATCGTCAACCGCTCGTCGGATTTCGCGGCGTAGCGACGGAAAACCGTCGTGCCGAACATCGCGCGGCGGGCCGCGTCGTGGTCGGGCCAGGTGGCGAGAATCGCGTAGACGGAGGTGTCGGGCACCGGCGTGAACCCTTCGCCCACGCCCGACCCGCACAGTTTCACCGTGCCGATATCGCGGATGGCGCGGAGCGCGAACCGCGCCGTGGCCATCTGCGTCAGCGCCCAGGCGCGTGCCGGAAACCCGTTGAAATGAAAGAGGCTGAGGGTGACAGCTTGCATGGCGACGTCTCGATGTGTCAACTTCGTCTGACATATTGCCCCGAGCCGCAAAAGGCAATGCGACTCAGGTTTGTGTTGGCAATGCCGCAGCGCGTGCCATATTGTAAATCAAACTGGACAGTTGAGGCACGGAATGACCGAACGACCACATCTTTCCGACTGCTCCAGCGCGATCGTCATCGGGGCCGGGCTTGGCGGGCTTTCGGCCGCGATGCGCCTTGGCGCCAAGGGCTACCGCGTCACCCTGCTGGATCGGCTCGACCGTGTTGGCGGGCGTGGATCGTCGATCACGCAAAACGGCCACAGGTTCGATCTGGGTCCGACCATCGTCACCGTGCCGCAGGTCTACAAGAAGCTTTGGGCTGATTGCGGCCGCGACTTCGACGCCGATGTCGATCTGCGCGCGGTCGACCCCTACTACGAGATCCGCTGGCGCGATGGCTCTGTCTTCACCGTCCGGCAAGACGAGGCGGCGATGATCGACGAGGTGCGGCGCCTCAGCCCCGGCGACGTGCCGGGCTACAAGCGGTTCCTGAAGGATAGCCAGGAACGCTACCGCTTCGGCTTCGAAGGCCTTGGCCGTCGGCCGATGAACAAGCTCATGGATCTGGTCAAGGAACTGCCCGGCTTCGTGAAACTGCGGTCCGACAGGTCGGTCTATGCCCATGCCGCCGCCCGTGTCCGCGACCCGCGGCTGCGGATGGCGCTGTCGTTTCATCCGCTGTTCATCGGCGGCGACCCGACCCATGTGACCTCGATGTATATCCTCGTGAGCTATCTCGAGAAGGAATTCGGGGTACATTACGCCATGGGCGGCGTGCAGGCGATGGCCGATGCGATGGCCGCCGTGATCGAGGATCAGGGCGGCACGGTACGCAGCGGCGTCGAGGTTGACGAGATCACCGTCGCGGGCGGCAAGGCCACGGGCGTCGTCACCACCGAAGGCGAACGCATCGCGGCCGATGTCGTGGTGTCGAACGCCGATCCGGGCACGACCTATGACAAGCTGTTGCGCAAGCAGGTCAAGAAACGCTGGACGCCCAGGCGCCTGAACCGGTCGCGTTGGTCCATGGGCCTGTTCGTCTGGTATTTCGGCACCCGGGGAACCGCCGGCAAATGGGCCGATGTCGGCCACCACACGATCCTGAACGGGCCGCGCTATCGCGGGCTGCTGAACGACATCTTCATGAAGCGGCATCTGGCCGAGGACATGTCGGTCTATCTCCACCGCCCCTCGGTCACCGATCCCTCTGTCGCGCCTGCGGGCGACGATACGTTCTACGCCCTCAGCCCGGTGCCGAACCTGCATGGCGAAAATTCCGTCGACTGGGCCGAGATGGAGGAGACCTACCGCAAGAACCTGGCCGGGGTGCTGAACGACACCCTGATCCCCGGCTTCGAGGATCACCTGTCGGCCAGCCATATCCTGACGCCCGACAGTTTCGTCAGCCGCTACCTCAGCCCCCATGGCGCCGGCTTCAGCCTCGAGCCGCGGATCTTCCAGTCGGCCTGGTTCCGGCCGCACAACATCTCGGAGGAATTCGGGAACCTGTTCCTGGTCGGCGCCGGCACGCATCCGGGCGCGGGCATTCCGTCGGTCGTCACCTCGTCGGAGGTGCTGGCCGAACTGGTGCCCGATGCGCCGCGGCCCATGGCCGTCCGTCGGCCCTTGCACGAGACCAAGGTCGCGGCGGAATGATGCGGCCCGACGATCTGGACTGGTGCCGGGCGGCGATCAGGGAGGGCTCCTATTCCTTCCACGCCGCCTCCCGCCTGCTGCCCGCCGATGTGCGCGACCCCGCGCTGGCGCTCTATGCCTTTTGCCGCGTGGCCGATGACGAGGTCGATTTCGGCACCGACAAGGCCTCCGCCGTTCTGGCGCTGCGTGACCGGCTTGACCTCGCCTATGCGGGGCGGCCGCGCAACGCGCCTGCCGACCGCGCCTTTGCCGGGTTGATCGAAGAGTTCGGCATGCCCCGCGAATTGCCCGAAGCCCTGCTGGAGGGCCTGGCCTGGGACGGGATGGAACGGCGCTACGTGACCCTGTCGGAACTGCGCAGTTATTCGGCGCGCGTGGCGTCTGCCGTGGGCGCGATGATGTGCGTGCTGATGCGCGTGCGCGATCCCCGTGCCCTTGCACGGGCCTGCGACCTTGGCGTCGCGATGCAACTGACCAACATCACCCGCGACGTGGGCGAGGATGCGCGGGCCGGTCGGCTCTACCTGCCGACCGACTGGCTGGACGAAGCGGGTGTCGACATCGACGCCTTCCTGGCGAACCCGCAGCCCACGCCCGAGATCCGGCGCATCGTGCGCCGCCTGCTGGCCGAGGCTGACCGGCTCTATCACCGGTCCGAGGCGGGCATAAAGGGTCTGCCGGTGGCGGCGCGGCCGGGCATCTTTGCCGCGCGCTACTGCTATGACGCCATCGGGCGGCAGCTGGCCCGCAACGGCCATGACAGCGTCACGCGCCGCGCCTTCACCACCCGCCGGCACAAGATCGGGCTTCTGGGCCTGTCGGTGATCCGCGCCGGAATGGTGACGGTGTTTCCGCAGAACCCGGTGATCTTCGCCCGCCCGCTGCCCGAGGTCGCGTTCCTGGTGGAGGCCGCATCGCATCCCGATACGACGAAAACGGGGTGGGGCGAGAACGTCATTACGCTTCTGTCGCAGCTCGAGGCGCAAAAGCGCGGCGATCACGGCTTGGCGCGGACCGCGTAACACCCTATCTGCACTCCATGGATTGGGGTTTGTTCGCGATATTTCTTGCTGCCTGCGGGGCTGCGGCCACGACCGGCTCGATGTTCATGCCGGGCGCGTGGTATCGCGGCCTGTCGAAACCGACCTGGACACCGCCGAACTGGGTGTTTCCGGTCGCCTGGACGATCCTCTACATTTCCTCGGCCGTCGCGGCCGCGCGGGTCGCCCCGCTGCCGGGCAGTGCATATGGCATGGCTTTCTGGGCCATGCAGATCGCGTTCAACACGCTTTGGACGCCGGTGTTCTTCGGGCTGCACCGCATCCGCGCCGGGTTCGTGGTGATGATCGGCCTGTGGGTGTCCGTTGCCTGCACCACGGTGACCTTCTGGATGCTCGACTGGATCGCCGGGGCGCTGTTCACGCCCTACCTCGTGTGGGTCACCATCGCCGGTGCGCTGAACGGCAGCGTCTGGATACGCAACCCGAACGAGGCGGCACAGCCGGCCGAGTGATCCACGCAACCTTGCAGACATGAAAAAAGGGCGCCGCAACGGGCGCCCTTTTCGCATTCCTTGCTGTTGGCATCACGCCAGCGAGCGTTCCACCGATTCGCGTTCGAAGATCTCGATGACATCGCCCTTGCGGATGTCCTCGTAATTCTCGAAGGCCATGCCGCATTCCTGGCCCGACTGCACTTCCTTGACCTCGTCCTTGAAGCGCTTGAGCGTCTTGAGCGTGCCCTCGTGCACGACAACGTCGTCGCGCAGCAGGCGCACCCCGGCAGAGCGCCGCGCGATGCCTTCGGTCACCAGGCAGCCGGCGACGTTGCCGACGCCCGAGACCTTGAAGACTTCGCGGATCTCGGCGTAACCGATGAAGTTCTCGCGAATCTCGGCACCCAGCAGGCCCGAGGCCGCGGCCTTCACATCGTCCACGAGGTCGTAGATCACCGAGTAGTACCGGATCTCGACGCCCTTCTGGTTCGCGGTGTTGCGCGCGGGCGCATTGGCGCGGACGTTGAAGCCGATGACCGGCGCCCCCGAGGCTTCGGCCAGCGTGATGTCCGATTCGGTGATCGCGCCGACCCCGAAGTGCAGCACGCGGACGCGCACCTCGTCGTTGCCGATCTTTTCCAGCGCCTGGACGATCGCCTCGGCGGAACCCTGCACGTCGGCCTTCATCACGATGGGCAGTTCGGCCACGCTCTTGTCGGCCTTGGCCTTGGCCAGAAGCTGATCGAGCGTGGTGGCCGCACCGGCCGCCGCGCGCTTGTCCTTGGTGGCCTTGTGGCGATATTCCGCGATCTCGCGAGCCTGCGCCTCGGTCTCGACCACGTTGAGGACGTCGCCGGCCTCGGGCGTGCCGTTCAGGCCCAGCACCTCGACGGGAACCGAGGGGCCGGCCTCCTTCACGCGCTCGCCCTTGTCGTTCTCCATCGCGCGGACCTTGCCCCACTGTTCGCCGACGACGAAGATGTCGCCCTGGCGCAGCGTGCCCTTCTGCACGAGAACGGTGGCGACGGGGCCGCGGCCGACATCCAGCTGCGCCTCGATCACCGCGCCCTCGGCGGGGCGATTGGGGTTGGCCTTCAGCTCGAGGATCTCGGCCTGTAGCGCGATGGCTTCCAGCAGTTCGGGCAGGCCCTGGCCGGTCATCGCCGAAACCTCGACATCCTGCACGTCGCCGGACATCTTCTCGACGACGACTTCGTGCTGCAGCAGGCCGGTGCGAACCTTGTCCGGGTCGGCGTCGTACTTGTCGACCTTGTTGATCGCCACGATCATCGGCACCTTGGCGGCCTTGGCGTGGTTGATCGCCTCGATCGTCTGCGGCATCACCGCGTCATCGGCGGCCACCACCAGCACCACGATATCGGTCACCTGAGCGCCACGGGCACGCATGGAGGTGAAGGCCGCGTGGCCGGGCGTGTCGAGGAAGCTGAGCACCGCGCCGCTTTCGGTCGTCACCTGATAGGCGCCGATGTGCTGCGTGATGCCGCCCGCCTCGCCCGACACGACATTGGCCTGACGGATCTTGTCGAGAAGCGACGTCTTGCCGTGGTCGACATGGCCCATGATCGTGATGACCGGGGGCCGGGTCAGCAATTCCTCGGGCTTGTCGTGGATCGCGTCGATCACGTCTTCCACGTCGGAATCCGACACGCGCTGCACGCGGTGGCCGAAATCCTCGATGATCAGCTCGGCGGTGTCGGCGTCGATCACCTGGTTCTGGGTGACCATCAAGCCGTTGTTCATCAGGGCCTTGACCACGTCGGCGACGCGCTCGGCCATGCGGTTGGCGAGTTCCGACACCACGATGGTCTCGGGCAGCTGCACGTCGCGCACGACCTTCTCGCGGCTTTCCATGCCACCCATGGCCTTCTGGCGGGCGCGTTCCTGCTTGCGCTTCATCGCGGCAAGGCTGCGGGTCCGGCCGCCTTCGCCACCAGCCAGCGCCTGGTTCACGGTCAGCTTGCCGGAGCGACGCTCGCTGTCGCGCTCGGTGGCGCGGGCGCGGCCGGCGCGGTCATCCTCGTCGGACTTGCGGCGGGCGGGCGGCGGCAGGGGCTTGTTGGCATTGCCACGCGCGCCGGGCGTGGCGGCGGCGGCGGCCTCGACCGCGGCGGGGTCGCTCGGCACCTCCTTGGGGGCGTTGCGGCGCGCCTCTTCCTCCGCGACGCGGCGGGTGTCTTCGACTTCCTTGACGCGCAGGGCTTCCTCGCGCTCGCGCTCTTCGCGTTCCTTGGCCTCGGCCTCGGCGCGGCGGCGGTTGCGCTCTTCCTCGCGGTCCTTCTCTTCCTGCTGACGGCGCGCCTCGTCCTCGACCTCACGCGCCTTGGCGTTCTGCAGCGCCTTCAGGCGCCGTTCCAGCTCCGCATCGGGGAGGGATTTCTCGCGCTTGCCGCCCTCGGCATTCTGCGCCGCTGCAGATTGCGTGCCCGGCTTGGGCACGACAACGCGCTTGCGCTTGGTCTCGACCACGACGCTTTTGGTGCGCCCGCGCGAGAAGCTCTGGCTCACGCGGCCTGACCGCGCCCCACCAGAGAGGCCAAGGGGTTTCTTTCCGTCCGTGTCGCTCATGCGTTCCGTTCGTCTTTCCCGGCGGTCTGTCCGCCGTCTGCCATGCGCAGGCCCTGCAGTTTTGCGGCCCCCTCTACAACACGAGGGGACAGACCGCCAGCGGCAAGCGCGCCATGTATCACACTTTGACGTCCGAATGAGGTTA
>Ga0076930_100078_pt1 | contig 153046 bp, 137 predicted proteins | sample HotLakConsoUCCRE_FD_71149 | JGI IMG/M metagenome (GOLD analysis project Ga0076930, IMG submission 71149) | Hypersaline microbial mat communities from Hot Lake, Washington, USA - Hot Lake Consortium UCC-RE (version 3) (version 3) ...
GGTGAGGTTCTGCCCGATCAAACAAAACTCCAGTTCTCAACTTAGACGTGGTTTAGCGAAAAATTCTCTCCTAATTTTATTCATCCATCGGGGCGCACAGCCATGCGCCCCGAGCAAAATTGTGGAGACGATTCGCTCCTGGTGCCTTAGGAATGAGGATCAAATAACGTCCAAATTGTTAGGGCAGGCAAGATGCCTGCCTTGGGACAGCCGAGACGGCTATCCCAACTTATTTAATTCTCATTCCTTAGCGGGCGATCGCCGTCCGGTTGACGGTCTTTAACGCTTCCGCCAGGCTCCGCACCACTGCCACCATCGCCAACTCGTTGTCCAGCTTATTCACTGCCGAGCCGACCCCGATACCCGCAGCCCCAGCCGCGATCGCCATGGGCGCAGTCACATCCGACAGGCCCGACGCACACAACACCGGCACTGATACCACGCGAGCAATCTCGCGGGCAGCCGCCAACGTTGGAGCTGCTTTTTCAATCAGGCCCAGCGTGCCGCCGTGGGTGGGGGTGCTGCTCGTGCCCCCTTCGGTTTGAATGATGTCCGCCCCCGCCGCGACCAGTGCCTCAGCCAACTGCGCTTGCTCATCCAGCGCCAAAATGTGGGGCACCGTGACCGACAGGGTGATATCGGGCAACAGTTGCCGCGTTTGCGCCGTCAGCGCCAGTACGTCCTCCGCCTCAAAGCGAATGCCCTGAGCATAAAAGGCGTCGAAGTTACCAATCTCGATCAAGTCAGCACCCGCCGCCACCGGGGCAACAAACGCCGCCGCTTCGACTGCCGAAACACAAATCGGTAAATCGGTCAGGCCCTTCGCCATCCGCACCAGGTCGGCGTCGGCAGCGATGTCGATAAAGGTTGCCCCCCCCTGGTCGGCAGCCCGCACGACCGAGGCGACGCGATCGCGATCGAAGTTAGTCAGGCCACTAATGATTTTCAGCCCCTGGCCTTGGGCAAATGCCGTTTGAAGCTTGGCTTGCATAGTCAAAGAATCCCCGTAATCAGGTTCGTAACTTGCCCTATTTTGCCATCCTCTGGACGGGGCAGGAGAGTCCTCTGGCACGAGCAGCCTTTTATGACGGCCCCCGATTATGCCAGGGCTAGCAGCGAAACAGATTCGTCTTGATGAAAACGGGCGATCGCTGAATAGTGCTGTCGTAGTAAGTTTTCCACTTGTCTCGTTGAGCAGTTTCCTAGACGCAGCCAAATCACTTTTGGCGGATTGCCTAGCGCTAAGCTCAAGTCATGCATGTCTGCATCTTTCGAAACAATCATCAAGTCATTGTCTTTGGCATAGTCCCAAACCATGACATCGACCGTAGCTTTCATGCCGACATCCCGCACATGCAGCGATGCGGGAAATAGGTCGCTCAAACGATATGGCAATTTTGGTGACAAGTTTTCATCAAAGAGCAGCTTCATGACGATCAAGACGCCGACATAAATCGCCGTTCGCGATCAGCTGCGTAAGCAATGCAGGCTTTCAAATCTTCCCGTGTTAAATCAGGAAAGTCATCTAAAATTTCATCCTCGGTCATCTCAGACGCCAAATACTCCAACACTTCATACACTGTGATCCGCAAACCACGGACACAGGGTTTGCCGCCTCGCTTTCCCGGCTCAACTGTGATGAAATCCTTATAATTCATGACTTTCAGTAATAGATTGGTCTCGCAGTTGCACTGTGAGCGATCGCCGCAGTGCCATAGCACGGACTCATCTGCTGGCAAGAAATTTTAGTCGCGATCGAAGTTGGTCAGGCCACTAATGATTTTCAGCCCGTGGTCTTGGGCAAATGCCGTTTGCAGCTCGGCTTGGATAGTCAAAGAATCCCCGTAATCAGGTTCGTAACTGGCCCTATTTTGCCATCCTCTGGACGGGGCAGGGGAATCCAGGCCGACTAGGGATGCTCATGATCGCTGCAGGTATGGCACCTGTCACCTTGTCGTGGCCCATCATCCCGTAGGCTAGAATCCTAACGTTGTTGAAATCAGTGCTGACGCTTCCGATCGCCCCTAGCTAGCCTATGAGCGCCTTATCTCCTAGTGACAAAACGCCGGACTGGAGTCGGTTGCAGCGAGCCCTGATGGTCGAAGCCGATCGCGGTTTCAACGATCTGGAAGGGCATCAGCAGCGGTTTAGCGAGTTTTTGCAGGGGGTGTTGTCGTCGCCGCCGGAGCCTCTGCCGGAAGACAAGCAGGGAGTATGGCGATCGCTGGCAGCGGACTATGGTCGCTATGGCGAGATGAGTTTTGCCGCCCGTCAGTATCTCGTCGCCGAAACCCGCAAGACCATTTACGAAACCCAGAAAACCCTGGAAAGCGCCCAACTCGCTGCGCGGAAAGTTGCCCCTGCGCCCGCCGCCGCCAAATCCCCAACGGGCAATGGCCGGGGGGCGAATCCAGGTCAGACGAGCGTCGCGGCCTCTGGCTCCTCGACCGCGACTTTTCAAGGCAAGACGCCGCCGCTGGAGCAACCCGTTACCTATCTGAAAGGGGTCGGCCCCAAAAATGCGGAACGGTTGGCGAAACTGGGCATCTTCACGGCGTTGGACTTGCTGCACTACTATCCCCGCGACTACATCAACTACGCCCAGCAGGTTGCCATTCGCGAGTTGCAACCAGGGGAAACGGTGACCCTGGTGGGTACGGTGACGCGATCGACCTGCTTCAGCAGTCCCAAAAATCCCAACCTAACCATTCAAGAATTGGTGCTGAAGGATCCCACGGGACAGCTCCGCATCACCAAGTTCTGGCCGGGGAAACGGTTTCGCAATGTGGGCTGGCAGCAGGGGCAAAAGCGCAAATATCCCAGTGGGGCCATCGTTGCCGCTTCGGGCTTGGTCAAGAAAAATAAGTACGGCATCACCCTCGACAGTCCTGATCTGGAGGTGTTGGATGGGCCGGATGGCGATCCGGAATCGCTGACGGTGGGGCGCATTGTGCCGGTGTATCCGTTGACGGAAGGGGTCGGCGCTACCCTGGTGCGGCGAGCGGTGGTATCGGCGTTACCGGCGGCGCTGGAGCTGGTCGACCCGTTACCGGCAGCTATGCGGCAGGAGTTGGGGCTGGTGGAATTGCCCGTGGCGATCGCCCACATCCATTTTCCCAAGGACGATGAGAGCTTGCAGGAAGCCCGCCATCGGCTGGTGTTCGACGAATTCTTTTACTTGCAGTTGGGCCTCCTGCAGCGACGGCAGGAACGGCGACAACAGGCGACATCGGTAATTTTGCCCCCAACGGGAGCGCTGATCGATCAGTTCTACGAAAACCTGCCGTTTGCCTTTACCGGAGCGCAACAGCGGGTGGTGAACGAAATTTTGACAGACATTCAGCAGCCGACGCCGATGAATCGGTTGGTGCAGGGGGATGTCGGCTCCGGTAAGACGGTGGTGGCGGTGGTGGCGATTTTGGCGGCCATCCAGGCGGGGTATCAAGCGGCACTGATGGCTCCGACGGAGGTGTTGGCGGAGCAGCACTACCGCAAACTGGTGGGCTGGTTTAATGCGCTGAATCTGCCGGTGGAGTTGCTGACGGGGTCGACCCGCACGGCGAAGCGGCGACAGATTCACGGCGAACTGGCGACGGGGGAACTGCCGCTGCTGGTGGGCACCCACGCGCTGATTGAAGACCCGGTGCAGTTTCAGCGGTTGGGCTTGGTGGCGATCGATGAGCAGCACCGCTTTGGCGTCCACCAGCGGGCGCGACTCCAGCGCAAGGGCGACAATCCCCATGTGCTGACCCTGACGGCGACGCCGATTCCCCGGACGCTGGCGCTGACCCTGCACGGGGATCTGGAGGTGAGCCAGATCGACGAGTTGCCGCCAGGCCGGAAGGCAATTCAAACGACGCTGCTGCGGGGGCGCGATCGCAACCACGCCTATGACCTGATCCGCCGCGAAATTGCCCAGGGGCGGCAGATCTACATTGTGCTGCCCCTGGTGGAAGAGTCGGAGAAGCTGGATTTGCGATCGGCGATCGACGAGCATCAGCGCCTTCAAGAAGTCATCTTTCCCGAGTTCAAAGTCGGGCTGCTGCACGGGCGCATGACCTCCGCCGAAAAGGACGAGGCGATCACCCAATTCCGCGACGGTCATACCCACATCCTGGTCTCGACAACGGTGGTGGAAGTGGGGGTGGACGTACCCAATGCTACCGTCATGCTGATCGAACATGCGGAACGCTTTGGCCTGTCGCAGCTACACCAGCTCCGGGGCCGGGTGGGACGGGGGGCGGCGCAGTCTTTCTGCCTGCTGATGAGCAGCACCCGCAACGACCTGGCACTGCAACGGCTGAAGGTATTGGAAGATTCCCAAGATGGCTTCTTCATTTCCGAGATGGACATGCGCTTTCGTGGTCCTGGTCAGGTGCTGGGCACTCGCCAGTCGGGCCTGCCGGACTTTGCCCTCGCCAGCCTCGTCGCCGATCAGGATGCCCTCGCGATCGCCCGTAAAGCCGCCGAGTCTCTGATCAACGAGGACGCCGAACTCACTCAGCACCCCACCCTCCGCCAGGAACTACAGCGGCGTTATGAAAAGCTGATGGGTGGGGCGATTTTGACTTGAGTGGCGGGTAAGGAATGAGAATTGAATAAGTTGGGATAACCGTTTCGGCTGTCCCCAGGCAGGCAAGATGCCTGCCCTAAACAATTTGGATGTTATTTGATCTTCATTCCTAAGGGGCGATCGCGATCGGTCTTTCTGGTCACATTAAAGCCCAAGCAATTAGGCTCTTCAGGAGAAAGTATACTTAATCAATATCTAAATGCCAGCACATAAGACATCTCAATCGGATCAATCGGAAGTTGTCAAAATTGCGGAATCCATACCCTAGTCTTTTTATCAGCTTCAATCGGTTATTGATGCCTTCAACCACTCCACTGGTCGTTCGCGTTTCAAAGTAGGCAGTGATCTGTGAAAACCAGTTTTTCAGCGTTCCCATAAGTAGATGGGCTTAATTATTTGTAGGATGTGTTAGCGCCAGTGTAACGCATCAAGTCCCTTTAGAATGGTGCGTTACAGCTTCGCCTAACAGCACCCTACGACATCGTTTATTTATGTCCACCTACTTATTGGCTTTGAATATCGTTTCGGCATCTTTCATCCAATCCATTAACGCAAAAGTCCCCGTCGTCCAATCTTGATGGTCATCAAAGAGATTCTTAAAGTCTTCCTTTTGTTGATGCATTTGGGCCAGTAATAGAAACGCCTCTTTGACTGCCTCTAGCTTTTTTGCTTGTTTCTCAGTTAAATTCTTCTCTGGCTTCAGCAATGCATATTTGCTATTTTTTAGAATCTCCTCTAGTCGGGCGCTCTCAGTTTCATCGTCAATCTCCTTGAGCGCTTTCTTTTCGGTGATTCCGGCTTGGTTCAGGGTGTCATTGATGAGCTTTGAAACATGAAATCTGTCGGCCACTATTTCAGCATTGGGGAATCGTTTCTGAATCAGACTGCAGTAGTTCCCCGATCAGTCAATACTCACTTCTTTGATCTGACCGAGAACCGCTTCGCCCCAACGCTCTTGCTCTTGCTCAATAGCGGCATGGGTCCGGCCGTTCACGAGCCCCACTAACTCATGCTGATCCAAATCAACGATGACCCTACATACTCCTGATGCCCCTTTCTTAAGGCAATTTCATCGATCCCTATGCGCTGTAGATAGCGATAGTCGATTGGACTTTTTTTTGACTCACATATCGCATCATGGATGCCACAATATCGTCGGTGATGGGGTGATTTATCGCCACGTTGTGAATATTGCCGTGAATGAGGTCTGAAACGACCTTTTCCGCAAAGCGGTTAGTATACTGCCGCCGTTCACCCATGAAATCTAAGGCTTCACTAAAGGGCTTCTGACAGGTCTTACATTTAAATTGACGGCGATTATATTTAATGAAGACATCCTTCCCACTGATGGGTAAATCCTGAGCCAGGTGATAGTGATTTTGATGCACTCTTCGACTCGCATGACCGCAATGGGGGCAGGTGGATTCTCGGCATACGGGGCTCACCTCGAAGACTATACAGTCTTGATCGTTGCGATACCCGGTGACATCGATGTTCTCGATATTGAGGAGTTCGGTTAGGAGTGAAGTCATGTTCTGCGACATCCATCGGGATGGCTTTGGAGATAACTTCATATTACAGGTGCTGTGATGCTTGCCTGAAGGGCACGTCAGCCATTTTTGAGCAAAAGCCAGCATAAGAGGTACCGAAGAGCCAAATGCTTCAAGCTTTTTTCTGTGTGATCTCAACATCAGTATTGATTCAAACGATAACCCAGCGGCATAACAACTTATTAGAGGGAAAGTTACCAACTACAGCGTTTCCCTGCCTGGCGAGGTACACCTCTTCACCTATACATAAGGGTTTGAGGCTATCATATGTACCTCATTGGACTAAGAACCGCTATCATGTGATGGACTCTCAAAGTCATCAGAACACCTCTGCATAAGGGTTTCGATCGCTTCTGATCCCATTTTGAGCTGGGTGATTATGTGGAATGGGACTACTCGCTTTTGTGAGGAGATATCCTTCGCTGAAGCTCAGCTAGTCCAGCAGGTAATTGCGGCTAAGCGATCGCTTCAAATAGGTGTATTAATAGCCGTTAACTCTAGTTGGTAGCGGTAGAGGGCTACGGGGCGATTCCCGGCGTCAAAATAGTTCGGCTCTTGGGGGGAGAGGTACACTGCGGTAATTTGGTCGGCGGTGACGTGGTCGTCATCTACTTGGTGGTAGGCCGTGGTGGTTTCGACCTCATTGAAATAAGGCTTGCCGCCGCCGCGAAACATCTGCTGAAAGAATTCGGTCATGATGAAATCGGTCTCTGATGGTGCTTCGGTAGCGCGCCCCGTCACGGTCGATTCCAGCATGTGATAGTTGGCCAAAATCGTGAGCTGCCGATTGGGATTTTTCGAGTCGATGACGACTTTTTTGACTGCGGTGTCGCCCATGTAGGCTTTGGCTAAGCTCAGGCCGTTAAAAGCGCGATCGGCGACGATTTCTTCCTGAGCCAGTCGCGGCTGCAGCAAAAAACTTTGGGTATAAGAGGTCAGGCGCGGCTCAAATCGGACCTCACAGGTGACAGGCTCGTTCAGCAAGTTCTGATTGTCCGGAAAACCGGGGGTCTCGATCGCGGGCGCTAAGGGGGCTGAGAGGTCGACGAGGGTGCTAGTCAGCTCCCAGGTGCCGGCAATCCAGTCGGGGTAGACCAAGTCGCCCGTTGGAGGCTGAGTGGGCGGTTTATCCGTCCAGTCGGGAAAGTTGGCGAGGCGATCGCTCAGCGCTCCGGCATAGGCATCGCCACTACACAACAGCCAAACCAGCGCTAGCAACACTAGCCAGAAAACATTGCGGCGGACGCGCCTAACAGAATATCGAAACATGGCAACTCAGTGAGCCTATCGTCAGCAAAGAACGTTGCTAGTCCAGCATAAGAATATCGGACGTTCAAACAGTGCCTAAAGACACTAATGGCGGACACGCCTGTCAGCCATTAGTGCGTCTTCAAACCTTGTCGGGGTCAATCCCCATTGCTCGCAGTCGCTCGGCCAATCGCTCGGCTCGCTGGCGGGCGGTTTCGGCTTGCTGGCGGGCGATCGCTTGCCCCTCTGCCCCAGTGGGAATGGCAGTGCCGTCGCGATCACACCACCGCAACCAGAGTCGCGTTCGGTCTTCTTCAAACGGCCCTTCCCATAGCGTTAGCCCCAGGCCTGCGCCCTCCAGCCAGACGGACTGCCCCGGTTGCACCAATCCCTCTGCCGGAGTGAGTTCCTGATAGCCCACTGGCGAAATTGTCCACACTCGCAGGAGGGCACCATTCATGAGATCGGCGTCTTGTATGTATTTCAGAGGATCAAAGACGACGTAGTAGGGCACTTTAATCTGAGCACAAATTTCTTTTTTGCTCTGGGTCTTGCCCTTACGCTGCGAGGCTCGATCCAAAATCAGTTCATTGCCTTCCTGGTTAGATACGACCTCAATGCAAACATCGGGCACTTTGCCCAATGCCCACACAAAATAAGAGTGATAGCGCTTTTCAGAATAATCTTCCGGGCGCTGCACCCCCAGGCTCAGCATGGCGTCGGGGACGATCGGGTCGCCATCCAGTTTGTAAAACAGTCCCACATTGGCATCGGCCAAAAAGGGAGGGGGCAACGCCTCGCTACTGTAAAGCGGCTCCACTAACAACCGCTGCTGCTGCGCTGATTGAAAATTATCCACTGGGGTATCGTCTTCAGTGACCAAATGACTAATGTCTAGCGCCGTGACGATACCTTCTTCATTGAACGTTGCGCGGCCTTGGATTTGTTGAGAAGTCATCGGTCAGGTTCCAGTGACGTCACTTCAATTCTAAAGCGATCGCTGAAGTGGAGGACTTGGTGGCGATCTCAAACCACAAAAAAGCGCCCTCCCCTTGGGGAGAGCGCTTTTGATTAAAAGCTCAGACTCGCTGAACTGACAGGGACTAACCGATAATTTCGGGAGCCTCAGCAGAAGCCAAGTCGAGGGGGAAGTTGTGAGCATTACGCTCGTGCATCACTTCCATACCCAGGTTGGCCCGGTTGATGACGTCCGCCCAAGTGCCGATGACGCGACCCTGAGAGTCCAGCACCGACTGGTTGAAGTTGAAACCGTTCAGGTTGAACGCCATGGTGCTGATGCCCAGAGCGGTGAACCAGATGCCGATGACCGGCCATGCACCCAAGAAGAAGTGCAAGGAACGAGAGTTGTTGAAGCTCGCGTATTGGAAGATCAAGCGACCGAAGTAGCCGTGTGCGGCCACGATGTTGTAGGTCTCTTCTTCTTGGCCAAACTTGTAGCCGTAGTTCTGAGACTCGGTCTCGGTGGTCTCACGCACCAAGGAGGAGGTCACCAAGGAGCCGTGCATCGCGGAGAACAAGGAACCGCCGAAGACAGCGGCCACACCCAACATGTGGAAGGGGTGCATCAGGATGTTGTGCTCCGCTTGGAACACCAACATGAAGTTGAAGGTACCCGAGATGCCCAGAGGCATGCCGTCCGAGAAGGAGCCCTGACCCAAGGGGTAGATCAAAAACACAGCGGAAGCGGCAGCGACCGGTGCGGAGTAAGCGACACAAATCCAGGGACGCATGCCCAAGCGGTAGCTCAGTTCCCACTCCCGACCCATGTAGCAGAAGACGCCAATGAGGAAGTGGAAGATGACGAACTGGTAAGGGCCACCGTTGTACAGCCACTCATCGAGGGAAGCGGCTTCCCAGATGGGGTAGAAGTGCAGGCCGATAGCGTTAGAAGAAGGGACAACCGCACCGGAGATGATGTTGTTGCCGTACATGAGAGAGCCAGCGACGGGCTCACGGATGCCGTCAATGTCGACGGGAGGGGCGGCGATGAACGCAATCACGAAGCAAGTGGTAGCAGCTAGGAGAGTGGGGATCATCAACACGCCGAACCAGCCAATATAAAGGCGGTTTTCGGTGCTGGTCACCCACTGACAGAACTGCTCCCACAGAGAAGCGCTTTGGCGCTGCTGTAGAGTAGTAGTCATGATGAATAATTCCTTTTGCAAGGTTGCTATTTACTGCAGAAGTTCAAAAAATATGAACCTCTACAGCAACTATATTAATGGGATTGCTGAGTTTTGTAAAGCGAATTCATATAAAGCTCTCATAAAGACAACTTGCCGACTGTAGAGGGCATGCCTGACTTGACAACGGTTTTGGCATTCTTGAGGATGTCGTTAAGGCCTTCAAGGGCAAAACTGACTATTCTTTAGCGCCTAAAAGGTTCTTCTTTCGCAATACAGGTGCCGCTATTCCGTTACGTTTTTCAAGAAACAGATGAGCGATCGCTCACTCCCTGTCGTTACATCCCCTTGCTGCGGCATGACCGTTGCCTCACCCCCTCCCATCACCTATAGTCCAGCGCTCACAGTCGTTCCCACTTATGAGTGCTTCAACCGCTGTACCTACTGCAACTTCCGCGTTAATCCGGGGAAGGACCTGTGGTTAACGCGGGAGCAACTGCTGCTGCAATTAGACAAGGCGCGATCGCACGGTCTGATCGAAATTCTGGTGCTGAGCGGCGAAGTGCACCCGGCGAGTCCCCGTCGTGCTGCCTGGTTTCAGCATATTTTTGAGATTTGTGAAATTGCCCTCCAACAGGGCTTTTTGCCCCATACCAATGTGGGACCGCTGAGCGTAGGGGAAATGAGTCGGCTCAAAACGGTCAACGTCTCCATGGGCCTGATGCTGGAGCAAATGACTCCAGCCCTAATGCAAGGGGTGCATCGGCACGCTCCCAGCAAAGTGCCAGAGTACCGACTCACGCAACTTGAACAAGCTGGGCAACTCCAGATCCCCTTCACAACGGGACTGCTGCTTGGGATTGGGGAATCGGCGCACGATCGCCTCGATACGCTCCGGGCGATCGCCCACTGTCACGAGCGGTGGGGGCATATTCAAGAGGTCATTTTGCAACCTCATCAGCCGGGCTCCCGCCAGGCACAGGCAAAGGCTGGGTTCAAACCAGCAGCCCTGGCCGATTTTGTAAAAACAGCCAGACGATACCTGCCTACTGAGATTACGCTGCAAATTCCACCGAACTTGGTCCCTGATCGGCAGTATGTCTTAGCGGCGATCGCCAATGGGGCTCGTGACCTGGGTGGATTAGGGCCGATCGATGAGGTCAATCCCGATTATCATCATCCCACTCCAGACAAGGTGCGATCGCTATTAGAGACAGCCGGTTGGCATTTGCAGCCGCGCTTACCTGTCTATCCGCAGTACGACAGTTGGTTAGTGCCCACCGTTCGTCCAGTGGTCAATCAGTGGCGCGATCGCCTCACCCGATCAGCGGCGATCGGCTGATACGCCTCTCAGGTCATGCCATCCAGCAAGCCATCTCCCCCTTCACTACCGCAATCGGCTCGACTACCATTCCTATAGGTCGCTTAGTAGGCTCAAAATTGCTCGGGGATTATCTAAATCGCCGACTAACCGGCGGACAGGACGGGGCGACACTCTGACTAGAGTTGGCGTTGCGGCCACCTGATCCGCTTCAGCCTGTTCGGGATGCTTAGAAACATCGACCATCTGCAAGGTGTAGGGCTGATAACGAGAGCTTTCCAACACGCCTTGCAACGTGGTCAAAATTTGTTCTGTCATCGCCGAGTGACCCGACACAAATAGCCTCAATACCGTTCCGGTGGTTTCGGTCTCTGGCGCATGGGGCGTTCCAGGCGATGGCGCATGGGGGGATGTCTCGGACAAATCCAACACGAGGTCATGGTTTTCCCAAAGTTGAGGAAACCGCGATCGATGGGTTGCCAACACCGAGAGATCGATTTGCTCGGGGCTGGGGCGGAGTCGGGTCCACTCTAGATTACCCAGGTCAAACAGGGCATTTAAGAGGCCCTGATACTGATACACAAAGGGATAAGCCTCAGCCGCAATATGCAAAGTGGAAGTCGCCGCATTGTGCCAGCAATCTACCGTGGCAGTAAAGACAGGAACGAGGAAATGAGGCGATTCGAGCAGCCCTAGTTGCTCTTGCAGAGCACCGCACAAATTGAGATGCCACTGGGCTCGTTTTTGATAATCACGGCAGTAAACTAAATCCCCCCCTGGGGTAAACACGGCAATGCCCTTAAACGCCAAGGGGGGATTCTGGGAGTGAGTCTGCGACGTTAACATAGGTCCGAGAGCTGGTTGCCAGAATCAATTCGAAAATGACCCTCAGCAGCCAAACCAACGGACCTCTGGCTTTCGCCCATTAGCGTTTAGGAATGAACTGAAAGCCTTACTGACATCAATCTCCGCAGTTGTTTCTCAAGCCCCTCTTAAACCCGTCCTCGCAGCATTTGCGCCATTTCGTTTTGTCGCGGTGACATTTCGAGGGCGGTTTCTTCGGTGATGCGCCCAGCTTCGTAGAGCGTGTACAACGACTGATTCATCGTGCACATACCGTCGAAGCCGCACTTCGGCATCAACGCTTCGATTTCATCGAGATCACCCCGAATGATGTAGTCCTTAATGGCATCGGTGTTGATCATGATGTCGTGGAAGGCGGCCCGTTTGCCATCCGTAGTCCGGCACAGCCCTTGAGCAATCACCGCCACGAGCGACTCTGCCAGGGAGATCCGGACGGGCGTTTGCTGTTCGGGCTCATAGAGATTCAAAATCCGCTCTACGGTTTTAACGGCGCTGTTGGTGTGCAAGGTCCCCATCACCAAGTGACCCGTTTGGGCGGCTTTCAGAGCAGTGTTGACCGTCTCCTGGTCGCGCATTTCACCCACCAGAATGATGTCGGGGTCTTCCCGTAGAGAAGCTTTCAGGGCATTTTTGAACTCTAGGGTATGACGTCCGACTTCCCGGTGTTTGATGAGGGAGCGACGGCTTTGGTGGACGAATTCGACCGGATCCTCAATGGTGATGATGTTTTTAGGCATCTCTTTATTGATGTAGTCGATCATCGCCGCCATGGTGGTGGACTTACCGGAGCCGGTGGGTCCCGTTACCAGCACCAAGCCTTTGTGGTAATGACAAATGTCCCGCAAGACTGTGGGCAGATTGAGCTGCTCCATCGTCAAGATCGTGTTGGGAATCAACCGGATGACCATGGAGGGTCCCGTCAGTGAGTCAAAGATGTTGATCCGGATGCGGGAGAATTCAAATTGCCCGGCCCCGTCAAAGTCGAGGGTTTGCTTGAACTGCTGGATTTCCTCTGGCTTCAGAACTTCGCTGAGCCAACCATAAAAGGTCGGTTCATCAATGACGGGATAATCGGTGGCAGAGATTTGACCGCGATCGCGGAATCGCGGGACTTCCCCCACCCCCAGGTGAATATCGGAAAACCCTTTATCAAACGCTTCGCGAGCGATTTTTTCGAGGGTTAGCGTCGGTTTCGTCGGCGTCGTGGGGGGCGGGGGGGCACTACGTCCGGGGGCGGGTGCTGCTGGTGCCGCTGGTCGACCGGCGGCGGCGGCCCGACCAGGCGGTGGGGGCGGTGGCATACGAGAGGGAACCGCAGGTGGGCGTTGAGATTCAGCAGACATAGGACGCTTTCCGTAGATGGACAAACATTAGCGGGGGACATCGCCAACGTAATAGCCGATGTCCTTCATCTTCCATAGATTTCCCAATTGTGCAACTTAATTTTCGCGTCAAATCTGGGAGTTGTGTGACTTCGTCATTACACTTCTTAGAATTTTCCCAGTGGCTGTCGGTATCTACTTCTTAGCTATGTTAGATTTGTAAGGTTAAAAAAAATCGCACACCTGGACTTTTGGGTGTCTTCTCGAAGACTTCCAGGTGGAGGTTAAACCCGAAAGGAGTCAAAAATCAAATGCCTGTAGTTTCTTTGCCCCAGCTTTTGGAATCTGGGGTTCACTTTGGTCACCAGACCCGCCGTTGGAACCCGAAGATGTCTCAGTACATCTTTACATCTCGCAACGGGGTCCACATTATTGACCTGGTGCAAACGGCCCAACTCATGGATGAGGCGTTTGCTTATGTGCGGAATGCCGCTGCCCAGGGCCAAAAGTTTTTGTTTATCGGCACTAAGCGCCAGTCGGCAGGCATTATTGCCCAGGAAGCCACTCGCTGTGGGGCTAACTACGTTAACCAGCGTTGGCTGGGGGGCATGCTGACCAACTGGGAAACGATTAAAACCCGGTGCGATCGCCTCAAAGAACTGGAAAAAATGCAGGAAACTGGAGCCTTAGCCCTGCGTCCCAAGAAAGAAGCGGCGGTACTCCGTCGAGAATTGGAAAAGCTCCAGAAGTACTTGGGCGGACTCAAAACGATGCGGCGTCCTCCCGATGTGGCGCTGATCATCGATACCCGTCGGGAATACAACGCGGTGCAGGAATGTAAAAAACTCGACATTCCGATTGTGTCTTTGTTAGACACCAATTGTGATCCAGACGACGTGGATATTCCGATTCCGGCTAACGATGATGCCATTCGCTCCATTAAGCTAATTGTGGGTCGATTGGCAGATGCCATTTATGAAGGATCCCACGGAAGAGTTGATTCAGGCGATATCTACGATGACTATGACGGTGCTGACGTAGATTTCGATGATGAAGACGACATTCCCTCTGCCGATGCACAGGATAACTCTGAAGAGTAATTCTGCGATCGCGCTGAAGACTGAAGCGACTTGAGAAGCAACGAGGCAAACATGGCAGAAATTTCGGCAAAACTGGTAAAAGAGCTGCGCGAAAAGACTGGCGCAGGCATGATGGATTGCAAAAAGGCGCTGAAGGAATCCAACGGCGACCTGGAAAAAGCAACAGAATGGCTCCGTCAGAAGGGCATTTCTTCTGCTGCTAAAAAAGAGGGGCGGGTCGCCGCAGAAGGCCTGGTACACAGCTACATTCACACTGGCGGTCGCGTTGGTGTGCTGGTAGAAATCAACTGTGAGACAGATTTTGTCGCGCGGCGCGATGAGTTTAAAGGGCTGGCTCAAGATGTCGCCATGCAGATCGCCGCTTGCCCCAATGTGGAATATGTCAAAGTGTCGGACATTCCCCAAGAGTGGGTTGAGCGAGAGAAGCAAATTGAGATGGGCCGTGAAGATCTGGCTAACAAGCCGGAAAATATTCGCGAGAAAATCGTTCAAGGGCGGATTGAAAAGCGTCTGAAAGAACTGTCTCTGGTGGATCAGCCTTTCATCAAAGACCAAAACATTACGGTTGATGAATTGGTGAAAAAGTCGGTTGCCCAATTAGGCGAAAACATCCAAGTTCGTCGGTTCACTCGCTTTGTCTTAGGTGAAGGGATCGAAAAGGAAGAGGTAGATTTTGCTGCTGAGGTAGCCGCTCAAGCGGGAGTTAAATAACGGCTCCGGTCCGCTGCTAGAAGGCAATCAATCATTGGCGGGCAGATTTTGCCCGCCTTTTTATTCTCATGCTACCGGCGTTGCCTAACGGATGTGGAGCTATAGGAGCGCGATCGCTCTTGCCAAGCCTTGACACTCCAAAGGTTGCCGCAAACAGTGCCGCTCCAAGCGGCGCTTTAGAGACTGTTCTAATACCCATTCTGTCTGTTATGGATACAGATTTTGCACTGGGCGCATGGACGATCAGTAAACTCATTAGCGCTGCATTGTAACGGTCATTCGGTCTCATACCCTTTAAACTTGCCCCAGGACACCGCTTAGAATGTTGCTTGATAACCATCATTCATGCTTTGTAGTACCTAGCTAAGCCCTGCTTGAGCAGGCACAGATGAAAGGTAAAGATGGACAAACTTAGCGATTGAGTCACTGCCCGCCTTGATCGGCTCCAAATGTTGACTCGCGGGCTCCTCTTTGCCGCTTTGACCTTGCTCAGGCGGGCAGGCATCCTGCCTCAATGCTCTGAAACTGCCGACCTCGTGATGTGAAACTGATGGCTAGAAGTCTCGATCAAATTTCGACGGATCTTGCCAAGCTGGAAACCGCCACCCAAGATATTGACCAAGATCTGCAAACGGTTTACCAGGAATATCTCACTGTGCTGGGACAGGCTGTTAAACGGCAATTGATTTTGGCGGCCTACCACTTGTGTACGCAAGCTTATCCTGAGGATTTTTTGCTGCTGTCCGTCCCTCAGCGGGAAAAACTGCAGGCGAATCTACGTCAAATTGCGACCCAAGGGCAAGCCCAGATTCTCCAGTTGGGAAAAATGACTGATCTGTCGGATTTGGCAAATCAGCTAGAAGAGGCTGTCATGGCTAAGCTGGAAGCGCTGGAGCCAGAAGCCCCAGACGATGCCTCGGAGGAAGACACAGACCCCCCCTCAGCGGAGCCCGGCCCCACTATCGTCAATCTCAGTGATGTAACCATGGCGATCGCGGACCCTACTCCCGAGGTCGAGGCGACGGTCTCCGAGCCGGACACTGAGGCCAAAATGGATCAATCTGTGCAAAAAGCATCGGCCATGCTTAAGCGCTTGGGCAACTCCCTGTCCCTGTTTTCGATTTTGGGAGCTGAGCCTCTAACGCCGGTCAGTTTGGCAAAACGCCATGTCTTGCTAGAACGTCACCTCAGAGCGGTTTTACGGACGTTGTCGGGGGCCGTCAACCATTTGCTTAAGCAAGCGGATATCTTGCCCGATCTACCTGAAATCGTGATTGCCGCAGCCACTGAGGCAGAAAGCGGAGAGGCCGGGCCGAATACTCCAAACTTGGTGAGCGTCTTGGTGGAAATGGGAAATCATCCCGATGATGACGAGGCCGAAACCGAAGATGAAGATGAAGACGAGGACGAGGATGACGAAGACTTTGAAGAGGCCGACTCTGATCGGGAAATGACTTACCTGGTAGCGATGAATTTGCGGTTAGCCGACATTGAGTTTGCCGATCACCATGTCGCCCTGTGGCGGAGTCGGTTGCAAGAGACGTTGAAAAAGCTCAAGCGCTTAGGCAGCCATTATCAAAAACTGCAGCAGGAAAAGGCTCGTGCTGAAGCAGAACATGCTTGGCGGGCGAGCTGGTTTGAGGCGTAACGGGAGTGCGATGAACAGCCCCAGCCTGGAATTTTGGCTTGAGTTCCTCATCCTTAGCTAATGCAAAAATCAGGGTTTGAAGCCTTTCTCCCCTTAGGAATGAGAATCAAATAACATCCAGATTGTTAAGGCAGGCATCTTGCCTGCCTTGGGACAGCCGAGACGGCTATCCCCACTTATTCAATTCTCATTCCTTAGGAGCTACCAAGTACACATAAGTTGTCTGTAATATCTTGCCAGCAATCTAGCCCCCTAAATCCCCCAAATTTGGGGGACTTTGAACTTCGGTTTCCCCCCAGAATTGGGGGGACAAAGGGGGCAAACGCTGCATTTTGAGGCAGTAACCGAGATGTGTGTACTTAGTAGCCCCTTAGGAGAGAGGTTTGGAAAGAGGGCGAAATCAGCCCGTCGAACTGACGTTGAGGAGTAGTTGAGGGTGAGTGAGGGTGATGAGAGCCACGATCGCCAGAGGCTGTAGCTTGACCGCGTTGACCAGACTGGCTAGATGCTGAACACTCGTGCCCATACCACGGTCGTATTAGCGATGAGCGCTGATGGCAAGATTGCCGATCGCGATCGTGCCGCTGCTCGCTTTTCCTCCAAAACGGATCTGGCCCATTTAGAGACGCTGGTGGCGCAGGCCGATGCCGTATTGTTCGGGGCGGGGACGCTGAGGGCCTACGGCACGTGTCTGTCTGTGCGGCGACCTGATCTCAAGGCTCAGCGAGTTCACCGACAGCAACCGCCCCAACCGATTCAAATTGTCTGTTCTTGGACAGGACAGTTAGATCCGGCAATGCGATTTTTTCGGCAGGCTGTGCCCCGTTGGCTGCTCACTTCACCAGCAGGGGCGAGTTGTTGGTCAAAGCAGGCCGCAGTTGACGAGGGTGGCTTTGAGCGTATCTTGCCGGAGTTGTCCGAGCCGATGGATTGGCGATCGCTGCTGCAACAGTTTCAGCATCTAGGGCTGCACCGTCTGGCGGTGCTGGGGGGCGGGACCTTGGTCGCCAGCCTGGCGGAGCAGGATCTCATTGACGAACTCCACCTGACAATTTGCCCGCTGCTGCTGGGGGGAGCGACTGCGCCGACGCCGTTTGATGGCCACGGACTGTCGATCGCTCAGGCGCGATCGCTACAACTGATGACCGTCCAGCGGGAACATGAAGAGGTGTTTTTGCATTATCGTCGCTGCCATCCAGAGGAGGATTGATTTACGCTAGGGAAAGTTTTGCGATCGCCGTTCTGTCGTCCCCCAAATTATGGTTCAGCAGCTCAAGCCCCAATACACCCTCACCTGGGTTCGTCAGATTCACGAAATTCCGCAAGTGGCCTGGGATGAAATGGCGCTGCCCCTCAAAACCCCCTTTTTGGAATGGACCTGGCTGCATAACATGGAGCACTCTGGCAGTGCCGTTGCCAATGCCGGTTGGTTGCCCAATCACTTGACGGTGTGGCGCGATCAGAACCTGGTGGCAGCGGCCCCGCTGTATCTCAAAAGCCACAGCTATGGTGAGTTTGTCTTTGACCATCAGTGGGCGGACTTAGCCCAGCGCCTCGGGGTAGACTACTATCCCAAACTGCTGGGCATGTCGCCGTTTACCCCGGCAGAGGGCTACCGCTTTTTAATTGCGCCGGGAGAAGACGAGCGCTTATTGACGGAAATGATGGTGGCGGCGATCGATCAGTTTTGCGATCGCAATAACATCTCGGGCTGCCATTTTCTTTATGTGGATCCTGAGTGGCGATCGCTCATGGAAGAGGTCGGCTTCAAGAAATGGCTACACCATAGCTATATCTGGCAAAATGACGGCTATAACACCTTTGACGACTACCTGGCGCGGTTTAACGCGAACCAGCGGCGCAATATCAAACGCGAGCGCAAATCGCTGGATAAGGCAGGGCTGCGGCTAGCACCCATCACCACCGACGACATCCATCGCGGCAACTGTTCGCAGATGTATGACTTTTACGCCGACACCTGCGACAAGTTTGGCTGGTGGGGTAGCAAGTATCTGACGCGCAAATTTTTTGAACAACTGTATCCCGACTACAGCCATCGAGTTGCCCTGTTTGCCGCCTACAGTGAGGATTTTGATGAGCCGGTGGGTATGTCTTTTTGCCTGTATAAGGGCGATCGCCTCTACGGTCGCTACTGGGGCTGCCGCGAAGAATACAACCACCTGCACTTCAACGCCTGTTATTACCGTCCGATTGAGTGGGCGATCGCGCACGGCATCAACGTGTTTGATCCCGGTGCCGGAGGCCGTCACAAAAAGCGGCGCGGCTTTCCGGCTCAGCCTAACTACAGCCTGCACCGGTTTTATGCCGATCGCCTGCAAAAGATTTTGGTGAGCTACATCGACGACATTAACGGGGCGGAGCAACGAGAAATTGAAGCCATTAATGCTGATTTGCCGCTGAAGACCCTGGATGAGGGCTAATTACAAAAGGCCTGACCGGGTTCTCGATGATTTCCCATCACGAGCTGTGTTCTCCATCTCTGATTAGACTTCACGCTTTGATACTGGAAGATAATCGATCGGTCGAATTAAAGGCTTGACGAGGCTCTCGTTGTTTAATGACTTTTGCCGGTGCGCCAACGGCTATCGAATATGGGGGAATGTTTTTAGTGACGACTGAACCCGCACCGACTACGCTGCCTTTCCCAATCGTGACCCCGTCTAATATTCTTGCACCCGTGCCAATCCAGCAGTCATCCTCGACTTTAATCCCCTGGTAAGAGTTGCCCTGGACCCTAATCGGCACGTCGGTATTGGAGAAAATGTGATTATTCGCATACAGGCTGCAGTGCGACGCCACCATACAGTCTTTGCCGATAGAAATAGAGTCTCCAGACAAACAGGTGTAAGGGCCTACATAGGCGTCCTGACCAATCTCAATATGGCCAGAGTGATGAGTTCTGATATTGACGCCGGTATCTAAATGCACATTTTTGTGCAACACAATGCGACTATTCGCCCCAAAGCTGCGAAGGCTCACTCCAGTGTGAAGGCTCACTTGACTTTCAAGAAAAATACCAGCCGGTTTCATGATCTCAACGAGTGGCCCAATTCTCACCCGAGGCCCGATTTCCCCAAATATTAGCGGATACAAATATCGCCGTAATACAGTCCCTAAATAGGTGTGGATGGGGCCTAACCAGCCCAACAAAATATGTGCTAATAAGCGATGACTGATTCTTCTTGATTGATCGATAAGGTCATAGAAAGCCACTCGGATCACCTTTACTAGCGTCAAAAGCATCTAAAACTAATAAATTATGTAGTCAGTTCCAGGAAAGTTTGGCACCATCGCGAAGTGTAAAAAGCCGCCCCATTCCAGGCCAAACTATAGATTTTATTTGCAATATGAAACACGCCTGGCTCTGTTGAGTTGACTCTACTTAGCGCCCACTTGAAGTTGGATTAGTTCGAGTTAGTTCGAGAATCCTATAGTCCTATAGACCAGCACATTTGAGTTGCGTGTCATGGTTCGCACTTAACGTAGCATAAGCAATGTTACTGAGCATATCTCCCTGGTATGAAGCCGCCATTCTGATGGTGAGAAATTTATCCTTCGCCCTGGGCGGCATGGGTTAAACCAGTGCAGCCATCCTAAGAATGGCGGGTTGCTGAATGAGGGCCTTGACTTTATGGCCGCAATTCTCATTTGGGAAAATTTGTCGGTTGCCCTGAGAATTGCTGACTTTATGGGGATATGCCACGTTTGGTCGGTTTGCGAGCTACCATAGGAAATCCGGGATTAGTAGCTCCAGCCCCTAAGTTCCAAAGCATATCCTGAGCTGAAAAGTAGCTTTGTCTCTTCGAATGGCCCAAACCACAATTACTCAAAAATTGAATCCTCAAGAATTGACCGATCTAGACAATCGGTTATCGCAGCGGTTTATAGAACTCGATCCGGGTGGTTACTTTTTGATTTACTTGGATCGTGACAACGGCTTGATTTGCGCCAAGCATTTTACCAACGTCATTAACGACAAGGGGTTAGCCTGCGATCCAGAAACGGGGAAACCGCTGCCCTGTGAAGGCGGGGGGCAGCGCCAACCTTCCTACGTCTACACCGGCAGAACGGCCAAAGAGTTGTGTATTGCCGTGTTTGAGTCGGGCGATCGCCCCTGTCCCGTTACGATGACAGACCATGCGGCTTATTTAGGGCGAGAATTTGTTCGCGCTGAAATGGCGCTGAGCAACGGTCAGGAATACGTCCAGGATTAGCCGGAAACAGCCGATTAGAACCATGGGCAGTACCTGTTTCCGGTAAATGGATAGGAAAGTTAAAAGCGTTGCAGACTCCGGCAACGCTTTTTGGGTAAGGCTAGTTTTGGGATGGCGGCTCAGGGCCATCATCCCGGATGTTGGCGCGACACTCCCAACGACGAAAAGGGAGAGAGGCGGGGGAAGGGGGAGGCCCCCGGTCCCTGCCAGAGCAACCGACACATTCAGGTCGAGCCCGAGGGACCGGGGGCCTGAGAGCAGGGTTGTTTTCAGGGTAAGTCGTACGGCAACTAGCCGCCGATCGCTTGGTAGATGTAATAAGTCGCCATGGGAATCACAGTGGCCGCGATCAAAAAGCCCACCACAATGATGGTGGCGTTGCCCCGGTTTTCTTCCGTTTCTTCAGCGGAGGCAAAGGTGCTTTCGATTTCAAAGGAGGTGACTTCCTCAGGCGGACCGGGATCGGCTTCTCCAGAGAGGACGGCAACGAGGCGATCGCTGGCGCTCATTAATGCCTGGTTATACCTATTGTCCTGCCGCAGGGGAATGGCGATCGTCTCATCCACCACGCTGGTCGCGATATCCGCTGGCAGCATTTCGGCTGACGTATCGCCCACTTTGAGCGCAGCCCCATTGGTGACATCATCCAGCACGAGGAGCGTTTGATTGGCCTGACTAGCGGGATCAGGAAACCACTTTGCCATCAGGGCATCCGCAAAGGTGGCGGGAGTCTCCCCATAGTCGAGTCGGTGAATCGTCACAAAGCGCACTTCGTTACCCGTGGCTTGGGCCAGCTTTTGAAAGCGCTCGGTAATTTTGCCTTCATTGAGGCGACTAATGAGTCCGGCGTCGTCAACAATCCAGGTGCTATCGGACAGCGGCGGCATCTGGTAAACCCCAGTCGCCAGCGCTGGAGCCGCCAGCACCAGGGTGCTAACTAAGACGCATAAGGTTATGAGTGAGCCAAAGAGTGGCTTAATGACACGGTGCAGCATAGGAATCATCAATGTGTGGCAGCTACTCATTACTATACTGGAATGATCCCCCCGCTGAAGCGGGGGTGAGGGCTGCTCATAGGGGACTGCTCACCGTTCACCCAAAGCGGCATCAAGCAGACGTGAGCGGGAGACCGTTTCCTTTCGATTTTCCGGGGGTATCACCCTTGCGATCGGTGCCAGCGGCAAGGGGTGGGGTGCTTACATCAGATTGAGGGGATCAACGTCAATGGTGAGACTCACTTGAGCGGGACACTGTTTTGACAAGTCAGTAAGGTCAGGAGCAGGAGCCGCGATCGCCCCTTTGAGTAAGATCTGCCAGCGATAACGCCGGGCCACCCGTAAGATCGGGGCGGGGGCTGGCCCTAACAGCGACCAGGCGGCGCTCAGGCGACTCGATAGTTGCGCGGCGATGTCCTGGGCGGTGTGTTCGGCAGCCTGACGATCAGGACTGGTGACCCGCAACAAAATCAATCGGCCTGCGGGGGGATACAGGAGCGCCTGACGTTGCTGATGTTCGGTCTCTAAAAAGTGCCGCAGATTTTGGGCTTTGACCGCTTGCACCACGGGATTATCAGGATTGTAGGTTTGCAGAATGACTCGCCCCGGTTGTTCACCGCGCCCGGCTCGGCCTGCCACTTGCGTCAAGATCTGAAAGGCCCGTTCGCTAGCGCGATAGTCGGCCATATACAGCAACCCATCGGCAGCGATAATGCCCACGACGGTCACTTGGGGGAGGTCAATGCCCTTGGTCAACATTTGGGTGCCCACCAGCACGTCGGCTTCGCCCTGGGCAAATCGCGCCAACAAGGCCCGGTGAGCGCCTTTGGCGCGGGTGGTATCGCTGTCAAACCGGAGGCAGCGGAGTTCTGGCAGTTCCTGGGCGATCGCCTGCTCGACCCGCTGGGTGCCGCTGCCAAAATGCTTCAGATACTTCGAGCTGCAAGCAGGACAAACGGGCGGTTGCACCTGACCAAAGCCGCAGTAATGGCACCGCAACATCGCCGCTGCCCCCGGATGCGACTGGTGATACGACAGCGACACATCACAATGGGGACACATCATCACGTAGCCACAAGAACGGCAGGACACGAAGCTGCTGTGGCCCCGCCGCTGAATGAACAAAATCCCCTGTTCGCTGCGCGATTTCATCGTTTCCAAGGCCGATCGCAGCGAGCGGCTAAAGATCGAGCGGTTGCCAATCTGTAGTTCCAGTCGCATATCCACCACGGTGATGGGCGGCGGCGGTCGCTGGTGAATGCGATCGGGCAGTACTAAATAATGGCGCAGGGCACTGACTGTTTCCGGCGCAGGGGATTCGGGTGCAGGAGATTTGGACGCAGGGGCAATGTTCGCCTCCTCTCCCTCGGATATAACCAAGGCAGCCACCTCGGTAGGGGGCTGCTGCGCGATCCAGCTTTCTAAAGACGGTGTTGCCGACCCCAAGACCAAAGGACAACCCTCCAGTTCGGCGCGCCATTGGGCGACGGTGCGGGCGTGATAGCAGGGCATAGGCTGGTCTTGCTTAAAGCTCCCGTCGTGCTCCTCATCCAAAATGATGATGCCAAGGTGAGGCAGCGGCGAAAAGACTGCCGATCGCGTGCCGATTACCACCATAGGTTCTCCCTGGAGCATGCGCCGCCAGGCATCGTAGCGCTCGCCCTCCGAGAGGCCGCTGTGATAAACGTAGACGCGATCGCCAAACCGTTGTTGAAATCGATCGGTCAACTGGGGGGTGAGCCCAATTTCTGGGACCAGTACCAGCGCTGACTGGCCTGCCGCCAAGCGGGGGGCGATCGCCTGCAAATAGACCTCCGTCTTGCCAGACCCGGTGACGCCATGCAACAGCGCCGTTGAGTAGCCCGTAGCCGCCTGCAAGGTGTCCAAAGCGGCCTGCTGAGCAGCGGTCAGCGCTTTGGGCTGATCCGGGGCCAGGGACGGCGACGACGGCTGCCGCAACACTTCCCGCTCTTCGATGACGAGATAGCCTTTTTGCGCCAGCGATCGCATCGTGGCGCTGGTGGTGCGGCAATATTGCAGGGCTTCTTGCAGCCACAGGTCGCCGCCCCGCCGTTGCAGCAGAGACAGCACCTCACGCTGGCGTTGGGTGACGGCTTTGTCCTCGGGGTCAGGCCCTTGCACGATGGTCACGGCCTGCTGGCGACGGGGCCGGGGTGGCGTGGGTAACGCCAGATAGCTCTCAGCCCACTGCCGCTCCATCAAGGCTTGAATGCCGCGATAGGCCCCGCGACACTTTTGCCGCAGATACTGCCAGGTGTAGTCTCCCTGGGCTGACTGTTGTAACTGGGTCAGCACACAGGTCGCTGCCGGGGGCAAAAAGTTGACGGCATCGGGGGGAATCGCGTCTGGCAATAACCGAATACGCCGCTGCGATCGCCCCAGCAACCCCGGCGGCAACGCCGTGCGAATCACCTGGATCAAAGCAGTTTGATAATAGGCGGCGACCCGCTCTAATAATTGCCAGTAAGTCGGCGAAAACATGCCCTGGCTAATCACCGCCGCCACCGGGCGAATATCCTGAGGGTCCAGGTCGTCTGGTGGCTGGGGCACCAGCTGGATGGCGATCGCCCCGACCTGCTGCGCCCCAAACGGCACACTCAAAATGTCCCCAACGGCGACTTTTAAACCGGGCGACAAACGATAAGTATAAAGACCTTGGGCACCGGCACAATCGACCAGCGCAGCCACCCATTTTGCAGATTCGTCCTTAATATCAACCTCGCTTGATCGATTCGGAGTCTAGTGTAGCGATCGGCGGTAAAAAAATTGGCATTTTTTCGCATTTATCGCTATCCTTGCTAAGCTTCGGAAATCCTTAAGGTTTTCCTTAGCTTTATGTTGAAAATCCATGCGCTTTTACAACTGGTAACAATCGCTGATGCGCGTTACATCCTTGTAAAACAGCCCAATCCCTTGATGGAGAGATCATTACACCGCCTATGGAATATTAATTTTCTAAAATGGGTTGCTATTTTGCCACTAATTCGAGTATAAACGCCTCAAAAGCGAGGGCCTTGGAAGCCTAATGTTACCCCTATGGAAGCCTTCTTTATTTCCCCTGAAACTGATTCTGAAACCTTAGCGCACGTCAGCCTGGCTGACGATGAGTTGGGTGCTGGCAATGTTGAAGATCAAACCCATGAATCATCGGCTCAATCTCCCAAAGATGATGCTTCTTGGAATGAGGATTCTGAGGTGTCTGCGCAATACACCACCCGAGATTCCCTCTCGGAACTGAGTTTGCCTGGTTATCATAAAACGATCACCGATGATGCCGTGGGTGCTTTCTTTAAAGAGATGGCTCGTTATCCCCTCCTGAAACCCGCCGAAGAGATCGAACTGGCTCGGCAGGTGAGATTTTTGGGGCAAGTTGAAGAGTTTAGAGAAAGCTGGGGAGCAGAAAAAGGACAGCCGCCAACACTGGCCCAAGTGGCGGAAGCCTTTAGTCTCAGTGAGACAGAATTTCGGCAAAAGTTGCATCATGGTCGAGCCGCAAAGCGCCGCATGATCCGTTCCAACCTGCGTTTAGTTGTTTCCATTGCCAAACGCTATTTAAATCGAGGCGTTCCTTTTTTGGATCTGATTCAGGAAGGGGCGCTAGGTCTAAACCGAGCCACTGAGAAATTTGATCCCGATAAAGGATATAAGTTTTCTACCTATGCATACTGGTGGATTCGTCAGGGCATTACCCGCACGATCGCAAATGATGCCCGCACAATTCGCTTGCCGATTCATATCGTTGAAAAGCTCAACAAATTGAAGAAGGCCCATCGAGAATTACGCCGCGATTTGCAGCGGAATCCCACCGAGGCGGAGCTGGCAAAAGCCTTAGATATACCTGCCGATCAATTACGCAGTTTGCAACAGGTGCGACGGCGATCGCTCTCCCTCAACCATCGCGTTGGGAAAGGGGAAGATACTGAGTTGATGGAGTTGCTGGAGGACGGCAACACCCAAACGCCCGAAGCCAAGATCAGCGAATCAATGATGCGCAAAGAAATCACGGGCGTATTGTCAGAAGTCTTGACCGAACGCGAGAAAGATATCATCACTTTGAGATACGGTTTGGCGACGGGAGAGACCCATACGTTGGAAGAAGTTGGCAATATGTTCAACCTTTCTCGGGAACGGGTGCGCCAGATCCAGACCAAAGCCATGCGTAAGTTGCGCCGACCGCAAGTGGCTTCGCGCCTGAAGGGCTGGTTGCGGTAGACAACGATCGCCGGTCACTTTGCCGTAGTCTTCCTAACAGACCTTTCTCCCAAAAGCCTGAATGATTACTGTGTAATTTAGCGGGGGAGGGGGTTTGTGGACTACAAACAAGATCTCATCACAACGATTCACGACTTGGGATGTGATATTGACCAGCTCGACGATCATCTAACCGAGGTCAGTCAGTCGCTACCCACGGCGGTCCTAATCCCGTCTTTATACGAAGAGTTAGAACGCCCGGCCCTGACCCGGATTCGTGATCAGTTGTTGCACTGCCGCTTTGTCAACACAGTCGTGATTAGCTTGTTTGCCAAAACCGCCGAGGAATATTTCAAAGCGGTCGACTTCTTCAGCGTGCTGCCGCAACCCACCTATGTCCTTTGGGAAAATGGCCCTCGGATCACCCAGATCCTGGCGCAGTTACAAGAGCAAGGTCTGGACCTCATGCAACACCGAGGCAAGGGGCGAGCAGTGTGGTTGGGCTTAGGGGTGGCCACGTTAGAAGCCACCGCGATCGCCCTCCACGACGCCGATATCGTCACCTACGACAAAACTTATCCCCTCAAGTTGCTCTTTCCGCTACTAGAAAGGGAATTTGGCATCGCCTTTAGCAAGGCTTATTACACCCGCCTGAGTGAACATCCTCGGCGTATGCACGGGCGAGTTACCCGGTTGTTTGTCACCCCGCTGATCACCTCGCTGATGGAGTTGTTTGGCTATCGCGACTATTTGCGGTACCTCAATTCCTACCGCTATCCCCTCTCGGGGGAATTTGCCCTGACCAGCGATTTAGCCTTGAATACCCGGATTCCGGCGGATTGGGGCCTGGAAGTGGGACTGTTGGCTGAGGTGTATCGCAACGTCGCCCGCAAGCGAATTGCCCAGGTTGATCTGGGCATTTTTGAGCACAAGCATCAAGACATTGGGACTTCCGCCGATCACGGCCTGCAAAAAATGTGTCGCGATATTCTCAAGTCGGTATTACGCACCCTCACCGAAACGGAGCAGGTGGCGATCTCCCGAGACCACATTCGGGCGTTGGGGGTCAAGTTTCGCCGCGAGGCCCAAAATTTGACCCGGCAATACTTTGTGGATGCCCGGTTCAACGGCATTGAATACGATCGCCATCAAGAAGAAGTCACCCTGGAACGGTTTGAAAAGCTGATCCTGCAAGCGGGCGAAGATTATTTAGAAGATGCCACGGGGACGCAGATACCCGACTGGACCCGAGCGCTAGCGGTGATGCCCGACCTGAGGGAGCAGTTGCGGGATGCGATCGTGGCCGACATGAGCGACGCCCGCGAAGAGAACGAACAGGCAGCGTTCAGCAGCACCCCAGCCCTGACTGTCGTCCCGCAATAGGGTGGGGAGTCGGTCGGTGAGGTGGGGAAAGGTAGATGGGGTAGGTGTCGGTCGGTCGGTGGTGAGGTGAGGGAGTCGGTCGGTGGATTGGGATTAGAGCTTCCTCGCCATCAGCACTTTGTAGCCACTCATCCATCGCCCCCACTTACCCACCCACTTCACCTACCCACCCACTCATCTACCTCACCCATCCACTCCCCCTACTCACGCACCTTAGGACACGGTCGAACTGTGGGCGTTGCCACCGTGCACTCATTCACCAAGCAGGGGGTTTGGTAGCATTCCTCCGTTTCGAGCGGGGGCGGGGGCGCACCAAAAACCATCTCACAACTGAAGTCCTCAAAGTTGGGCGTCATCGTGAGGGGAATGCCAAAGTCTTCGGTAAAGAAGCGCTGGGTGGGCAGTTTGCACATGTTGACACACATGCCGACACAGCGACTCTGTTCCAGATAGCGGCATTTTTGAATGTGGACGCCGCTGTTTTGCAAACGAGGTTGACCGTCTGCATCAGTCACGGTGACTTCTTTAACCTCGCAAGGGCCGACCAGCCACTCAAACAACACCGTCGCAAACCAGGCATTGAGTTCGCACACTAGCCGCGTCGGGGAAACGAGGGTGCGAATGAGCCACAGGACAGGGCTGGGGACGAGCGATCGCAATACGACCGCAACGAGAGCCTGTTGCTCCTGAGCTTTGCGCCCCTTCATGATTTTTTGGGAAAGATCGACAAACCCGTCGTACCCCGGCTGGGGGGTGGTTTGCCCCACCGCCTTGGCCATTTTGTGGCTAAACAAGCGAATAAACAGCCGGTCAAACAAGCTGTCGTGATATTCCGTGGGGGGCTCCTGGGGTGGCATAGCGGGCAGGCGGTCATATAGAAAGCAGTTCCTCTAATCTAACGCGATCGCTTACCGACCCGAGCCTACGACGCAGGCATTAACTGACCGATCTGAGTAATCTGCGGATCTTCTACCTTTAGGACGACCGCTTCACCCGAGCGGGGGAATATATCGGTGAGCCCGGTTATGTTTACCTGATGGGTCACCATCACTATGACCCCCGGATGGTCGGCCTGGGACAGCAAATATTGCTGCACTTCCGACGTTTGGGCCGCCGCCGTCCTGCGATCGCGAAAGAACGAATTCAGCGCCGGAGCGGGTTCGACTGTGCCCAAATCCAGCAGGTCCGCCGTTTCTAAGCAACGACACCACTGGCTCGACAGCACTTTTTGAACCGCGACGCCGCGATCGCGAAACGCCTGGCCCATCTGCGCCGCCTGCGCTCTGCCCGCAGCCGATAAGTTGCGTTGGGTCGAGCAATCATCTAGCTGAAAGGTTGCCGGATCGCCGGTACCGGGGGCGATCGCGTGGCGCAACAGCACGACGTACAACCGTATCGCCTGGCTGCTGCAGTTGCTCCCAGAGGGCATCGGGGGTGAGCGGCGTTGAGGCCGCTTTGACGGTGAGCGGTTGCGCGACGGGGGCGACGGCGCTCCTGTTAGGGGATGCCGTTGGCGCAGTCGCGGCGGCTGGGGGCGGGGCAGCGGCATCGCTCAGTTCCGGGGCGGGTGCTGACTCCGCAGGCGGCGCAGCAGAGTCCCCATCGCTAGGGTTGAAACCGCAGCCCATCAGCAAACTGACGGCCACGATTCCCCCCATTTCGCGACGCACTTTAGCAATCACAGACGGCATAGTACAGATCAAGAAAAGGGCGATCGCCTTTTATTTTGCCAAGAAAATAACCCTTCAGGGGGGCCATCCCTAACCGATGCATCCAAACTCTCTCAGGAGGTCTGCCCCGCTTCCCAACCATTCCTCTCTCCACCCCCCCTTACCCTCATACCCCTACCCTCCCACTCCCCTACTCCCCCACTCGCTCAAATCCACAACAATGCGCCCAAAATCATCAACAAGACCGACAGCAATGACTGAAAGCGCTCCGTGGGCAAGCGGTGATTGATCCAGCCACCGATCGCGATCGCCACCAAAATTCCCGGCAAGGACACCCCATAGAGTTGAAAGATGCGCTCGTTCCACAAACCCGCGAGGGCGTGGCTGCTCAAAATGCCCAAGCCAGTGGGCAAAAAGTAGCTTTGTAAAGTCGCCCGAAACTGAGTGGGCGACCAGCGACGCATTTCGCCATAAATCACGACGGGAGGGCCGTTGGTGTTGTAAGCCCCTCCCAAGACTCCCGCGATCAAGCCAAAGGGAGCCGCCCAGCGGGCCGATTCGAGCTTCAGCAAGCGCCATTTGACCAGCCGATGGAGGCCAAAGCCCACCAAAAATAGGCCCAATAGCCGGGTCACCACCGCCCCTGGCACCTGAGTCACCAGCCACACCCCCAGGGGAATGCCCGCCAGCGTCGCCACCACCAACCGCCAAGCCGAGGCGAACTCCACCAATCGCCAATTACGCACCAGGATAATGCTGGATATCGTGGGACCCACCAGGCCAAACAGCGGCGTTGCGGTCGAAATGCCCAGCAGCAGCGTCAGCAATGGCATGGCAAACAGGGCGCTGCCAAAGCCAAAGGTGGATGAGATGAGCGTCGCCCCAAAGAAAATTAGGGCGGTTAAAAGTAATTCAACCATCAGTGTTCTGTAGGTGCCCCGTCTATCATTTAGAGGATGGAATCAGGATTTTGACAGTATGGGCGACATCAATCCCTATCGGCTCAAGATTTCGCAGCTCCGGGCATTGGTGGCGATCGCCGATACGGGCACCTTTAGCGATGCGGCGCTACAGCTTGACCTGTCGCAATCGGCAGTCAGTCATGCGATCGCCACGCTAGAGGAAGCGTTGGGCGTGGTGCTGCTCAGCCGGGGTCGCCAGGGAGCAGTGCTGACCCCCCTGGGGGAAGATGTCACGACCGAGGCCCGCCAGATGATGCGATCGCTCGAGAAAATCGGGCTCCTGGCCCAACAGGCTCGCGGCTTGCAACAGGGCCGGGTGCGCATCGCCGGGTTTCGCAGCGTCGCGACTCACATTTTGCCAGAAGTCATCCAACAATTCCGCAGCTACTACCCCGGTATTCAGGTCAAAATTGAGGAATTCCATCAATCCCGTCAAGTCGAACAGGAGGTGCGTCAGGGGCGCGCCGATATCGGGTTTACCTACCTGCCCACCACCCGCGAATTTGAAGCCTGGGAACTATTGCGCGATCGCTATGTGCTGCTGCTCCCCCCTCACAGTGACTACCTCCACGGTCCCCACACTTGGGAGCGGCTCTCCCAATTACCGCTGATCCTCGCGCCCCCCGATGATGGCTGCCGCAACCTGATCGACCAACACCTGGCCCTGGCTGATCACCGCGTCAATCCGGCCTATGAAGTCCGCGAAGATTCCACCATTTTGAGCATGGTGCAACAAGGGTTAGGAGCCACGATTATGGCCCGTCTGGCGGCTGAGCCCATACCGCCAACTCTGACAGTGGTCGAGTTGCCCACCCCACTGGAACGCATTATCGGGGTGATTCAATTGGCCGATGCCCTGCAAACACCCCCGATCTATGCCTTTATGGAAACCTTGAAGCAAGTCTGGCAGCAATCTCAGCGAGTGATGCAGCCGGTAGGGTGAGTGTGGCCGCGGGGGCTCTGGGCTTTAACTGCCCACCTCATGGCCCACCAGCTCATCCAGCTTGGCGCGGACTGCCCGAATATCCTGCCACATCAGCCACTTGGGCGAGCCCTTGTCACGAGATTGATTACGGAGAAGATAAGCGGGGTGGAATATGGGCATACACCAGCGCCCTTCCCATTCCACCCACTGACCGCGAACCTTAGTGATACCGCGTTTTTCGCCGGTCAGCCCTTTCATAGCCGTGGCTCCCGTCATGAGAATGATTTTGGGGTCGACCAGACGAATTTGCTCCAGGAGATAGCCTTTGCAGGCGGCTGATTCGTCGGTGGTTGGCGTTCGGTTGCCGGGGGGACGGCACTTGACGACATTACAGATATAAACATCTTTTTCGGTGTCTAGCCGCACGGCAGCCAGAATCTTGTCAAGGAGTTGGCCTGACTTACCCACAAAGGGGAGTCCCTGCTCGTCCTCTTGCTGACCGGGGCCTTCGCCCACGATCATAATATGAGCTTGGGGATTGCCCCGACTCACGACGACGTTGGTGCGATCGGCGGCTAGATCACAGCGGTGACAGTGGTTACAGTGTCGCGCCAGGGTGGCTAGATCTGCATAGATGCCTCGGGGAATCGGGACCGTCGCACTCGTGGGAATGGTCTCAAAATCAAAATCGCTGGGGTCAACGTCGGCGCTGGGAGCGCCGAACAGATCGATTTGGTCAGTCATGGGGGGCGGTTAGACGCAGGCTTATTGACACAGGTAATGGAGCGGGCTTCCAAACGGAGAGACGACCATTCCCTGATTGATATTGTAAAGGACGGCTTTGGTCCCTTTCGTCTGGCTGTCAGCATTTCGTGTTTGAAACGGGGTGAGAAAGGGGGCAGGCTGGCCGCGATCGCCCTCAGCGCTGAGCAGCACATCGGTGAGCGATCGCGCCTCGGTGCAGCGGCGGTTCCCTTCTGGGCCAATGGGGAATGCTGTTGAAGGAACGGACCCACCGCGATCCCCGTCAATCACTTTGACCACTGACTAGCAGAAGCTAATTGCGCCAATATACAGGCGTAGACTGCTGGGATGCATTAGTACAAATGTATAATGTGAATGCCTGGCAAGTCAATTCACCAAACGAATAGGGTTGATTGTGAAAAGTCGAGTTCTCGGGTATCTATTTTATGGTCTGCTGGGCCTCGGCTTGTGCTTAAAAAGCGGGGGCGTGTTTAGTGCGTCAGCGCTCAGCGCTTCGGTGAACTTTGGGCAATTACAGGCCTTTCGTCAGGAGTCGCTCTGTGAAGCCTGGCCCCTCAGAATTATGCCCCTGGGCGATTCGATTACCCATGGGGCGACGGTCGAGGGGGGGTATCGCACGGGGCTGTGGGAGCAGTTGCAGCGCGATCGCTGGGGGGTTGATTTTGTGGGCTCCCAGTTTCATGGCCCAATTGGGATCGACCGTGACCATGAGGGACACCCCGGCAAAGCGGTGCAGTTTGTGCGCGAAGAGGTGCGGGGCTGGCTGAATGCGGGTCGGCCTCACATTATTTTGTTGATGATTGGCACCAATAACGTGTTGTATCCTGAGCCGCACGATTTTCCGGGGACGGCAGCGCGATTGGATTCGCTGGTCGGGCAAATCACCACCATTGCGCCGGACGCCGAGGTCTTGGTGGCTTCGATTCCGGTGTTAGCCAATCCCTCAGCCAATGCCCGAGCCCGCGTGTTTGCCGAAGAGGTGCAGGCGATCGCCAATACGCGGGCGGCTCAAGGTCGACAGGTTTCCTACGTTGACATGTACAGTGTGCTGGAATTGGCAGACCTAGCTGATGGGGTGCATCCCAACGCGGCGGGTTACGAAAAAATGGCGGACGTTTGGTATGAGGCGATCGCTCAATTAATGGCGCAGCGTTGCCAACCCCAGTAATGGTCGATGACTCGTGGCGCTGTGGGTGCATACGAGAGGATTATCCCCTCATCCCTTGAGGGATGACCGATGCCCGAGAAAGGCCATCAACGCGCCGATCGCTAATAAGGGGAGGGTTGCCCAGACAAACAACGCCCACTGATTTTGTAGGGCGATCGCGAATCCGGCAGCGGGTTGTGCTGCCTGGTCGTTAGCGGCGGACGCTGAGACCGCTTGTTGAAACTTGGGGAACACCTCATCGGTCGATACCAAGGGAATGTCTTGGATGTTGCTGCCGATTAAGCAAACCCCGGCAGCGGCGAGGTCGGCAAAGATTTCATCCGTCGCCAGGGACTCCCCGGCGGTCTGATACAAAATTTCTCTTTGCCAGACCCAAGCGGTGCTGCTGCCCGGTTCCCAAACAGGTTCCAGTTGGTTACAGCTGGGCCGAAAGGCAATGTCGGGTTGGGAGGCGACGGGCAAGGCTTGCCGAGGCGGCACATCGTAGTCTTGCTGGGCAATTTCTTGATAAATGTGTAACTTCGCACGGATTTGTTGAAAGCGGGGATCAACAGCAGTCATGGTGAGTAAGCTCGAAGATGAGTTTTGACGCTATTTTCCTAATTAATGCTTAAACAGCAGTGTATCGAAGCTTTGCTTAAACTTGAGCAGCTGGGATGGAGTTGAAAGTTTTGGCAGGCATGAACGGCAAAATTGATTGATTTTAAAGATTTTGTGGGATAGTTGACTAACGATTTAATGAGTCAAAGTATACTAACTGTACGCTGCGTACTGCGGTTTTTGATCCTCCCAATTTTGCGCCCACCGTATCATGCGATATCGTCCTGAAATCGATGGACTCAGAGCGATCGCGGTCATCGCGGTCATTCTATTTCATGCTGGTCTTAAAACATTTAAGGGTGGCTTTATTGGGGTCGATATTTTCTTTGTGATTAGTGGTTATTTAATCGCTTCGACGATCCTGACGGATCTGCAACGGGGCCACTTTTCGCTAATTCAATTTTATGAACGACGGGCCAGACGGATTCTCCCGGCGCTGTTCTTGGTGATGGCCGTAAGTTTTGGGCTGGCCTGGATGTGGCTACGCCCCGACGACATGCAGGATTTTGCCCAAAGCTTGGTTGCTGTCTCCTATTTTGTCTCTAATATTTGGTATTGGTTAGAGGCCAATTATTGGGAAGCCGCGAGCGAATTAAAGCCCCTACTTCATACTTGGACACTGGCGATCGAAGCGCAGTTTTATTTACTATTTCCAGTGTTGCTTCTACTGATTTGGCGATGGTGTCGAGCGTGGTTAGTGTACCTGCTGATCGGGATCGGTATAGGGAGTTTTGCGATCGCGCAGTGGGGAGCATACACCTTTCCCCAGGCAACATTTTATCTCTTCCCCTCTCGATTGTGGGAATTGCTCTTAGGAGCGGTAATTGGCATCTTCTTGCTCAATCAAAAACCATCCTACCATCCAAAGTTTTCCTATGAAACGACGAATGATTATGTGGTTAGAGAACTGGCCGGAGTCATCGGTCTAGGCTTGATTGGCGTGAGCATTTTGCGACTAGATGAAACGGTGCCCTTTCCCAGTGTATTTGCCTTAGGCCCGACTCTGGGAACGGCCATGATTCTGGCTTTTGCTTCGCCGCAAACCCTGGTAGGACGGCTGCTCAGCACTCCCTTATTCGTCAACATCGGACTGTTGAGCTACGGCGCTTATCTCTGGCATCATCCGTTGTTTGCCTTTGCTCGTCATACCAGTCTGACCCGACCTGCACCGATATTAATTCTAGGACTCGCCCTGTTATCTTTTTATCTGGCTTATCTCACCTGGCGTTATGTAGAACTGCCATTCAAGAATTCAGTTAAGATTAATCGCAAAGGATTTTTTCTATTTTGGCTAGTCGGTTCTCTGATCTTTATTGAAGTGGGGATGGCGGGGCATGTGACTGCAGGGTTTAGCGATCGCACCATCGCTCGTCAGTCGACAAATCGTGGATTCACCCCCATATTGACCTCTAATTTTGGGAGCCAAATCGAGCAGAACTCTGTGGATCGATTGGTGAATGAAAATGCGATCGTTCAGATTCCTCTTGACACTGTCAACGCTGAATTTAATCCGGATTGGCAAGTGGCAGCGGGGTTTGGTTTGGGGTCGATTTGTGATGGCGCATCCCTGATGGCTCCTGAATGTCGGACTCACGAAAATCCCGAAATTTTGCTTTGGGGAGATTCATTTGCGATGCAATTGGCACCGGGAATTCTGGCGTCTAATCCGGATGCCAGAATCGTCCAGATGACAAAAAGTGTCTGTGGCCCGTTTTTTGATGTGGCCCCGATCGCGGAACCTAATTATCCCGTTTATTGGTCACAGGAATGTCTCAGCTTTAACCAGCAAATTCGGGAATGGTTGAGAGAGAATGCGGTTAAATATGCCGTGGTGTCTTCCCCTTTTAGTCAATACTTGTTGCCCGATGAAAAAGTACTGCTACGCAATGGCGAAATCGTGAATGCTGATATTAATTTGGCAGTTCAAGAATTTGAAAAAACCTTGGCAGAACTCCAGTCTTTAGGCATTGAACCCATTGTGGTTTCTCCTCCTCCGGCGAATGGTTTAGATTTAGGTCAATGTGTTGCCCGAGCTGAATGGATGGGGTTGCCCCAAAACAAATGTGATTTTCAGGCAGCCCAAATGTCGCCCAAGCGAGTCAGTGCTTATCAGTTTATGGATGCGATTCAGGAGCAATATCGCGTTCTCCGCCTAGATCAATTGATGTGTCATAACGAAGTTTGTCAAGCCTTTGCTGATAACACCATGCTCTACCGAGATGCGAGACATCTTTCTCAAGCAGGGGCAGTCTTATTAGGTCAAAAATATGATTTCTACGGCATTATTACTGGCGATCAATAACTTTTTAGCTTAGCAATGTTTGCTTGCTCAGCAGTAAAGCGATCGCCGGTTTTCGTCTCATGACTGGGGCGATCGCTGTGATCGCTGCTGCTCAAGAATCTGGCTCAATTGAGCCAGGGTCGAGTCGTCGGCTTGTTGCGCCAGAATGGTTTGCAGGCGCTGCACAAACGGCCAATCAATCGCGGCTCCGTCCCGAATCGTTTTGCTCGCGGCATAATAAGCCACCTCTGGGGGCACATCGAGTTCGTCGGTTTCGCCGGTCTGTAACGAGTTGGGCGATCGCCAAGACAGCACTTTACCCCGCAGCGTCACCTGAAACCAGGTAATATCATTGCCAATCATTTTGATGAAGACGTCAAAGTACGGTTCTTGGCCTTGATACCAGAGGCGCTTTTTGTCCGTATCAGTCTCGGCGGGTTTCATCCAGTCGGCATCAATGGGGCGCAAAGAAGCACCCAAATTTGACAATTCCGAGTCCTTGATGTTTATGGTGGATTGCTGTAGACAGGCTTGCGATTACGGTAGCGGTGCTTTGCCCCGGCGACATCTAGCACGGGGCAATCCGTCAATTGGCACCATCAGCGGTCAGTGCTCCAAGGCGTGAAACCAACCTTCGTTTTTTACAAGTGATGCCCTTTCCCATCCGGGAGCACCCCGTTCGAGAATTGACCTCAGGGACAATAAAACCCAGCATTGGGGCGATCGCCGTTTGAAGATGTTAACTCGGGCTCAAGCCTCGGGACTAGCCTAGCAGCGGCGATCGCGCCTCAGCTTTTGCGCTGGTTGCGTTATCGTTTCGCGGCTTGATAATACAGCGGGGAACCCTGATCAGCGACATAGTGGCAGGTGCGACAAGCGCGGAAAAAGCTCCGCCAGATTGGCGTTTTAGACTCCCGATAATAGCTGCCCAAAACCGGCTTGACTGCTGCAGTTGCCGTCTGTAAGTGGTAGTGGGGAATACTCAAAAAGATGTGGTGCGCCACATGGGTGCCGATGTGGTGATGAATCGGGTTAAAAATGCCGTAGTCTCGGTCAATGGTAGACAAGGCTCCTTTGAGAAAAAACCAGTCGGCATCGGCATACCAGGGAATGTCGCCTTCGGTGTGATGGAGATAGGTGACCAGGTCCAGCCACATCACAAAGATCATGTAGGGCACACCGTAATAAGCCGCTAACGCGAGCCCGCCGATTTGCGTACCCAGCCAGCCCAGCAGCGCCACCATGCCGATGAGCCAGAGGGTACTCGTGAGTACGTCCCACTTTTCACTGGGTTTAAATAGCGGACTGCCGGGTAGAAAGTGAGAACCGCCAGGACGACTGGGCGATCGCCGAAACAGGTAAATCGGATAGGCCAGCAGCGGCAAATTAAAGCGCACCAACTTTTCGGGCCAAGTCATCTCGTGATATTTCGACTCGCTGACGGGATACCAGCTCTCATCGGTGTCTAGGTTGCCAGTGTTGGCATGGTGAGTGCGGTGGCTGATGCGCCAACCGTGAAAGGGCACCAAAATTGGCGTATGGCTCAGGTGGCCGACCAGATTATTCACCCATTTAGATTTCGAGAAGGAGCCGTGGCCGCAATCGTGTCCGACCACGAAAAGTGCCCAAAACATCGTACCTTGCGCGAACCAGTAGAGGGGCCAAAACCACCAGGTATTAATGGTCGCAGCAGCGAAAAACAATCCGGCGATAATGCCAATATCCAGAAAAAAGTAGGCCAGCGATCGCCCTAAAACGGGTTCAAAACAGTAGTCTGGAATAGCCGCCCTGAGGTCTTTCAAGGTAAAGGGTAATTCGCTGGGGCGGGCCGATTGAGGCAGAAAGAGCGGTGGCGAAGCTTGAGCAGGCTGAGAGTGTATTTGCACAGGTAATTAATCTTTTTAATCTTTTAAGAGGGGATCCGAACGCTGCTGTTGAAGCGTGCTGGGGATAGAAGCCCCAGTGCAGTCAACGTCAGTAAACAGCTCAGCCCAGAAAGCAGCGATGGTCGTCTCACCGCTGCTACTGACTGGATGGTGACAAGGCCGGTTTATCGCAGACTCTGGAAAGTGCGATAACCGCGATCGGCGTCAAACAAGTGGCACTGGCGGGTAATTTGCGCCATCAATCGCCAAGAAAATCGCCGTACGTGAATATACTGGCCCCACTGTTCCATCAGGCTCTGGTGGGCCTGGTGCAGGTTGTACGACGGGATGCCGGTGGACAAATGGTGGGGCACATGGACGTTGATGTCGTGGCAAAGCACTTCGACCCATTTGGGGTAAGTGCAATGTACGGTGCCAGCCAGTTGAGCGGGCACCGCCGACCACTGCTCAGCGGGCTGAAACGGAATCTCCGGGATGGTGTGATGCACGATGGTGAAAGTGCTCATCCAGAAGTGATAGCCCAGCCAGGGCATCAGCCAAAACTTCACGATGCCCCATAGGCCCACTGTGAAATACAACGTGGGAAAGAAGATCGCAGCAAAGACCACCACAGCGACCACGGAAGTGGTGACTGCCCGGCGATCGCGCTTGGCAAAATTATTCACGTTGAAATGCAGTCCGACCCAATGGGCAATGGAACCGACCCACCAAAAGTTGCTCCGCAGCAACTGATAGCCAATTTGGAGTGCCCTAGGAGCTGCTTGAAAAGCTTCGACTGTCCACGGTTCCCAAGCGTTGTCCACCTGCAGCTTGTTGGTGTGGACATGATGATGGTCGTGCAAAATGCGCCAGCTATGGAAGGGATAGACCAGGGGCAGCATCATGATATGCCCGACCCAGTTATTGACCCAGCGGCGCTTAGCAAACGAGCGATGACCGCAGTCGTGACCAATGACAAACAATCCAGTCGCGGCGGTGCCGGTAAAAAACCAGGCCGCAGGCAGTAAATACCAGGGAGACAGAGCGATCGCGACGATGCCCACAGCGACACTCAGCAGTGTTAGCAGTACTGCCAACCAGGCTTTGCGCCAGTCTTTTTCAAAACAAGATTTGGGAATGGTGCGAATAACGTCGCTAAGTTTAAGCTCATTCAGCTCATTAGCATACCCCACCAAGGGAAAGGCCCTGGCGGAAGGTGGTAGAGTTGCGGTCATTCATAGCCTCAAATAAATACCAGACTGTCTCCCGGTGCTGCCGCAAACGAAAACCGTCCTGTCCGTCTGACATGAGAGGAGAGTAACAAAACGTTGCGATCTATAAACATTCATCAATGAGAACGATAGGCAGCCCAAAACTCTTGAAAAGCCTGATATGCAAACCCTAGTAGTCTAACCTAAGGTGGATAACCGTTCAGTAGGACAGTTGTGTCAAATCAGGAGTTCTGAGGATTTAATATCTTTCGTTACAAAAAACTAATCTATGGGGCTGAATTTTCGGGGGAGCGATCGCCATCCCCTTGCTCTGAAAATAGACCGACGTAGGGTGGGTCCGCCCCTCGCCGATCGCGCCCCAACTCCCCGCCAGAAGGTGATGCGACCCACCATCCCCAGCCCCCAGCCAGGGCATCTTTTTACGTTTGAGTGGCGCGCCAGCGTCCTGGACCATTGCTCTGAATCTCGATTCACTCAGGGGACGGTGCCCTTGGTCGCCATCGGCTCATGACCTCTCACATTGCTTAGAATCCGAGATCTGCCTTAGCCGCCTCGGACGCGCGAAATAGTGGCTCGTCAGGCATCTCTTCCCAGGCAGTGGCCCCGACATCACGATAGAACTGGGCATCGTAAGCGCGGGTGCGCACCACCACGGGCATTGGGGTTGCATGGCCCAAAATCAAGGCTTGCTGCTTCGAGTCTAGCTTCGCTAGGACCGATCGCAAACTCTGGGCTCCGGAAACGCCGGTAAAAATGGCGTCAATGTCCTTTTCGTCATTGAGCAGGGCGGTGATGCGGGTGCCGATTTGCGACATCACCTCGTTATCAATGCCGGAGGGGCGCTGATCGACCACCAGCAGCGTGACGAAATACTTGCGCATTTCGCGGGCGATGGTGCCAAAGATAGTCTGCCTCGCTGTCGCCGGATCGAGGAAGCGATGGGCTTCTTCAATCGTGATCATGAGCTGTCGGGGGCGATCGCTGGGATTCTTGGTCTGCAAAAACCGCTCGGCCTTCTGCACATAAATCGCGTGGATGCGACGGGCAATCACATTGGTCGCCAGCATGTAAGACAGCAGGTTGGACTGAGAGCCAAACTCCACAATGACGTGCTTGCCCGCCTCGATCGCCGCCAAAATCTGCCCCACGTAGTTGTGGGGACAGGCGGCCCGGATGTATTTCAGGTCGGCGAGGCGATTGAGCTTACGCTGCAGCGCCATGATGGAAGACTTGTTGCCCATCTTGGTTTCGCAAAACTCTTGAATATCCTCGTTAGTCATCGCCAATAGGCGGTTAATCCAACTCTTGCCAAACTCATTCCGCAAGATGATGGCGTTCTCCAGGCTGGCTTCGGAAAGATTCAACTCGCCCCGCACCAGCATCAGATCTTCGACATCAATCTGATCAAAGCTGATGTAGAGTTCCTGCGCGTCGCGGACGCCGCGCCGCTTAGTCGCTTCGGGATCCAGGGTAAAGATCTGCACCTGCCCCGGAAAGAGTTGCCGCAACCCTTTCACCGTGCTGAACTGCTTGCCCTCGCTGACGGCCTCCCAGCCATACTCAGAGTGCATGTCAAAAATCAGGTTGACGGCGGCCTGCCGCTGAATCGTGCCCGATAGCAGCACGCGGGTCAGAAAAGATTTGCCGGTACCCGATTTGCCAAAAATGCCGTTGCTGCGCTCCACAAAGCGGTCCAAGTCGAGGCAAATGGGCACTTCCATATCGATGGGCTGGCCGATCACAAAGTTGCGCCGATGGGGGTCATCCTCCCAGCCGAAGACGATGCGAAAGTCGCGCTCGGCAGCATCGTAGGTCTGGCTAAAGTGACTGGGGATGGTCTTCACCGGCAAGAGATCGACGGGGGCGCTGCTCTGCGCCTGGTAAGAGCCTGCCCCCTGCTTGGTGGCAGATTGGGCACGCTTGGCTTGACCGTTGGCGACCGCCCCTTCCGCCTGGGGGGTAAACATCAGCATGGGGCTGAGGCTGGCGGTACCATAGGTGCCCGTGCCCGACAGCACCTCCTGCAAAAACAGGTTGGAGGGTTCCGGCGGGTTCGCCAGGATCCGGGCGCTAGCGGTGCCCAGGGCCACGTCCGTCAGCATGCAAAAAAAGCGCGATCGCCGCCCCTGCACAACGAGAAACTTGCCGACCCGCAAATCTTCCACCGACACATCCGGATGCAAGCGAACCTCGAGTCCGCGAATCAGCGATCCCTCAATGACGGAACCCAGCGGCTTACCAAACTCCATAGAGTATCTCCAGCAGCTTTGCCAGCTATCTTAGCCCGTTTGGCGGAAGTTTAATACATTTGTCTTAGGTAGTTTTGTATTACCCTTTCAGAACCACCGGGGACAGCCATGAAAATAGACCGCTTGTAGGGGGGGCCGTCCGTCACCGATCACGCCCAAATTACCCACCCGCAAGTGATGCGACCCACCCCCCCAGCCCGAATGCCCCAGCATCTTTTTCACGGTTTGGAGCGGCGCGATCGCGTCATGGCCGTTGTGCTGAAAATAACCCTTCTCTCAGTCCCCCCTTGGCAACAGTCCAGCTCATAAAAAAGGGAGGAAGCCTGGACTTCCTACCCCATCGCCAACCTGCTTGAATTGCTAGTTTGTCGCTAATCGCCCACGCGGTTGATTAGAACTGATAGCCCATACCCGCTTGGATCGAGATCGCGGTGTTGCCACCTTCGCGATAGCCCCCAAAAGCAATGATGGCGTTACCAAAGGCGGAGAGCTGACTGCTGGGGAACATATAGTCGATGCCCGGCTGCAGCACAAAGGCCGTGTTGTTGCCTACGGGAGAAGGCTCATCATCGTCACCAATCGGAAATGACACCCCAGCCCCTAAATAAATGTCAGTATTCCAAGTGAGGGGATAGTCGTAAGAAACGGTCGGCACGATGGTGAAGTTGTCGAACAAAAACGCCGTCGCCCGCAGCGATACGGGCATGCGGAGGAAGCGATAGCGGCTAGTAATCACCATGTCGAGGCCAGAGCCGCGCCCGGTGTCGGCTTCTTCGGTCAAGCCAAAGGCTGCACCAATCCCTACATAACTGCCGTAGGCAGCCTGAGCATTGGCCGGCTTGACATCCACAATGCTGGCAACCCCTGCCAGGACACCACCCACAGCAGAAGCGATCGCTGCCTGCGTTAATCGACGTTTGATTGGTTTCATTGCTGAATCACTCCTCAGGCAGGCAATGGATACACAGGAATAGTGTGGCTACCGGAAACGAGTGGCAAGCTTACCTGCTCGCGACTCCCTTGACGCACACCTCCGTCAATTTGTGAAAACCCCCGCCCCAGCAAGCGTTGGAGCCACAAATAGGGGTACATCACGGCTTAATTCAAGCAAACAACCTCTGATCCGCAAGCAAACTGTTACAAACTGTTACACAAGTTGGGCGTCAACCCGTGTTTCGCATGCCAGCAGCGATCCCGTTGATAGTGAGCAGGGCTCCCCGCAGCAATTCTTCGCGGCTATATCGGGATTTGATGACGCCAGATATGGCGCTGCGATAGTGCCGCAACCGCTTGAGCAGCGCGACCTGAATAAAGCCCAGGGGCACGATGGTGCCGTTGCGGAGATGGACGGAACGCTGCAGGTCAGGGTCGCCATCTAGCAACCGCCGATGCCCGGTAATCGTGAGAATGATTTCCGAGGTGATGCGAAACTCTTCCGCAATTTGTTCAAACAGGACATGAAACCGCTCCTGGTCTTCGGGCTGAGTCAGCTCCCGCACATAATGTTCGGCAATCTGCAGGTCTACCTTGGCCAGGGTCATCTCCACCTTGGAGATCACCATTTTGAAAAACGGCCACTTTTGGTAGAAATAGCGCAGCAGCTTGAGCCGCTCTTCGGGGTCTTCCGCGAGGAACTCTTCGAGCGCCGAACCAACGCCATACCAGGCCGGTAACAAAAAGCGGGCTTGGGTCCAGCTAAAGACCCAGGGAATCGCGCGGAGGCTACTCAGGGTCTTTTTGCCTTTGCGGCGAGCCGGGCGTGAGCTGATCTGGAGTTGGCTGATTTCCTCAATGGGGGTGACCTGATGGAAAAACTCGACGAAGTCTTCCTGCTCGTAGATCAAGGCCCGGTAGTGCTGGCGGGAGCTTGCCGCCAGTTCTTCCATGATTTCGTTCCAGGGAGCAATTTCGTCCACGCTGCTGTGCAGTAGACTACCTTGAATGACTGCCGTGGCAACGGTTTCCAGGTTGTAAAGGGCGAGGTCAGGCAGGTTGTACTTGGAAGCCAGGACTTCACCCTGCTCGGTGATTTTGATGCGCCCGTTGAGACTGGTACCGGGTTGGGCCAGAATCGCCTCATAAGCAGGACCGCCGCCGCGACCCACAGAGCCCCCCCGCCCGTGAAAGATGCGTAGAGCAATGCCAAAGTCGTCAGCGGTCGCTTGGAGCGCTTGCTGGGCCTTGTGAATTTCCCAGTTGCTGCTGAGGAAGCCGGAGTCTTTGTTGCTGTCGGAATAGCCCAGCATGACTTCTTGAATGGGCTGGGTGGAGGCCGCCGCCATAGCATGGTCGCCCACGACGTCGTCCGATTTGCCCCCCTGGAGGACGGCGCGGTAAAGGGGCTGCTTAAAGAGCGATCGCATCACTGAGGGCGCTCGCTTCAGGTCGTCAACCGTTTCAAATAGGGGCACCGGTTGAATGCTGGCTTCCCAGGTAGCGGGGTCAAAGAGGCCGGCTTCTTTTGCCAACAGCAGCACCTCCAGCAGGTCACTGACGGTATGGCTCATGCTGATCACATAGCTGTGGCAAATCTGAGGACCAAACTCGCGATGCAGTCGGCGAACCATGCGGAAGGTCTCGACGGTTTCACAGGTGCTTTCAGAAAAGGGCAGTTCAGCCGGAATGAGGGGCCGCCGGGTCTGCAGTTCTTGGATCAGCCAGGCGGTTTTTTCCTCCTCGGAAAGGTCGTTATAAGGCTGAGGCAATACTTGCAGGTAGGCCGTAACTTCATCGATGCAGTCGGAATGGCGCGAGCTTTCCTGACGCAAATCGAGCTGGGCCAGGACAAAGCTGTACAGTTCGACCTGGCAAATGAGTTGCTCTAGGGCTCCACACACCATGCCAGTTGCGCCCAGATCACGCTGAATCAGGTGCAAATCCGACAAAAAGTCGTCGCCAGACTTGTAAATGGGCAAATCGGTGCCGTTGGCTTGATCTTCTTGCAGAATATCGCCTTGATAGAGTCGCTGGCTGCGTAGCAGGGTATTTTCTAACCGCTGTTGCATGTAAGCCAGCTTGAGTCGGTAGGGTTCCTGGCGATAGCGAATGGCCCAGCGCTCGTACAGTTCGGGCATCAACTGCTGATCCTGATCGAGGGAGTCTAGCAGTTCGGGCTGCACTTCACTCCAGTGCAGCGAGAGGCTCAGCAGTTTGGTCAGGTGCTCTAGGGAGTCGATGTATTTTTCCAGCACCAGGTTGCGCTGGTAGCAGGCGGTTTTCCAGGTGATATCGGGGGTGACGGAGGGGTTGCCGTCGCGATCGGCCCCCACCCAGGAACCAAAGCGACAGAACTGGGGCTGCGGGGGGCGGAGGGTCGGGAAGGTGTTGTGCAGCGATCGCTTAATGCGCTGATAAAGCTGTGGCAAGGCGTCAAACAACACCACGTCGAAGTAGTGCAGGGTATAGTCCACCTCGTCGAGGACCGAGGGCTTGAACTGGTGCAGTTCATCCGTGCGCCACCAGAGGCGAATTTCTTCGGTGAGTTGCTCTTTGAGGCTGTCGATTTCCCAACTGGACATGCTGCCCATGCTCTGCGCCGCATCTTCAACCTGATCGAGTCGCCGAAACAGCGAGGCAATGCGCCGCTGCTTGTCGCGAATGGTATGCCGCACGATCTCCGTGGGGTGAGCCGTAAAGACCAGACGGATATCGAGGTTGTCAATCAGGCGCTGGATTAACTGCGGCGGTACATTGAGCTGCTTGAGCGCCGGAAACAACCAGTGGAAGGTGCCCGCATCGCGATAGCTGGTGGGCAACATCTGATAGTCAAAGGTCGATTTGGCCTGCTGGATCGGCGGTTGCCCCTCGGCCTTGTTGCCGTGGCTGGGCTGCTGGGGACGAATCGTGGCTAGACCGGCGATCGCGGATGCTGGATCGACTTCACCATAGGCGGCCCGATACTGGCGCTGTTGTCCCTGCTGCTCGTAGTGCTGCTCAACGCTGTTGATCAACTGAAAGTAGAGGGCAAAGGCGCGCGCGGCTCGAATAGCGTCTTGCAGTTCGAGATCTTCGACCACCTGGACGACCTTTTGGACGCTGACTGCCCGTGCCGCTGGCGCTTGACCCTCAACAGAACACAAGCGCCGCAACTGGTGTAAAAGGGTCAACAATTCGTCGCCGCACTCATGGCGCAGCACCGCTTCCCAAATGTCCTCCACCATTTTGATGCGTTGCTGCACTCGCAGGCTGTAGGCAGACCCCGGCGGTGTAATTGATACGCTGGGAGCGGTCTCAACAGTGGCTTCGCGGGTAGTGGGCATATTCTCAGAAGAAGTAGGCACAGTGGAGGTCATAGACTAGAGTATCTTCGCAAAACGACAGAATTCGCAGAGATGCTGATTAAATTAAGGGTCACTGCGCTTATTCACGATCGGTTTGGTCAATTTGCTCATCGGCAGGCGACGGCACGTTTGGGAGGTTAGGGAGGCGCTCGCCGCGAAAAAATTCTTCGCTAGCAATGCCAGCTTGCGTCAAAGCATCGGCAACGGCACGAGCCCCCATCAAAGTGACTAGCAAAGGCCCTGTCAACAGGCTTATTACCATACTGGAAGCGCCAAGTTTGTTCATTCGTCGCGAAACAGCTGGGAATTGTTGAGAATCTTTAGGTGCAGTTGTCATGGCAACGGAATGTGAAGGAAAGCGGTCTGCTGTCCTCACTGTAAGGGACGCCGTTACAAATGCGGGTAGTTTAGGTTGCACTTCTGAGGGGGAGGGTGGTTGGGTGTGAGGGGGGCGGCGTGGTTGGGGGCATATAGCGTGGGTGACAGATTGATTCCAGTGAGCTTGCCGAAAACTGCCAGGGGGTTGTCTGAAACCGGAGGTCCCTGAGGGGGGCGGGTCTTGCATACTGCTGAGTAACGAAACGGAGACCCCCAGTCATGCGACGCTCAACTTCTTCTGCTCAACGCACTTCGGTTGAAAACGGTTTGCCCGTGTCTTCTTTGTTAGGGCTCAGCCAGCGCTTTGAATGGGCTTCAGCACATTTTTGGGTGACCGGTAAACAGCGGTGTGCCTATCTGTATTTGCAGGGGTGGCAGTGTCGGGAACAGGGCGATCGCGCAGCGGCCCTCCGAGCGTTTCAGGAATTGCTGATTCGGGGGCGGCAAGCCGGTCATCAGGGGTGGATTGGTGCGGCTGAGGCGGCGATCGCCGATGCCTCGGGGCTGCTGACGCTGGACGCCCTCCCTGAGGTCGGTGCCGACGCGGTCGTCGCGCTACCGGAGGGCCAAACCGCAGAGCGCTGTCGTCGAGCGGTGTTGCTACAGGCCAAAGGGTATGGGGCTGCTGCGATTCAGGTATATCAGGAGGTGTTGGTGACCACAACGCGGGTCGAGCGCCCCTTGACCAGCGCTTTTTGCCTGAATGGTATCGGGTTGAGCCATCTCGATCAAGGTCAATATGGGCTGGCGGAGTCTCGCTTTCGCGCAGCGGCGGCAGTGCTCGCTGACATCGTCGCCCCGGTGCCGAGTGCGATCGTTCATCACAACTGGGGGCTGACTTACTATCAGCGGGGTTACTACCGGCAAGCGCAAACCTGCTTTCAGACGGCGTTACAGCACTGGCAAGCCAGCGCAGACAGCCTGGGCTTGGCGCTAACGCTCGATTATCTAGGGCGGATTTATGCGCACCAGCAAGAATGCTGGTTGGCTTTGGGCAGTTTTGAGGCCGCTACTGATGTGCTAAATAATCTGGCTGAGCACACCGATGTGCGGCGTGAAGTGGCGGCGTTGCTGGTGCAAATGGCTGACCTGTGTGAGCAGACTCAGCACCCGGAGTTGGCGATCGCCTATTGGTCAGAGGCCCTGGAAATTTATCAAACGTTGTCCCCCCTGGCTTCCTGTGTGGTGATCTGGCAGCGACTGAGCCGTCTACATTATCAGGCGGGGCAGGTCGCGATCGCTCGTCACTATGCTCAATGCCTAGTCGCTACGGTCACAATTTGAGACAGGGCTCTGGCGCGATCGCTCCTCTAGCGATGGGACCGCAGGCCCTTCTGGCCCAACACCCGGTTGCTGCGGACTTCAAGCAAAGGGTATGAGCCGCAAATTTACGGGGCTGGGTGGGGGCGATCGTGCTTACCCGGTCTGCGGTTTCACAGATCTTGCCAAATTCAGCCGGATTTCCCGTCCGCCGGCAGAAAGAGGAAATTGATTATGGGTGCTGCCGCCGATTGTTTTGAGCCGATTGTTTTGAGCCGATTGTTTTGAGCCGATTGTTTTGAGTGATGACTGAAAAGCGCCGCGTCCGGTGGCTGCGGTTCGCTGGGGTGCAAGTTCGCTGTTCCAATGGAGATGAATGGCGGCATTGCCAACTGTCTGATCGGTCGTGAATGGGAGGCTCTCAAACCCGCTAGGAGCGTTGTATGACTGAAGTAGCGACTGTTCTAAGGTAGCCCTTCAAGAGGGATAGCCGCGACAAATTTTGGGTGGGTTGGGTGCCCCGCAAGGAGAATTTTCAACGCTAAGGTGTAAGCACACGCTGAAAAGGTGTGTAAGTTCGGGTCACGACCGTTAGTATTGACAACTGTATATTCACGACCTAGGGCAGGCCTGATGTGGTGGGAATTGCAGAGCAATGTTGACGAACATCTGCTGAATTTTGCTAATTAGCTGGTGCGATTTGGCAGACTGCGATATCCTTCACAGCTATATTTAATGGCTGTTTTCGGTGCTGCCGCTAGATCTAGCGTAGTCTCACTCTATGACTGCTAAGCCGTCTACAATTTCTATGCCCCCGGCCTCTGACCCCTCACTGAGTCATTGGCTGGCTCAGCAGTTGGCCCCCAATGCCCGTGTCCAGATGCGGTTGCGGGGCAATGTTTTGCATGTGCTGGCCGAAACGCCCCATCCGCTCCATCAGTCGGGAGCCATTTCGCGGTTGGTTGACGCGCTAATTGCGCATCCCGCCGGTCCCGAGTTGATCGCGGCGGTTTATCCCCAGGCTTATCAGATCTACATCTACAGTCGGCAGGCTGGCAAGTCTCAACCTGACTGGACTGCGCCGATTTATCTCAATCGCTTAGAGCGACATCAAGCCCAGCTACAGCAGCGGGTTGGGGTGTCGCTCAAAATTGCGGATGCCGTACAGGAGTGCGAGACCTCTGGCGCAGAAGCGGTGGCGGTAGCAGACTGTGCGCCGGATGAACCCACGACGGCCATCGTGCTGTCGCATCTGAGTTTGGCTAAACAAGGGGATCCCGATGCGATCGCCTGGTACCTGAGTGAAGTCTTAAGCACGCTGGATGTTGGGGTGTGGGTGAGTGTGCGGGCAGCCTCGCGCCGGGTGGCACTGCAACGGGAGGCAGTTTCCGTTGAGGAAGGCCCCACCACCGATGCCGAGCCGCCCAATGCCACCTCTGACGACACCATTCAACGGCTCTGGGTCTGGTGCGAAGCGACCTATAGCCCTGACCCCCTGCTCATTGCCGAACCCGTCACCGAGCGCTTGCGGCAGCTGGCTCTGACGCAGTTCAAAGATGCCGTGATCGTCATTCAGGTGCATGGCGAAGAGACCCCCGATTGGAGTCTCCGCATTGATCTAACTCCTGCTGAGGAAATGCTGCGGGAATGGGCGCGCTGGGGTGATGAAGGGGCGATCGCCCGGTTGTTGAATGCCGCGATCAGCGCTCACCACGCTGCCCTGACTGTGGAGCGCAAAGATGCCAGTCTGCACTGCATTGTGCAGTCCACAGGGGAGGCCGAACCGCCCGTAGTGCCGGAGGAGGCGACCATGGTAACGGCGATCGCGCCCCTGCTGGAGGAGCTGGCCCCCCAAGGACTGCACCGCCTGATGGTCTATGGTCAGGCCGCTGAGGCCGACACCCCTGACTGGGTACGGTGCCTGAATCTGCCAGCGCTCGAACACCCTGATCTGGCAGAGGAGCCGAAGGGGCTGGCCCAACAGGGGGATCTGGCGGCCCTCGCCTATCTGCTGACCCGCCTGCTCAATCCTGATCTCGATGCGCAGTTAGCGACCGGCGGCATTCGGATTCAGGTCTTGCGGCGTGACCACCTGCTGCACATCATGGCGGATGCGCCGATTTGCCCGACTCGACGGCAGGTGGTGCCGCAGATTCTCGACTTTTTAGAGGTGCTCGATCTCTCTGACACCAAGGGGATCCGGCTATATGGTCGGCGGGCCGGACAGCAGCGACCGGCCTGGAGCTTCGGCAAAGATTTTGAAGAGCGGCCCGGCATTGTGCCCAAGGCCGAGCCCGTGTTTGCAGTAAGCGATCGCTACGTGGGCGATTTGCTAGAGCGACCCGCCGCCGCTCACCTCTCGGTACCCGGCCCCGCCGCCGTTACCGGAGCCATTCACACAGCTTGGCAGAACGGCCTAGAGCGGTTGCGGCGGTTGCTGTTTGAGACGCAGTTAGTGGTGCCCCAGCGAGACCTTTCGCGGACGCCCCCGGAACTGTCTCCCGAAGAAAGCCAGGATGCTATCAAGATTGGGCTGGTGTGGGCGACGGTGGGGCTGTTGCTGGCGCTCCAGGCGGACTGGATTTTTGGTCAAATAATCAACCCCGGCACGGTCAAGAGCGCGTTTGAACCCGCCACGGCGGCAGAGTCGAATGAGACGCCAGTGATGACGCCTGCCAGCGATACCGCGGCGGCAGATTGGGACCGGCGGGACTGGGAAGCGGATTTATTCGGTGGGGAGGATTTGGCGGATGACGAGAGCCCCAGCCCGGCCAATTCCGTTTTCAATGACGAAGAGCTGATTGCGAGTCCGGAGCGCTCCCTGGCCCCGCCGCCGGATTTGCTGTCGCACTCGCCCTATCCCTCCTTCCGTAGTCAGCAAATGGATGAGAAGCTGGCCCTCTACCATCAACGGTTGGCCGCATCCGGTCCGCCGGATGTGCTGATTATCGGTAGCTCTCGGGCCTTGCGAGGGGTGGATCCCGCTGCCCTCCAGCGAGAGCTGATGGCCTTGGGCTATGGGGAGCTGAGCATTTTTAATTTTGGGGTGAATGGGGCGACTGCTCAGGTGGTCGATCTCACCCTGCGGCGGTTGCTGGAACCGCACCAATTGCCGCGTCTCATCATTTGGGCCGATGGGGCCAGAGCGTTTAACAGCGGTCGTACGGACATCACCTTTAACGCGATCGCAGCTTCCGAAGGCTACCGCGAACTGGGTCGCCGCAACCCCGCTGCCACCACGGCAAACGCTGACGGGACAGCAAGTGCAGCCGACGAGGTGGTCGCCGAAGAGACGCGGCCTGTGGGTGAAGCGCTGCGAGCCAGCTATCAAGCCCTCGACAAGTCGTTAAGCCAGCAACTGGGGCAGCGATCGGCCATCTATGGCGAGCGGGATGAATTGAAAGCCTTTGTGCGCGATCGCCTGTTGACGCCCCTGGTCGCCCCCATTGCCCTGTCGGCAGAAGATAGCAAAACTGGGCAAAATACCTCCGATATGCCGATTCCCGAAGACAGCGCGATCGATTTTGACGGTTTTCTGGCGTTAGACGTGCGGTTTAACCCCGCCACTTACTATCAGCTCTATGCACGGGTGCCCGGAGCCTACGACAGCGACTACGAAGACTTTGGCCTGGAGGGCAAGCAGTTAGAGGCGTTTGACAATCTGCTGGACTACACCCAACAACAGGGCATCCCAGTGATTTTTGTGAATACGCCGCTGACGGATGAATATCTGGACGGCTATCGCAGCGATGCCGAAGAAGAGTTCCAGAAGTTGATGCTGCAATATTCCGCCACCGAAGAGGGTTTCATCTTCCGGGATCTAGGCCAGGTGTGGACGGGCCGTTACGATTACTTCTCCGACCCCAGCCATTTGAATCGGTACGGTGCTTATCAGGTATCGTTGCGGTTGGCGCAAGACCCCATGATTTCCTGGCCCCGCGCCCTCGATTTGTCCGCTGCTAATCTTGACCGCACGCCATGACCCTACCCTCGATTTTGTATGGCTTATTTTTGCTGAGCGTCGTCGGGCTGTACTGGGCGCTGGAGCGACGATCGCTGCGGATCTGGCTGTTGCTGGTCGCCAGCATCGTGTTTTACACCTCGTTGCAGGTGCATTACGTACCGCTGATGCTGGCCCTAGTGGGCCTCAACTTCTGGCTGGCGCGAGTGCTGCAAATGCCTGCCGATTGGCGCGTGTCAAACGAGCAGTGGCAGATGGCCGAGCAGCAGTGGTATCGCCGCCGCCGCTACTGGTTGATCTTCGGTATTGGCCTGAATGTGGCGCTGCTACTGGGCTTTAAATATTTGGAAAGCTGGCTGCAATGGCTGGTGCCAGAGGGGTTCAATCCGGAGGTGGCAGATGGCAGTTGGTTAGCGATCGCCTTCCCCTTGGGCCTCAGCTTTTTTACCTTTGAGTGCATCGCCTACTTAGTCGATGTGTATCGCGGCGCGCCCGCGACCAACAGCCTGCCGGAGTTTGCTGCCTACAAGCTGTACTTTCCAAAGCTGATTTCCGGCCCCATTACCCGCTTTCACAGCTTTGCCAGTCAGCTCAGCGACCAGCCTAGCCTTGATTTCAACTGGGCCGTGGAAGGGCTCTGGCTGATTGGCCTCGGGGCGGTGAAAAAAGTGCTCATTGCCGACCACATTGGCACCGTGGTCAATCTCAGCCTGGATAATCTGGAGCGCGCTGGGAGTTGGGATCTCTGGCTGGCGATTTTTGCCTATGGCTTGCAGCTCTATCTCGATTTCAGCGGTTACGTCGACGTGGCCCGCGGCAGTGCCCTGCTCATGGGCATTAACTTACCGCAAAACTTCAACTTTCCTTACATGACCACCAGCATTGCCGATTTTTGGCGACGCTGGCACATGACCCTGGGGGATTGGCTGCGTAATTACCTCTACTTTCCCCTCGGAGGCTCGCGTAAGGGGCTGTTCCGCACGGCGATGAACTTGATGATTGTCATGCTGATTGCGGGTGTCTGGCACGGCAATACCTGGGGCTTTGTGATTTGGGGCGGCATTCACGGCTTGGCACTGGTGGTGCATCGGTTTAACCACGTCCTGGCTCAAGGCTGGCAGCCGCTGCAAAAGTTTTGGCAACAGCCGTGGGGGGTGGCGATGGCCTGGGCCATCACCCAGTTTTTGGTGTTCTTTAGCTGGCTCTTTTTTCGCCTGCCGGAGCCTCGGCAATACACCCTGGCGCTGCAAAAACTCTGGGGGGCCAACAGTGATTTGCAGTTTGCCCAAAAGGTCTATGTCGAATCCCTGGGTATGACCGCCATCCAGCTCTGGACGCTGCTGTGGCTGCTGTTTGGGGGTATGATGCTCATTTACTGCGCTCAACGCTCCCTCAAGCTACAGCTCAACTGGCCGGTCAAGTTGCTGCTAGTCCCCCTGCTGCTGTTTACCGCTTGGCAACTCGCCCCTAGCGAAACGCTGTCATACATTTATTTCGACTTCTAAACCAGCCATAGAAGGACTGAAGAGTCCTGTGGGACACTATTTCAAGGGGTTGAACAATGAGGGTTGCCATGCTAGCGGCAATGGGAAGTGCTTTGGCGGCTCGGCTGAAGTTGAACCGCCCTACGCCCTACACCGGGGCGGCCCGATCCACCCCGCTCCCATCGACTGCTGCCAATCACCGGGCTGTTATTTTCCTGCCGATTCCTAAATTTTCATGACTGCTCCTTTGCTCCCTTCTGTGCCCTACGATTTCGCGCCAGCGGCCCCTGAAACGCAACAGCGCAAGGCCGATCACATCCGCGTCTGCCTAGAACAAGACGTGCAGTGCCAGCAAATTACCACTGGCCTGGAAAAGTACCGTTTTCAGCACTGCTGCCTGCCAGAGCTGGGCTGGGACGACCTCGACGTTTCCAGCACCTTTTTGGGCAAACCCCTGGGAGCCCCCCTGCTGATTTCTTCGATGACGGGGGGGACAGAGCAGGCCCGGCTGATCAATACCCGGCTAGCGATCGCCGCCCAAACTTACGGTTTCGCCATGGGGGTTGGTTCCCAACGGGTCGCGGTAGAAGCCCCCGATGTCATGGAGACCTTTGCGATTCGTCGCTATGCACCGGACTGCTTGCTATTTGCCAACCTGGGGGCGGTGCAGCTCAACTATGGCTATGGTCTGGCAGAGTGTCAGCGCGTCGTCGATGCCCTGGAGGCCGACGCCCTGATTTTGCATTTGAATGTGCTGCAAGAGAGTGTGCAAACGCGGGGCGATCGCAACTTCAAAGGCTTGTTGAGCAAAATTGAGGCGCTGTGCGATCGCCTGCCAGTGCCCATCATCGCGAAGGAAGTCGGGAACGGCATTTCCGCTAAACTGGCGCAACGGCTAATGGATGCCGGGATCAGCGCGATCGATGTGGCGGGAGCCGGTGGCACCTCTTGGGCCAAGGTTGAGGGGGGACGCGCTGCGGATCCCCGACAGCGTCGCCTGGGGCAAACCTTTGCCGACTGGGGCCTGCCCACCGCTGATTGTGTTACCCAAATTCGCGCCGTCGCGCCAAATCTGCCGCTGATTGCCTCGGGGGGCATTCGCAATGGGTTGCAGGCCGCCACCGCGATCGCCCTGGGGGCGGATCTGGTCGGTCTGGCTCACCCCTTCCTCCTCGCGGCCCATGACTCTGAAGCTGGGGTCGCGCTGCTAGCTGAGTGTTTGTTAGAAGAACTCCGAACGGTGCTACTCTGCACCGGCCACGCCAACTTTGCGGCCCTCCGGCGCTCTGATGCTCTGCAACCAGTGTAGGGGCGATCGGCGATCTACCCCTACGCTCGGTATGGATAACGGCTTAAAACTCGTCGTCGGCGTAATTGTCGCTCATCGCCGCCCCCTCATTGTCCCGCTTGGAACCCAGCAGTTCTAACCGTTCCACCTTAATGACCGGGGAGGTGCGGAGCGCTCCGGTCGAGCGATCGTTCCACTGGTCAAACTTCAGCGCCCCGGTGATGCCAATCAAGCTGCCCTTGCGGACATAGTTGGCGGCGACTTCAGCGGTGCGGCCCCACATTTCCAGATTGAACCAATCGGGCTGGTCGGAGTTGCGGGTGCGGCGATCGACTGCCAGTGAAAACTTGCACACAACACTGCCCGACTCAAAATATTTCACATCCGGATCACGCCCTGCCCGGCCCACGAGAGTCACGGAATTGATGCTCATATCAAAACTTTCTCCTGATTCTGTAACAGCAGTCTTGAGCCGATTCCTTCAGCTTACCGATCTATTCAGCCAGTTCTGAGTTAACCGAGGGAATGAACCGCCACAACTGCTTAGATGTTTTCAGTTTGCCCCAAATTTCTGCAAAACGCGGGGCGATGTTCTAGAGGAATGCGATCGCCCGCTGAAATCTGAGATATTGTGACCAAAAGTTGATGTAAAGCGGTGATTGGCCTTTTCTGCAGTCCAGACGATGTCTTTTTTTGCGATTAATAATAATCATCTGCTAGACGCATTGATACGAAACGTAATAGAATCCACTTCGTCTGTGTTGCAATAAGCAGCAGACGTTCCCTGGATTTGTGGCTTGGCAGAGTGGTGTTCCAACACCAATAGGACATCTATGGCCTAGCATTAAGTTCGGCGAGTTTACATTCAACCGTCCATTTCGTTCGTTTGGGGGCTAAGTCTCGTGGGTTTCCTTGACCGATTTTCTTTATCCCGAGACATGGGTATTGATTTAGGCACTGCCAATACTCTGGTATATGTCTCAGGAAAAGGGGTGGTTCTCCAAGAGCCCTCTGTGGTGGCCGTTGATTTAATTGAGAAAAAACCTCTCGCCGTGGGTGAAGAGGCGAAACGGATGCTGGGTCGTACCCCCGGCAACGTGGCCGCGTTACGCCCCCTGCGTGATGGGGTGATCGCGGATTTCGACACCGCCGAGCTCATGCTGAAACATTTTATTCGACAGGTGCATGAAGGCCGGACACTGGTGTCGCCACGCATTGTGATTGGCATTCCCAGTGGGGTGACCGGGGTCGAGCGCCGCGCGGTGATGGATGCGGCTCAGCAGGCCGGTGCCCGGACCGTTTACCTGATTGATGAACCCGTGGCCGCAGCGATCGGGGCCGGCCTGCCGGTGGCTGAGCCGACTGGCAACCTGGTAATCGACATCGGCGGCGGTACCACCGAGGTGGCCGTACTCAGCTTGCAGGGTACGGTGCTGAGCGAGTCGGTGCGGGTCGCTGGCGATGAATTGAGCGAATCGATCGCCCAGTACCTCAAGAAAGTCCACAACCTGGTGGTCGGTGAACGCACCGCTGAAGAAATCAAAATCAAGATTGGCTCGGCTTATCCCAGCTCTGACGACAGCGAGCTCATGATGGACGTGCGAGGTCTGCACCTCCTATCGGGCTTGCCACGAACCGTCACCGTCAAAGCGGGCGAAATTCGCGAGAGTATGGCCGAACCGTTGGCCGTTATCGTGGAAGCGGTGAAGCGCACCCTCGAAAGAACCCCTCCGGAACTGGCGGCAGACATCATCGATCGCGGCATCATGCTGGCGGGCGGCGGTGCTCTGTTGCAGGGTCTGGACACCTTGCTGAGCCATGAAACTGGCATTGTCGTTCACGTCGCGGCTGATCCCCTGAGTTGTGTGGTTTTGGGTACTGGTCGGGTACTCGAAAACTTTAGCCAGATGGGTCGCGTCTTCAGCGGCAGTTCCGGAATTTAGGATGGATTAAGTAACCATGTTTGCCCTGCGGCGCTGGTGGAATCAATATGCGCTCAAGGCCGGTTTGGTGGCCTTGATGATTGTTGCGGCCTTGGGTATGCGGGAAAATGGCGGTGCCGTGATTTACGAAATGTATCGCTGGATCACCCGTCCATTTCATCCAGGGCCAGCGCGGGAAGCGATTTTGCAATCGAGCTACGCTCAAGAGTTGCAACAGCGCTTGGTGGAGTTAGAAAGTCAAAATCGATCGCTGCGGCAAATTGTGGAAGGGGAAAGCCAACCTTTGCCGGGAGGCACACCGGCAGCGGTCATCGGTCGTAGTGCTGGCGATTGGTGGCAACAGATTGTGATCAGTCGGGGCGAACGGGATGGCATCACTCCCGATGATGTCGTGACGGGACCGGGCGGCTTGATTGGTCGAGTTGTGGCCGTGTCGCCGAACAGTAGCCGGGTGTTGTTGGTGAGTGATCCAACCAGCCGTATCGGGGCGAGGGTAAGCCGCAGCCGAGCTACGGGCTACATTCGTGGCGCGATGGGGCAGCGGGTAGTCATGGAATTTTTTGACAAAATTCCCGATGTCAAGGTGGGAGACGTCGTTGTCACATCAGCCTACAGCAAGCTATTTCCTCAAGATATTCCTATCGGGCGCGTCGTCGATTTGAACCTTTCCAAAAGTCCGGCCCCAGAGGTGACAGTCGAGTTGACAGCCCCCTTGAGTATCGTCGAGTGGGTTGAGGTCGTTCCCTTTGCCCCCAAGGCGATTGACGTGCCGGCAGCACGTGAGCCGCTGCAAGAGGCCATTCCGAGAAACGAAGAGGCCGCACCCGAGGAGGGCGATCGCACGCCATGACCGCAGCTAGGCAGAGCGGCTTGGCCCAGCGCCGTCGCTATCGATGGATTAATATTGGCGTCGTGATTGGCTCCGCCTTGGTATGCACTCTGCTGTTGCCGATGCGTTTGCCGGGCATGGTGCTGCTCGGGGTCGGGCCGAGTTGGCTGCTGATGTGGCTGGTAGTCTGGAGCGTGCAGCGCAGTGGCGTTGAGGGGGCGATCGCGGGCTTCATCTTAGGGTTAATTCACGACGGCCTCACAGGCTACTTCCCCACCCACACCATTGGCTTAACCCTGGTCGGTTTCCTCACCGCCCGCATCCAAAAGCAGCGGTTTATTCAAGAAGATTTTGTCTCGGTCGCCATCATCGTGTTTGGCATGACGGTGATTGCCCAAACGGCGATGGCGCTGCAAATCAGCGTACATCAGCTGATCAGCAACACATCCCCTTATCCCGGTCTGCCAGAAATTTGGCTCCAACATCAGCGCATTGCCCTCAGTTCTGCCATTCTCAGTAGCCTGTGGGCACCGGCCATTTACTATCCTCTGAGTCGCTGGTGGGCGCACTATGAGCAGGTGATGACGCCGCCGGGGGGGTAGTGGTCAGTTACTGGTCAGGCAGGTGTGAGGGTGGATGGGTAGATGGGGGCAGTGGTTGGTGCGGTGGTTAGACCTCCGTTGCCAACCAGGGGCGAAGCCATTGGGATGAGCCTTGAATTAAAGTACCCAACGTTTTGATGATCGTAGGGAGCATTGTTGTGCGAATGCACCAAAGGGACAGGCGACTGGTACTTGATTTTTTTTGCGAGTCCCTGAGCGCCCCAGTTTCTAGGGCCGCACAGCCTTGTGCCCTGGCTCTGAATGTAGGCCATCGGGAGCGTTGAAATCGTGAGGAAATTGTGGCTTTAAGTCAACTAATTGCGCTGATTCTGTCGGGAGTGTTTGCGGGCATTTTGGCCGGCTTGCTGGGGATCGGGGGCGGCACGGTAATGGTGCCAATTTTATTGGCCCTGGGCTATGCGCCGATTCAAGCGGTGGCGACGAGCAGTTTGGCAATTATTGTGACCTCGCTTTCCGGCAGTTTTCAAAACTGGCGCATGGGTTATCTCGATTTTGAGCGGGTGCTGTGGCTCGGCGTGCCGGCGGTGCTGACAGTGCAGATCGGCGTGTTGGTCGCCAGCAATCTGTCTCCGCGGCTGTTGCTCATTGCCTTCGCCATTTTGCTGGTGATCAATATCTTTTTGGTCAGCCTGCGGCAGAAACTCGCCGTCCGGAATGAGGACAATACTGCATCCGCTAGCATGAATCCGAAACTGGCGCGGATCCTGACGGGGGCGATCGCAGGCTTCATGGCGGGACTGCTCGGCGTCGGGGGCGGAGTCATCATGGTGCCGCTGCAAATGGCCCTACTGGGGGAGCCGATTAAGCGATCGATTCAAACCAGTTTAGGCGTAGTGGTGATGACAGCGATCGCTTCCACCATCGGTCACGCCCTCCAGGGTAATGTGGTGTGGTCGGCAGGGTTGATTTTGGGGCTGGGGGGGCTGGTCAGCGCTCAACTCAGCAGTCGCCTGTTGCCCAAATTGCCTGATCGCTTCGTCAGTCTCCTATTCCGAGGATTATTGGTCACCCTGATTATCTACACCCTGTGGGAAGCGTGGCAGTATCAGCCTGGTTGAAGCCTGGTTGGGTGATAGGCGTTCGACAACATCTTTCATCGAGGACAGCGATCGCCCTGTCCATCCTGCCCGATGCCCGCCCCCTCAATCTTCCTTAACCCACATGTAGCGAGCAGGCTCAAACTCCAGATGTCGCTTAAAGTCATGCAAGGATTTGAAGATGTCGCCAGCCGTGCTTTTGCCTTGGTATCCCGCTTTCCAGGTGTCGCGCTCCATAGTGCCGACCACTAAATACTCCTGGCCCACCAGATGAGGGAAGTTTTGTAAGCATGCCTTATAAACTAATTCATCCATTTCGTCCTGGTGGACGATGAGCAAATCGCAGTTGGGGCAGTAGCGACAGGTTTTGTTCAAACTCACAGGCTGAATTAAGCCGATGAAAACCATAAGCGGCTTTTTCCGCAGCTTGGTGGGGGCGTCACACTTGGGACAGCGCGTAAAGCGAGCATCGGTGTGAGGATTGAGAAAAAAGTCGTGCTGAGGTGGCAAATGACCTAGCTGCTTGGCTTTCTTGTTTTGCTTTTTACCCATATGGCAACAATGCCTGACAATCTTTGGTCTTAGGGTAGCAAGAACGGCGATGAATGGCGGACGAGCATTTTAGGTCGGTTGGCAGCATGACGATCGCGATCGCGGCAACCTCCTGCAACGCCTCGACTGCGATCGCTGGCAGTAGTTGAGTTCGCGGGGAGAGGGGCGATCGCTGTCGAGACCAACCCTCTTCATCTCCCCACTGGAGGGCGTCTAATCGATTTGTGCCAAAAGCTTGTCGTACTCTGCGTGAGAACCTATCCAAAACCAAATCATGGTGTCACCATCTCGTTGCCCAACGGCCCTGTAGTGTTTGCTGATCCGAACAGAGTAAATTGGCAAGCTGGCATGTACCTGTTTGAAGCGCAAACTGGGATGGGCGGGATCTTGCTGAAATTGCCGATAGGCTTGCCGTGCTTGCTTTTGAACGGCATCAGGTAAGTCTCCCAATTGCTTGCGAAACTTAGCGGTCGTCCTAGATTTCACAGGATCTCAGGATTTAAGGGTTGAGTTTGGCCCGCGTTGTATTCGGCCATTGCCTCAGCCGCTAAACCTGCCAAAAGGTCTTGAGAACCCGCAAATGCCGAGTCCCATTTTTCTTCATCCTGAAGTTCTTCGATAATCAAGGATGCGATCGCATCCTGCTTGGCCGCATCCAGGTTCCTCAGTTGCGCGATCGCCTGTTCTAAAAGCTCAGTCATAGAAGTAAATCATCAAGCATTAGTCGAATTATAACGAAGCCGTAGTGTGCCCCGTACAACGCTTTGCGACATCGCTGCCAGCAGTTGAAGTCTGTGGGAAGAGGGGCGATCGCTCCAACAGCGCTTAAATGAAGGCAGCATTACACATTTGAAAACTGAGTTTTTGCCTGTAGCATCTTAATTTTTATTCAACTCCGCTGACGGTTTTGAGTTGTCCGTCCAATGGTGAAGTTATGCAGCGACAGATAAATTTGAACATTCACCGACAATCTCCGTTCCGTCCCCACTAAGGAATCGGAATTAATTTAGTTCCAAAGTTTAATTTTTGAGTTTTAAGTAGAGCAGCTCATTCAAAACTCAAAACGAAGAACTTAAAACTCAGTCGTTCCTAACGAGGTATTTAGGTGTTTGGCCTGCCAACAGTGTCTGGTTTGACAGCCGTAATTCCTTCGGAAAGATATCGCTTAAAGTCATCTACATTTAACGTGAGAATGTGCGATATATTGTTGACTTTCATTGATGCGACCAGCCGAGCATCGTGAACCTGAACGCCTGAAACACCAAAATCTACAACTAACCTGCGCCATTCCTGATAAACTTCAGAACTGTCAGGTAATACTGGAAAGAGACGCTCAACTAGGTGCAACAACTGTTCAGTTTCAGGCGGTGTTAAGCCAAATCCATTTCTTTCAAGTGGACGAGTGGCGACATTCCAAAACTCAATACAATTTTGAGAGGCAACTCGTAGTTGCTGCCCATCTTGACGCAGCGTTCGGACAGCAATTCTAATTGCAGGATGAAGAGGATGAGAGCGATCCATAAACCGTAAGAGAACATTTGTGTCCACCAGATAAAGCACGATTAAGGATGCTCCTCATAAATTTCGGCTCGGCTAACAGCATAATCTGACAGCAAAGGGGGGGGAGACCTAACATACATCTGAAACTCGTCAGCTAGACGATCCGCGATCGCCTCGAACTCTTCATTTTCTTGAATGAAATCATGCTCTGATGGTGGGAGGGCTAGATGTTCTTTATTCAAAGACAAAAAATCAACAAAATTCAAAACCTCCAGAACTTTAGCTTCAGATAGAGAATGGAGCTTTCGCATAATTTCTACAATTACTTTTTCCATCTTTACACCTACTTAAGAAATGAACTTGCCCAACGGTAACGTACTGAATCCTTTTTGATCAGGTATTCTGCAACTTCCTTCCTTTTATCCTTGTCTTTTGTCATTCTCACAATTCTTTCAATTTCATCATCTGTATCATTTGCTCCACGTTCGGATGCCATCTCAAACCACTCATCTCCCTTTAAATATTCACCTCGGTCATAGTAAATAGCTCCCAGTAAGGTATAAGGTTGGTGGCTTTCAGGCTGACATTTCATCGCTTGGTCTGCACAGTTTTCAGCTTCAGCTAATCGACGAAGATCCCGAAATGCAGCACCTCTTGTGACCCAGAGAGCTGATTTCAAATCAGATTCTTGAACCTTTTTCCAACTCACATTGTTTGTGACATTTAGTGCATTTTGGGGCTCGTCAGCCTTACGCCAATTACTACTTGCACTGGGCAGATTCCATCTATTACCAGTTCGTCGATATTCGTCTTCATAAAACAGTGCTTCTAGTCTATAGTAGGCGGTTGCTATTTTTCCGTGTCGAGCAAGACGACCTTCTTCAATTAGTTGAATCACTTGTTTGGGATCAAGTCTTTCCTCTCGCTCAAGCTTTAGCATAATTTCATAAAATGGATTAGCATCAAGTTTCCCTACAATTTGATACTTTCCTTTTAGCAATCTAAAATGGATGGACTCGGCAATTTTCGCTGTTTCAAATAGTTTTTCACCGATCAGCCACTGAATCTCATCCTCAGTTATTTTAGATTCCATTTTCTTCAGGATTGAAAACAACTTTATAGAAGGATCAGAAGATTTATATCCAGTTGCTTGATACTTAGCCTTGAGGCTTTTGAATAATTTAATATCCTTACGGATTCGATCAATTTCAAGTACTTGAGGCAGTTTTTGCTGCTCAAGCCATTCGCATTCACTATCTAAAAGATCCTTTTTCTCTTCTAATTTTTTTAAAATAGTATATAGTGGCTTGAACATTGATGCGTCTGGCAAAGAATCAATGTGATATTTAACTTTTAAGCCTAGAAACTCAGCTATGGCTTTCCTCTCGTCTTCCTGCTGCCAATGAATTTCCAGGGTTTCCTCAAAATCATGGGATAGGAGCCAATCAGCCTCGGAGTCAGATAATGGCTCCTTTGCGTCGAGCTTTTTTAAAATCAAAAATAAAGGCTCTTCAGGGAAACTTTCTAAATGTCTAGTTGCTTTATAGTTGACTTTTAATTTCGAAAAACTCAGTATCTCTTGAATCAAGCTGATTGTTGTTGCGAGATTATAATCATTTAGCAACTTAAGTTCTGAGTCTGTAGGAAAATGTCCAGTCTCTAGTTTCCAGAGTATTGAGTAGACTGGACTGTCGATCGAAAGCTCTAAATTTTCTGAGATTTTGTACTTAACTCGCAGATTCGAAGCTTCAACTTCTAATCTCTTGAAATCCTCTAACTGATATTGCCGTAAAGAAATAATCTCAATAGCCTTAAAAAGGCGATTACCTGCCAACCATTGAAAATCTAGGCTTGTGATTTGAATACCTAGCTCAGCTTTTCTCAATATCAGATACAAAAAACCATCAGATGCAGCACTCTTATACTGACCTATTTGATATTTTTGTCTAAGAGCAGAAAAGTGCTTTTTCTGTAGCTCACTATGATCCATGCCTATACGATATTCAGTCTTGCACTCCTAAAATCATGTTACCCACTATGCAATCAAGTAGCTACAATTCTCCAGAAAAGAGTCTAAAAATCACCTATTCTTAACTCAATGTCAGAGGGGAACTTGGGGGTTAGTCCTAAGGGACGGAGGGATCGATTGCTTCGCTCCAGGCGAGGATGCCGCCCGCGACGTTGGTGCCGGTGATGTCGCTTTCCTTGAGGATGTCGAGGGCTTTGGCCGATCTCACTCCTGAGCGACAATGCACCACCCGTTCGTGAACATTGAATCAAGGCTTCATTTTCTCGACGCCTGAGTCAAAACTGGGGGTTATGCATGTCAGCTAAGGCGACTTTGAGGCAAGCAGTAATGCCTTGCCAATCCTGTGAGGATAAGTGCCCAACCACACTCAAGTTAGCTGAGCGGGGTAATGTCACAATGAAGCTGCGGAAAATGGATGCGACTCGCAATCCCGCTGCCTGCCAGTCCTGAAGCACCTAATCCGTGACGCCCAAATTCTTTGTCTGAGAGGTGATGAGGCCAAGGATGATGTCGGGGCGAATGGCATGATATTCGTGAGAAGACAAAACCACTGCTGGGCGACGCTTCACGCCCGTCACCCCAGGGAAATCCACCGTTACGACATCACCTGGCTGATAACTCACTCAGCAATCTCGCTATCTTCAGAAAACGCAGTCGTCGCATACTGCCAAGAAAAGGTCGTCAGATCGAGTTGATCTTGTTCTGTCCAGGTGTCGCTGTCGTCTATGGGCGCATTTTCCTGAACCAAGCTATTGAGGATTAGAGTTGCCAGTTGTAGACGATCGTTAGGGGATAAAGTCGATAAAACGTGACTATAGATTTCTTGAATCGCAGTAGGCATGTCTACCTCTCCTCACGTATGCCTAAATCTAGCAGGTAGGGTAAGCACTGCCTACCCTACCCGTCGTTGAATTGACCCGGCTGAGTTAATACTGCGGGACGGAGGGGTCGATTTCTTCGCTCCAGGCGAGGATGCCGCCTGCGACGTTGGTGCCGGTGATGCCCTGCTCCTTGAGGATGGTGAGGGCTTTGGCCGATCGCACCCCTGAGCGACAATGCACCACCAGTTCGTGACCGTTGAGCAGCGACTTCACCTTTTCCACGCCCTCACCCTTTTCGATGTCGGGCAGGGGCACCAGCACCGCACCGGGAATCTGGGCAATTTCCCACTCATGGGGATTGCGCACATCCAGCAGCAGCACCTGGTCGCCTTTCTCGTCGAGCAGCGCCTTCAGTTCCTTCACTGTCATTTCCGGCACTGCCGATATTTCGGCTTCCTCAGCAGCTCGCGCTTCCGGAATGCCGCAGAACTGTTCGTAGTCGATCAGCTTGTCGATCACGGGACGCACGGGGTTGGGCCGCAGCTTCAGTTCCCGGAAGGTCATGTCCAGGGAGTTGTAGAGCAACAGGCGACCGCTGAGGGTTCTGCCTTTGCCGGTGATGATTTTTAACGTTTCGGTGGCCTGAATGACGCCGATGATCCCCGGCAGGATGCCGAGGACGCCGCCTTCCGCACAGGAGGGGACCATGCCCGGTGGCGGGGGCTCGGGGTAGAGGTCGCGGTAGTTGGGGCCATCTTCGTAGTTAAAGACGGTGGCCTGGCCCTCAAACCGGAAGATGGAGCCGTAGACGTTGGGCTTGTTCAACAACACGCAGGCGTCGTTGACCAGATACCGGGTGGGGAAGTTGTCGGTGCCGTCCACCACCACGTCGTAGGGCTCAATAATATCCAGCGCATTCTCCGACGAGAGGCGCGTTTCGTAGAGATCGACCTGGCAAAAGGGGTTGATTTCTTGGATGCGGTTTTTGGCCGATTCGATTTTGGGTTTGCCAACCCACGAGGTGCCGTGGATCACCTGCCGTTGCAGGTTGGACTTATCCACAATGTCAAAATCGACGATGCCGATGCGGCCCACGCCCGCCGCTGCCAAATACAGCAACAGGGGGGAACCGAGGCCGCCGGTGCCGATGCAGAGTACGCTAGCCGCCTTGAGGCGCTTTTGCCCTTCCAAACCGATTTCCGGCAAAATCAGGTGTCTGGAAAAGCGCTCGTACTCCTCTGGATGCAGTTGAATTTCATCGAGGTTGGGATTGAGCATGGTGTCGAGCAGACGTGTAAACGCTATTTACAGAGGTACAAAAATTAGCGGGGCAAGTGGTTCGCGTAGTCACAGAACGATCATCATACCGTTCATTGGGGGGCTGCGTTAGCCCGGTGCGGGGATCGGGGGTGGGGGGTGGGGAGTTTTACAAAAGGTAAAGGTGGGTGGGGTGTGAGGATCGTTGGTTGGTTGGGTGGAGTGGGTGAGTAAGGGGCGATCGCGGGGGTGGTCTAAAGACTACGCCCCAGCAACAATCGGCCAACCTGTAGGGGCGGGGTTTATGGGTAAAAACGTGCTTGGCCCCCTCTAAGCGGAGGCCGCTTTTGGGGTGCCTTGTACGACGATGACCGAGCATTTGGCATGGTGCATCACGTAGTTGCTGACGCTGCCCACCCACAGTTCCGACAGGCCAGAGCGATTGTGGCGACCAATCACGATGAGGTCAGCTTGCCAGTCTTGGGCGACCTGGCAAATTTGCCGACCGGGATCACCGACTGCCTGAGTCCATTCGGTGTTAACTCCCTGGGCTTGAATTTGATTGGCCTGGGCGTCGAGGGTTTGCTGGTTTTGTTCCTGCTGAGTTTGCCACTGCCCTAACACGATTTGAAAAGACTCGGCATTGACGGTGGAGTGCATGCCGTCAGCGGTGATATACATCGGATTGGGAAACCCGGCTTCTGGGGGCAACACCACATGAATCAGGTTCATGGTCGCTTTACTCGGAGCCGCGATCGCGATCGCCCCGTTCAGCACCTTTTGGTTAATATCCTCTTCTTCTCCAAGGGCGACCAGAATTCGTTTATACATAAGCGGGAATTAGGTTTGGGGTACTGGGTACTGGGTACGACGGGGTTTTAGGTCGGGTGGGCGGGATGGTGGTGGCGGTCATGAGACGACTGCCCAATCAATCAATCATGATCGCCCCAGTGTCCTTAGGAATCAGAATTGAATAAGTTCCCAATTTTGAGTTTTGAGTTGAACGGTCAATTCAAAATTCAAAACTAAGAACTTCAAACTCACTCATCCCTTAGCGAGACTGGGGCAGGACTTTTTCCAGGGCGGCAAGGAGCGTCGTGGCGCGATCGCGGTGGCTGTTGGCTCCCATAAGGCCGACGCGCCAGACCTGCCCGGCGAGCTCGCCCAGGCCGCCACCAATTTCGATGTTGTAGTCTTGCAGCAGGGTGCGGGCGACGGCTTTGGCATCGACGCCCTCGGGGACTCGGACGGTGGTCAGGGTGGGCAAGCGATGGGCGCGATCGACATGGCAGCTCAGCCCCAGAGATTCCAGCCCCTCCCAGAAAAATTCGGCGGTGTCTTGGTGGCGCTGCCAGCGGGCTGCCAAGCTTTCTTCTGCCAGGAGACGCAGGGCTTCCCGCAGGGCAAAGGTCAGGTTGACGGGGGCGGTGTGGTGATAGACGCGATCGCGGCCCCAATATTGCCGCAGCAGCCCTGCATCGAGATACCAGTTAGCGACTGGGGTCTGGCGGCGCTCCATTTTAGCAACGGCCCGTGGCCCCATGGTGAAAGGGGACACGCCGGGCGGGCAGCTCAGTCCTTTTTGGCTACAGCTATAGGCCAGGTCTACCTGCCATTCATCGAGAAAAATCGGCACGCCGCCGAGGCTGGTGACGGTATCGACGATGAGCAGGCAGTCAAATTCGCGGCACAATGCCCCAACGCCTTCCAGGGGTTGGCGGGCACCGGTGGAGGTTTCAGCATGCACCAGGGCCAGCACGGCGGGACGATGCTCCTCCAAGGCCGCGCGTATGGCCTCTAGCGAGAAGACCTGCCCCCAGCTTTGGGGCATCGTGCGGACATCGGCCCCGTAGCGACCGGCCATATCCACCAGGCGATGTCCAAAATAACCCATCACGCCCACCAGCACGCGATCGCCCGGTTCGACGACGTTGGCCAGGGTGGCTTCCATCGCGGCTGAGCCGGTGCCCGGCACCGGATAGGTCAGTTCATTACTGGTCTGCCAGGCGTAGCGCAGCAGTTCCTGCACCTCGTCCATCATTTGCAGATAGGCGGGGTCCAGGTGCCCAATGGGTTGGCAGTTCATCGCTGCGACGACCGACGCCTCGGCATTCGACGGCCCTGGCCCCAGCAGTAAGCGCTCCGGCACTTGCAGCGGCTCCAGTGAGAGCTGGTGGGCAGCGTTTATCTGCGGGGTATTTAAGGGCAAAGTTGAGGTCATGGCGCAATCTTTTTTAACGACTCTTCTATAATTTTCCATTGTCGGACGGGAGCGGAGCGATCGCGCCAAAATCCTGAAAGATGTTTGCGTAAAGTAACTTTTTCCACAGACGGGGGTTCCGCATGATGTATCTCGCAGAGTTGGCGATGGGGCTGGAATATTGCTGCGAGGCTGATTGTGACCTCTTCAAAACCGCCGCCTGTGAAGGGTTGGTGACCCAGGCTGCCGCCGGTCGCCACTTGCGCGTGCTGGCACGGCCCGAACCCGACGCGATCGCCGTTTGCCTCTGCGAAGACGACTACCCCGGCTGGCTCCCCAGCGACGCGATTAAGGATCTGCAACCGGCTGAGCAACCTTATGCCGCAAGGGCATGGACGGCTGAAGCGATCGCGGCCCAACTGCCAGCGGTCATCCAGTTCGCGCACACGGCAATGGCACAGGAAAATACTTATCTCTGGGGGGGCACCGTTGGCCCCAACTTTGACTGCTCTGGCCTGGTGCAAACCGCCTTTGCTGCCTCTGGCATCCGCCTGCCCCGCGACTCTTACCAGCAAGAGGGGTTTGTAAAAGCGGTTGATCTCAGCGATCTGCAACCTGGCGATCTGCTGTTTTTTGGTCGAGGCGATCGGCCTAACCACGTTGCCCTCTATTTGGGTGACGGTCGCTATATCCACAGCTCCGGGCGGGATCAAGGGCGCAACGGTATTGGCATCGACTCGATTACGGATTTAGCTGATCCCATCAGCCAGACCTATTATCAACAACTGCGCGGGGCGGGACGGGTATGCCGCAGTTATCAGCCGCAGGGAGAGCCGATGGTGTGTCGGTAGAGGGACGGGTGGATGGATGGATGGATGGGGGTAACAGCCATCGCACCAACTCCCCACCGGCTGAAACAATGGGGCGATCGCCTTTATCCCGATCGGATGTGCCGCAAGGGAGTTGCTTGACAATAATTTCCCTGCTCGTAGAGGTTGGGCATTTAAGCCCAGTTCTCTGAGTGACGAGCGCGATCGGCCAAAATCGCTCCTTATGATGGCAAGACTTTTGATTGCAAGACTTTACCAGTGTCAAAGTTTCTTCAAACAGCATAAAGAAACGTCTCAAACCCCTGTAGAAATGCTGGTTTACCCATACATTTCTAAAAACTGAGATTTTAAGCGAGCTTGTGGATTAGGTTGATTTTGCCGATTCCCCGTCTGAGATCACCCCAGTCAGAGCCTGAATCTGGCTGTTTTCGCTCCATTGACTCCGAACTTTCAAAAAATCAATATGCAAATATCCCACTCGTTGCGTCTCCACAATCTGCGAGGCGACCTGTTTGGCGGCTTAACGGCTGCGATCGTGGCACTCCCTTTGGCTCTGGCGTTTGGCGTGGCTTCTGGGGCCGGTCCTACGGCGGGGCTGTATGGAGCCATCTTGACCGGATTTTTTGCCGCACTCTTTGGCGGCACACCGGCCCAGGTCACGGGTCCCACTGGCCCCATGACGGTAGTCATGGCCACCGTGTTCACTAAACTCATCGCCCAAAATCCCGAAAATGGCCTTGCGATGGCCTTTACTGCCGTCATGCTGAGCGGGGTATTTCAGATTTTGTTTGGGCTCATGCGACTGGGGCGATTCATCACGTTGATGCCCTACTCCGTGATCTCCGGCTTTATGTCGGGCATCGGCTTCATTATCGTGATGCTGCAAATCGGGCCGCTCTTGGGCCATCCTGCCCCCAGTGGCGTTAATGAGGCGATTCAACAATTGCCAGCGGTGCTCGCCCAGCCTCAACCTGCCGCTGCGGGCCTCGGCATTTTGACATTAGTGATGGTGTTTGGCTGGCCTCAGCGGTTGGCTCGGGTGGTGCCGTCGCCGCTGGCGGCGCTGATTGTCGGCACGGCGGTCTCGATGGTGGTGTTGGCCCCCAGTGACATTGCCCGCATTGGGGAAATTCCACAAGGGTTGCCGCAGCTGCAATGGCCCCGGCTCAACCTGGAGCAAATGCGGGCGATCGTGGGCTACGGACTGGTGCTGGCAACTCTGGGGGCGATCGATTCGCTGCTGACATCCCTTGTCGCAGACAACATTACTCGCACTCAACACAATTCGGAACAAGAACTCATCGGTCAGGGCATCGGCAATCTCCTGTCTGGCCTGTTTGGGGGGCTACCGGGGGCCGGAGCCACCATGCGCACGGTGATCAACATCCATGCGGGGGGGCAAACGCCCTTAGCGGGCATGTTTCACGCCGTGATCCTGTTGTGCATTATGTTATGGGCCGGTGAGATTACGGCGCAAATCCCCCATGCGGTGCTTGCGGGCATTTTGATCAAGGTGGGCATGCGCATTATTGACTGGAGCTTTTTGTGGCGGGTCTGCCAGGTCTCGCAGCGGGCAACGGTGGTGACTTATGGCGTGCTGCTATTGACGGTGTTTGTTGACCTGATTACGGCGGTGGCGGTAGGAGCGTTTGTCGCCAACATGTTGACAATTCAGCGATTGACCAGCTTACAAATTGAGAAAGTGCGGGCTGTGCAGCAGCCGGGAGATGATCCCGAGGTGGTGTTAACGCCGGAAGAAGGGCATCTGTTACGGCAGTGTGCGGGGCGGGTGTTGCTGATTCAAATTAGTGGGCCGATGAGTTATGGGGCAGCGCGAACGATCGCCTTTCACATGGGCCGAGATTATGAAGTGCTGATTCTCGACCTCAGTCGGGTGCCCCTGATTGGGGTGACGGCCTCGTTAACGATTGAAAAAGAGGTGAAAGCGGCTTATTGTCAGCGGCGACGACGCATCTATATCGTGGGGGCACAGGGGCAAGTGGCCGATCGCCTGCGGCGTTTTAAGGTGCAAAATGCCTTGCCAGCAGGTAACTTTTTACCGACTTGCAACGCTGCGCTGCAATTGGCCCTGATGGATCTAGAGATGGCCCCGTTCCCCGCTGTTTATGCCTGCCCCCTACCCGTGGCCTCCGTGCCCCAATAGGGTGATTGGCGGTCAACGCGGTGGCTGAGCGATGAGGTGTTGGCAGGGGTGAGCCCGACCAGAGTTGGGGATCGCTCGCCCCTGAGGCTGGACTGCCGTTTTAAGGAATGGGCGATCACGTTTCCCGGCTTTCGCATTATCCTGTGTCTGAGCCGATCTGATTCGTTGTTGAGCAAGCGTCACCATGAGATTGCCCCCCGCCCTCAAAACCGCCTACAAAAAGGTCAAACCCTATCTGCGCTGGGTCATTATCGCCCTGACCCTCGGCTTTATCGTGCACACTTTGCGGGTGAACTGGCAGCAGGTGTTGACGCTACGGTTTTCGTCCTATGCGATCGCGGAACTGCTGCTTGCCTTGGGGATCACGCTGTCGGCCCATATCTGGTCGGGTTGGGTGTGGTACGGCATCCTGCAGTCTTTGAGTGCCCCGGTGCCCATGACCTGGACCATCATCACCTATTTGAAAACCAACTTGGCTAAGTACCTGCCGGGTAACGTCTGGCACTTTGTCGGGCGCATCAAGTTTTTGCGGGACTACGGGACGCCAACGGGGGTTGCCATCACCGGCGTCGTGTTGGAACCCCTGCTGATGGCAGTCGCCGCCCTAGCGATCGTGCTGGTGACTTTGCCCTCAGGGCTGATGCAGCTAGGGATTTTGATTGTGGTGCTGATCGCCCTGCATCCGCGGATCCTCAACCCGATTTTGCAAAGGTTGGGGCAGGCCAAACTCAAGCAAGCCGAGCAGTTAGAAGCCACGGATCTCCAGAGCAACGCCACCATACCCGCGCTCAACCGCTATCCCTGGAGATCGCTGCTGGGCGAAATCGGATTTGTCATGTTTCGGGGCGTCGGGTTCATCCTCTGCTTCATGGCGCTCATGACCTTGGGACTAGAAGATATGTGGATCTTGCTAGGCGCGTTCAGTTTGGGCTGGCTGTTGGGACTGGTGGTGCCCGGTGCCCCCGGCGGGTTAGGGATGTTTGAGGCGACGGTGCTGGCGGTGTTGACGCCGACCTTTCCCGCTGCGATCGTGCTGGGGGGAGTAGCGCTATATCGCTTAAACAGCACCCTGGCAGAACTGCTGGGGGCCGGTCTCGCCGTGCTAGATGAACGGTGGAATGAGGTGATCGAGCGACGGGCCAAGCAACCGCTAGCCGTCGAGGAAGGCGCGATCGCTCCCCAACTGCCCTCCGGCGATGGTTAAAGCCCCATTTAACCACGTGCCCGATCTACTGTCGCTCTCCCCACTGGTAAACATCCCACTCACCCATTGCTCACTACCCACCGCTTAATTGCAATTTCCCCGCCGCTTACCCGGTGCGGGTTTCTGCCAATTGCGCCATGACGACTGGCAACGCGGGGCAGGGAGGCAACTCGGTCAGATTGTCCGGGTTGCTCCAGGTAAAGGGGGCGGCGTGGGCGGCGGACATCCAGAGCAGTCGCTTGGCCCGCGTCATTGCCACATAGAGCAAGCGAAACTCTTCCGCTGTTTTCAGGTTTTTGGCCTGTTGCCAGGCGGTGAGCAAATCGGGGATCGGGGCGGGATGGTGTTCGGCATGGGTGTGAGCCCGGATTTGGGCACGGGCCACATCGGGCAGGCTAAAGTCCCCCAAAAAGGTCTGTTGGGGCGGCACCCAGAGATTGCCGGGAATCGTGCGCTCGTGCAGGAACGGCAGAAACACGACGTCCCAATCCAGCCCCTTGGCTTTGTGCATCGTCAGAAGGGTGAGCTGACTGCCGCGCGTGTAGCGATCGTCCCGATCTTCCGTATCCACCGGCTCAAACCGTTCCGACCCCACGATCTCCTGCAAGGTTTGAATCATGGCGCGCAGGGTGTTGTTTTCGCGATTTTGCTGGGCGAGCCGGGCCGCCAGTTTGTCGGCAGTCGCCAGCTCGCTCTGGTTGTAGCCTAGGGTCAGCCCCGCAAAGGGGATCAGGTGATAGGGCGGCAGCTCAAAGCGCGATCGCAGCAGGCCCGTACAGAGCCGCCGCGCCTGCTGCGCCGCCTCGGTGAGCGGGGGCGCATCCAGCGGTCCCGGATACATGAACTGCTCCGGCTGCTTAGCTAGCACATTCAAATCCTGCGTGGGGATGCGCTGGCGATCGACCAATACCCGCAGCAACGCCTTCAGGCGATCGGGGGAGTGGGGCCGCTCAATGAACTGCAAAATCGTCAGCATCTCTGACGGCACATGGGTCTGGCGCTCCTGTTCGCCCACGTCATAAATCCGCAGCCCCGTACTGAGCAAATCGACCCCCAATGTCTTGGGATCATTCAAAAGCTGGCTGATGAAACGTCCCTGCCGGTGCTCACGGACGAGAATCGCCTGACTTAGTTGGGGATGCGCGTGATGGAGGGCTAGCGATCGCTGGGCGAGCAGCCGCACCGATTCCGTCACCGTCGCCGGGCGATAAAATTCCACCCCGCCCCCGATCGGCTCCGGGTTCGCATCCGGTTGGGGATCATCCAGCGGCACCCGGTGAATCGCCTGAGATCGAAAGGGGGCGATCGCTCCGGCCAGGCCCGATTGGTTCACCCAGCGCAACATCGTGTTGGCTGCCGCCGTGATGATGGGGCTACTGCGTCCGGCCTGATCCATCAGTACCAGGCGGTGTTGGCGCTGAGCGCGATCGCAAAACTGGTTGAAAAATACGGGATCCGCCGGAGTAAAGGTCGAGTTAATGGCCTGGTTGGGATCGCCCACCCGCACCAGATTCAGCGGTGCCTGGGCATCCTCGGCAGCCTGTGCCAGGGTCTCCAGCAGTTGAGTTTGCAAGGGGGAGGAGTCCTGGGCTTCATCTTCGAACACGGCAAACACGCGATTTTGCCAAAACCGCCGCGCCTCCTCGTCTGCCAGCACCCGCAGCGCCGCCAAAATCATGTCGTCGTAGTCGATTACGTGGCGTTGTTCGAGCAGCGTTTGGTACTGGTCGTAGAGTCCCGCTGCCACTGTTAGCACGTCGTAATCCTCAACGTCATCGGCGATCGTGCGGGTCATGGCCTGCGCCAGTGCCGCCAACTCACTGGCCGTCATGCCAGAGCTTTTGGCCTCGTGGATCACCGTCGTCGCCAAACTGGGCAAAATCTCTGTGCGCAGGGTCGATTGCCGCCGCAGCCGCTCCGTCTCTTCGCCGTCGAACTGCCGCCCTTCTACCAGGCGCTGATATAGCGACGGATTTTCCACCAGCCACCGCTCAACGCAAGTGCGAATCAGGCGATTGTTTTGGGTGGGGGTGAGCAGCGTCAGGGTATCCAGGCTGATCCCCGATAGGCTGGGATTGCGCGTGGCAATGGTCAGGGCCAAACCGTGCAGCGTATAGACCACAAAGCTGTTGAGGGGATATTGCAGCGATCGCAGATGCCGTTGCACCTTCGCCTTGAGATTTGCTGCCGCCGATCGTGTAAACGTCACTAGCACCAGTTGCCGTCGGGCATTGAGTTCGTGGCGCACGATCGCGATCGCCGCCCCTGCCGCCATGCCCGTAGACTTGCCGGCCCCTGGTACTGCCGACACCGCTAGCGGTCCCCCTTGCCAGTCCGCCAAGGCCTGCTGCCCCGCCCGCAGCCCCTGCCGAATGGCGGCGAGTTCCGCTACTCTGTCAGGCGCGATCGCCTCCACCATCCTGACTACCCTCCATCACGCTTGGCTAAGAGTGTTCCAACTAAAAAGTTATCCAACTGAGATTCCTCCCGTAGGTCGGAATGACACATCGGTCATGTTGAGCGAAGCGAAGCGGAGTCGAAACATCTTTATTGGCCACTGGATAATTATTTGCTTGGAGTACTCTAACCGCAAGAGACTGCCCTGCCGCGATCTCTGTGGCTTCATCTTAAGCGAAAGCACACAGATGGCATGATTTCTAAGACTTGCGCCTGGGGTGAACGGCACCTCAACGCCGACTATTGGCGGCATCCTTACCGTTGCCCCCTCATTCCTTTCCCCAAATTGATGCCGATAGGGGCGGTTGAGCGGTATCTTGGTTTGTCAGTTAACGATATAACGGGTGGTGGTGTGAGCCCGAGGAGACAAGTGATGACCTACTGGACCATGGGCATGAGCACCGGACTTGCTTTAGCCTGCCTGACCGGGGGCGCGGCGACCGCGATCGCCCCAACTGCTCCAGCTCCCCTCTATTCCCGAATAGCGCCAGCCGCCGCCGCGTCGGCGGCCCCCAGTGCCACTCCAGCCCCCGCCGCCGTCACGTTAGAACCGTTGGCGGTGCCGGGACTGTTCACCCTAGAGATCCCCGCTGGGTGGTTCACCGAGACCGCCGAGACCACCGTTATTACCAGCTATGATGTCAGCGCCAATCCGCCCACGCCGACCGATTTGAAAACTGAAATCACGGTGGTCGATGAATCCCCCAATACTTACGTAGGGACAGAACTCGACGCCTTAATCGAACAAGCCTATGTGCTCGATCGCTACGGCATTACCAGTGTGGGCGGCAATGATGCCTTTCGGGTGTGGATTGTGCAGCTCCCCGGCGAGTTTGCCAATCAGGTCATCACCTTTGTGGGGAATGCCGATCGCAGCACCGCCAAAATTGTCACCTTTTACAATGACGATTCGCAGGCGACTAAAGATCTGATTCTGCAGATGCATAGCTCCTTCAATTTTGCAACGAACGGAGAATAAGCCTGCTAGAGTAGGTGACACAGCTATTCAAACGCCACCGTTCACCATGCCGATCGCCCCGTCCATCCTAGTCATCGTGCATCAGGAAACTTCTAATCCTGGCCTGGTTGGCGACAAGCTACGATCGCGGGGCTATCACCTGGATATTCGCTGTCCCGCCTTGGGGGATGCCCTGCCAAAAACCATGGCCCACCACGCGGGTGCGATCGTCTTTGGGGGGCCGATGAGTGCCAACGATGACGATACCCTGCCCTTCCTCCGCACCGAACTGGACTGGATTACGATGGCCGTGGCCTCCGGTCGCCCTTATTTGGGCATTTGTTTGGGGGCGCAACTCTTAGCCCGCGTGCTGGGCGCATCCGTCACCCCCCACTCCGAGGGGCAGCGCGAAATTGGCTACTGCGCCTTGCAGCCCACCCCCACCGGGAGCCCCTATTTCACTACGCCCATGGCGGTGTATCACTGGCACAGCGAGGGGTTTGCCCTACCGGCGGGGGCCGTTCACCTGGCGACGGGCGACACCTTTCCTCATCAGGCGTTTCGCTATGGTGACGCCGCTTTTGGGCTGCAATTTCACCCTGAGATGACCGCCCAATTAATTGATGACTGGACCACCCGCGGCGCAGAGCAACTGGACTGGCCCGGTGCACAACCCCGCGATCGCCATTTTGCCGGTCATCAACGCCACGGCGCGACAGTAGAGCACTGGCTAGATGGCTTTCTCGCAAATTGGTTGGCGGGGGCGGTGTGGGAGCGATCGCAGTCGGCGTAGGCTCTGGGAGTGTGAGGATGGCAGGGTGTGAGGGTATGAGGGTGGCAGGGTGCCTGCCCAGAGGGCTTGGGTCACCGTTTGGGTTGAGGTGAACTGAAGTGGTGGGCAGGCGTCATCCGTGCTGCGAAATCCCCTGTTTGAGGGTCGCGATCGGCGGCGACTTGTGGAAAAGTCGACAATATCTTGTGGAAAACCTGATCAAACTGGGGAAAAGTTGTGAACGTTGGAATTTTAGGCACCGGACTCATGGGCGCACCCATGGCGCTGACCTTGCAGCAGTGCGGGCACACCGTCATCGCCTACAATCGCTCGGCAGAAAAACTCACCCCCCTGGCGGAGCAAGGCATTCAGACCGCATCGACGCCAGCGGCGGTGCTGCAAGCCTGTGACTGCACAATTTTGATGCTGGCCAATGCGGCAGCGATCGCCGATACCCTCTTCACCCCCGACGCCCAGGCGGCCCTCGCGCAACACACTGTCATCCAGATGGGCACCATTGCCCCCGACCAGAGCCGTGATTTGCAGACCAAGGTCGCCGCGGCTCAGGGCCACTATCTGGAAGCCCCCGTGTTAGGGAGCATTCCCCAGGTCAAAGAAGGCAGTTTGATCGTCATGGTCGGCAGTACGCCAGAGCAGTTCGAGCAGTGGCAGCCCCTCCTAGCTGGTTTGGGCAAACAAATCTTGCACATCGGTCCGGTGGGCGCAGGGGCAGCGGTCAAGCTTGCCATGAACCAACTCATCGGTTCGCTGACGACCGCCTTTGCCCTCAGCCTGGCCTTAGTGCAGCGTGAAAACATTGATGTCGACACCTTTATGGACATCGTGCGCAACAGCGCTCTGTATGCGCCTACCTTTGACAAAAAGCTGAGCCGCATGTGCGATCGCCACTTTGCGAATCCTAACTTTCCCACCAAGCACTTGTTGAAAGACATGAACCTGTTTGCCCAGGCTGCCCAATCTGCCGGACTCGACCCCGCCTTAGCCAAAACGGTCGCGGCGGTGGCGCAACAAGCGATCGCCCAGGGCCTTGCCGACGAAGACTACTCCGCCCTATACGCCGCCATCAACCCCGAGTCCTAAGGAATCCTAAGGAAACTGTGCTGACATCAGTTACCTCAAACAGCGATGCTTTTGGGCAGGATTTGGCAATGCCCAACCCCGACGATTGGGGACACGCTTTTTGCTCAAGGGGCCATGACGCTGGGGCGACCCTCCCAACCGTGAAAAGGGTGCCTCGGCATTTTGGTTAAGGGTGGTGGGTCGCATTACGCTCTGGGAGAGAGTTCTGGCATTCGGCTAGGGGCGGACCCACCCTACGGTGGAACAAGGCTTTAGGCGATCTCTGAGGGGAGGATTTTCGCTTATTGCAGTGCCATTCCATCTTATGCCGGTTGTTTTCACGGCAACTCCCCGAAGGCGACTTCGCAGGTCGAAAGTTCAAACCCAACACCCACTCTCACACCCATCCACTCCCCTACTCCCCTACTCCCCTACTCCCCTACTCCCCTACTCCCCTACTCCCCTACTCCCCTACTCCTCTCCCCCATCCGCTCCCAACAACCGCAACCGCACCATATGCGACAACGGGCTCTCTGGGTCGCCCAACTGCACTTCCAGGGTTTGACTGGTGAGCGGTTCTAAATGGCTGAGCAGGTTGCGCAAATTGGGCGTACTCGCTCCACTATCTACAAATACCCGCTCCGCCAGTTTATTCATCTGCGTCCAGGCGCTGTAGAGTTTGGCTGTGGCCTGTTCTAACTGAGAAGCTTGCTTGACCAGATCGGCAGTGGCGTTGAGGCAGCCGATGCGGAGCGCTTCTTCAAGGGCTTGCTCCAGGTCCAGGTTTTCGCTGTTGAGGGCCTGCACCTGCACCGCAGCTTCCAAATATTTGGCTAAATAGCGGGCTTCTGCCGTGACCTGCTTGAGCGTGTCAATGTCAGGATTCAGGGCAATTTCCGTTTTGAGCGTCTCCTGGTGCGGGAGGGGCAGCTTTTGCATTTCCTTCACCAGGGGCGCGAGGTAACGAGTGGGAATGGTGTTGTTCGCGGCTTTTTCCTTGAGTTCCGTGGGCAGCAGATCAGAACTCATGGCCGTCCACTCGTCAGAAATCTGTCGCACCTCCCGACGGGTGATGTGTTCACCCCGCTGGGCCGCATCGCTCACCAATTGCTGCACTTCAGGAGACGATTGTGCCGTTTCCACAAATGCCCGTTTGCTGAAATTGTTGACTGCTTGGGGTTCTAGCATCCCCTCTTGCAGCAGCGTATCGGCACTATCCGCCAGCTCGATCAGAGAATAGGCCTGACTTTTGGTGATTTCGCGATCGCGCAACCAGTTCAAAAAGCCCGTGCCACGGCCATCGCCGCCCCGTTTCTCGCGATCGCGTACCGTCCGTAAAATCCGTCCACGCCAGATATCCGTTTGTAGATCAAAGCGATCGCACACCTGCCAGGCCGACTCAATCTGTTGCTGAAACTCATACTCGGAAATGTTTTCATCCTCGGGATGGGGGAGCTGAAACGTCAGATCAGTACTGGGATCAAAGGCTGCAGCGATTCGATCAGCAGCAGGGCGAGAAGCAGCGTTCATAACTTCAGGGATAACGGCACAGGCTCCACATTTTCCCATGAGAAGCGGGCAAATTCTGACGGGAGAGACAGGAAAGACTGTGCAAGCGGTGGTGGTACGGGAACCTGAGTGCTTGAAAAAGCGATCGGTACCCGTAAATGAGTAGTGCGGCTTGAGACTCAGCTGGACGTAGTGCTGTTAGGACAGCCCGTGATCGCTAAGAGGTGCCGTATGGCCTTACAGCCCCCCAAGACTTCGGAAATTGCGAGCAAAGATTTCCCATTCGTAGGGTGTCATGAGCGCAGCGTCATGCATCAAAGTCCGTTTTTTGTTCCTCGAAATTTCCTGAGCCTTACTGGTAAGTAGGCAGTTGTAATTAAACGTAAGACGCCGTAGGTTGCGGTTGAGGAACGAAACCCAACGCCCGCATGGGTTACGCTATCGCTAACCCATCCTACAGTTGAATTAGCCCAGCTACTTAGGCGGGAATTTCGGATACCACAGTCAGAGATATATCCGCACATAACTGCTCGGCACGAATATATGACGGTTGCTGGCGTCTTCCCAGCAACTGTTCCCCACTGCAAATGCAGCCAGGGAGTTAAATTAACGGCTACTTTTACTAGCCGCCCAGTGTCAAAACGATTACTTAATTGAATTGTGTTTTAGTATCTCGAATATATGTAACTGAGAATCCTTCTGTTGTAGTGAACTGGAGGTATTCTGAGTCGACAACCATTTGATAACGACTTTTCGCACAATGTTGGGCAAAGTGATCGGCCAGATGACCGCAGCAAATGCAATAAATAACCACGACTGAATATCATCATTGCAAGATTCATCATCCTGCAAAAAGACGTAAGCAATAAAACTAAAGACCAGCAAGGCTGTGACTGAATAAATACGCATGGCCAGTCGATTTCCTGTAGAAGACTAACGGTGCTTTCAGATTTTGAGTAAGTGCTCGTTTCTTACAAAAAAACTTTAATCAAAGAGCATACCAGTCTGGATTTAGAATCGAGTCACATTCCAGGGAAACGGAATATTCACCAAAATCAATCATGTAGATGCTTTCTACGAAGCAATTCGCCCGTCAAAATGCAGCAAAAGGCGTTAGTTGTGTAAAAAACTAAACTTTTCTGGATTTTCACGGAATGTCGATGAAAACTCATGCTACAGAGTGATTTAAAGCTTTCCAGAGATTAACTGCATCCATTGCTGCAATCACTTTTGGTCAAAGCATCTTGTCTTCTCTAAGCAGACCGCGTAGCCTCTACCGACGTTTCAATAGACACACATTTTAGAAGTAATTCTTCTGTTATTTGTCAATATATGCAAGTGCCCCAATTTTTCGTAAGGCTTGAGCAAACATCTTTATCAATACTTCAAGAAAAATTAGTGAATTTGTCAGTTACGTCAACTAAGTACTTTAAAGTAGTCTGAGATACAAGATATTGGCTGGTACTATGATTTGACATTACCAGTCGACAATCCTTTATGAGTATTGAATATGAGTATTCAGATAGGATCCTTTCCACTGTGTTTAGTCGAGGTCGGTGCTCCTTTCCAGGATATGAATCCCGAGCCGCTTTTGTTAAATTCGTAACACTTTTCGACTTGTTTGCGCTTGACTTCTGCGTTCAGCAAACTATTAGCGTCTCAATGGATCCGCCACCTTCAAAGTAGTCATTCAAGCTTGCCCAGACTATGAAGGGTTCAGAAATCGCTAAATCTGGACAGCAAAAAACAAGCACATTCACGTAAATTCAAAGCCTGAATTTCTTAACCCATCTCGATGATCGGCATGTATGCGAAAACGCCTTATCTGCTTTGTGAACTGGGGAGGTGCCCATGAAGTTGCTGAGCACATTATCGCGGTTTTTCCCCGGTGAGGCGCAGTAGACCACAGTAAGACCCTTGCCGAATAAAGCTTTCAGAAATCAGTCTGTATCTCATTGAACCAGGAACCGCTATAATCCTCTTTAATTACTCTGGCTGGAGAGATTCTGAACTCTTTACTCTCTCGTTCTGTTGAGTTGACAACATCGCTGTTTCAGCAACGAATTTTGGACTCCCTAGATTTCCACTGCTTAAAGTGACAGAAGAGGGATAAACTGCAAATAATCTCGGGAGAAGGAGGAGATAAAAACTCCCTGGCTGGAGGGAAAGCTTTGCCCCCCCCCTTTATCTTCAACTAATTAAGCTTGCCTACTGATGACAATCTGCTTGTGATTAGCGGAGTGGGGGTGATGGGTTGCATCACCCGCAAGCAGGGAGTCTGGGGGAATGGTTGGCCACGCTGGCGCTGCACTCTAGCCGTAAAAACTGTGGGGATGCTATCAGCGCAGCAACAGACTGGTGCAAGATTATTATCAGGGTGGTTAGTTGCTTTAGGGAACCCGATTGAGGCAACCGCAATGACCTGATCACTGCTCGCCGAGGTTGCCAAGCGTACTGGGTTTGCGGGGATGAGTGCTACTTCAGCGCACGGTTCTGCGAGGTCTCGAAAACTAAAAATGGGGTCGACTTGTTGCGTTGGCATAAGTGCGCATATCTCCGGCTTCGGTTCCACTTAGCAACAATCTTGCGAATCATGTTTGGGAGGGTTAATGGCCAAATTGATGCCGCAAAGGCAATAAAAAGCCATGATGTGATGTCATCTTTGCGGGATTCCTCATCTTGCAAAAAGACGTATGCAATCAAGCTAAAGACGAGAATAGCGGTGACTAGATAAATCAGCATGATCAGGATATTTCCTTCGAGCAATAGACGATGGGGTTGTTGGAGTAGATGATTGAGTTCTTTGGCAACGGGGACGGAGGCTGTGCTAGGAGCGATCTTCTGATGCCTTAGCAGCACGTCATCCTCAAGTCCGTATATCAGTCAATCTAAATTAATTGGATGGTAGAATCTGCCCGTTAAATTGCGGAAAGATTTCGGTCCTGCTCCTCATGCTGTTAATTTCTACAGAGATATACGGACATTTCCGCAAACCATCTAATAGATATTGGCAGAGGAGCGATCGCCAGCACCCGTAATCACTCTGATAAAACGATTAACCTAATTAAGCATGGTGGGTGCGATCGCCTGACATCTATACTTTGACGCTTGGGGCCAGACAGTTTCATCCCTCGGCAGGGGGGCAGCGGCGATCGCCCCTCCGACATAACCCACGACAAATTCCGGTATCGAAACCCGCTTGTTAAGGAATGAGGATCAAATAACCTCCAAATTGTTAGGGCAGGCATCTTGCCTGCTTTGGGACAGCCGAGACGGCTATCCCAACTTATTCAATTCTCATTCCTAAGTGACGTGAGTTCGATGAAAAGACCTAGCCTGGGATTCTGGGTTGAGTTCCTCATCCTTGCTAACGGAAAAATCAGGGTTTGAAGCCTTTCTCCCCTCGGAAGAGAGGTTTGGAGAGAGGGCGAAATCAGTCTGTCGAACTGACGTTAAGTGGGAAAAGATCACGTTCTGTGCACTCGTCGATGCCAACAACTGGGGTAGATTCCTGCCGTAACCGATGGTGACTTGCCATCCGAAAACGCCACCGGAAGAAGCCGAACGCCGCAATTCACCCAGCCCTAAATGATGCCCATTTCCAAATCTGAGTTCCCACTCATGACTCGCCCAATCAATAAATGCCGGGAATAAATTTGCTCACCCGTTGACGATAGTCGGCATATTCGGGAAAGCGCTCCAGCAGCCAGGCTTCTTCTTGGCGCGATTTGATATCGAGCACGATGAAGAGCACTGCTGTCGTCAGGCAGTGAGGCAGGCTCAGCGTCCATAGGCTGTAGGCGGCGGTGCCAAAAATTAAGCCGCTGTAAAGGCAGTGGCGGACAACCCCGTAAATCCCCGTCTGGACTAAGCTAGCCGTTTCGCGCGGGTAGGGCAAGGGGGTGAGGTTTTCGCCCAGGTCTAGCAGCCCCTTGCCCAGCAGCACTAGAGCGCACCCAGCGAAACCCAGAGCGATCGCCTCACGGGCGTAGGTGATGATCAGCGGCCCAGCATCCCAGGCCGCCGGATGCCACTGCGGCAACAGCACAAAGCTGCCTAACAGCACGCCTTGAGCCAGCACCCAATATTCGCCGCGCTCCCCTTTCCAACTGTGCTGGGTAAAGCCCCAATCAGTGAATTTGCCCATGTGAATTCTCCTACGGTTTCCCGTGCTCTTTACCGCCAGTTTTGGGTCACCCGCCCCAATTGCTCATGCTCTGCTGCCGTCATAAACCAGCCCAGAGCGCCGGCATTTTGGCTAGCCTGCTGGGCATTTTTGGCACCGGGAATAGGCACCACATTGCCGACACAAATCAGCCAATTGAGGGCTACTTGGACGGGGGTTTTGTCATGGGCGGCAGCGATCGTCCGCAATGTTTGCAGCACCAATGCAATTTTAGTCAGCCCTGACTTGCTAAAGCGAGGGTTGAGTTGCCTTGCTCCACTGGGCTTTTGGTCATCGCTGGCGGAGTATTTGCCGGTGAGCAACCCTTGCGCCAGGGGACTGTAGGCGAGAATGTTGACATTGAGCTGCCGAGCGGTATCCAGCACGCCGTTCGTCTCAATCTGGCGGTGCAGCAGGGAATATTGCACCTGATTGACCGCCAGGGGAATGCCCCGTTCGGTGAGATAGCGGTGGGCTTCTTGCATTTGCTGAGCCGAATAGTTGCTGACGCCAACGGCCTTGATGCGCCCCTGTTTGACCTCATTGGCGAGGGCATTCATCAGCTCTTTTTGCCCCATCAAAAAGTCGAGGGGCCAATGCACCTGGTAGAGCTCGACGCTGTCTAGCTGCAAGCGATCGAGGCTGGCGGTGAGGGTTGCGGCAACGTCCTTGGCGGACCAGCGCCAGGGCAGCGGAAAGTATTTGGTGGCAATGGCGACAGCACTATCAACCTGTGGCAAAAAGCGACCAATTAAGCGTTCGGATTCGCCAAAGCCATAGATTTCTGCGGTATCGAAAAAGTTCACCCCGGCTGCTACCGATGCTTGAAACGCCGCCAGCAAATCGGCTTCGGTGTAGTCCTTGCCGTAGCTCCAAAAAAAGGAGTCGCCCCAGGCCCAGGTGCCCACGCCCAGGGCCGGAATGGTGGGACCGTCAGGGGTGAGGGCGATCGCTTGAGAGTCAGTTTGAAAGGGTGCAGTCATAGGAAGCCTGAGGTGAGAAGGGGGAATTGCGATGACTGGAAGCTGAGGATAGCCGCTACATGATTGGGGCATTGGGGGGGCTGCCGGGGCGCCCGCCTGGGCGGGCGGCCCAAAATGGAGAATTTTGAGCCAGCCCGCGATGTCTAAGGACCGGAAAAAATTGCCTCTTCGAGATCTTGGCGACTGAGGGAGTATTTGAAAATGCGCTGCACATCGTCGCCCTGGGGGGGCGTATTGAGATACCGGACAACAATTGAGTCTACATCGAGGGCGATGTCCGCTTTCCAGGCAGTCTTCTCGACGTGCCATTCATGCAGCGATTGGGGGTTTTGACGACAGCCCTGCTCGCGGAGCCACTGTTCGATATCGGGGAGGGGATGATTATAGAGCGGGGTATCCGCACTGGGCATGACCATAAAGCACACAAATCTTTCGCAAAAGAATACTCAGATTATCTTCGGAGATAACTCTGTCCGGGGCAAGGGGCGCACGGTCGGAGCGGTCATCGGGGTTGGGTCGGGGGCCGTCAGTTCCGGGGTGGCGGGGGCTACCGGAGTTTCGGGGACGATTGATTCGGTGGGGGTCGGCGGAGGGTCGGGGGTATATAACACCAGTTCGCCTTTAGTCAAACCGACGGTAAAGACGAGCATTAAGCAGCCAATGAAGGTCAGCCCCAAAATAAAGAGGGCAAACATCTCGCCGGGGGATAGGGGGCGATCGGTCGGGTCGAGGTAGGCGTTGTCTTTAGGATATTTGCTCCGTTCGGAGGCGGGGCGGTTGAGATAACTGGGAGCCTGCACCACCGCGATGCGGGAAATGCCGATGCTGTAGTTATAGGCGGTGCGCCTTTCGGGGTTACTGAGGGTGGCGTAGGCGTTGTTCAGGATTTTGAACTTTTCGGTGGCGATCGCGGGCGGCAACTCGGTGGTATCGGGGTGATACAGCTTGCTCAGGTCGCGATAGGCCCGCCGGATTTCCTGCGGAGAAGCCGTGGGCTTCACCTGCAGCAGCGTGTAGTAATTGGACGTCTGAGTGGGATCGGTCATGCCAATTTTTCCTAGCACTGGGCGAGTTCGTACAGCTCACCACGGGTCAGCCGAATCTGAGCCAGCGTAAACACGACTGGAATGATCCGACCGTGGTTGGTGGCGATCGCCCGCCAACCCAAATCGGCAAAAAACCAGGCCCACAGAGCTGGTCCCAGCACCGCAAAAACGCTGCGGGTCGCAGTATAACGCGCCGCAGTCACCGCCATGCCCCGCGAGGCCATCGCTACGGCTACCCGCCCTTGAACCTGTCCGGCCAGGGTGAGGCCGCCCCGTGCCAGAGTGTGTCGGGCAACCTGCTGACGCGCCATCTGGAGGGCAAACTGGCGAGCGATTTGTTGCAGCAACCAGGGGCGGAGGACGGCGCTGACGGCGATCGCGCTGCCCCCTTTCATGAGCAGACTCAACGGATTGCGCTGCAACGGCAGGGGCAATGACTGAAACTCGGCGCTACTGACGATGGCCTGGTGCACGCGCTGTTGCAAGGCTCGCTGGTCCCGCTGGGGGAGTTTTTGCCAGGCTTTTTCCATCACGTGCAAAAAGACCTCGGCTTCGAGGTCGGTAGTGGCCCAGGTATCGGAGTAGGCAATCCGCAGATGTTGGCAAATCTGCATCAGGGCTTGCCGATAGGACACGCGATCGCTGGCTCCCCGCAGCACGGTCACGCCGTCAGCGGCCAAAAACCGAAAGCGCGCCTCCAGTTGGTCTAGCCAAGCTCGGCGATCGCCCCGCTGAATGTCTAGCGGATCGGGATTGCAGAGATAGTCTAGAGGGTTCAGCTGAGGCCGAAACAGCAGTTCCGTCAGCGCTTGTAATTCATCTTCCGTCGCTAATTCGAGGGCCGTACGCAGTTCATCCACGACAAGATACTCAACCTGGGCCAATCATTTATCCTATTTTAAGCATCTGACAGGAACCCGCGCAAAAGCTTGGGGCGCTGGCTGTCCATGCTGTCCGGTCGACTGTGACCACCCCCCTGCCGAATTGAGCAACCCCTATGATTATGCAAGATGTGATTGTGGTCGGCGCTGGCTTGGCCGGTTTGGTCTGTGCGCGGCGACTCCAGCAGGCGGGGCAGCAAGTCTCTCTGTTAGAAAAATCGCGTGGTCTCGGTGGTCGTCTGGCGACCCGACGGATCAATGGCGTGCCGCTAGATCACGGTACTCGCTATCTGGCCCATCACGGCGATCGCTTCCGTCTGCTCACCCAGCACTGGCTCGATCAGGGCCTATTGGCCCCCTGGCAGCCCCGCACCTACGTCCTAAATGCCACCGGAGACCTACACGAACGTTGCCCCACGGCTCCCTATCTCGTGGCTCCGGCAGGCATGAACGCGATTGGCAAAACCCTGGGGCGCGGACTCACTATCCATCGGCAGCAGCGGTTAGTGAGCCTGGCCCTCACTGACCAAGACACCTGGCAACTGACGGCTGAACGGGCGGAAGATCAATCTTTGGTGCAGCACCAGGCCAGGGCGATCGTGTTGGCGCTACCGGCCCCGCAAATCCTGCCGATTTTGCAACCCCTGGCCGCGATCGCCGCGCTGTCGCCCCTGTTGGCGGCCCTGGCGACGGTGACTTATGCCCCCGTGGTGACGGTGATGGCGCAGTACGATGAGCCCATCGTGCGGCCTACGGATGCGCTGCCGGGGTCCCCCACTGCCGCCTGGATGGTGGAGGGGCATCCTGACACGCCCCTGTTTTGGGTGGGGTTGGACAGTAGCAAACGGGCAATTAAAGGGATGAATGTGGTGATTCACAGTAGCGCGGCCTTTGCCCGCCACTGGCTAGAGATGCTCGATTTGCCCCTCGTGGGCGAAGCGCTACTCGCCCAGGCCAGCCAGTGTATTGCCGGGTGGGTGGCGGCTCCACAGCAGTGGCAAGTGCACCGCTGGCGCTATGGCCTCGTCGAAACCCCGAGTCCAGCATCCTTGCTGACCACCACTGCGCCGCTGCCGCTCGTCGCCTGTGGTGATTGGTGCGGGGCGGCCAATTTGGATACGGCCCTGGCGTCGGGGTGGGCGGCGGCCAAGGCCATCCAAACCGCTTTGGGGGCGGAGCCACTGCCCCCCTTTCCGGCGGGTTTGCTGACGCCAGCATCAACGATAGATGCTGCCAGCTAACGGGGGCAAACAGCGATCGCGCGCTGGATTTTGATAGTAGATGCATCTTTGCCCAGGCAGCCCATCCCCTGGGATGGAACCTTTTGAGGGAGAAAGGATCAGCACGGCCCTATTACGCTTGTTGGGTAATGGGGGCGTGGTCAATACGATGTTGGCAGGCACCAAGGCGGCAGGCAAGATGCCTGCCCTAACAATTTGGATGTTATTTGATCCTCATTTCAGGTACCTGGAAGGCGATCGCTGGCACTCCTGTTGGGAGGCAGCGCTCTGTTTAGGGATGAGGATCATTTAACAGCCAATTGCCGCGAAGAATAGACCGGACCGGACCAGGGACAGCCGAGACGGCTATCCCAACTGGTTGAATTTCCATTCCTCGCCCTGGGCCGAGAGCTGCTGTCAATTTCCGGCTAGCTGCTGGCGATCGCAACGCGGGGATAGCGGCAACTCGAAAAAGTGAGCTTAAATTGAAACAGGGCAAAATCGGGAAAGCGGTTGATCACGGCCCTGGCGGGAGGAACGTTTGGCTCAACGCGCTCGTGCCCTGTGCCGACTAGATTCAACCGCTGATCACAGCCCCCTGACGGTGGCTACGGCAACGGTGCTTAAAGCATGGTGCGACTACAGACCAGTCCAACGGATACGGGCGATGGGGCGATCGCCCTCACCGCCGAACAGATGGCGGCGCTGGATGCCTTGCATGAGTTCGTCAACAGCACTGAAAAGCTGTATCTGATGACTGGCTATGCAGGCACCGGCAAAACCACCCTGCTGCAAATTTTCATCTCTGGTTTGCGAGAGCAGGGAGATGATCGCAAAATCGTGCTGTCGGCCTTTAGCAACAAGGCGACTAAAGTGCTGGCGACTATGGCCGACCAGTGGGCTCTCGACGTGGACGCCATGACCTGTTGCACCCTGCTGGGCCTGCGTCCCGTCATCGATGAGGACACGGGCAATCAGGAATTTCAACTCGATCGCAAGCAGGGCAGTCAGGTCGATCGCTACAGCCTGATCATCGTCGATGAATGCTCGATGGTGAACGAGGAACTGTGGCGGCTGCTGGTGAACGCGGTGGCCAATCTCTACGGCAGCACCCAGATTCTCTTCGTGGGGGATCCGGCCCAGTTGCCCCCGGTGAACGAGCCGGAATCTGCCTGCTTTCGCGAAATCCTGCACAAGTCGGAGCTGACGGAGGTGGTGCGCTACGGCGGCGCGATCGGGGTGATTGCTGAAGACATTCGCCGCCATTTGGAGCGCGATCGCTTGCCCCGGTTCCAAACGGATGTAAATAGCGATCGCACTGAAGGCTGTTTGGTGGTGCCGCGATCGGCCTGGGAACGGCTGATGCTCAAAGCCTTTACCAGTGACGCCTATCAGATGAATCCGGATCAGGTGCGGGCGCTAGCCTACACCAATCGCCGGGTGGGGCAGCTCAACCAAAAGATTCGGCGGGCAATTTATGGCCCCACGGCACTGCGCTTTGTTCCCGGTGAGCGGCTGATTGCCCTCAATCCCTGTCTGGATGAGGAAAACATCATTTTGCCTACCTCGGCAGAATGTGAAGTGATTGAAGCCCGGCGTTCCCGCGATGGCGAATGGCCGATCTGGCTGCTGTCGGTGGAAACGGAAGAGGGCACCTTTCGCAAGTTGCGCGTGCTGCACGAATCGGCAGCCAGTGAGATCAAGCTGAAACTCGACGATTTTGCCCGCCATAAAAACTGGATGGCCTTTTGGGATCTCAAGCAATATTTTCACGATGTGGACTATGCCTACAGCCTCACCATCCACAAAAGCCAGGGGTCAACGTTTCAAGATGTGTTCGTCGATGTGCCGTCGATGCTGACCAACCGTAACATCATCGAACGCAATCAGCTCTGTTATGTCGCCTTTACCCGCGCCGCCAAACGCCTCTTTTTGTATCAATAAATTGAATAGGGGACGGTTCCCTCGGTCTCAAACCAACCCTATTGCTTGATCCGCCAAGGGAACCGTCCCCTCCCATCGGTCTCAAACCAACCCTATCGCTTGATTCGCCAAGGGAACCGTCCCCCTCCCAAACCAACCCTATCGCTTGATTCGCCAAGGGAACCGTCCCCCTCCCAAACCGATCGCATCGCCAGATCCGCCAAGGGAACCGTCCCCCTCCCTCTACGGTGTTATCGCTGGACGGCTGGTTGAGGATCGACTGATGATGGGGGCTTAACGGCGACGCCTCTGTAGAAATAGCCGCCGACTTTAGGTACCCCCTCGGCGTAAAAGGTATCGACGGTGAGGGACGCAAAGTGGGGTTGGATGAGGTCGGCGATCGCGCGATCGAAGTGACAGCCATCGGCAATGCGTTTTTGCAGTGGGGTCAGCCGCTGCTGCCAGGTTTGCACTTGTGGATCGGGGCTGAGGCCATGTTCGATAAAGACAAACTGGCCGCCCGGTTTCAAGACTCGGTGGATTTCTTGCAGGGCTTGATCGAGACCCGCGATGCTGCACAGGGTCCAGGTGCTGACAACGTAATCAAACGTATTATCAGGCAGATCAAGACTTTCGCCGCGCAGGGGCAGGCTGTTGACGGGGAGGTCCGTGGCGGCTAGACGGGGAGCCGCGATCGCCCCCATTCCCGGATTCGGCTCAATCACGGTGAGCGATGTCACCGTGTCCGGATAGTAGGCCAGATTCAAACCCGTGCCGAAGCCGATTTCCAGCACGTCCCCCGCCACAGTGGCGAGCACCTGCTGGCGATACTGGGCAAACGGCTCCCCCGTCATCGACCATTCCAACAGTCGGGGCAATATCCAGCGGTCATAGATGCCCATTCCAAGCGTCTCCTCAATCCTGGCCTCCGACCTAGAGAATAAACATTTTTCCCGATCGCCTGCCCAAAGTTTGATAGCTTTGTAGTTTCTCACCGGCAGGCAGGTAAATACATGACAGGGTTACAGGGGCGCGATTTTCTCAGCATCGCCGATATTTCGGCCCAGGAAATGGGGGATCTCCTGGCGCTGGCGGCCCAGCTCAAATCGGGAGCAGTCACCGCTAACTGCGCGGGCAAAATTTTGGGCCTCCTGTTCCACAAATCCTCGACCCGTACCCGCGTCAGCTTTTCCGCTGCCATGTGGCGATTGGGCGGCCAGGTAATCGACCTGAATGTCAGCCTGATGCAGGTCAGCCGGGGCGAGCCCGTTAAAGATACCGCCCGCATTCTCAACGGTTATCTAGACGTGCTGGCGATTCGCACCTTTGAGCAAGCGGAGTTGCAGGAATTTGCCGACTACGCCGACATTCCCATCGTCAATGCCCTGACGGATTTGGAGCATCCCTGTCAGATTTTGGCCGATTTACAAACCGTGCAGGAATCTTTCGGGGGACAACTAGCGGGGCTGACGCTGACGTATTTGGGGGACGGCAATAATGTTGCCCATTCCCTGATTCTCGGCTGTGCCCTGGCGGGGATGAATATCCGCGTCGCCACCCCGCCGGACTATCAGCCCGCTGCCGCCAGGGTGGAGATGGGTCGGAAGTTGGCGGGCGATCGCTGCACCATCACGACGACCACCGACCCGAAAGCTGCCGTCGAAGGGGCGCACGTCCTCTACACCGATGTCTGGGCCAGCATGGGGCAAGAAGAGGATGCCGCTAACCGGATTCCCGTTTTTCAGCCCTATCAGGTGAATGGGGAGTTGCTGGCGATCGCGGACAAAGAGGCGATCGTTCTCCACTGCCTCCCGGCCCATCGCGGCGAAGAAATCACCAATGCCGTCATCGAAGGGCCACAGTCCCGCGTCTGGCAGGAAGCTGAAAACCGTATGCACGCCCAGCAAGCCCTGCTGGTGCAACTCCTGGGCGGACGGTAGGAAAGGCGGATGCACTGAGAGCTGCATTTGGATCAGAGCGCACGACGGTTCCCCCCTGCGTGGGTTCGCATCATCGCAAGAACCTTAAAACTCGATGCCGGGTTGGGCTTTGACGCCCTGCTCGCGGAAGGGATGCTTGACCAGGGACATTTCCGTGACGAGGTCGGCCTGGTCGATGAGGGCGGGGGGCGCTCCGCGTCCGGTGAGAATGACGTGGGTGTCGGGGGCTTTTTCCGCCAGTCCGACGAGCACCTGATCGAGGGGGAGAAAGCCGTGCTTAAGGGCGATGTTGACCTCATCCAGCAAAATGGTGCGATAGGCGGGATTGCGCAGGTAGGTAAGGGCCGTTTCCCAGGCGGCGTGGGCCTTGGCGATGTCGCGATCGCGATCCTGCGTTTCCCAGGTAAAGCCTTCCCCCAGGGCGTGAAAGTCAAGCTGGTCAGGCCATTTCTCAAATACGGCCTTTTCCGCTGGTTCCCACGCGCCCTTGATGAACTGAATGATCGCGACCCGGTAGCCATGGCCCAGCGATCGCAGCACCATGCCCAGTGCCGCCGTCGTCTTCCCCTTGCCGTTCCCCGTGTGGACGATGATCAACCCTTTTTCCACCGTGCGGGCGGCTAACCGCTGCTGCTGCACTTCTTTGCGCCGCTCCATCTTGCGCTTGTACTGCTCAGCCGTGAGGCCTGATCGCGTCGATTCGGCAGTCAGCGAGTCAGCGGTGGCGTCCATATCAGGGGTCGCGTTGGCAGGAGGAGTGGTCATTGCAGTCCATCAGTGGCGATAACCTTCTCATGGTATCGCGGTGGGGAGGGGTGGGAGTGGGAGGGTCGGAGGGTGGATAGGTGGGTGAGGTTTGTGAAGTAGGTGGGGTGGGTGAGGGGACAGGATGCGGGATGACTCAATCTCTCTCAGAATCTCGGCGGTGCCAAGCCCCTACGGCCCCTCAAAACGCTCCGGCAGAATTTGCTGTGCGGACAATCCGCCCACCCACTCATCACCTCGCCCACTTCACCCATATTCACCCCAGCTACCCAGCCACTACGTCGCCCGATCAAGGGAATCGACAACCTGGTGATAAATCTCCTCCGCTTGGGCGGGGGAGTTGCCGATGCTGGTGAGACCGAGCTTGCCATATTCGGACAGGCAGCCCATCAGGTGAAAGGCGGCTCCGACGCCCTCAATGCTGTTGAAATGGAGGCGATCGCTGACGATGATATCCATCAGGTCGCTGGGCAGCAGACCCCGGTAGGCGGCCTTTTGTAAGTTATCCGAAGCGCGATAAAACTTGGCCTGCCCCTGGCGGGTATAAAACAAGCCATTTTCGGGGCGATACTGGCCGTCGGTGAGCAGCTTGAGCGCCATGAAGGGATGGGTGGTGCCGCCTTTACGCAGGTTGATTTCAATGGCTTGCAGCTCCCAATTGGGAATGCGATGGGGATGGTACACCGCGACAAAATCGACGCCATAGCGTTCTAGCGCGCCCTTGGCGGCCAGATTTTTGCCGATCGCCTCCCCCATGGCTTGAATGCGCAGACGATACTCCTCATCGGCGGGAAAGGAACAGCCCAAAAAGATCTGGCCATCGGGGCCACCGAGTACCTGATCGTGGGTGGACAGCATTTCCACCTCTCCCAATGGATTGATGTGTCCCTGTACGCTCGGCGATCGCTTGGTTTCCCCTTCAATAAAGGCTTCCGCGATCGCCCCCAGGTCATGAATCTTTTGTTCAAAATGTTCCCAAGTCTCCGTGGGGCACTGAAATCGCAGATCGGCAAAAGCCCGCTGCACCCGCTGCACCCGCTCGGCCTGGGTCGCCTGCTGGGGGGCGACCGCTTGTAAAGGCGGCAAATCCAGCAAGGCGTTGCCTTCGCCGGAAAAGCCCTCGTTCAGCTTGATGACGATGCGGCGCAGGTGGGGTTGTCGTTCCCAGAGTTCACTTGCCACCGTCGCCAAATCGGTGGCATTATGCACCAACTCGCTACCGTCCGGATGCGGCACCCCACATTCTTGAAAGATTTGGCGGCTGCCGCTTTTGGTGCCCCAGTAAAGCAGATCCGGGTCCAGCGCCAGCAGCGGAATTTCTAACTTGAGGGCCAGTTCGCGCTCCAGCGGAGTCGAGTTAAAGCACACCATATAGGCGTGATCGGGGTCGAGGCCGCGGCGAATTTTGGCGAGCAGTCGTGGACGCTCTAGCAGCTTTTGGGTGAGGGGCTTGAGGGAGGCATCGTAGGTGGCAAAGAGTTCCAAGCGATCGCGGGCGTGGGAACTGGGAATGCCCGGCAGCAGTTCCAAATAGTAGTCCACGATGCTGGGGTGCAGCGGCTGGGAGGTAACGTAAATCAGCCGGGTGTGGGGATTGCGCAACCGAGCGAGGGAAAACAGCAGCCGCTCCTCGTAGTAATGGACGCCCGCAATTTTTTGTAGCTCTGACTGATTCAGACTGAGGGACGGCACGATTAAAACCTGACAATTGCGCACGTCAAACTCATCGGGCGATCGCCACAGCGTCTTTAACCGCGTTTGAAGCTGCTGAAACTGCATGTCGGACTGGCTCAGGGCAGAAAGGGTGTCAATCATCATAAACCGCGCTGCTAGGCGTGACTGTAGTCGCGTCGGGTCGGCATTCAAGACCCAGGCCCCATTGGCCCACCCGGATGCTCTTAGGAGTTACCATTCCAGAACGGCGACGACAGTCGCAAGGGGCGAAGGGCGGCGATTTCTCTAGATTCACATTTCTTTGCCAAAAGTCCGCAGGTGGCTAGAAAAATCGTTGGCCATTTCAGCGCCCGGCCCTCGTGATTGCTACCACCTTCAACTATCGACCCGAACCCAGGGCAGTCGGGCCAGGTCGGCAAAGGTCGTTTGCCGCTCTTTTTCTAACTCGGCGATGCGGCGCTTTTCGGCGTAGATCTGATTTTGGTAATAGACCTGTTGATCGGCGGCTTGGGCCGGATCGCTAGCGGTCCAGAGCTGGAGAAAATGACGATAGCGTTTTTCGCACAGGGTTTGCTCGATGCAGGCGGCGGCAGCGCGAATGACGAGGGGGGCTCGCAGCACATCTCGACGAGTTTTTTCATCCAGGTAGAACAGGTGTTGGGTTTGGGCCAGGATGGCAGATTCGGCGGTGCGATCGCGCAGCCAGCCCACCAGATCCGATGGGTCGACCGCCACCTGAGCCCGCACCGCCTGCCACAGAGAGCGATGGTGGGAAAAGCTGAACTGGAGATCCCGGTTTTCGAGCATGTCAAGCACCTCACTGCGATGCTCGGGACTGTGGATAAACACCCGCAGCAGCGCCGCTTCGGCCTCTTCGAGGGTGCTGGTTTGGGTAAACGACAGCCGGGGAGGCGGGGTTTCCCCCCCTGGCGATCGCCGCTGCCGCCGCACTTGCACCATCAGGTTTTCGGCCAGCAGCGGCATCAGGCGACTATCGCCGTTGCTAAACAGCTCCGCACATTGGCGGACATAGTGCGTGCGGGTATCGGCGTTGGCGATTTCGCTGAGCAGCCCCACAATCGCTTGGGAGGCTTGCTGAAACTGGTCGGCTTGGCCCAAATTGCGATCGGCCACAATTTGCTGAATCTGCCAGTCAATCCAGAGGGGGGCGGTATCGAGCAGGGTGGTGTAAGCCTCAACGGGATGGTGGCGCAGATATTCGTCGGGGTCTTTGCCATCCGGGATAGTGAGCACCCGCAATTGCACGTCGCCCCGATAGGCCATCGCCTCCACTTCTCCGATCGCCCGCTGGGCCGCCTTGACTCCCGCCGCATCGGCATCAAAATTGAGGATCACCTGCTTGGACTCGGTATAGCGCAGCAATTGCCGCACCTGGTTGGCATTGAGGGCCGTGCCCAGAGAAGCCACCGCTGTGGGGTTGCCCGCCGCATGCAGGGCGATCACATCAAAGTAGCCCTCGACCACCACGGCGCGATCTTGCTGGGCGATCGCGCTGCGGGCTTTGTCCAGGCCATACAGCGTTTGCCCTTTGTCAAATAACTCGGTATCGGGGGAGTTGAGATACTTGGGCTTGGCGTCGTCTGTCAGCCCGCGCCCCCCAAACCCAATCACCCGGCCCCGCGTATCGTGAATGGGAATCATCAGGCGATCGCGAAAGCGATCGTAGTAGCCGCTGCCCGAGGAGCGGGGCACGACGAGCCCGGCCTGTTCCACCAGCGCCACGGGAAACCGCTTTTGCTCCACCAGGTAGGTGTAGAGGGTTTGCCATCCCCCCGGCGCATAGCCCAACTGAAACTGTTGCATGGTTTCAGCACTGAGCCCCCGTTGTTCCGTGAGATAGGTCAGGGCCGCTGCGCCATCTTCGCGCCGTAGCGCGTGCGCATAAAAACTGGTGGTCACCGCCAGAATCTCGTACAACTGCTCCCGCAGAGTCAGTTGCCGCTGTAGCTCCTGACGTTTTTCGGGCTCCAGGGTTTTGACGGGCACCTGGTAGCGCTTGGCTAGATCCAGCACCACATCGGTAAACGAGCGCTGCCCCAACTCCATCAAAAACTTGTAGGTGTTGCCCCCCGCCCCACAGGAAAAACAGTAGTAAAACTGCTTGCTGGGGCTGACGCTAAAGCTCGGCGACTTGTCATCGTGAAAGGGGCACAGGCCCACGTAATCTTTGCCCTGCTTTTTGAGCACGACATGCTCCGACACGATGTCAACGATGTCGGCGCGATCGCGGACGGCAGCGATCGTATCGGGATGGAGACGGGGCGTAGACATGGAGGAACGGGGCAAAACCACCAGGGAGAGTGTTTTATATAATAGCTAACCCCCAGCCTTAGAGCATCCCCCGAATTTTCTGGCGGTTAGCTGTGCGCTGGCAGTGCATCTGAATTATAGAGATGATCGAGAAACACTGGAGAGGTAGGCAGTCAAACGGAGCAACCGCTCGTGGCGATATCGCCCCCTGACCCACCCCACGCGCGATCGCTGAATTTGCCCCCCGGCATTCTCTGAAAATTAATCCGCTGTAGGGGAGCAGCCCCTCAGCGATCGCGCCAAACCGCCTGCCGGTTAGACAATGCGCCCCCCCTCAACCTGCATCCCAGCGCCTCCTTTTCGTCCTAGGGAGTGGCGCGCCTGCAGCAGCAGCCATTCTTGCAAGCAAGACGAGTGATCGCTCCCCTCATCCACAGCACTGGCCAGCCATCAGCCATCCAATCAGCCATTAAAAAAGAGGCTCTCGATAGAGCCTCTTTGCTAGACATCAAAGGAACCTGCCGACGTTAGACCAGCGGTGCCATGCGGACCGGATTCGTCGTCAGCAGTTCCTGCAATTCTTCCGAGTCCACCGTCTCCTTCTCCACCAGCATGGATGCCAGCTTGTCGAGAACAGCGCGGTTTTCCAGGAGCACCTGCTTAGCGCGCGTGTATGCCTGATCCACCAGCTTCCGCACTTCCGCGTCAATGATGGCGGCGGTCTCTTCTGAGAAATCGCGCTCAGCGGTGATGTCGCGGCCCAGGAACATATTGCCCTGCTGGCGGCCCAAAGCGACCGGACCCAGTTCACCACTCATCCCAAAGCGGGTGATCATCTGCCGGGCGACCCGTGCCACCTGCTGCAGGTCGTTGGAAGCTCCGGTAGTCACTTCTTCATTGCCGTAGACGATTTCTTCGGCGATGCGACCACCCAGGGCCACGGCCATCTGGTTTTGCAGATAGGCGCGGGAATAAAGACCCGATTCCAACCGCTCTTCGCTGGGGGTAAACCAGGTCAAACCACCGGCTCGACCACGAGGAATGATGCTGATTTTCTGCACCGGGTCGTAGTCAGGCATCAGGGCACCGACCAGGGCGTGCCCCGCTTCGTGATAGGCCACCAGTTCTTTGCGCTTCTCGCTCATGACGCGATCTTTCTTCTCAGGACCGGCGAGGACGCGATCGATCGCGTCATTCACCTCATCCATCGAAATCTCGGTCAGGTTGCGCCGAGCGGCGAGAATGGCGGCTTCGTTCAGCAGGTTGGACAGGTCAGCGCCGGTAAAGCCAGGCGTCCGACGAGCGATCTTGTCCAAATCCACGTCTTTGGCAAAGGTCTTGCCGCGAGCATGGACTTGCAGAATCTCCGCGCGACCGGCAAAGTCGGGGCGATCAACCACGACCTGACGGTCGAACCGACCAGGCCGCAGCAGCGCCGAATCCAGCACGTCGGGGCGGTTCGTCGCGGCGATGATGATGATGCCGGTGTTGCCTTCAAAACCGTCCATCTCGGTGAGCAGCTGGTTCAACGTTTGCTCGCGCTCATCATTACCGCCGCCGAGACCCGCGCCCCGCTGCCGACCAACGGCGTCAATCTCGTCGATAAAGACGATACAGGGAGCGTTGTTCTTGGCCTGCTCGAACAGGTCGCGCACACGGGATGCACCGACCCCGACGAACATTTCCACAAACTCGGAACCGGAGATGGAAAAGAAGGGCACCCCGGCTTCCCCCGCCACGGCCCGCGCCAGCAGCGTCTTACCCGTTCCGGGAGGGCCAACCAGTAGGACGCCCTTGGGAATCTTGGCACCGACGGCGGTGAAGCGATCGGCATTCTTCAAAAAGTCAACGACTTCAGTCAGCTCCAGCTTGGCCTGCTCAATGCCTGCCACGTCACCGAAAGTGACTTGGGTCTGCGGCTCCATCTGCACCCGAGCTTTGGATTTGCCAAAGTTCATCGCCTGGTTGCCAGGGCCACTCTGTGCCCGCCGCAGCACAAAGAACAGCACCACCAGCAGCAGCACCGGAATCAACAGAGTGCTGAAGAGACGCACCACTACGCTATCGTCGTTTTGCGGGAACACCGCGATATCGACATTATTGGTTTCCAAGGTGCTGATCAGCTCTGGATCATTGGGCAGGTTAACGGTGACCTGTCCACCACCCGCCGGATCGGTAAAGCGAGCCTGGGAGCGATCGGCGCTAATGCTGACCCGCTCGATCTGGTTGCTTTCGACCGCATCCAAAAACTGGCTGTAGCGCCAGGTTTGAGACTCTTGACCGGAATTGTCAAAAATTGCCGTTGCCAGAGCGATGACGACTACCACCAGTAGTGCGTACAGCCCTGCGTTTCTCCACCGTTTATTCACGGGGTCATGCCTCCAAACACATCAAAAAAGGTTGCTTTTCTATCAAGGGACTAGAGTTCACTAGTCTGGCTGAGGAGTTCGTATAGAACAGGTCATCCTATGGATAGGTTCAATTATTAACTTATGTTAACGCATCTTCAGAATTCAGGTGGGCAACTGCCTGCCATGCCTGGGTAAGCTGCGCGGTTTTGCCATGATCAGGATTGTAGTTCACAGACGCCGTCCCTTGCAGGACGGTGTGAATGGGGACGACTTCAGAGACGCTGTTGGTATAGGCCAGGTAGGTCAGTCGAGCGCACAGATCAGGGGGCCACGGTTCCGTTTGCACGGTCTGTTGCTGCGCCTGGAGCCCTTGGACGAGGCGCGATCGCAACACCCCTGGCAAAATGCCCACCCCCAGCGGCGGCGTCCACCACTGCCCGTCCGCCCAGCCCCACAGATTGCCGGTGCTGGTTTCCAGCCAATGCCCCGATTCGTTAATGAGAATCGCTTCCTGAGCGTTCATGCGTTGGGCGGCCTGAAGGGAGAGCCAGCAGCCGAGATAATTACCCGTTTTATGACCGGGCAGAGGACGGCTGTAGTCGGTGGAGTCCGCGACCCAGGCGGTAATGCCGGTGGCTTGCCAGGTTGCCAAGTGGGGCGGCAGCGATCGCCCCAAAATCAGCTCCCGCCCATCGGGAAAAATCGTTACCCGCAGCACTGGATACTGGGATGCCAGTTGCGCCGCCCCTTGCCTGACCCGTTCCCAGTCCGGTTCTGGCCAGTGAAAGGCTTGCAGCGATCGCTGGGTTCTCGCCACATGTGCCGCCCACGCCGTCCAGGGATGATCGAGTTGCTGGTCATACACCCGCAGGGTGGTAAACACCGTCGCTCCAAAGAGCAATCCCGGTTCTTGGCAGGGCAACGCCAGCGCAGCGCCTGTGATGCGCTGCCCATCGTACCAATAGTGGTTTTCTGGCTGGTCGGTGGTCGACATGGCGCTGATCTCCCTACGCTTTACCCGCTACCCTCACACTCCTCATCCGCTTGATCCGCTCAATCATCTGCCGGGTAAGATGACAGAACGGTAAAGGCTGAGCCACTTTGTTCTGAGCAATCTCGTTACGCTGCAGGGCAACCACTGGCGGCACTCAATGGAAGGGGGTTCCTATGCTACCGGATCAACTCAAGTCAGCAAACGGACTGTTGCTAGACCTGAATGGTGTCTTTTATGTCGGTAGTCGCTTGTTGCCGGGGGCGAAGGCGGCGATCGCGGCATTGCAAAAGAGTGGTCTGCCCTATCGCTTTGTCACCAACAACACGACCCAGTCCACCGAGTCGATGGGCAACAATCTGCAAGCCCTGGGATTGGCGATCGCCCCCTCGGAAATCATCACGGCAGCTTACGCGGCGGTGCTCTATCTCCGGCAAATGGGCAACCCCAAAATCTATCCCTTGCTAGCGGAAGATGCGAAGCAGGACTTTGCGGAATTTACCTGGTCGGACACCGACGCCGACGTGATTGTGGTGGGCGACATTGGCGACGACTGGAATTATCGCCTGATGAATCGGGCCTTTCGGCTGATGATGCAGGGGGCACAACTGGTGGCGCTGCACCGGGGCCGATACTGGCAGTGGGAAGCGGGCTTGCAGTTGGATGTGGGCGCGTTTGTGGCGGGGCTGGAATACGCGACGGATCAGACGGCAGTCGTGGCGGGCAAGCCCAATCCGTTTTTTTACAAGATGGCGCTGGATGAGCTGGGCCTGCCAGCGGAGCAAGTGGTGATGATCGGCGATGACCTGGAGGCGGATATCCAGGGTGCGCAGGGGGCAGGCATTAAAGCGGTGTTGGTGAAAACGGGTAAGTATCGCCCGAAACTCGCGGCCAAAATGGAGGTCACCCCGGACGGGGAACTAGCGGAGATTGGGGCGATCGTCGATTGGCTGTCGTGAGGGGCTGACGAGGTTAGGGGCGATCAGTGTGAAGTTAGCGGAACACAAGATTGACAAGCTAACAGGACAACCCCTAATCGCAGAGCTAGTGGATAAGCTTACTGCATAACACCTTGCGAGAAGACATTTCAGCGTTTTTGAAGCTAGTGAGGCAAAAAATGCTTTGAGGCCCTTAATTTTCAGGCAGCCTGGTATATCTCACGAGGTAAGTAATGCTGTATCTGTCATAATTAGGCTTTAGAGCCTGATGAATAAAGAGCCAATCGGTAGATTTAACGTTATTTTTTTGGTGTCTGTTCACCTGCAAAAATTAAGATGGATTTTGCAACATACGTCTTGAAATATTTTGCGACTCCTGCCGTCGTCATCGCTGCTATCTCGTGGCTGCTCAAAGAAATTGTTCTCCAAATAATAAAAACACAGTCCGCAATAGTAGTCGAGAAATCGCGGCAAGATATACAGTTGAACTTAGACAAGTTACGCTATCAAATCAATCGAGATATTGAAGACTTTAAAACGCGTTTCGCTCATCTTCAAGAAAAGAGATTTGATCCACTGCTAAAATTTTATGCGAGTGTTTCAGAACTCTGTTCACAGGCATCATGTGTGTATGCGAATGTCACACACTTTCCCGACGAAGAAATTTCTGAAGATTATATTGAAGAGCTAGAAAAGCTAATAAGTAAGGCAAAGCAAGAGTACTTCAATGTGCGTCTTTTTCTTCCCGAATCCATTGCAAATAGCTCTAAAAGCTTGATCGACAAAATCTATTATGCTGAGATGAATTATTATGTTGAACTCACAGGTGGTTCAGGAAACTACGTGGAAGCGCAGAAAATCCTGAAGACAAGTTTGGCTGGCAGTTATGACTACGAATTGGAGAACCTATCAAGAGAGATTCGTTTTTTGCTGGGTGTAGAAAATAATGAAGTCATGCAGCAGCGTGACCGCAAACCTCTATAGCTCGATCTCCCTTACCCATAGCCTGAGTTTATTTGGCCGTCCTTCATCTTCCAGTAAAAGCGTTAGCCAGGTGGGCCAGCGGTGATATCCTGACAGTAAGGCAGACTAGGCATAGAAACATGATTGCGATCGCACCGATCAAATCTTTACCAATCGGTTCAGTAGCTACCATTCCCATGAGCTGGGCCGAGTATGAGCAGCTACTTGCCGGTCGGGGAGACCAGAGTGTGCCGCGCCTGAAATATGCCACTGGTTATTTAACGCTCAAGATGCCAACTTTCGAGCATGGACAATTGAACGCGATTATTGTCGATTTGATGGTTGCCATCCTCAATCAGCAGTTGCGTGATTACATCCATACCACGCCCGTGACGCTGCAAATCCCGGAACAGGCGGGCATTGAACCGGATCATTGTTTCTGGCTAAATAATTGGGCAGCCGTGAATGGCAAAAGCCGGATTAACCTGGCAACCGATCCGCCTCCTGATATCGCCATTGAAGTCGATGTCACCAACTTTACCAATGTCGCCGATTATCAACCATTTCAGGTGGCTGAGGTTTGGCTGATTCGAGGCGATTCGTTAGCCATCTTCGCCCTGACTGCTGAAGGCTATCACCAGACGAATGCCAGTCAGTTTTTTTCTGACGTCGCGCTGCCGAGTTTATACCAGCAAGTCGTTGCCGCAGTGGCTGATGGTGCGAGTCCGCCAAGCGCCATTCGATCGATCATCTAATTTGGGGTCTAGCGCTCCGTGTTAGTTCGTGCAGGTGTCAGCATTCCTCGGCAGAGGCGTTAATCTGTTAAACAGACTGCAATCGCCGCGCCAATCCACTGGCGATCGCCCTAAACTTTTGCTGCAACGCCCCGAAGAGGAACCGCACCATGCTCAATTTTGCTGGTTTTGACACCCCCGAACCACCAAAACACAAGTCGTTTGAACTGCCGGGGGCGCGACCTCACTACACCCCCGATCGCCCCGGTCAGGTCAACCACATCGCCCTGGATCTCGATTTGGATATTGCCCACCAGCGCTACACCGGCACCTGCACCATTCGCCTCACGCCGGTGCGCAGCGGTATCGATCGCCTGGTGCTGGATGCAGTCAATCTGCAAATCGAGTCGGTGCTGGTGGGCAACTTATCCCAGCCCTTTGACCACGACGGCGAGCAGCTTTACGTGCAGCTCAGCCAGCCGACGACGGTGGGGCAGACGCTGGAGTTGGCGATCGCTTACCACAGCGACAATCCCCAGCGGGGCCTGTACTTTGTCGCGCCGACGGAGCACCAGCCCGACAAACCCATCCAGGTGTGGACCCAGGGCGAAGACGAAGACTCCCGCTACTGGTTCCCCTGCTTCGACTATCCGGGACAGCTCGCCACCAGCGAAATTCGCGTGCGGGTGCCCAAACCCTACCAGGCCATCTCCAACGGCGAACTGGTCGAGACGCAGGAAGAAAGCGACGCCAAAATTTTTCACTGGGTGCAGAAAGAAGTCCATCCCTCTTATCTGATGACCCTGGCGGTGGGCGACTTTGACGAAATTCGCGACGAGTGGGACGGCATCCCCGTCACCTACTACGCGCAAAAGGGTCGCAAGGACGATGCCCAGCGCACCATGGGCAAGACCCCGCAGATGATTGCCTTTTTCAGCGATCGCTTCGGCTACCGTTACGCCTTTCCCAAATACGCTCAGGTCTGCATCAAAGACTTCACCTTTGGCGGCATGGAGAACACCTCCTGCACCTTGCTGACCGATCGCTGCCTGCTCGACAAACGCGCCGCCCTCGACAACACCAACTCCGAAATGCTGGTCGCCCACGAACTCGCCCACCAATGGTTCGGTGACCTACTGGTGATCAACCACTGGTCCCACGCCTGGGTGAAAGAGGGCATGGCGACCTACTCCGAAGTGCTGTGGACCGACGATCAATACGGGGCTGAAGAGGCGGCCTACTACCGTCTCGGCGAAATGCGCAGCTACCTGTCGGAAGACAAAAGCCGCTACCGCCGCCCCATGGTCACCCACATCTACCGGGAACCCATTGAACTGTACGATCGCCACATTTACGAAAAGGGCGCTTGCGTCTACCACATGATCCGCACGGAATTGGGGGATGACCTCTTCTGGCAGGCGATCCACGGCTTTGTGAACAAGTTTGCCCACAAGACCGTCGAGACTCTGGATCTGATCCGCACCATTGAAGAAACGACGGGGCGCAACCTCCGCTTCCTGTTCGATCAGTATGTCTATCGTGGTGGTCATCCCGATTTCAAAGTCGCCTATCAGTGGGACGCGGACAGCCATCTGGCGAAAATCACCGTCACTCAAACCCAGGCCAAAGCCGGGGACAAGAGCAGCCAGAGCGGGCTGTTTGACCTGCGCATCCCCATCGGCATCGGCTATGTGGAAAATGGCGCGGTCAGCGTGCAGCCCATCACCGTCCGCATCCACGAGCCGGAGCAGGCGCTGTACTTCCCGCTGCCCAAGAAGCCCGACTTCATCAGCTTTGACGTGGGCAACCACTACACCAAAACGGTGAAGCTGGAATATCCCCTGCCGGAACTCAAGGCCCAGCTTCAGCATGATCCCGACCCCATCGCGCGGGTCTATGCAGCGGAAGCGATCGCCCAAAAAGGGGGGCTGGAAGCGGTGAAAGCATTGTCCGCAGCCCTCACCGGCGATCCCTTCTGGGGCCTGCGGGCCGAAGCGGCCCAGCAACTCGCCGACCTCAAGCTAGATCAGGCCCTCGAAGCGCTGCTGAAGGGGCTGGAAGATGAGCATCCCAAAGTGCGGCGGGCGGTGGTCACGGCGCTGGGCAAGGTAAAAACGGCGGCCAGCTATCAGGCCATGCTGCAACTGGCAGAACGGGGCGATGCCAGCTACTACGTCGAGGCGGCGGCGGCCAGCGCCCTCGGCGAAATCGGCGCGTCCAAGCTCTCGGGCCTTCCCCCCGAGGCGGAGACGCTGGCAGTGCTGGAACGGCTGCTGCAAGAGCGCCTTGGCTGGAATGAGGTGGTGCGATCGGGGGCACTGAGCGGCGTCAGTCACTTCAAGACCTCAGAAGCGGCCTTAGAACTGATTCTGCAATATACCGAACCGGAGGTATCGGCAATGCTGCGGCTGGGGGCAGTGCGGGCACTGGGCAAGGTGTCTACGGGGCAGAGCCAGCCCAACGTCGAGCGCATCCTCGAACGACTGGAAGCCATCTCGCGGGAACCGCAGTTCACCACGCAGATGACCGTCATCGCCGCCCTCGGCATGATGACCGACCCCGGAGCGATCGCGGTACTCCAAGGCATCGCCGACCACATTGACGATGGTCGGGTGCGCCGCCGCGCCGAAGAAACCGTCAAAAAGGTGCAGGAAAAGGTGAAGAAGGATCAGGCGATCGCCCAACTCCAGCAGGATTTTGAAGAACTGAAGAAATCCAACCAGGAACTCAAGAGCCGCTTGGAAGAACTGGCAGCCAAAAGCCAGCCGTAAGCGCTGTGAAACAGCGCAGGAATTGACCTCTCAGCAGCAGTCCACAGCAGCGTGTTAGCTCTGCCGGACTGCTGCTGCTGGGCTCAGGGTTTAGGGAGGCGCTCACTATAAAAGTCCCACTTCTGACTCGCAACGCTCTCACCTACTCACCACCGCCCCCACTCACCTACCTATCCCCACCGGGATCTTATTTCCCCGCCGATCCCTTACCGGGGGCGGCGTCACGCCCCTTAGGGATGATGGAGATCATTTAACATCCCCTTGCCGCGAAGAATAGACCTGACCGGATAAGGGACAGCCGAGATGGCTATCCCAACTGATTGAATTTCCATTCCTTAGTAAGATTTTTTCAGCTCGAATACGGAGCCCCGTTGGGGCTTTGGGGCCGCCCACTGCACGCACTTTTCGACCAAGCTAGGGGCAATGCGGTTGCCCAGGACGGCGAGATGTGCCTGCCAACCCACCAAGACTTCGGGCGATCCCTGTTTGAGGCCTCGGACCAGGGCTTTGGCAACCTGCTCGGAGGTGATGGGCTGCACCCAACGAAACCAGTCAAACTGGCGCACCATGTCGGTATCCGTCAGGGTGGGCAGCAGCGCTGTGACCTTGACGTTGTAGGGGGCCAGTTCTCCCCGCAGGGCTTGGCTAAAGCCCAAGATGGCAAATTTCGTGGCCGAGTAGGTCGCCATGGTCGGAGCGGCCACCTTGCCCATGAGGCTGGAGACGTTGACAATATGACCGTGGCGATACGCCACCATGCGCCGGGCCACCAGCCGCGTGACCGCGTACAAGCCCACGAGATTTGTCGACAGTTCGGACTCGACTTGGGGCAAGTGCGACTGCAAAAACGGCACCTGATGCGATACCCCAGCGCAATTGATCAACACATCAATCGGGCCATGATTGCGCCAGGTATGGGCGATCGCCACATTCACCGCAATGGGCTGCGTCAGATCGAGCGGCAACACCACTGCCTGTGTCCCCAACGCTTCAATCACCGCTGCCAGCTCCGCCAGACGATCGCGATCGCGGGCCACCAAAATCACACAGCGACACTGCTGCCGGGCAAACTCTAGGGCGATGGCGCGACCAATGCCGCGAGAAGCGCCCGTAATCAGGGCAGTTTTTCCTTGTAAATTCATAGAAACCTCCACGGTTAAGCGGTCGGCAGCAGCCAGGGCGATCGCTCACCTACAGCCTTCATCTGCCGAACCCTAATGCTGTTTTCGAGAAATCCTGAAATTCAATGCACGCCGTGACCCAATACCCGCTCTGCGGTCAATTCAAAACGGACACGGCTGTGATCAACAGAACTGAAAAAATCCTGAAACTGAACGCGATGGCAATCATTGAGGGACATCAGCGCCGGAGATGAAAACCCAAATTCACCTCGACGACCTGTAAACTAGCGGCACTCACCTGGCGTCTGCCATCAGCGTTGGAGCGGGTTTAGTTGTGACCTTGTGGAATCGCTGCACAACTCATAATGAGTCCTCCTTAGAAGCAAATTCAAATGCGTTTGCAATGAGCGGACTATTAGCTTGGACGAACGATTTGTCCAATTGGCTCCGACGTTAACACCGGGATCAAAGGGGTGACAACATAACTTAAAGAAAAAGGTAGATTGTTACAAAACTTTGTGATCTCTTCAGTCAGGCTCAGGTCTGTCGGCATGTTTTTATTCGCTATCAGGGTTGTGCTCACTGGCGTTGAGGGCTTTTGCTGACCTCTTGAGGTCTCCTGTGATCCTGAAGGCAGACGAGTAAACAAACATTAATCTGAGAAAAGAATTTTGGGTTTTGGATCCGCGATCGCCCCTTCGTTTGCTCCGTCACCCACCCCTCAAGATGCGATCGTCCCCCCAAAATCCCCACCGACCCATCTACATCATCCACCTATATATCCACCGACCCATCCACCCTCACCCTCCCTCATCCCCCCAAAAACATTTGGGAAATCTCGGGATTGTTGAGCAGATTGGTTCCTGTGTCTTCAAACCGATTGGTGCCCATCGCCAGCACATAAGCCCGGTGAGCCATGCCCAGGGCTTGTTTAGCGTTTTGCTCCACCATGAGGATGCTGATGCCCTGCTGGTTGATATCGCGCACAATGTTGAAAATCTGTTCGACGTAGAGCGGCGACAGGCCTGCCGTCGGCTCATCGAGCAGCAGCAGCTTGGGCTGCACCATCAGCGCCCGCCCCATGGCCACCATTTGCCGCTGCCCGCCAGAGAGGTTGCCCGCCACCTGCGATCGCTTCTCCCGCAAGTCCGGAAACAGCGTGTAGACCTGCTCAAGCTGGGGCCGAAAGTCGTCATTGCGGACGTATGCGCCCATTTCCAGATTTTCTTGCACCGTTAGCGTGGGGAACACATTACTGACCTGAGGCACATAACAGATGCCTTCTTTCACCAGGCGATCGCTGCGGAGATGCGTAATATTGCGATCGCGCCACCAGATTTCCCCTTGATGGATCTGAGCCAACCCAAATAACGACTTCAACACGGTTGACTTACCTGCGCCGTTGGGGCCAATGATGACCACGATTTCCCCTAAATCCACCGCCAGGTTGATGCCCTGGAGAATATCGACTTCGCCGTAGCCGCTATGCAAATTTCGGATGGCCAAAAGGGTCATGGTAAATCCTGGGTCAAACAGGGTCAGCCAGCGATCGCGGGTCGCTGCTTTCGTTTATTGAAACCGGTTTCGAGCCTCGCAGCGGCGATTCTGTAACGTTCCACCGGATGGCCTGGGTGCAGCGATCGCCCCCGCTGCTCCAGCGATGGTCAAGAACGCCGCCCACCAGCCGCCCACCCCCAGTCAGACCCGTGAAGAGTCGCAACGGCATCCACCCTCACACCCTCACACTCATCCCCCACCAATCTACTCCAGTGACGCGAACAGCAACCGGGCCGCCCCCTCCACCTGATGACGCGGATAGCTGCTGTCGGGCAAGTTCGGCAGACGCACGATGGCCTGCTGCGGGAAGGCGTCAGCGGGGAGATCTTGCCCCGTACTGTAGCGATTGTGGACGATGTAGCGTTGGGCGACCGACATCTCTGAAAGGGTGGCCGTGAGCCGAGTCGCCTCTGCCAGAATGGCGGACTGATTTTGCACCACGCCGATAAACTCCGTATGGGCGGGATCGGTCAGCCGCTTTTGCGCATTCATCACTTGCTTGCGCAGATGGCGGAGGCGACCCATCAGTGCGGTGCGACCAACGACATCTTGATACTTAATCCAGAGTTTAAAAATCCAGGCGAGCCAATCTCCCAAGGCGGTGGGCATTTCTAAAAAGCGCAGTAGATGGCCCGTCGGCGCAGTGTCGAGCACGATGAGTTGTTCCTGATCCTGCTCTAGCAGATCCATCACCGTGATCAGGGAGAGCATTTCATCGATGCCAGGCAGGGCTTGGGCCACGATTTGCCGCCAGGCTTCAGGACCATAGGCAATTTGCAGGCGATCGTCCCCCGTGTCGCCGCTCATCATTTCGGCCAATTCCCAGAGATAGTCTTCGCGAAACTGCTCCAGCACCGTCTCAGCGTCGACCTCTTGGGCCGTGAGATTGGCGGTAATGGCCTCGGCCTGGTGGTGCAGCGGCGTTTCGAGCACGTCGCCGAGAGAGTGCGCGGGATCAATGGACATGACCCGCACGGCGGCGTGGGGATGCTGCGCGGCTTGGCCCCAGGCGATCGCGGCGGCGACCGTCGTTTTGCCCACGCCCCCTTTGCCCCCCAAAATGACCAGCCGCCGCCCCGCCGCGATCAAGTCCGGCAGGCCGGGATCAACGGGTTCGGGCCAAATCAAGGTGCTGGCATCGGGAGCCTGATCTGGCCAGGTGGGGGCGGGCGCGAGCCCCGTCAATAAAGCTTGCAAGGCTGTGTGGCCGACTGGTTCGGTGGGGTGTTGGGGCAACCCCAGCAGCGATCGCGCCGCCTCAATCTGGGCGAACTTGGCCAACTGATGGCGCTGGGGTAAGGTGCCTGTTAACCGATTGACCAGAATGCCCCCTAAGGGAATCTGCAATTCGCCCAGGGCGGCGACAAACCGCTCGGTCTCTCGTAAACTCAGCGGTTCCGCAATGGCGATCACCCAGCAGGCCGTCCGCTCGGGATCTTGCAGTTGCGATCGCCCTGCCGCCAAATCTGCTGTCATGTCGTCCAAAAAGGTGTCAGCGTCATCCGGCGTGTAGCGACCGGAGAGGGACTCAATCAGGTAGCGATGCTTTTCCTGAAAGAGCTGCAGCGAGCCCAACAGCGTATCCAAAAAGTCCATCAGGCCAAACAGGTTCAAGGTGTGACCGCTGGGGGCCATATCCACCACGACGCGATCGGCCTCCCCCGCGCGCAAAATGCGCTGAATTTCCAGCAGGCCCATCAGTTCGTTCAGGCCGGGCCAGTCCATATCCCACACGGGGGACAGGTCGTCGTCTTCGACAAAGCTGCCTCGCTCTACCAGGGTTTCCAACACGGTGCCGTAGTCAGCTTTGAAAGCGGTCAGCAAGCGCTCGGCATCCAGTGCCCGCACCTGCAAATTGGCGGCGGCGGGGTGCGATCGCGGGGCGTCATCCACCGGCAGCAACAATACGTCGCCCAGGGAATGAGCGGGATCTGTCGAGAGGAGTAACACCTTTTCGTGTGGACATTGCACTGCGCGATCTAGCGCGATCGCGCAGGCAAAGGTGGTTTTGCCGACGCCCCCTTTGCCACTGACTAGCGTGAGTTGCGGTAATTCGATGAGCCCCATGAGTCCTGCTGCGCTGAAAGGTCTGTTCCCAGAATGCCCAGCCTGCCAGGGGTATCTGCGGGACTATTCACAATTTCGACACAATGTTGCCATCCTCGAACATCCGACAGGGCGGTGCTAAAGATTTGCGCCGGGGCCACAGCAATCCCGGCTGAGGGCGATCGCCGTTAATCCGATGCTGTCAATTGGCGCGATCGCTCGGGAATCCCCCCGCTGTCGCCGTCCCCTTCCACAGCGGGCGTTGCTGAATAACGGTATGATTTTGCCCCCCTGCCCTTCAATCCTGGGGAAAATCGATCTCGGAAGTCCCCTAGAATTGGGGGTTTAGGGGGCTAAACCACGGGAAGCAGTCAGTCAGAAACTTAGGTATAGTCGGTAAGTAGGCAGTTGTAATTAAACGTAAGACGCCGTAGGTTGCGGTTGAGGAACGAAACCCAACGCCCGCATGGGTTACGCTATCGCTTTAGCGTAGCCATGCCCAGAGGGCTTTACCCATCCTACAGTTGAATCAGCCCAGCTACTTAGCGCTTGGGAGAGAGGTTTGGAGAGACGACGAAATCAGCTCGTCGAACTGACGTTGAAACCGGCTTCAATTGCCCATCGTCAATATATCCGGGCGATCGCGCACGAAATGGGGTCGTTTCAGATGTTCTCCCACGGGATTGACAAAAGAGGAATAAGGTGGTCAGTAGCGGTACCCTAACTGTTCAGTATCGTAGTTGCTACATCCGCATCCTCATGCCTATAAAGTCGGCACTGTCTACCTTCTCAAGGGGGCGTCGCCAATCGTCTCTTACGCCAACAACTGCTGCTGAAACTCCTGGGCTTTTTTCGGGTCGGGGATTTCTAGCGCTAACTGAGCGACAAAGTCCGATCGCTCCAGGTGGGCATAATCTGCCAGGGCATCTTCGAGCAGCATTTTTGCCATCGGGCCAATACAGCGAACGAGGGCTTGCTGGCACCGGGCCACAAAATCCGGGCTGAGGCCGGTAGCCTCACTGCTGGGGGTATCTGCGCCGCTGACCGCCGCCGGGGTGGCCGCGTTGGCCGAGGGCGAGGGGTGACTCTGACTCAAGGGGCGCGCCCCCGAAAAGCCCTGCGATCGCGTGCGGCTCTGGCTAGGGGCCGCCTGACTGTAGATACTGGAGGCTCTTGTTGGCAGGTGAATGCTGCTGACGAATTGCTCAGCTTGCTTGCCGTTGGAAAGTTGCGACGCCAAAATCTCCACCAGCTCCTGGGGGCTGGCATCGGGATATTGGTCGATGGCGTCTTCCACAATCAGGGTGGCCATGGGGCCGATGCAGCGGGTCAGTTCTTCCCGGCAGCGAGCCACAAACGCCTCATTGTGCAGCACCGATGTCGTCCCAAATTGCATCGGCGCATTGAACTCTGGAGTCACCTGGGGATCTGGTGCCAAGTCAATGCGGGTCATGGTTAGCATCGACTGGGGCAGCGGCGAACTCACCTCATCGGCATCCAGCAGCGGGGTGAGCGCGGTGAGCACTGCCTGGGCTGACTGAAATCGCTCTTGGGGCTGACGATGGGTGAGCTTGCGCAGTAGCGCCGTAAAGGCATAGCTGACGGCCACGTGCTGCTGCCAGTGCCATTCCAGGGTGTTGCGATCCATCAGGTCGCGGGGGTAGCGACCGGTGAGCAGCACGATCGCCGTCACCCCCAACGCATAGAGATCGCTACAGGGAAAGCACTGACCCAACTGAATCTGCTCGGGGGGGGAGTAGCCAAACTTGCCAACTACCGTGGCCGATCGCGGCGAGTCGTCATCATCGTCCATTTCGCCCGAGAGGATTTCATTCATGGCGTCGTTGACGAGGCCAAAGTCGATCAGGATGGGCAGGTCGCGATCGCGGCAGTACATCACATTGTCTGGGGAAATATCGCGATGCACAATATTCAGCCCATGCAAATACTCCAGCACTTGCAGCATATGCACCAGCCAGCGCTTGACCTCTGGCTCCGAAAACGCCTGCCCGCCGCGCTTGCGCTCTTTGAGCAGGTGAGAGTAAGTGACGCCATCGATATACTCCTGCACGATAAAGAGGCGTTGCTCTTGGGTGAAGCCCGCCAAAAACTTAGGCACCTGGGGATGGTTGATCTGGTACAGGGTTTTGGCTTCGCGCTTAAAGAGATCCAGCGCTTTTTGCAGCGATCGCTTCGAGGCATTGCGGGGAAAGAATTCCTTCAGCACGCAGGCTTCGCCAAACCGTTGAGAATCTTCCACCAGATAAGACCGGCCAAAGCCCCCCTGCCCGAGCACCCGTTGAATCACATAGCGCCCCCCCACCTTACTGCCAGCACTGAGTTTGTCGCGTGGTGAACCGATGGTGCCGCTCGCTTCCTGGGGGGCCTGTTGCATCGGTGCCTGGGCCGCGTCAAAGGCCGACTCGCGATGAGTCTCTGTCGCCGCGAGGCTCTCCCGATTGTGAGGATCGATGTGATAAGCCGGTTGCGGATCTTGAATATTTTTGAGCTGGAGCGGACCGGCATAGGTGGCATTCAGGTCGACGCGGGATTTCACCACGTCGTAGACAATTTGGGAAATGCAGATGCCGCCGGGCTGGGCCTCGGTTTGCAGGCGAGCCGCGATGTTAACCCCATTGCCCATGACATCGCCATCTTTAAAGAAGACATCCCCCAAGTGTACGCCGATGCGATGTTCGAGCCGTTTTTCGGAGGGGATGGTGCTGTAAGCTGCTGCCAGTTGACGCTGCATTTCCAAACTGCAAGTCATCGCCTGCACTGCACTTGAAAAGCACATCAGCAGACCATCCCCCGTCGACTTGATGACGCGCCCTTCAAAGCCCTGGCACAGGGATTCCATCAGTCCTAAGTCGCGGTGGATCAGGTTGAGGGTGTTTTCTTCATCCACCGCCATGCGGGCACTAAACCCCACGGCGTCCGTCAAAATAATGGCTGCTAGGGTACGTTGGCCTTGGGAATTTTCAGGAATCGGATAGTTCATAGTCAGGAAGAATATGCCAGTCGCCAGCCCCCACTCATGGGTGACGGTTATCAAGATGCTTCAACCCTGATGCCCTGATTTGCCTATATCCTGGGGTCGGCCAGTTGAAAAAGTGGGCACCCCGCACCAAGCTATCCTTGTTGATGCCCGATCGCGATCGCCGCTGCCGCTCCCCTCTTACCCCTACCGTAGCTCATACCCCTGAGAATTTAGTGAGCAACTAAACCGTTTTACAGAGTCTGGCAGCGGTCATCCGGGAAAGGGGCCACGGCGCGATCGCGCTTCTCTTAAAGATAACAAAAGCGATCGCGGGGTTTGATGCCCCCGGTCCCTCCAGGGTGAGTCACCCGGTCCCTGCCGGAGAACCCGATCCCTCCAGGTCGAGCCCAAGGGATCGGGTACCTGATTAGGAGGGTTATTTTCAGGACCATGGCTCATGACGCGATCGCGCCGCTCCAAACCATGAAAAGGATGCTTTAGCATTCGGCGTAGGGTGGTGGGTCGCATCACTTTCGAGTGAGTAATTTGGGCGCAATTGCTGAGAGGCGGACCCACCCTACAGGGGGTTTATTTTCGATATAAAACGACTGACTCCCCGTTCAATCTGTCCCCGTCACCCAGCCACCCAGCCACCCCGTCACCCAGCCACCCAGCCACCCAACCACCCAGCTACCCAGCTACCCAGCCACCTCACCCACTCCCCTACTCCCCCTCCTCGATCGTCAACACCGCCGGCTGCTCACGAATCCGGGCTTCCAGGGGACGCACTTTTTCCACGAGCTGAATGAGCTGATCAAACGTGGGGGGTGACGCATTGGCAATGTACTGGGCATCAGAAGCCACGCTGGCCGGAGCAGCTTGCATCGCTTCTTCGATGAGGCGTTGCTGGTTACGGTCTACCGTGGGGCTGAGCAGCACCGCCCCGTTATTAATCGCTCGGCTCTCGTGCAGTACCCGAAAGGCGTCGACACCAAATTCATTGCGGTACTGCTGAAAGGCTTCTTCCGAGATGGCTCCGGCGGCGACTTCGGCGTTGGCTACCCACTCCAGCACCGTTCTGGGGGTGGGGGCAAAGCGGATTTCGGCAAAGGTCAGGCCGTAGAGGTCGTACAAGGGCAGATAGTAGCCGGTGGCGGAGCCGGGTTCGCCCAAGGCAATCACTTCGTTGGCGAGGTCAGGGAGGGCTGCGGCGGGGCTGGCGGCGGGCACCACCAGGAGCGATCGCTGCCGGGGGTTGCCCTGCAAGGGAAACAGGGGAATGTATTGGGCCTCTTCGATCGCGATCGCCGCCAGACCGGCGGGGGCAAAGGCCAGATCCCACGCCTGAGCTTGAATTTGCTCGATCGCCCGAATTTCGTTAAACACTGGCTCCAGCTCGATTTGAGCCGCCAGCGCTTCGCTCAAATATTCCTGAAAGGGCGTATACGCCTCGACCGAAGCCGCCCCGGTGTCATAGCTCACCAACCCCACGACTAAACGATTGGGGCTGCCGGTCGGGGGAGCCTGCTGATTGCAGCCGCCCAAATTCACCACGAGTGCCAAACACAGCCCAACGATGCCCAAAATTCCGAGACGCTGTAATCGTTTCATCACAATGACCCACGATGTCTAAAGACGGTAGCCTTACTCAGGAGATTACCGGAAGATGCCGCGACGATAGCTTTTTCTTGAAGGAAACGGTGGATATCTTGGCCGTAGAAAATGCCAGTTGGGGTTAAGCACAGGGGCGTTTTTCCCTTCCCTGGGAGGGCTGTCCGCAGCAGGGGGCGGGTGGGAAGAAATCAAGCAGAGTTGATTCTGCACTCAGGTTAGAAAGGCATCGCCGCGCCGCTGTTGGCGATCGCCTACAGTCGCGCTATTGCAGAGTCAGGCAAGACAATTTGAACCTTACAGCAGCACTTCTTCGAGCTTGTGTTGCTCCCAAAGCTGTTGATAAAGACCGGGTTGCTGCACGAGTTCGTCGTGGGTGCCGATTTGGACGATGCGGCCCTGATCCATCACTATGATGCGATCGCTCAGCGCGGCCACCCCCATCTGGTGGGAGATGAAGAGGACGGTTTGGTTTTGGGTGCCCGTTTTGAGGTTATGGAGAATATCGGTGGCGGTTTGATTATCGACGCTGGAGAGGGCATCGTCGAGGACCACAACCGGCGCTTCGATCATGAGGGCACGGGCCAGGGCCGATCGCTGCCGTTGCCCCCCCGATAGCGTGATGCCTCGTTCCCCCACGACGGTTTCGTACTGCCGGGGGAAGTTATCAATTTCCGGGGCGATTTGGGCCAGCTTAGCGGCATATTTTACCTCGGGCAATTCCGCTAGCGGTGCCCCATAGCGAATGTTGTTGTGGATGGTGGTGCTGAACAGGAAGCTCTCCTGGGGCACGTAGGCGATCGCCTGGCGGAGGTCCGCCAGGGGAATGTTGGTAATGTCTTGACCATCGAGGAAAAGTTGCCCCGGCTCAATATTCAGCAGCCGCGGCAGGGCATTGGCCAGGGTCGATTTGCCGGCCCCAATGGGACCAACGATCGCCACCGTCTCGCCGGGGTAAATGGTGAAGGAAACGCCATCCAGCGCCAGGGTTTGGCTGTCTGGGTAGGCAAAGGTCAGATTCTGAGCGGCCAGTTGACCGCGCACAGTTGCGGTGGGCAATGACTGCGCGGTGGGCGCATCGACAATCTTGGGCGCACTGGTGAGAATGGCCTCGACCCGGTCGATACTGACTTCCCCCCGCTGAAAGGCGGTAATGGTGAACCCGAGCAGCGCCGTGGGGAATACCAGCCGTTCGACATACAGCACCAGGGCCACAAAATCACCGACGGAAATGACGCCGTCGGCGATCGCCCCGGCCCCGATCGCCAAAATCAGCAGCAGGCTGATGCTCGCCAGCCCTCCCAGTAGCGGGAAGAGGGTGTTGCGGGTGCGCGCTAGGGTCAGGTTGGCGTCCAGCAAATCGTCGTTGAGTTCGGCAAAGGCGCGACGTTCGTTGGCTTCTTGGGCGTAAATTTTGATCAGAGAAATGCCGCTGAGGTCTTCTTGAATCAGTTCGCTCAGGCGGGAGGTTGATTGCTGCACCCGAAGTTGCTGGTTGCGGAGGCGATCGCTAAACAACTGCACCAAAATCAGCATGACCGGATACACCACTAGCGCCACCACCGTCAGCTTCACACTCAGCGACAGCATGACGGGCACGGTAAAGGCATAAGCAAACAGCGTGTTGGCTAAACTCAGCACCGCAAAGCCCAACAGCCGCCGAATATTATCGACATCACTGGTGGCCCGGCTGATCAGTTCGCCAATGGTGTTGGTGGCAAAATAGCTGGGCTCCATACCCAACAGGTGTTCAAAAATGCGCTGCTTGAGGTCAAACTCGACCTGTCGGCCTACCCCAAAAATCAGGATGCGCGACACCATGCGAATGCCCCACATGACGGAGGCGAGCAGTAACACCACCAGCGCGTAGTAGGCGATGCGATCGTAGCTAAACGTGACCTGCAATTCGTCGATGCCGTCGCGAATCAGTAGCGGAATCCGCACGCCGACGAGATTCACCAGCAGCAGTGCCAAGATGCCCAGGGCCGATCGCTGCCAGTGAGGCCGCAAATATTGCCCCAGCTTTTTGAGATGCCAATTGCCCTGAGCGGACTTTTGTGAACGCGCCATGCCGATGCCCAATGCCAACCTTCCTCATCCTAGACGACGATGCCGACTCCCATGGGGGCGATCGCGGCCCACCGCTGTTGCCTCGTCTCCACCGACCAGGCGGCAAATTGGTCACGCTACTCGCCTGCCTGAAACCGCGAGGCGGTATTCTACGGTGCAGGGTCTTTGGTGGCTGGCAGACAAGGATTAGCAGGATGATGTTGAGTTGGCGCAAGGAAGCGGATTTAAGACGGGTTGTGGCGATCGCGGCGGCTTTTTTTCTGTTAATTGCCGGACTGTTGCTGCATCGCTATTTCACCTACTACGCCTCCTACGATCAGGGCATTTTTAACCAGGTCTTTTGGAATAACGCCCACGGCAATTTTTTTCAGAGCACGCTGTCGTCGCAGTTGTCGACCGATGTGATTCATGGGGGAGAAGCGCCTCGGGTCGATTACCGCCGGTTAGGGCAGCACTTTACCCCCGCCTTGCTGATCTGGTGGCCGATTTACAAGCTGTGGCCCTCGCCAGTCACGTTGTCAGTGTTGCAGGCGGCCTTTGCGGCGATCGCGGGCCTGCTTTTGTATTGCCTTGCCCGCCAGCATCTGGAGCCCCGTCTGTCGCTAGCGCTGATGGTGAGTTTCTATGGGGCGATCGCGGTCCTCAATCCCTATCTGGCAAATTTCCACGATTTGGGCCAGATGCCCCTGTTTGTGTTTGGCCTGCTCCTAGCGATGGAATATCGCCGCTGGGGCCTGTTTGGCCTGTTGTGCCTGGCGATTTTGGCGGTACGAGAAGACAGCGCCATTCCGCTCTTTGGCGTAGGGGCGTATTTGCTGGCGAGTCGTCGTCATCCGGGGATCGGGGCGGGCGTTTGTGCGCTGAGTGTGGGCTATTTTGTCCTGGTGACGAATGTCTTCATGCCGATCTTTTCCGACGACATTTCCAAGCGCTTCATGATCGAGGAGTTTGGGCAGTACATCGACACCGCCGAAGCCTCTACCCTGGAAGTGTTGTGGGCGATGGTCAGCCAGCCCGGTCTGCTACTGCGAGAGCTCGTTTCCCCCCTGGATAGCACCGTTGCCTACCTGGTGGGCCACTGGTTGCCGTTAGCCTTCATTCCCGCGCTCTCTCCTGCAAGCTGGATTCTGGCGGGACCACCGCTGCTGAAGCTGACCCTGACGGAGGGCGAGTCGGGGTTGAATAGTAGCCTGCGCTATGCGCTGACTGTGGTGCCGGGGATGTTTTACGGGGCAATTTTGTGGTGGGCGGGGCAGGGCTGGCGGCGCTTTCTGCAACCGCTGGAGCAGCTTACCCCTCGGTCCCCCTCGCGGGCTTTTCGGCGGTTTTGGAGTGGGTGTCTGATTGTGTCGCTGGTGCTGGTGCCGTTTGTCAATCCGAGTCGCGCCTTTGCCTTTGCGGTGCCGGATTCGTTTCAGCCCTGGGTGTATGTGCCGCTGCCGCTGCAATGGCAGCGAGCCGGGCAGATGCATCAATTGCTGGCGCAGATTCCCCCAGCGGCCAGTGTCACGGCTACGACCTATCTCGTTCCCCATGTCTCGGGACGACGGGCGGTGTTGCGGATGCCGATGATCGATTATCAGGATGATGCGGGCAGGCCGCAAACGGTGGAGTATGTCACGGCGGATTTTTGGCGACTGCGGCGGTATCAAGTGGCGTTTGGGCGCGATCGAGATCGCTACGACACCTTCGTTCCCTTCATCAACAGCTTGATCGACAGCGGTCAATACGGCCTCATCAACTCCCGCGATGGTCTGGTATTGTTACAGCGCAACACCCCTTCTGACCCCCAAGCCTTGACGGACTGGCAAGCGTTTTTGGCGGCAGAATCCTCATAAATACGTCTGTATTGTTCTTGGCCCCGGTTGGCCCCATCACCCGGTATCGTAGAACTATGGGATACGAGCCACTCCACCACAAATATCGCCCCCAAACCTTCACCGAGTTAGTGGGGCAAGATGCGATCGCCCAAACCCTGAGCCACGCCCTCGAACAGCAGCGCATCGCGCCCGCTTACCTCTTCTGTGGGCCTCGGGGTACGGGCAAAACCTCCAGTGCCCGCATCCTGGCAAAATCCCTTAATTGTCTGACCCAGGGGCAGCCCAACCCCCATCCCTGCGGCCACTGCGAAGTGTGTCGGGGCATCAGCAATGGCTCCATTCTCGACATTGTGGAAATCGACGCCGCCAGCAACACCGGGGTCGACAACATTCGCGAGTTGATTGAGCGGGCGCAGTTTGCCCCGGTGCAGTGCCGCTACAAGGTCTATGTGATCGACGAGTGCCATATGCTCAGCACGGCGGCGTTCAATGCCCTGCTGAAGACGCTGGAGGAACCGCCGGAGCAGGTCATTTTTGTGCTGGCGACCACTGACCCCCAGCGGGTGCTGCCGACCATTATTTCGCGCTGTCAGCGGTTTGACTTTCGTCGCATTCCCCTGGAGGCGATGGTGAGTCACCTGCAGGCGATCGCCCAGCGCGAGGAAATAGACATTACCGAAGACGCGGTGCGGCTGGTGGCGCAAATTGCTCAAGGTGGGCTGCGGGATGCCCAGAGCTTGCTGGATCAGTTGAGCCTGTTGGCACCGCCGATTAATGCCGAAAAGGTCTGGGATCTGGTCGGGGCAGTCCCGGAACGCGACTTGCTGGAACTGGTGAAAGCGATCGCGGCGGATGATGGCGTCTCGACCCTCGACACGGTGCGTCGCCTGATGGATCGCGGACGGGAACCGATGATCGTGCTGCAAAATCTGGCAGGCTTCTACCGCGACCTGATCATTGCCAAAACCGCTGCCGGTCGGGCCGATCTAGTGCCCGTGACGCCCCCCACCTGGGAAGCGATGCAGGAGTTTAGCCAGTCGGTTACTCTGCCGCTGTTGCTGACGGGGCAGCAAACCCTGCGCACCGCAGAAACCCAACTCCGCAACACGACCCAACCCCGCCTCTGGTTAGAAGTGACGTTGCTTGGCTTGTTGCCATCGGCGCAAGGGGGCGTGAGTGCGAGGGGAGGTAATGGGGCGATCGCGGCTCCTGCCCAACCGACGATACCAAATGCTCAGCCGCCATGGGGGCGATCGGTCTCAGCTACCCCGACGGCCCCACCTCAACCTCAGACGCCGCCTCCAGCGGCAACCACGGCGGCTCCATCAGCTACGCCCCCACCGCCCCCCACGCCTACCCCAGAGCCGCCCTCCACTCCCCCCTCTCCACCGGCGGCCCCATCTGTGACTTCTGGTAGTGCTGCGCCCCCTGCGCCTCAACCTGCCGCCGCTGATCTGATGACCTTGTGGGCCCAGATCATTGCCCAGGTGAAACCGTTGGGCACTCGTGCCCTGTTGCAGCAGCAGGGACATCTGATTAGTTATGACGGCAAAGCCGCTCGTGTGGGTATTAAGTCCGAGAAGCTGCTCAAAATGGCCCAGAGCAAGCTGCCCAATATCGAAGCTGCCTTTCAACAATTGCTGAGCCAGTCGGTCAAAGTGTTTTTAGAAGTGGCCGACGCTCCCCCGGATAGTCCACCGCCTGCTGGACCACCGCCTGCTGGACCACCGCCTGCTGGACCACCGCCTGCTGGACCACCGCCCGCTGGTCCACCGCCCACTGCTACCGCCTCCCCGGAACCGTCTACGAACGACCGTGATGTCCGTGCCGCTCCGCACACGCCCGCGCCCCTACCGGCTGCGGCTCCGCCCGCGCCTGCCGCGCCTGCACCAGCGCCCCCACCCGCCGCACCGGGAGTCACTGACTGGCAACCGGAATCTGATCTGGAGCGGGCGGTGAAAAGCTTTGCGGAGTTTTTTAACGGCCAAGTGGTCGATTTGTCTGATGACGAGGAAGACGACGGGAAAGGGGCACCCGCCAAAAACCAAAAGGGCAAGCCAAAGCCTTCTGCCTCACCGGGCAGTGACGTGCCCTTTTAACTGCTCTCGGCGGCTAGCCAAAGGTTTTGCCGTTCCAGCCCCACATGGCCCCTGCCGCGTCGGCAAACTCAATATAGGTACGGTTTTTCGGGACGCCTAGAGTGCTTTCAATCTTGCTACAAAAATCTTCGCTCATGGTTTTCGTCTTTGTCCCCATGGTGCCGACACTTTTGATTTCGACGTAGCAGACCGGCTCTGTGGTACCGCCAAAGGTCATCGGTATGTTCCCCTCGAAGGCCGTCATCACATAGGATTCTGGTTTCCCCAGATGGGCCGCTAAGCTGCTCGACAGGTCTTTGAGCATGGCTTCGACCTGGGTTTTGTCAGGGCTGGGGAGTGAGGTTTGGACTTTAATCAGGGGCATCGTTTGACACTCTCAGTTAATACAGTTCCTATCAAACCAGGGATGCCAGGAATGGAAAAGGGGGCTGGGTGATCTCCGACTTTAGGAGGACTCCGGGGTCGGCTAAGTTAGAGACAGCAATTCTCATTTTGATGCCTTTGTACTGATTTCTGGGCTTTGATGGCACTCGACATATCATCCTTCGAACGAAGGAACAGGCCTTTCAGGACTCATGGATGAGCCAAAAATGAGAACTGTTCTCATACTGAGAATTGCTGAGTTAGAGATGGCTGCTAAGTAGCTGGGCTGATTCAACTGTAGGATGGGTAAAGCCCTCTGGGCATGGCTACGCTAAAGCGATAGCGTAACCCATGCGGGCGTTGGGTTTCGTTCCTCAACCGCAACCTACGGCGTCTTACGTTTAATTACAACTGCCTACTTACGTCGGCGATCGCCCGTAGCTAACTTGGCTTTATCGCGGCGACGGGGGCGGTATTGTGCATGGGCACTGTGGCCCTTGGGGCTGCCCTGCCGTCACCTTTCACCCCGCTTTACCGCGTTATGATATCGATGCCAAAATCCGCTGCCGCTGGCTTTAATCAACCTGATACCGCTCCGGGGACAGTCCCAACTCAGGCGATTCGAGGAGCGTTTTTAGACTTTGTGGACGATCCGTTTTTTGTTGCCAACGCTGACAGTGTGCGCTATCTGCCCGATGGTCTGCTCGTCATTGATAATACCGGCCATATTCTTGACTTTGGGAGTTATGCAGCCTTAGCTGATCAATATGCGGAAATTCCCCTGCAGATTTATCGCGATCGCCTGATTACCCCAGGCTTTATCGACACCCATATCCACTTTCCGCAAATTGGCATGATGGCGGCTTATGGCGAACAATTGCTGGAATGGTTGAATAAATACACCTTTCCGACGGAGCGCAAATTTCAGGACAAAGAATACGCGCGGGAAATGGCCGATCGCTTTCTGGATGAACTGTTGAGCAATGGTACGACCACCGCACTGGTATTTGCTGCCGTCTTTCCCCAGTCGGTCGAGGCCTTTTTTGAGGCGGCACAAGCCCGCAATTTGCGGATGATCGCGGGCAAAGTGATGATGGATCGCCACGCCCCAGATTATTTGTGCGATACGGCAGAGTCGGCTTATGCAGACACCCAAGTCCTGATTGAAAAATGGCACAAAAACGGGCGCTTGCTCTATGCAGTAACGCCACGCTTTGCCATTACGTCAACGCCTGAGCAATTGCAAAAAGCTGGACAGTTATTAACCGAATATCCGGACGTTTATCTGCACACTCACCTGTCTGAGAATATACATGAAGTGGGGTTTGTAAAAGAGCTATTTCCCGACTGCGACTGTTATTTAGACACCTACGATAACGCCGGTCTCGTGACCAATAAATCCGTATTTGCCCATGGCGTGCAACTTGCCGATACTGAGTTTGAGCGCTTGTCAGCGGCGGGAGCCGCGATCGCCTTTTGCCCTACTTCCAATCTGTTTCTCGGCAGCGGGCTGTTCAAACTTGAGCAGGCTAAGTCTCCTGAACATCCCGTTAAGGTTGGGCTGGGCACGGATGTCGGTGCGGGCACGAGCTTTTCGCTATTGCAGACCGCCAGTGAAGCTTATAAAGTTGCTCAACTCCGCAATCAACAACTTTCCCCCTTTCAAGCGCTATTTTTGGCAACTCTAGGCGGAGCTAGAGCGCTGTCCCTTGATCATCTGCTGGGCAGTTTTGATCCCGGCAAAGAAGCTGACTTTATCGTCCTCAATCCCCAGTCCACCCCTCTGCTGGCATTGCGCAATCCTGAGCCCACTGCCTCATCCATGGATGCACTGGCGGACTTGGTCTTTTCCCTCGTGATTATGGGGGACGATCGCACCGTCGAAGCCACCTACATTCTGGGAGCAAAAGCGTGGGGATAGTTTCTTGGGGTATCCCCCTTGAGAGCACAAAAAAGGGCGTCCGAAGACGCCCCTAAAACCATAGAGTTGCCGAGTGGAAACTAGCTGTGACCACCCGAAACGACTGCTAAGAGGGTAGAAATATTGGCGGCGAGCAAGTATGCAAACGTTGCACCACCAATGCCACCAATCAAAAAGCCACCCGCAAACTCACTCCAGCCTTCGTCAGTGGCGAAAGCCTCGGGTGGGTTGAACGGCGTTGTCGTCTTCGAAACCGAAGAGTTAACCCCTGCGCCCGAATAGATAGACAGACAGGCGGTCAGAATGACAATCAATGCGGAAGCTGACAGCAGACCCGCCAGACCAGGGATATCGGAATCCCGCAGGGGGCCTAGCAGCGCAAAAGGACCATACAGGAAGTACCCATGGGCCATGCCAATTTCCAGGCCTCGGCGCTGGGGAGACAGCCCTTTGCGGTACGCTGGCAGATTACCAATAAAGGCTTTGGTAAAGCCAGAAGAGTTTAATGGAGTTTCTAGATTGCCAATCTGAGGATCGCCTGCAGGCATAATTGCATCAGACATATTTTTGAGTTCTCCTACTCACACAGATGAACGAAACACAGCAAGAAATTCAAAGCAAACTTAACCAATTTGTTGATTGTTTCAGAACCTAATGGAAGAAAGCGGGTATCATCGAAAGCTTAAAAATGAAGCCCAGAAATAAGCCATCATTCTTTTAAGCTGACGAAGATTACAACCCGCTTTTTCCTAAGGGTGAAGGAGCAAATCGGGAAAGAAGCGGTTGAATTCAATCAAAATGCCCGCTGTGATCACCATCCATACAGTGGCAAGAACAGGGGCCGTGGATAGATAGGTCAGCAAATTTTTACTCATGAATGCTCTCCAACAAGTGTGAACAAGCAGTGCCTAGCGGGGAGACACCGTGATTTCATTATCCTTAGCAAACATTTCGCCGCTGAGGATATCTTTGGCTGCGGCTAAGGGCCAAGCAAAGCCAGTCAGAGAGCACTTGATGGCCAGGGGCACATCAATGATAATCTCTTTCTCTTCAGCGTTTTTCTCATCTCGCACAGCAATTAGATAGGAACGGCCAACCCAGCCGATCCATCCAGCGATGTACAAGAACAAAATGCTCGGAATGATGAATTCGCCCAGATGAGCGATGTCACCATCCACAATCAAGTGGGGTAGCCCATCTTCACCGCAGAGCAAACTAGAGTTGCCATAAAAGTCAAAGCGAGCTTTGGCATTTTCGGTGGTGGCGTTAGCGGCACGCTGCTGGAAGGCAGCATTTTCGCCACAGGGGGTCAGACCAGACACATTGTCACCTGCGATACTCGCAGATGCGGGCAGTGCAAAGCCGAACCAGAGTGAAATTACTAGAGCCAGTGCAAACAACCGTCGCATACAGTGGTTTCCCTTTATTACGCAAAGGTCAAAGTTTTGAAGTCAAAACGTTAAGTTATTTGTAGGCGCTTGCGCCCAACATTGCAGGTCATAATACCCTGCCCCCGATGCCCGGTAAAGCAAAGCTGGGAAGGGGTTTACATCTCTCAAAGATCTTTGCTGCGTTTTGTAAATGAAAACTGTTTTAGCCTTGGAAACCAGTTGTGATGAGACGGCGGCGGCAGTGGTGCGCGATCGCACTGTGCTGAGTAACATCGTCGCTTCCCAGATCGAGATCCATCGCCAGTATGGCGGCGTGGTGCCCGAAGTTGCCTCCCGCGCCCATGTGGAAAATTTGGGAGCCGTGACCGAGGCCGCCCTGGCGGCGGCTGGCGTGACCTGGGCCGACATTGACGGCATCGCCTCCACCTGTGCCCCTGGGCTGGTAGGGGCGCTCATGGTCGGCGTGACGGCGGGCAAAACCCTGGCGATGCTCCACCAAAAGCCCTTTCTGGGCATCCATCATCTGGAAGGGCATATTTATGCGTCGTACCTCAGCCAGCCCGATTTGCAGCCGCCCTACCTCTGCTTGCTGGTGTCGGGTGGACATACGAGCCTGATTCACGTTCGAGACTGTGGGCAATATGAACTGTTGGGCAAAACCCGCGATGATGCGGCGGGGGAAGCTTTTGACAAGGTGGCCCGATTGCTTGACTTGGGGTATCCCGGTGGTCCCATCATCGATCAGCTGGCGGCTCAAGGTAATCCCACCGCATTTAAATTGCCCGAGGGCAACATTTCTCTGCCGGGGGGCGGGGTCCATCCTTACGACTCTAGCTTCAGCGGTCTGAAGACAGCGGTGTTGCGGCTTGTGCAGTCCCTGCAGGCTGGGGGCGTGAACCCGCTACCGATCGCCGATTTGTGCGCCAGCTTTCAAGAGACGGTGGCAAAGGGCCTCACCAAGCGGGCGATGCGGTGTGCGCTGGATTATGGATTGGGCACGATCGCGATCGGGGGTGGGGTGGCGGCGAATAGCGGTCTGCGGCAGCATCTCGCCGTCGCGGCTCAAGCGCAGGGCTTGACCGTCCTGTTTCCCCCGCTAAAGTATTGCACCGACAACGCGGCCATGATTGGGTGTGCCGCTGCCGACCATCTAGAACGGGGGCACCGCTCTGATTTTGCCCTGGGGACGCGATCGCGCATGGATCTCGCCGACGTCATGACCCTTTATGGCTAAAAAAATCCCCGCTGCTGGTGTGGCAGCGGGGAAGCAGGAGCAAGAGAGGCGATCGCCCGCCCAAAGGGAGAACCTTGATGGGAGCTAATCTGGGTCACGGTGGTCGCGACGCAGCTCACCAATGTTGATGGCATCCTGGTCGAGATTTTCCTGCCGCAGTTCGTCGAACTTGGCGGATTTCTCCCGATTTGCCTGGCGCAGTTCGTCCAGGCTAGAGGCGTCCTTATCCAAGTTCTCTTGACGGAGTTCGTCAAAATCGGTTCCCTTCACTGGAATTTCTACGATCGCATCCGGTTCTCAGTTTTTCCGCCGCCGCTCATCGACCTTGATGGCACCTTTGTCCCGATTTCCTTGTCGGAGTTCGTCAAAATCGGGAGCCGCATAAGCCGCAGGGCGACAGCGATCGTAGCCACAGTCAAAGCCGTTAAAGCGATGGCACAGCGTTTCATAAAGCGTTTCATAATTTGAACTCCTGAGAGGGGTTGGGTGAATCAATCATCTTGAGTTCTATGGTGCGGGTGACGCCTGAAGCCTTTCTCACTGGCAAATAAGTGGCCCATAATAGCTCCCTGAGAAACCTGAGCGCGATCGCAGACCGACCTGAGAAGGGGGAATGGGGATCACCATGATGCTTCAGAACCTTGGAAAAACCGTTCCATCTTGGGCCGGTCTGAGTAGTATTAAGCCATTGGCATCAGACCATGCTGGGCGGTAGACGTTGGGGCGGTCATCAGTCCGATGGGGCGAGACTGTGAGCCTGAGGACTGAAGTGCCTGAGCGAATCGCTGCGACAGGGGTTCTGAGCTATAGAATCGGCGCAATATGGGGGCGATCGCAATGAACACTGACAGCAAATACTATCTCCTCTATCAACGACTCTCCCAAGTTGAGGCAGAATCCTTGACCCTCACCATTGACGAGCTGGAGTCCTACCTGGAGGGCAGCTTACCCCCGACTGCCCGCTCGCAACCTTCGTGGTGGGCCAACCGCAGCAAAGGGGGATACCAATCCCAGGCGTGGATCAAGGCAGGCTATCACGTGACCGGCGTTGACCTGACGCAACAACGCATCACCTTCGAAAAGTTTCAGGCGGAATACAAAATTCAGCGCAAGGATGGGCAGATTCTATGGGATCAGGCGGCCATTCGGTCTTTACGCCTGTATCTGAACCTCACCCAGTCGCAATTTGCTGAAGCCATGGGAGTCCGCCGCCAGACCATTAGTGAATGGGAAAATGGGGCGTATGCCCCCGATCGCTCCACCATGAAGCATCTGGGGCTCGTAGCGGAAAAGGAAGCCTTTGACCCTCCTGAGTACTACGCCCCACCGGCCAAGGTGTGAACTGTCTACGCAACCAGCCGCAGCCCCAGATGGGCGGGGTCGTGGGGGGAGGGGTACCTGTTGATCAACCAACCCCTCCCCATCACTGGCCCAGAGGCGACGACGGGAAGGGGTTGGTTATAAACGATGGGCGGTGATGGGCGAGCCTTAGCCCAGGGCTTCGAGATAATCGCGGACTCGATTACGGCGCTTGGGCTGACGGAGTTTTTGCAGCGCTTTAGATTCGATCTGGCGGACGCGCTCGCGCGATAGTTCCAGGGTGCGGCCAATCTCGGCGAGGGAGTAGGGCGTGCCGTCCTTCAGGCCAAATCGCAGATGAATCACATCCCGTTCGCGATCGGTCAACTCTGACATGAGTTGCTTGAGGTCACGGCGCAGCGACTCGCGCATCATCATCTCTTCAGGAGAAATGCTGTCCGTTTCCAACAATTCGCCGAGCTCGGTATCGCGCTCTTTGCCGACCTTGGTGTCCAAAGAAACGGAGCGCGGCACACGGACGAGCACCTCGCGCACCTGATCAGGGGTCATCTCCAGCTCTTTGGCGACGTCGTCCAACGTGGGGGTATGCCCCCGATCTTGAGAAAGTTTGCGTTGCGCTTTCTTGATTTTGTTGAGCTTTTCGGTGATGTGGACGGGGAGGCGAATGGTGCGGCTTTGGGTGGCGATCGCTCGGGTAATGCCCTGCCGAATCCACCAGTAAGCGTAGGTGCTAAACCGATAACCTTTGGTGGGGTCAAACTTTTCGACTGCCCGTTCTAAGCCGAGGGTGCCTTCTTGAATCAGGTCGAGGAGTTCCAAACCCCGGTTCTGATACTTTTTCGCGACAGAGACCACCAGCCGCAAGTTGGCCTTGATCATGTGCTCCTTGGCGCGAATGCCTTCCCGAATGAGATGTTCCAATTCTTCGGTGGAAATGTTGGCCAATTCTGCCCAGACACGCTTGCCTTCGATCAGGGTTGGCTTGAGGTCCGCCAAGGGGACTTCGGCTTCCTGCGCCCAGCGCTCTAGCGAGGGCCGATAGCCCAGGTGGGAGGTCAGGCGATCGCGGCTGCGCATCAGCCGCCCATAGGTTTCCAGCACGCCACCACTTTGTTCGCCAGTGCTATCGCGCAGTTCAATCAGTTCCATGTATCGCTGGACATGTTGCGCTTCCGAGACTTCTTCGTCGCGTTGCAGCAACCGCACCCGCCCAATCTCTTGCAGGTAGAGGCGAACCAAATCCGTCGTGCGACGGGTTTTTGTCTGACTTACCCCGACGGTGACGCCTGCCATCAGGTCATCGTCATCATCGGACAATATGAGGTCGGCCTCTTCTGGCAGCGCGACCTCGTTCAGATCCCTTTCATCGTCAAAGTCTGCGTCAGTCAGAACCTTGCTTTCGGTATCCGGTTGGCTGGTGGTGTAAGTCATAGGACGTATGAAGTAGTTCCAGGGTGGCACCACAAGGTGCGGTCAGCGATGGGCTTAATATGCCCAAATGCCAAGACTTAGCATCAAAGTGCCAGGTTCCGAGTCGAAAACTGGAGTGGCCCTAGAGAGGACAAAGTGGGAGCTAGACTTAGTCTAGGGACTCGACTGAATTAACTATGTGACCCGAGTCAGGTCGGTAAGCTAATCTACGTCACGCGATCGCCGGATTCCAGAACGGTTTGCAGAGAGTTACGGTTTGGTTCTACAGTGCAGCGTGTTAGGGGGATGTCCGCCTCGCCTGTCCGCAACGATTGCAGCAGCGTCAGGCCCGTGTTTCTCCTGGTGCCAGCGGGGGGCGACAGTGCGATCGCGCCAAGTTCAGCATTCGTCACGTTTTGCAAAGGCTCCTGCCGTTAGCTCCAAAGTTGGTCGGGGGTTTTCCAAGGGGGGGCTCCGCGTTGAGCAGCGGTAACTAGATGGGCTTAATTATTTGTCGGATGTGTTAGCGCCAGCGTAACGCATCAAATCCTTGTGGAATGGTGCGTTACGGCTTCGCCTAACAGCCCCCTACAACCTTGTTTGTTGATGTCCACCGACTTAACTGGCCTCGTCTGCAGTGGCAAAACTCACTGAATTCGGCCACGATGTTAAGCAGACGTTACAAAAGGGTGAGGAAGCACTTTGACGCAGGCATGGCAACGGGGGACGGCTCTGGTGGTGGGAGCCAGTCAGGGCATTGGACTGGGGTTTGTCCGGCATTTGTTGGTGAGCGATCGCTTCGACTGCCTGTTTGCGACCTACCGCCAACCCGAGACAGCGACGGGGCTGCTGGCATTACAAACGGATCCCCGGCTGCAATGTTTGCCGCTGGAAGCCACCGAAGAGGGGGAAATTGCGCAATTGGCGGCCAAAATCCAGGGGCAGGGACGCGGGTTGGATCTGGTGATCAACTGCGTTGGGGTGCTGCATCAAGGGGATTTGCAGCCCGAAAAGAGCCTCCGCCAGATTGATGCCGATCAACTGCTGCGGTATTTCCAGATCAATAGCATTCCGGCAATTTTATTGGCCAAGCATCTGCAACCCTTATTGAAGCAAGAGGGACGCACCGTTTTCGCCAACTTATCGGCCAAGATCGGCAGCATTGAGGACAATCGCATCGGCGGCTGGTATGGCTATCGGGCTTCTAAAGCGGCGCTGAATATGTTGTTGAAGACAGCCGCGATCGAATACAGCCGTAAAAATCCCCACACAATCATTGTGGCGCTGCATCCAGGAACGACGGATACGCGCCTATCCGAGCCCTTTCAACGGAATGTGCCGCCGGAAAAACTGTTTGCGGTCGATCGCACCGTCGCTCAACTGTTAACGATTATCGCGGGACTGACTGAGGCGGATACCGGCGCGTTCTTTTCTTGGGATGGCAGTCGGTTGCCCTGGTGAGGGGTGGGTGGCTGGGGAGCGATCGCATCAAAATATTCCTATGCAAAAATGCAGTGCTCAAGCCGTTGCTGGATGCCGAGAGTGGTGCGGGTGGGCATGGTTGATGGAGCCTTGATCACTGCGATCGCGGAGCCCGATCACAGCGTCCCATCGATGTTAGTCACTCTGAACATTGGGGAAATCTTGCATCATAGTTATATGGAAAAGATTCGAGAGCTTGTATCTGATTGAGAACAGTATCTGGTCATTTATCAGTCACATGCTGTCCTTTTTTCCTAACAAACAGACAGCATATAGAAAAGCCCTGACAGCAGTTGCCAGGGCTTTTTTTTGAATAGGGGAATCGGTGACCGCCGCATTACTGCGAATTGCGGATTAATAGGTGAGCACTGGCGAGGCGACTGCGGGTGAGGTGCGACCCGACCAGGTCACTGTGGCTTAATCGATGAGCAGTGGCTTCATTAAATTCTAGATACGTGCCCGCAACAGTAGCGTGGGAGGGGGCGACACGACTGGAGAATCCAGTGGCGGATGAAGCGGGCGTCTGGACAGTGGTCATTGCCTGACTAGACATATCAGCGGCTGAGGCTTGCTGGAGTGAGTCAACGCTCACTGCCGTGAAGAACACGAACAAACCTAGGAGCATCACCAGGGGCAGAGATAACTGACGCGAGAGTTGCGATCGCCGGGGGGACTGGCTGGGCGCAGTCGAGGGCACATCTTCGGCATCAATCCCTTCAATCATTGAACAGAACCTCCCAGTCACGCCGTAATCGCTTTCCACTGCTTTCGATGCGAGCTTTATCAATGGAAAGCAATCAGCTTCTTAAATGTTTACAGGGATACCATATCAGACTCTTCCCCATTAAGGTTGATAAGAGAGTGTGAAGTTTAGTAAATCTTACCTCTGGTAGAGATAAATCTGATGAGTCAGGGGGCGATCGCCTCAGATTCCCCTTGCGGTTAGTCAGGCAACAGTCATCACTTGGGTGAGGATGCACGGCTTACGCCCCTACTGATCTGTGATGGCTGACTAGGGGGCTTCGGCTAATCTTGTGGGGGTGTCCTGGAAACTTGACGCCACAGAACTTGCAGCCTCTGTAATGGCGGCGATACTCGGAAGGAGTGGCTTTGCTAGCGCGATTTCCCGTCGGCTCAAGCACCATCGATCACCGGTCGGGTTAAGCTTTCCAGCCTGCCCCCATCACCCGCTTACTCAAAGACGCTCGTCATTCAGGACGGCCAGGATGGCCATCCAACCAGCAGGACGGCCAGGATGGCCATCCAACCAGAGCGCATTGGACGTGTATTGATATCAGAGCAGCATTTAAAACCCCTACAGGATTAAGGCTTAAGGGGTGAGGGGTGATTTGGTGGGGATACCGGCGGCTCGGGGAAAGGCCTCGGCAGTAGGGTGCTGTTTTTGGAGGTAAACGCAGTGGCGCGCGCCCTGGCTAAGGGGGGTTTGCCACGATCGCACTGCGACTAGCTGCCCTCCCAACTGGGCCGCTACCGCTTCCAGCGGTTGGCATTCGTCGTCGTTCCACTGACCGCGATAGAGGATGGCGATGCCGCCTAGCTTGAGCAGGGGCAGAGCGTACTCGGCACAGGTGGCCGCTGCACCCACCGCCCGCAACAGGGCGACATCGTAAAGTTCACGGTGGCTGAGCTGGTGGGCGAGAAATTCTGCCCGATCCGCGATCGCTGTGACCTGCGTGAGTTGGAGCATCTGGGCCAGTTCTTGCAAAAACCGCACCTTTTTTTGGGTGGAGTCGAGCAGGGTGACGTGCCAGTGGGGCAGGGCGATCGCGACGGGAAAGCCCGGAATTCCGGCTCCGGTGCCGATATCGATCGCCCGCACAGTTTCCTGGGGGGGCAGCCAGTCGGGCACGGCCTCTGCTGCCGACAGCCAGGGGGCAATGCCGCTCAGGGCATCCCACAGGTGCTTTTCCCAGAACTCGGTGGGCTCGGTGATGCGGGTCAGGTTCATTTGCTGGTTGCCGAGCAAAATGCCGTCATACAGTTGTTGAAACAGTGCTTTTTGGGCGGGCGTCGGCTGCCAGTGCAGGGTCGATTGCCAAGGTTCTGAAAAAGCGGGCAGTGCAGGCATGGCTCAAGGGGCGTAAAAGGCGTATTCAGTGTGGGCCATAACGGTATCTGCAAGCAAGTAAGCGGCGACTCAGGCCGGAGGTGGCCGCGATCGCTCATTGCTGCTGCTACTGGAGGCTCCTCTTGGGCGCGATCGCTAGGCCGTGAGCTGCACGGGGGTGTCGAGGGCATAGGGAGACAACACACCGTGATCCAGGGTCCAGGCGCGATCGGCGAGTTCGGTCAGGTCGCCTGCGTCGTGGGTGACGATGAGCAGACTCCAGTCCTGTTTGAGTTTTTTGAGCAGGCTGATGACCTGGCGGCGCATTGACCAGTCGAGCCCGGCGGTGGGTTCATCGAGCAACAGCAGATAGGGCTGACGAATGAGCTGCACGGCGAGGGCGAGGCGGCGTTGCTGCCCGCCACTCAGGGCGTGGGGCTCGGCTTTGAGGGAAATATGGCCCAGCCCGACAGACTCCAGGGTTTGCACAATGCGACTTTTAGAGAGTTCAGGATGGCCGAGGCGCAATTCTTCTAACACGTTGTGACCGCAAAAGTGCCGCTCGGGAAACTGAAACACGAGGCCGGCGAGCTGCTGGAGGGCTTCGGGGGGCAAGACCTGATCGCGCCAGCGCACTTCTCCGGCGGTGGGATATGCCAGCCCCGCCAGGATTTCTAGCAGGGTGGTTTTGCCGGAGCCACTGGGACCAATGACCAGGCCAAGCTGTTGCGGTCCTAGCTCCAAATTGAGATTTTGCAAAATGGGGCGCGGGGTCGAGGCGGGGTGATAAGACAAATCGCGAAGGTTGAGCATGCCATCTCGTCAGCGGGGTTGGCTCTTTTTAAGGTACCCGAATTGGCCGACCTCGTTGGCGATCGCCCCAAATTTTTTGGGGTCCAGGGGCAGCGCGCCAGCAACTTTGCCCGATTTGACCGAGGCGACCCCCTCCTGAACTTGGGAACTCAGCTCACTTTGACCGCGTCAACACACCTACTGTATCTACGAATACAATGTTATGTCGTGGTTATATCGTGAGAAGGCGTCCCGCAATTTTTCTGAATAGCTCGCTAGACTCGGGAAGATCGGATCGTGTTCTAAACCACTGACAGTGATGCTGTCGATCAACCACCCTTGTGGGGTTCACGGCTTTGGTCGCGGTTGGTCATGGAAAAAAACTGGGTAGCGATCGCCTTTGATCCTTCATCTTTGGACTCTCTAGCTCCACACACGCTATGTCATCAAATTCAGCAATTCGTTTTGGGCAAAACCTGATGTCTTCGAAAGTTGGGCGACGATTAACGGGTTTATTGTTAGGCGTCGCGCTGGCCTTGCTGCCGCTGATGCAGCCGGGGTGGGCGGGCGACCCCTTTCGCCTGCAGTCACCCCATGAGATTAGCGCCACCAGCGAGCAGGTGTTTTATGCCATGTTTCGCGATGGCGATTACGTCGAGGCGCGAGCCGGTTTGAACAATGCGGACTCTGCCGCCACCAGTGATCCGCTCTTTCATGCTTTGGCGGCGGCGTTTGCCTATCTGGATGAAGATTGGGACACTTTAGCGGCTAAAGCGGCCTTAACGCAGCAGACGGCCACCCAACTCACCCCGACGGACCCGCTGCGGGGCAATTTGTATGAAGCGGTGGGCATTTTTTTGGAAGGGGCACACATTTTGCAAACCGACGGGATCGCCCGAGGCACGCCGAAAGCTCTGGGTATGCTGCAACAGGTGTTCGATCGCATGGATGCGGCGGAGCAAGTTGATCCCCAAGATCCCGAACTCAATCTGTTGAAGGGGTACATGGACTTGTTGCTGGCGGTCAACCTGCCCTTTGCGGATCCGGAAAAGGCGATTGATCGGTTGGGCACCTACGGCTATCCGACCTATGTGGCGCAACGGGGCATTGCCCTGGGCTATCGCGACCTCGAACGCGACCCGGAAGCCCTGGCGGCAATCGAGGTGGCGATCGCGGCGGCTCCTGATAACCCGGACCTGCTCTATCTCAAAGCGCAAATCTTGCGCCGGTTAGACCGCACTGACGAGAGTCTGGCGTATTTTGACCAGGCGTTGACCTACGCCGAGCAGTTGCCGAGCAAGACCTTGTTACAGATTGCTTTTGAGCGGTGCCAGGTGACGGGGCAAGATCGGACGGTTTGCCGCGAGTGGGCCAATGAGCAATATGGCGCATAGTCAGCGATGAGGCGGTAGACGCGATTGGCCACTGGGTATGCAGATGCGCTAGAGGATGCTCTGAATTGTCGGGGCATCCTCTTTGTTTTGGGGGGCGCTGAGACCTGGGGGGAGCGGTCTGCGGATGGTCGCTAGGCATTGATAAGAACGGTGTGTTTCTGGTGGGGCGATCGCTTGCCAGTGCCGTCTGCTGGGCAACCTAAAGCCGGGGCGCGATCGCAACAACCGCCCCCGATCCTCATAGGCGCGCATACGCGAGGTTGCCATGTTATTAGATCGAATTTTAGAAGATAGCCTGGGTTTCATTCGGCGGAAGCTGTGGTCGGAAAAAAGCGACCCGGTGGTGAAGAAACCCTTTCAACCGACAAAATCTATCAGCGGGGAGTTTGGCATTATTCACCTGCTGGAGGGGCGCGATACGCCTCGGGCCGTGCGTACTTGGATGCTGACGCCCAAGCGCCAAAAGCTGAATTCGGCGCAAATGGTGGCGACGTCGACGCCGATGGATTTGCACATTTACACTGATTTTTTGGGGCCGCTGCCGAACAATACGACGCCATCGGCCACGGAGGAACGGGGCAAGGCCGACAGTCAGCGCCAGCGGGGGCTTTCGGTGCCCACCCACCGGGTGCAACTGTTGCAGGCCAGCCATTTTCTCAATGCGGAGGGGTTTTACAGCTCGGAGGTGCTGCACTGGCAAGATGTGGACTGTTACCCGCCCGCAGGCACCAACTTGCCTCCCAAGGTGGCGGATAAAATTGCCATGCGCTTTACGGATGCGCTGGCGTTTCGGTGTTTGGAAATTGCGAAGCCGCTGAAAATGCCGGTGGCTGAGTGGACTCAGGTGATTGATGAGGTGCTGGCTGAGGTCAAAACGAAACTGCTGGCCCAGGCCCAGTAGGGGCGATCGCGCTAACCCCCATCCAGAAATCCGGTTTCGGCTTTGAAAAGTACCCAATATTGTCTGTTAGCGCCCCTAGAACCCCGGTTTCTGGGGGCGCGGCACTGAGGCTCTAGGGGTGGTGGGGATCTCTAGTATGAGCGATCGCTGGCCCTTGTCTATATTGAGCGATGGAGCGATCGAGATGGGCGGCGTTGGCGGGTGACCCTAGCAGGTAAAGGGTTTCCCGCAGGCTATTAAAGGTGTCAAAGGACATGACGACGACAGCTTTTGCATCGCGGCGGGTGATGATGGTGTAGTCGGCGTCGTTGATGACCTGATCGAGGATGGCCTTGAGCTGGTTGCGGGCTTCACTAAAGGTGACGATTCTCATCTTTGCCTGCCACTTGTCTGTTTGGTTGTACAAGCCTAGCGCGGGAATTTTGGGCCGTAAAGCTTGAACTTAGAAATTGCATCACAAGCTGCCTTCTAAGTCGTCTTCACTTGACAAAAAAGCGTTCATCTCTTCGTCTGGTGTCGCGATATCCGGTGTAATGCCATTTGGGCGAATTGAAGAGAGAAGAGGCGAGTTATAAATATCTGCAGCTTCTGCTCCAGCTTTCAAAGATGCGAATATTTTGCTGGGTTGTTGCTGCTTCTCTGCATGTTCTACATATATCTCAAGAGCAAAATCGATTATCTCGTAGGGAAGCTTACGCTCAGGATGATGAAGTGAGAACATATATGCCCCTGCTTCAGTCACCTCAACTGGAGCAATAATGTCAGCATTTTCATAAAGATAGGCTTTCCCCTTTTGTGGGCCAAACTCATTCAAAGCCAGTAGTAATTCTTTTCTATGCTGAGACAGTGTATTGCCAACCTTCTTTATCAAATCTCTCTCACGAGCTTTCCAATTTTTCGGGTATTTTTGCATGACATAAGAATCTTCCAGTAGCTGTTTAAGCTCTAAATAGCCATTCCAATCAACCCAAGGAATCATGTCTCGCTTAGTGAGAGGCTTATTACATGGTTTGAGGTAAGCTATGAGCTTCCGAACTTGGCTGCTCAACTCAAAGCGATTTGGATAAGTATCCGCCAATCCAGGAGGGCCATAGTTATCTTCAGGCTCGTAACCGTCACATCTGTAGTTGAGGTAGCTTTGGCTCATAGCTAGACTAATTCCGAGGAAAAGTTAAGTTTTTAGGCAGACAGACAAAACCATGCAATGATGAGCTCACACATATAGCGCAAAAATCTATATAACTGAGTTCAAACTACTATCCCTAGTGGCACGTATAGAATAGCACCCCAATTACAGATACGCCGCGAGTTCATAGCCATCCAGCAGGAATAGTAAAAATGAATTAACCTTTTGCTATTTCCAACCTTTGTATTTCAAGGATCCTGGGAATTATATATTTTTGTAACAAATGTTTGACTCACGAGTCCATAGTCCAGTGACTGCTCAAGATATTGCAGATGTGCTGCGTGGTGTTAGGCAATCAAGGGGGCTCTCAATTTCTGATGTGGGTAGTGCCCTATGTATCCCAGAGCCTGTGATTGGTGAAATTGAAGCGGGCCAAATTAACGATCACCTCAAAGAGGTTTACGCGCTTTTATGCCTATACGATGTTTCTACTCACAGTGTATTCGAGGGATATTTTGACCAATCAACCATTGATAAAGTAGAAGATGCCTCTGATGGCTTAACTGGTTATATATTTGATTGCATCCGTTTCCACAAGCAGATTTATGGAAAGCCTCTGCATTTAGCGGTCGTACCAAAGGCAAGGGGGCATATTGGTGGACAATTGACCAGCTCGTCAACCCCAAAAAACTCATATCGGAGAACTTCAAAAATTACGTCATCAGCCGTTCTTGAATTAAGGGCTCAAGATGTCATTCAAAAACATAACCTGTTTCAGCTTCCTATCAACGTTTATCAAGTTGCTGAAAATCTAGGCGTCAACGTCGTTTTTGAAAGTTTTCCAAATAGTTTGTACATGAAGTTGAAAGGCTTTTGTTATAAGGAAGATGGGTTTGGCCTAATTGGGATTAATAAGAATCACAATATTCAACTTCAGCGTTACTCAATAGCTCATGAGTTACATCATCTGTTGTACGACTTTGATAGTAATAAGTTTGCCTGTGGTCCTTCTAATCAAAATGAAGCCACTGAGATTGACGCAGAAAGGTTTGCTGCTGAGTTGCTAATGCCCCGACAAATGATTGAAAGGATTACTTCTAATCCTTTGAATTTAAGCTACTTAACTGTGGGGTTGGTTGCACAACATTTTGGAGTTAGTTACGAAGCCGCAGCTATCAGGCTGGAGAAATTTGGACTTGTTGATGATTCCAAAGAGGTGTGCAGTTCTTCTTATAGGAAAAAAGACAGAAATAAAACAGAGTTTTTATTAGAGACAAAGTTGAAGTATTTAAGGGCTGTATTTGGCTTGGAAACAGGAATCCTTAAGTTAAGGGAAGACCTTCAAAAGACTCATCGTCATTCGTTGTGCGGAGCACCAATTGTAGATAGTTCTTGCACTGTTTGCTGGAAGTGCGGATTGGAAATTCATTCACCTTCACCGAGTGAGTTTCATATCAAAAATTCGTATAGACAAAAGTCTTCTAATTTAAATCCCCGAAAAATTATTTCACTATCTCAAGCAAAAGAAGACAAGTCTAATCAGCTTTCTCTGAATTTAGATGTTAGATAGTTTGGAAACATGAAATTTTGTCCATTTTTGCTATTTTAGGTCACGTCGTTTTTCTAGCACTTCGCCTAAGTAGAACTGCACAAATACCTCAGCAGCTTCATAATTAAGGGTTTTTAGAGCTTGCACTATCTCCACAACAGTCTCAGCAGTAGGGTCGCGTTTATCGTGATACCAGCGAAAGACACTGCCGCGCTCAACGCCCATTGCCACGGCTAGCTGATTTTGGCTAATGCCGTAAGTGTCTAAAACTTGCTTCAGTGCTTGGCTTGCTCTACCCATGACCTAACTCTGTCAGAGAGTCATGAGTGAGTAAATGTTGCTTTTTAGATCACATCGCCAAAATGGTGCTATTTTGTGATCCATTAAGACAACGTTCGGTGTTCAACCATGCTTCAAGCTTTTCTTGCCTCGCCTGCTCCCACCGCTGACATTCAAACGACCCTCACCACAGAACCCACCGCCGATCCCACCCGAGAGAAGGTGAAACTCCTGGTGGTGGGTTCCAGTTATGCCGTGGAGAGAGTCATTCACGAGTTGTATCGCGTTGGCTTTGCCGAAGTCAGAGAGTGGTCAAAGCCACTGCCCACGGGCACCTACGGCGAAGTGATGAGAATTTTGACCCGCTACGTCCTCGTAGAGTGAGGCGATGAATTGGGTATATTCCGATTTTGTCATTCCACATGCTTGGCCCACCCTGCGGCAAGAGCAAAGCTCTACATCCTCCAGTCCCTTCACCCAAAACCTATCCCTTACACACAAGTTGTCCGATCGCTGGTCGGGAAAACGGTCTGGAGTCTGGCGATCGGTTGCGGCAGTTTTACGGGCTGTAGAACCTCACCTAACCTCTCCTTAACAAGGAGAGGAACCGGAAGTCCTGTCAGATTTGGGGCACAAGATTTACCAGACTGTGCCTAAACCTCTCCTTAACAAGGCTACCGTGTACACACATCTTGAATGAAAGCCCAAAATCCTGCATTTGCCCCCCTCCGCCCCCCAATTCTGGGGGGACATAACGGCAAAGTCCCCCGGAATCGGGGGATTTAGGGGGCCATCAAGCCGGAAAAGACAGACCAAAGACTTATGTGTACACCGTAGCCTTAACAAGGCGAGGAACCGGAAGTCCGGTCAGCTTTGGGGCACAAGATTTACCAGACTGTGCCTAAACCTCTCCTTGGCAAGGAGAGGTGCCGCAGGCGGTGAGGTTTTAGCCGCTTAAGCGGAGTCTAGAAGCCCCTACCAGCATAGCTTTGACTAACTTATGCCTAACGAATAGACCTTAGCAGAGGGAGTTAGGTGAGGGCTGCAAAACTGGGCTACAGCCCATCGTGAAGTCACAGCCGACTTGCTGTAGCTTGTAAGCGAGCAAATGGGATTTTCTTAAATGGGCGATACTGGACTCGAACCAGTGACATCCTGCTTGTAAGGCAGGCGCTCTACCAACTGAGCTAATCGCCCTTGCAACACGGCTTATAATCTTAGCAGACAAAACGCCGCTCTTAGTGAGCGATCGCCCCAAGTCCTCCAAATTTTTACCGTTGCCCCAATGCCCGCCGGAAAGACCCACGATCGCATCACACTGTGGTTAACCCCCTGGGTCGGCTTAGGGACCATGATCATCACCCACCACTGGGGCTACACCGGCCTCGTCGTCGGCAGCTTCATCTTTGCCGGTGCCATGTTTGGCCCCGACCTCGACATCCACTCCGTCCAGAGCAAACGCTGGGGCTGGTTGCGCTGGCTCTGGCAACCCTATCGGCGCAGCCTCAAACACCGCTCCTGGCTCTCCCACGGCTTCCTCGCCGGTACCCTCCTCCGCTTGCTCTACCTGTTTGGGTGGATCTTGTTCGCCCTGCTGATCGGCCTGGAAGTCACCAACACCAGCGGCCACACCCACATCACCTGGAACGACCTCGGCAGCACGATCGCCCGCCTCCTTACTGACTACTGGCGCATCTGGGCCGCGATCGCGATCGGCATCGAACTCGGAGCCATGAGCCACTACCTCGCCGACCACTGGGTCTCCGCCTGGAAACGAGAACAGCGACAGGCAACTGGCAAACAGCCGCGAGTTACTGCGAGACGCGATCGGCGCAAACGCCGCAAAAAGTCCCGCCGATAAGGGTGGGGTGATGGGGTGATGGGGTGATGGCAGACCACGTTCTGGTACTGAAAGTGGGTTTGTAAAGCAGTTTGGGTCAAGCGTGGGATCGTCATCGGGGGAACTTATCTTCAAACTCAATGGCGAAACGATTTAAGGCACTTTTCCCATCTCGAATCGGCATCGTCCATTTTTTCGAGATGTTATTGATCGCTCGAAACATCACCTTCATCGCGGACTCATCGGTGGGGAAGGAACGGTGGTTTCGCAAGACTTTACGCAAGGTCATATTCAACGACTCAATGGCATTCGTCGTATAGATGGCTTTGCGAATGTCAGCGGGGAAAGCAAAGAAGGGGATAATCCGCTTCCAGTGGGACATCCAGGATTTACTGAGGGTGGGATAGCGAGCGTCCCATGTCGCCGCAAAGTCCATGAGAGTTGCCTCAGCGTCCGTAGCCGTTACCGCGCTATAGATGGTTTTGAGGTTTGTGCCCGGCAAGATTCACCCCTAAGGCCAGGTGGGCAGCTTAGGGGCGCGCTCGAAATAAAAGTAAAGACCCCGTAGAGTCTGGCGTGAAAAGCCAGCAGTGGCTAGTCGCTGCCGCGATGGGCGGTTGGGGCTGGGCTGATTAGCGATCGCCCCCCTTCAAAAGATCGGTTGCCTTTTCGACCAGGCTTTCGTTGTCTTCTTTGGGATCAAACTTGCCCTCGGCCTGGCGCTGTTCTTCTCGCAGCCCAGCCGCTTCACTGGTGCTGTAGGCGCGATCGAGGCGTTCCTCAGGGGTGAGGGGAGAGTCTTTAGCGCGTTTGGTCAGTTGGGCCTTGGTTTGTCCATGGGCTTCTTGGGAATTAAAGGGGACCTCGGCGTAGCTGGGGGAGACGGCGATCGCCATCACACTCGCTAAGCTGAGGACAACGGCTAAGGCTACAACCAGAGCAGACCTGGCCCAGAGCGCAACCCGATGGAAGACAGCGTAAATCATTAGACTAGAAATATCGTTGACAGACATCCGGCGGCATCACCGCCGACGCATCTCTCAGCTTATTGACCAAGGCGGGATCGCCCGTTCCGCCAGGGGGCACATTTTGCTCAACCAGGAGACGGATTTGGTCTCGATGCTGTTGCCTATGAAGATGATGAAACGATGGTTTGTGATGTTCGTTCTGGCGCTGCTGGGATGGTGGGGCCTGACGACTGGCATGTCGGCGCAGGGCACCAGTCTGCAGCTCGAATCGCGGGTCGATCGCGTGGAGTCGGAACTTTCGCGGGTGCAGTCTCGCCTCAACCAGCTCGAAGCTCGCAACAACATACCCTCGCCAGCGTCGCGGCCCTCAGATGGGCCAAATCGTTTGAACGAGCCTTCCCTAGAGGCGCAGTTTGATAATTTGGCCACCCTCGCGATCGAACTCCGTCAGGACGTGCGCGCCCTGCAAACTCAGGTGGCTGAATTGGAAGCGGCACGGGGCGGGGGCGATCGCTAAGGAATGGGAATTTAATTAAGTGTGGACAGCCGTCTCGGCTGTCCAAGAGCAGGCAAGATGCCTGCCCGACAAAACTTGGATTTTATAAAATCCTGATTCCTAAACACCTTCCTTAACTGCCACACCTCATCCCGATCGCCCCTAAAATCCCACCTCCAACACCTAAAACCTAGCCCCTCACCCCCTACTGATATTTTTTCAGCAGCAGCGCCAGCTTTTGCAAAGTCGCGGCGGGAGCCTGATCAAGCGGTGTAATCACGGCATACTTCAAGGCATCGTGGGCTGCTGAGGGGGGCGGATCTTGGGCCAAACTGCGCACCGCTGCCCGCATGACTGCTTGGGCATTTTGGGCATTCTTTTGCAAATTGCCGATCACCATTTCTACGGTGACGCTATCGTGATCGGGGTGCCAGCAGTCGTAGTCAGTCACAAGGGCTAAGGTGGCATAAGCCATTTCCGCTTCGCGCGCGAGTTTCGCCTCGGGCAGATTGGTCATGCCGATCACCGTTGCGCTCCAACTGCGATACAAATTGGACTCCGCCTTGGTCGAAAACGCCGGACCTTCCATACAAACATAGGTGCCGCCGCGATGCAGCGTGACCTCCGACAGGTTCAACGTGGTCACCGCATCGGCGAGGACTTTTGCCAGGGCATGGCAGACGGGATCGCCAAAAGCGACGTGGGCCACGACGCCGTCGCCAAAAAAGGTGGAAACGCGATTTTTGGTGCGATCGATAAATTGATCGGGCACCACCATATCGAGCGGTTTGACCGACTCTCGCAGGGAGCCCACCGCTGAAGCGGAGATGAGATACTGCACCCCCAGTTGTTTCATCGCATAAATGTTGGCGCGAAACGGCAGTTCAGAAGGCATGAGGGTATGGTGGCGACCATGGCGGGCCAAAAAAGCGACGCGGGTGTCTTCGAGGGTGCCGACAATCAGCGCGTCAGAGGGGTCGCCAAAGGGGGTTTCGATGCGGACTTCTTCAATATCCGTGAGGGCGTCCATTTGGTACAGGCCGCTGCCGCCGATAATGCCGATGTTTGCCTGGGGGGTCATAGGGATGAATTGCTCAACGCCGTTGATTGTAACGGGTTAACTCGGGGTCTGGCGTTGCTTCATGAGCGAGAGGCGGCGTGGCCAGGGATGGAGCCGCGATCGCGCTGTTTTCCCTCACCCGCTCAGCGCCTCAAAACGAACAAATTGGATTAAGCTTGGTCGTCAACCGTGATTTTGTCCGGTTTTTCAGGGATAAGGGGGTTCGGCTAGGGGCATGCAGAGACATAATGAGACAGTTTCACAAAATGGCATGTGATGGGGAGGCTCGGTGTTGGCCCCGGAGCGATCGCGTGAAACCGTCGGAGTGAGGAGACGACCATCATGGGAACTTGGATCAAGGAAACCGACGCAGCCATCTATCTGATGGACGACAACTACTATATTGATGCGGTTTTCAAACGCCCTTCGACGACCAATCCCCAAGAGCAGGTCGCTAACCTCGAGGCGATGAAGGCGTGGTTCAATCGCCCCGACAAGCCCCGCCGCATGACGATCGCCCTCGGCACGGGAGAGCCAGAGCCAGACCCCCAACCCGAAGAGCCGATCATTCCCCCCGATCCGCTGCCGCCGTCGGCCCATAATGGCATGCAGATTCGGACGACGACGGATACCTTTTTAAAGCTAGCGCTCAAAGATTCCAGCCAACTCACCGATAAAGAAAAGGTGTTTGTGCCGAGGGGTGAGGTGTTTGACATCCAGTACTACATTGACGTGGGTAGGAGCCACTGGGAAGTGGAGTTGCTAGAGCCGACTTTGGGCGATCGCCAGACCACTCGCTGGTTTGTGTTTACCCCTTCGGTGGAGCTGCTGACCACTATCGTCCTGACGGTCACGAGCGACACGCTGTTTAAGACAGAGCCCAAACTCTCGATTGACCTGCCGGACTCGGCGAAGGTTTTCGTCAAAAATGGGACGCGCTTTCGGCTATTGAGCTTTCAACCGGCAGCTGGGAACCATACCAAAATTGTGCTGGCTGATGCTTCCTTAGGGCCTAACAACCGCACGACCTGGTATGCGTTTGCGCCCGATATCAGTATTCGCGGGCAGTCGCAAACCCTCACGGTGGTGAGTGACACGCTGTTCAAAACGCGCCCCGTACAATCCTCCACGCTGCCCGCTAATGAAAAGGTCTTCGTGAGAAACGGCACCGTGTTTCTGTTGAATTCCTACGCGCAGCCCGCCGACATGCACATCCGGGTGGCGCTGCAGGGGGCGTTTTTGGGGCCACAGAAGCGGAACACCTGGTACTGCTTTGTGTCGGATATCGCGATCGCGGGGACGGAGATTGGCAACCGGCCCGACGATAACAATCCCAGTACCGGGGGGCCGGGTGATCGCGGCATTCCCATGCAGTTTCCCGGCTTTCAGGGCACCTACTATTCCAACGACCCGATTTATTTTGTCAATCAGTTTGGCGAGCGGGGCAACTTCACCTGGGGCGAAGCGTTACACGCTGATCCCGCTACGGGATTTTATCGCCGCCCCACCAGTGCTTCAGTGGTTTACAGCATTCTCGCCATGGCCGAAGTGATGGAGGATATTCGCCGCCGCTTTGGCAATCGTCCCATTCAGATCAACTCTTGGTATCGCGATCCCGCGACGAATGCGGCGATTGGCGGCGCTTCGAACTCTCGCCATATGTCGGGCGATGCGCTCGATTTTGTCGTGTCGGGCATTCATCCCTTCGATGTGTTTGCCAACTTAGACCCGTGGTGGGGCAGTCGCGGGGGGCTAGCCAGCTCTACGGTGTTTACCCATATCGACATGCGGGGGTATTACGCCCGGTGGGACTATGGGTACTAGTCATGGTTCGGGAGTGAACGGGATCGCTGAAGTGGGTGGATGAGTGGATGGGTGGGGATACGTTTAAGGTGGATGATTTTTGCGTGACCAAAGGATCAGGGGGCAGCTGCGATGAGCACCTGGATTAAAGCAACTGATAAAGCCTTTTATCTCATGCGGGGGGGATTTTGGATTTCTCGTCTGAGTACCTATCCGTCGCCGACCAATCCGCAGGAGCGGGTGGCCGATGCTGACGCCTTGGGGCGTTGGCTGACCCGTGCGGATGCCCCGACGGCGATCGTGTTTTCGCGAGGCACGGGCTATCCCGAACCGGACCCCATACCCAACCAACCACCGCCGCCCCCGCCGGCGACGGGCCAGATCAACAGCGATGGTTTGCTCATCATCAAAAGTTTTGAGGGGCTAGAGCTGCGAGCTTATCAAGACTCGGTAGGGGTTTGGACGATTGGGTATGGGCATACGTCAATGGCGGGGCCACCCCAGGTGTATCCGGGGATGGTGATCACCCAGGCTGAGGCCGAAGCGATTTTGCGGCGCGACTTGCAAGTGTTCGAGACGGGGGTTCGCAATGCCCTGACCATTGCGACTAATTCGGACCAGTTCTCAGCGATGGTGTCGTTTGCTTTCAATGTGGGGGTGGGGGCCTTTAGCGGTTCGACGCTGCTGCGGAAGCACAATGCGGGCGATTTTGCCGGGGCCGCCAATGAGTTTTTGCGCTGGGTCTATGCGGGGGGGCAGTTTCTGCCGGGGCTGGAACGGCGGCGTAAAGCGGAACGTGCCCTTTATCTCAGCCAGGACTACACGATTTATCTCTAGATGAGCGACCGAAATGACGGCGCGATCGCAGTGTTCTGGGTTGGGCGATCGCCGCTGACCGCCAACTCACTATTCGGGGGTACCTTAGAAGGGATGGACAAAACGGGGTGCGTTGACGGCTTAAACGTTTAGAGAGGCAGCAAACATCATGCGTGGACTTTCTTTGATCGGACTGCTAGTGGGCCTGGGCATCGGCGGCGGGCTGGTGATCACTCAGCTCAAGCCCTCGCCGGAAACCGGAGAAACCCTGCCCACCGAAGCGATCGAAAAGGCCGAGGAAGCGGCAGAAACCGTCGAGCAAAGCACCGAAACTCAGAAAGCGATCGACCGGGTCGAGCAAGTCGAGCAACTCGAACAGGATCTCCAAAATCCGTCCGCAGACGAATAAACCTGGCCACGCTGTTCAAGAATCCGGGGTCGACAGTGGTCGCGGCTACGCCGTTCACGCTGACTGGTCAGCAAATTGAGGCGCAATGCCGAGGTGATAAAAGATGAAGGCGTAGGTATCGGCTGTCTCCTCAATGCCTTTGGTCAGGCTGCTGGCCCCGTGTCCAGACTTGGTGCCGATGCGGATCAGGGTCGGATTTGCTCCTGTGTGGCGGGCTTGCAGGGTCGCAGCATATTTGAAAGAGTGCGCCGGAACGACGCGATCGTCGTGGTCGGCAGTGACAATCAGCGTTGCCGGGTACGGCACGTCGTCGCGAATGTTGTGCAGCGGTGAGTAGTCATACAGGTACGCAAAATCCGCTTCGTGGTCGCTGTTGCCATATTCGGCACTCCAGTTCCAGCCGATGGTGAATTTGTGGAACCGCAGCATGTCCATCACGCCCACACCGGGCAGCGCCACGCGGAACAGATCCGGTCGCCGATTCATCACCGCGCCCACCAGCAACCCGCCATTCGATCGCCCCTCGATCGCCAGCTTGTCGGCATTCGTATAGCCCTCGCGGATCAGGTACTCTGCCGCCGCAATGAAGTCTTGGAAGGCGATCGGACGCTTGTCGCGAATCGCCGCCTCATGCCAGGCCCGACCATATTCGCCGCCGCCGCGAATGTTGGCTACGGCGATCAACATCCCCTGTTCCAGCAGCGCGATCCACTTGGCGCTAAAAGTGGGCACCAGGGAAATGTTGAAGCCGCCATAGGCATACAGATAGGTGGGGGCGTCGCCGTTGAACTCCAGCCCCTTTTTGTGGATCAGGAACAGGGGGATCTGGGTGCCATCGGCGCTGGGGTAAAACACCTGGCGGGTTTCGTACTGGGTGGCGTCGTAGGCGATCGCCGGGGCGCGAAAGACCGTGGACTCGCCCGTGGCGATGTCATAGCGGTAGAGGGTGGGCGGGGCTGTGTGGGAGGTGAACATGTAGAAGGTAAACTCATCGTCGGGTTCGCCCTCAAAGCCGCCAGCGGTGCCGAGTCCCGGCAGCTTAATCTCCCGTTCAAAGGTGCCATCGGGGGCGTAAACGTAGACGCGAGTGGTGACGTCTTTGAGGTAGGTGACGAACAGTTTGCCGCCGACATAACTGACGCTCTGTAAGGGTTCCGGCTTTTCCGGGATGATGGTTTGCCAGTGCTGAGGAGTGGGATTGTGGGGATCCACGAGCACCAGTTTGAGGTTCGGGGCGTCCTGGTTGGTGACCATCAACAGGCGATCGCCCAAGTTATCCACAATCTCGTAGGTCTCGTCGGTAATGGTGTCGATCAGCGGTGAAAATTCGGTTTCCCCAGCCGCGCGATCCTTGATATACAGCGCATTGCCCAGTTTGGCCTGCCCGCGATCGCTAATTGACAAAATCAGAAACCGCTCATCCTCCGTCGCGCCGACAAAGTGAAACCGCAGCGGATTTGCGGGGTCTTCGTAGACCAACTCATCCGCCGCCTGATCCGTGCCCAGGCGGTGATAGTAAACCTTGTGAAACTCGTTGCGCGACGACAGTTCCGACCCATCCTCGGGCGCATCGTACCGACCGTAAAAGAAGCCGTCGCCACACCAGGCCGGATACGACACCTTCACCCACTCCAGGGTTTCCGGCAGCGACTCGCCCGTCTCCACCTGCAAGATGCGATATTTTTGCCAGTCCGAACTGCCCTCCGATAGCCCATACACCGCATATTGACCATCCTTCGAGGGATTGAACGCGCTCAACGTCGTCGTCTGATCCGCCGAAAAGGTGTTGGGGTCGAGCAACCCGCGCGGTTCCCCCGCCAACCCGTCTTGCACGTAGACCACGCTCTGCTCTTGCAAGCCGTCATTCTTGAAGAAAAAGAAGCGATCGCCCCGCTTTTCCGGCGCTGAGTAGCGGGGATAGTCCATAATCTCCAGCAATCGCTGCTTGATCGGCTCACGATAGGGAATCTGCGCCAAAAAGTCGAAGGTGACGGCGTTTTGCGCCTTGACCCAGGCGGCTGTTGCCTCGGAGCGATCGTCCTCCAACCAGCGATAAGGATCGGGCACCGCTGTCCCAAAGTAGGTATCGATGTGGTCAACGGTCGCAGTTTTCGGATAGTTCAGCTTTTGGGGAGTATCAGACATGGCAGCATTCATGGATGGGGCGATCGCTCTTCATTGTGCCTGAGGATGCTAGATTGTGGCATTCTGGTGAACCGTAATTCAGCCACTCGCGATCGCGGCCAACCCTGATCCTCCCAAAACCGCAAAGCCCTCTTTGGCAACTCACGCTAAAACATTTTGAAACCTGCGATAAGGTGGAAATTGCCGCCCTCATGTGGTCAGACCTATGCAATTTGCCGATCGCCTCGCCCCCCTCCAAACCAACGTCTTCGCGGATATGGACCGAGCCAAAGCCCAGGCTCGCCAGTCCGGTCAAAGCATCCTTGATCTGTCCCTCGGCTCGTCTGATCTGCCCACCGCTCCAGCCGTGTTGGACACGATCGCCAAGGCCCTCTACGACCCCAGCACTCACGGCTACTCCCTCTTTCATAGCACCCTGCCCTTCCGGCAAACGGCAGCCGAGTGGTACACCCGCAAGTTTGGCGTTCCCGTTGACCCCGAAACCGAGGTGTTGTTGCTGATTGGCTCCCAAGAAGGCACCGCCCACCTGCCGTTGGCCATTCTCAACCCTGGTGACTTCGCCCTGCTGACGGATCCCGGCTATCCCTCCCACGCGGGGGGCGTTCACCTGGCTAGCGGCCAGTTCTACACCATGCCGTTGCTGGCCGAAAATGGCTTTCTGCCCCAGTTCAGCGACATTCCCCCGGCGGTGCTGGCCCAGTCGCGCCTGATGGTGCTCAGCTATCCCCACAACCCCACGACCGGCTTCGCTTCGTTAGAGTTTTGGCAAGCGGCAGTGGCGTTTTGCCAGACCCACGATCTCGTGTTGGTGCACGATTTCCCCTATGGCGATGTGACCTACACCGGCAAACCGGCCCCTTCCGTGTTGCAAGCCGATCGCGATAAAACGGTCGCCATCGAGTTCTACTCCATGTCGAAGTCCTACAACATGGGGGGCTTTCGGGTCGGCTATGCCATCGGTAACGCTGATTTGATCGCCGTCTTGCGACAGGTGAAGGCGATCGTCGACTTTAATCAGTATCCGGGAATTGTGCGGGGGGCGATCGCGGCCCTCTCTGGGCCTCAATCAGGCGTTGAAAACACCGTCAAGACTTTTCAGCAACGGCGCGATGCCTTTGTGGATGCCATGGCCCAAGTCGGGTGGATCATTCCCAAACCCGATGCCACCCAATATCTCTGGGTCCAACTGCCGGAACCCTGGGCCCAAGACTCCATCAATTTCTGCGTCCAACTTGTTGAAGCCACCGGCGTCGCCCTCGCTCCCGGACGCGGCTTTGGCAAACATGGCGAAGGCTACGTCCGCATCGCCCTGGTACAACCGCCTGCAGTCCTCGAAACCGCCGTCCAAAAAATCCACGGATTTATCACTCGCAAATGACAAATCCAACCCTGCCACCCCTGTCATCCTCACACCCTGTCACCCTCACACCCTGTTACCCTCACACCCTGCCACTCCCATGCCCCTCTCTCCCGAAGAAAATCAACAACTCCTCGAACGCCTCGTTTTTACCGACAGCACCGCCGAAGACTGGGTCCAAGATGTCTGGGCCCTCAGCCCGACCCTCGGCGAAACTGCCGCTCGGCTAGTAGACGTGTTGCACGGTTTAATGGAGTCTACCCCTGACGACAAACTCGAAAATCTGCTGCAAAGCTACTATCGCGAACAATTTGAAGAGTAGCGACGGCATTACTGCGGCAGACTAAAATCGGCCTTTACGAAGGCCAGTTATTCGAGCTACAATTTAAGACTGTGTTGAAAATTACTAAACCAACAAAACTGCATGGCTAAGAAAAGCATGATTGCGCGTGAGCGCAAGCGCGAAAAATTAGTAGCGCAGTACGCTGAAAAGCGGGCTGCCCTACAAGAAGAGTTTGAAAACGCTGAAGGTCCCGGCGAGAAATTTACGGTTCATCGCAAAATCCAACAGCTGCCTCGGGCTAGCTCCCGGACTCGTCTCCGCAACCGCTGCTGGAAAACGGGTCGTCCTCGCGGGTACTACCGCGACTTTGGCCTGTGCCGCAACCAATTGCGAGAAATGGCCCACCAAGGGTTACTCCCTGGTGTCGTGAAATCTAGCTGGTAAGCGGGCGATCGCTCCTTCCCCACGACAAAGCTGAGAGTGACGCCACCACCTCTTGGCTCAAGGTTACGCAATCCCTAGATGCGGGGGTGGCAAATATCGACATCTATAATATTGGAGAAATCTGCATGTCTCGTTATAGAGGGCCTCGCCTCCGAGTGGTGCGACGCCTGGGTGAACTCCCCGGCTTGTCTCGCAAATCACCGCGCAAGGCTTATCCGCCTGGACAACATGGTCAAGCTCGCAAGAAGAAGACCGAATACGCCATTCGTTTGGAAGAGAAGCAAAAGCTGCGCTTTAACTATGGCGTCAGTGAAAAACAACTCGTTCGCTACGTCAAGAAAGCGCGTCGGGCTGGCGGTTCAACTGGTTTAGTAATTTTGCAACAGCTAGAGATGCGCCTCGACAATACGGTATTTCGGTTGGGGTTTGCTCCTACCATTCCGGCGGCACGGCAGATCGTGAATCATGGTCACATCACGGTCAATGGTCGTGTGCTGGATATTGCGAGTTATCAATGTCGCCCCGGAGACGTGATTCAGGTGCGCGATCGCGACGCTTCTAAAACGATGGTGGCCGCTAATCTGGAGTTTCCGGGCTTGGCAAACGTGCCCACCCACCTGGAACTGGATAAGGATAAGCTGGCCGCTAAGGTCAACGGCATTATTGATCGGGAGTGGGTCGCTCTCAACGTCAACGAACTGCTAGTGGTTGAGTACTACTCCCGGAAAGCTTAAGTTCAGCGCTGCGGTGTCTTCATCCGACACGGGCGGCGATGCCAGATATCCTCTGCTCAAACTTGGGGTTTGGGCAGGGGATTATTTTTTTTGCGGGCAATACCAAAAACTGGGCCAGCGATCGTTTCCCATCACTGGCCCAGGGGTGATTATTTTTAACCGACTAAGTGCTAACGGAACATACTGCTGACCGAACTCTCCTCGTGGATGCGCCAGATGGCTTCACCTAAAAGGGCGGCCACGGATAGCGTCGTTAACTGATCAAACCGCCGTTCATCAGGAATCGGAATCGTGTTAGTCACGATCACTTCTTCAAAAATGCCGCCTGATAGTCGTTCTGAGGCTGGTGGCGAGAAGACCGGATGCGTCGCACAGGCATAAACTTGCTCCGCCCCTTCGCGGCGGAGTAACCGCCCCCCCTCGCAGATGGTGCCAGCGGTGTCGATCATGTCATCCACCAACACAGCAGTTTTACCCCGCACATCCCCGATCAGGTTCATCACCTCAGCGACATTGTGGGCCTGACGGCGCTTGTCGATAATCGCCAACGGCGCATCATTCAGCTTTTTGGCAAAGGCCCGAGCCCGAGCGACCCCGCCGACGTCTGGCGAGACGACCACCAGATCCTCAATCTGCTTGTTGGCAATATAGTCAATGATGGTGGGAGAGCCATAGACGTGGTCGCAGGGAATATCGAAATAGCCCTGAATCTGGGCGGAGTGGAGATCCATCGCGAGGACTCGATTGGCCCCGGCTTTGGTCACCAAGTTGGCCGCTAGCTTGGCCGTAATGGATTCGCGACCAGCGGTTTTGCGATCGGCCCGAGCGTAGCCATAGTAAGGAATGACCGCCGTAATTTGCCGAGCCGATGCCCGTCGACAGGCATCGACCATGATGAGTAATTCCATCAAATGATCGTTGACCGGATGACAGGTCGGTTGTACTAAATAAACATCACATCCCCGAATTGATTCTTGAATTTGCACATACAGTTCGCCGTCGGCAAAGCGCTTGCGAACCATTGGCCCCAAATCAATTCCTAGATAACGCGCAACTTCGCGGGAAAGGTTAACGTTGGCTGATCCCGAGAAGAGTTTTAGGCGGCTGTTATCGTTCAGGGAAGGCAGTGTCGTCTGAAGCGGCAGCGTAGCAGAACGGATCACGGCAAGCCCCCATTTTCCCAAATCATCATGGTAATGCTAACACTCCCAATCATGATGTTGACTAAGTAATCGTCCTCATTCATCGAGCGTTAGATTGCTCAATACCAAAAATGACACCCTACAACTTTTTCTAGATTTCGCAAACAAATGTACATAAACCTCATCCAGATTCAGAAGTGGAGTTTTGGCATGTGGGAAACCTCACCGCCTGCGGCACCTCTCCTTCTCAAGGAGAGGTTTGACAAGACTCTGGTTCCTCTCCTTTGAAAGGCTACGGTGTACACATAAGTCTTTGGTCTGTCTTTTCCGGCTTGATGGCCCCCTAAATCCCCCGATTCCGGGGGACTTTGCCGTTATGTCCCCCCCAGAATTGGGGGGCGGAGGGGGGCAAATGCAGGATTTTGGGCTTTCATTCGAGATGTGTGTACACGGTAGCCTTTGAAAGGAGAGGTTAGGTGAGGTTCTGCCCGATCATACAAAACTCCAGTTCTCAACTTAGACGGGGTTTAGAGGCGGATTGAGAACGATCGCGCAGGCGAGAACTTCGTCCAAAATCCCCATTGCTATAGTGGCTGGTCTGGTATCAGTTGGTTCAACTGCCTGAAGCGCTGGCATTGGGGTTGAGTCTGTTGAATATGTAAGCGTACTTGCCGGCTCAGCTAAAATCCAGCAACCATTCAGAACTGCGCTCTCCCAAATCGAGGGGAATGCTAACGGCTTTGCCCAACCGAGGGCGATCGCGGGTATCGGCGATCACCCGGCGAATATATTCAGCTTGTCCCCACCCCACCAGGTAAGTTGCCACCTCATTCAGATGGGTCAGGTATTCCTCTTCTGACAGGGGGAACGATGCCTGCTCTAAATAGCGCCACATCACCTGCAAAAAGATTTGATTTTGCAGGCGGCGAAACTGGACATCAAACGAGTACCCCCATTTTGAGACGATGAGCTCGTGTAGTTCTGTCCCTGTCATTCCCTGTGACTCCAAGTGCAGTATTAATATTTTGTAACACCGATATCGTTTCCAGTTTTGGTCTGGCAGCGACTGCCGTAAGGTTCTACACTAAGTCGCCGAGGTGTCTGCTGGGAAAGGATTTGGGCGCTTAGAAGGTAGTGGATAAAGGGGGGGGAAGCGGCGGTAGCAGCGGCGGTTTTTATGTAGCAAAGCAAAATTGACATCCTGATCGGCGATCAGCGGCGTTTCGGCGCAAACCTTGCACCAGCAAAATGCAATAATACTTAGCAAGAATCTGACCTTATTCTCATCTTATTCATCATCAGGATGTCTTGTGCCGTATGGGCTTAGTCAAGTCTACGGTCTGAGACGAGGTCGGTAGCTGCTGGCTGGGTTCCTGATGCATTTATTTTGGTCTGTTGCTCAACGATAACTGTCTTTAAGACTATGACTCAAGCTTCTGGAATGTCTGATGCGCCTAGTTTAGGGCGGCGTCAGTTTATGAATCTCTTAACCCTCGGGGCGGCATCTGGAGCAGTCGGGGGCATGCTGTACCCGGTGGTGCGTTATTTCATTCCGCCTTCGAGTGGGGCTGCCGGGGGCGGCACGCTCGCTAAGGATTCGCTCGGCAAAGATGTGGTTGCGAGTGAGTTTTTGGCTACCCATGGCCCAGAGTCTCGGGTGTTGGCTCAGGGGCTCAAGGGGGATCCGACGTATCTGGTGGTAACCGAAGACGGCAACCTCGAAAAGTACGGTATCAACTCGGTGTGTACTCACCTGGGTTGTGTGGTGCCCTGGAACGGTAGCGAAAATAAGTTTATTTGCCCCTGTCATGGCTCTCAATATGATGCGACGGGCAAAGTGGTCAGAGGACCGGCTCCGCTGTCCCTCGCTTTAGCTCATGCGGATATTACGGAAGACGATAAGGTGTCTCTGTCGGAGTGGACTGAGGCCGACTTCCGTACGGGTGAGTCCCCCTGGTGGACTTAGAGGGCGATCGCCTAGCCCATTGGTTTGCTGTGTTGTTTTTAAGTTTGGATAACGAACCTTCCGATGAAGACCCCATTTTTGAACAGCTGTCTTCGCGAAAACTTTGGTCAGGTCATAACGACGGCTAAGCGCCTGGCTGTAGCGATCGCGGCAGCTTTCATTCTGTTATCTGGTGTGGTTGCCATGCCAGAGTCAGCTCAAGCCTATCCTTTCTGGGCTCAAGAAAACTACGAATCGCCTCGCGAGGCCACTGGACGTATTGTTTGTGCGAACTGCCACTTGGCTGAGAAGCCGACTTCTATCGAGGTTCCTCAGTCAGTGAAGCCGGACTCCGTCTTTAAGGCTGTGGTTAAGGTGCCTTACGATCTCGATACTCAACAACTACTGGGCGACGGCAGTAAAGGTGGCTTGAATGTCGGCGCGGTGTTGATGTTGCCCGAGGGCTTTAAGCTAGCCCCGCCTGACCGGATTCCCGAAGCAATGAAGGAAGAAGTGGGTAGCACCTACTTCCTGCCTTACTCCGAAGAGCAGGACAATATCTTGCTGGTGGGTCCCGTACCCGGTGAACAATATCAAGAAATCGTGTTTCCCATTCTGTCGCCAGATCCGGCTCAGGACAAGAACATCAAGTTTGGCAAGTATGCGGTGCACGTGGGGGGCAACCGGGGACGCGGTCAGGTCTATCCCGCCGGTCAAAACAGTAACAACGTCGCGGTTAAATCAACCATTAGCGGCACGGTCACTAGCGTTTCAGCATTGGATGCGGGTGGTTACGACGTGACGGTGGCGACCGCAGACGGTAGCTCTGAAACGATTTCGGTGCCTGCGGGGCCGGAACTGCTAGTGGGCGAAGGGGATGCCGTGACGGCTGGTAGCGTTTTGACCACCGACCCCAATGTGGGCGGCTTTGGTCAAGCAGATACTGAGATTGTGCTGCAAAGCCCCGGTCGCATCAAAGGTCTGATGGCCTTCTTTGCTGCCGTAATTCTGACTCAGATTATGCTGGTGCTCAAGAAAAAGCAGGTCGAAAAGGTACAAGCCGCCGAAGGTCTCAGCTTGTAACTGTTGACTGGGTTTGACTAAAGCCATGTGAATGAAGGGGGGCCAATGTCGGCTCCCCTTTTTTGTCAGCACCCTTTTTTATGGGGTTGCGAACATTGAGTAGAGGACTGGAACTAGTACTCGGCGGCTTAAGTCTCGATACCGATTGAAAGTCCCTCTCCCAAGGCTGCTGCCGCTTATACATAAGTTTCTGACTGACTGCTTCCAGTGATTTAGCCCCCTTTTCTGGTATGCCCGGAGGGCTTTAAGCCCCCAATTCTGGGGGACTTCAAACTCCGGTCTCCCCCCAGAATTGGGGGGACTAAGGGGGGCGAATGCGCCTATTGAGGTGGCAATTGAGATGTGTATAGAGCCCATTTGAGATCTTTCGGTATCTGCGTCAAAGTGATCAATGACGTCTACTTTTTCAGCAACCATGGCTTATTCCAGCAGTTTGACCGATGCCGAATGGGCACTCCTCGAACGCCTCTTGCCCGAGATCTTACCCCCCAAACAAGAGACTCGACCGCTCGAATGGAGCTATCGAGAGATTATCGACGGCATCCTTTACCGCCTTAAGAATGGTTGTAATTGGGCCGACCTGCCGAAAGATTTGCCGCCTTATTCGACGGTTTACTGGCACTACAAGCAGTGGCGCAAAGACGGCACCCTGGAGCGCCTGATGACGGTGCTGCATGAGCGAGTGCGGGGTCAGGTGGGAAAACAGCCCCAATGGACGACCTTGCTCATGATTGACTCGCAGGCGGTGAAAAACACCTGCAATGCGAGTGTCGAGACGAAGGGTTTCTGCTTTTACAAGGCGACCAATGGCATTAAACGACATCTGGCGGTCGATAGTTTGGGGTTTCCCTTCTTTACGCACTGCACGCCCGCTAACGTCTCTGATGATGCCGGTTTGATTGAGATGTTGACGCAGCATCTGGACTATTTCC